>Ga0210408_10000582_pt1 | contig 44924 bp, 75 predicted proteins | sample IncBWH4MmetaG_FD_155471 | JGI IMG/M metagenome (GOLD analysis project Ga0210408, IMG submission 155471) | Forest soil microbial communities from Barre Woods Harvard Forest LTER site, Petersham, Massachusetts, United States - Inc-BW-H-4-M | ecosystem: Environmental > Terrestrial > Soil >...
CTTTCAGGATTTCAAATGCCATGTATTTCTCCTCTGGCTGACTCTAGCACTTCCGTACTAGTTGCGCAAGTGTCAATTGAAGCCGCCGCGAAAGATCCAGACCACCAGCAACACCAGGAGAATCGTTCCCAACCCGATACCACCGCCCTGAATCCCCCAGCGATAGTAGCGGCCACCGCCGAACAGCAAGAGCAAAACCAGGATCAAAAGTATCAATCCCATGGCGTCACTTCACGATGGTGGAAAGCACCCAGAAAAACAGCCCGAGAGAAATCAAAGTGGGGTAGTACGGCCGATCCCCAGGAACGCCCCACCAGCGCGACCATGCACCGATCGCGAAAATGATCAAAGCAGCCACCCTGCAAATAATTGAGCCCTCAATGTTCATAGGGTCAAGCCTCCCTGCGCTCAAGCGTATCACGTCCCGTCTCGCGAAGGTATTCCGCGCGCCTCGTTCCCTTCCGGCCCGCCATCTCGTGGGGCTTGTGCGGCCGGCGTCCAGTCACCAGCGTTCGGATGTTGCGGTAAACCTCGCAGCTCTGCCGATGAGTCGTCAACGCCCTGGTGCCCATCCAGCGCCCACAGGCGCACATTCGAAGCCTCATCTGCTGCTTTTATTCTCCAGCCTCAAGAGATACAGAATACTAACAGAATTAGTAGGTGCTGTGGAAATCGAGGAAAACTCGGTTTCAGTCCGTGTCCTGATCGATTTGCCCTGTGGAAAGTTTTGAGGAAAACGCTGTGCAAAACATTGAGGGTCTGTGGAAAACCGCTTTTATCCACAACCGTGCACAGGTTTTCCACAGAATTTTCCTGTGATTCAAGCGTGGTTTTCCACAGCATTTTCAGAGGCTAAGTATCTGGTTACGCATCAACCCAGAACGGCAATACCAATTCCTGAATCCCTCGATTGTGGCCGGAAAGTCTTCGCCGGCGATATAGGTCTTGCCGCCGCGCGCGCGCTCCCTTGCGTGCCAGGTTTTCTGGTGTTGAAGCGCTTTGGTTGCCAACTTACCCTTGATGCGTTTCCATTCTATCCAAGCGATGTCACCGGAGTCGTAGCGAAGATACAACCGGTCTGGCATTCCCGGTTCCCCGACGCTCTTTTGTTTTTTCTCGCTGAAGTTTTGCTCCATCTTGAATGAGCGCCAACCGTCCCACTCCATGATCTGGGTACCGGCAAGCTCGATGTGCGCCTCCAAAACCTTCATGGGAGGTTGCCGCGCGAGAATTCGCCGAATAGTTCGTACGCTGCAAAGTTGTAGGCCGTGGCCGCATTCACTTCGGAACGAAAGCAACCGATATGCTTATTGCGTACCTGCGCTGTCCAGCGTTTTCCGCAGCGATAGACGCCTTTGAATCTGGAACCATAGATGCCACCGCGCTTTACGGCATTAGCGTTGTTTTGCGTGCGGGTCGCATCCCTGAGGTTGGAGCGCCGATTGTTTAGTGTATCGCCATCATGGTGATCCGTGTCCACATCGGAACGGGGACGAACCGCATGGTGCAAAAGTTGCCGGATTGGCTTGCCGTCCTCAACCCACTCCCGCACTGCGTAAACGCGAACGCCACCATTCTTTCTTCGGCGGACGCAGGCTGTCCACTTGAACGCGGCTAGGTGTTCGTCTTCGCGGTCCACCAGTGCCACAAAGCCCTTAGTAAGAGTAATCCAAACACCAATCGCTTCGGGGGCTGCTGGCCTTTCAGTAAAATTGCTTTCAGGCATTGAGTTCGACTCTCGGGTAATAACGGATCGGGCTTGTGGGTCACCTGGTGGCCACCAGTGCCGCTATCAGGCCCAGCGTGGCAGCAGCCAGGTAACCAGCAAGTACCCACCATTTCACTTTGCTAGTCATCGCCGGCTGTGTCCTTGGCTTGTGATTCGCTGATCAGCCGTTCCTGTTTCCCGTCTTCCATCGACAATTCACCCTGCTTGGGCTGCTCGACGTAGCTCACGGTCAACACGCCTTTGCCTTCGCCCATCGTGGTCATGTAGGCTTCGAGCGCTGCGCACGCGGTCTTATCCGCGAAGTGAACTTTGAAGTTCAACTCCAACCTGTGACCTTTGCCGCGCTTGCCCTCGACCTCGAAGCGCACGCCCTCAAATCCGTCTACGGCCGTAGCGTCGAATTCAATCTGCCATTTCCCCAGCTCTCCATCCTTGGGCTGTAGGTGAGCGTGCGTAGCAGATAACCGCCCTTCGAGATTCGCGGACGTTTGCCCGTTAGCCATGCCTCCCCAGCCCATTGATCTACAAGTGGCCTCAGTGGGATAGTTGGATCGAAACGCAGCAGTGCCGCCGCTCGCGGGCTTGCGCGTGAAGGATTTCAGGACAACGCCGGTAAAACGGATTGAATCACTCATAGGTGTTCAGGATACTCTTATCAGGCTAGTTGCGCAAGTACTAATCGGTCATGACTTCGTACCATGGCCCGCGTGCTACCTTGAAGCTTAGTTTCCGTGGATCTCGTGCGAGTGCCGCCATGACCACTGAGCGATCCACGCCCTTAATAACCCGCACAGTGTGGTTTTTGTGCACTACGTCACCAATGTGATTTTCCCAGAGAAAGTCACACACACGAACGATGTCACCGGGCGCCGGATCAGTCAAAAGGACAGCGTAGGTCTTACCAAAGAACTGGTGAACTGTCAATGCCGTATTGGTATCAGCATCACCGTAAACACGCGTCAGTTTCATTCCACCCTCAGGCTCAGCTTATCGGTCACCAAAGAGCATCCAGGTACGCCGTCGCCGCGTTTCAGCGCTTCGGCTATCTTGGATTTCACGGCTTCAGGTTCGCTGCGCTTCACATCGCCGCTCGATCGCAGTTGCAAGTTTATATCGGCGTACCGAGGTTGATTCCACGTTGCCTCTAGAAGCCGCTGCCACAGCGTCATAGGCATTGTCACTGTGATCCGCTGGTACTCATCGGTTAGTTGCGACGGCTGTGTGATCTCAACGCTAGGCGGGCACTTCACCAACTTTAACGTATTCGAATCGCCGTCCAGCCGTGACTTGCCGCTCATCAGCATCACGCTTTTCACCAGCGTCTCTAGCCGTTCGTGGCGAGCTTCCCAGGAGTCCGCCCGAGCCTTCAGGCGTTTCGCCTCTTCTTTCGCCACGGTCGCGCGCATTTCAAATTCGTGGAGGTAATGCGCGATTCCATCGACCTTCTTTACCTCGCGCCCGATGTATTCGCGGATCTCGATATCCTTCTGGGCCAACGCCTGCCGTTGCAGTGCTTCCTCACCAGGCACAGCAGCTTCGCCCGCAAGTTCTTCGCGTTCGAACATCAGCCGCATGAGCGTGGCTTCCAGGTTGTAGAGTGTGAGGTTTTGGGTGCTCATCGTTATCCTTGCGTGCTCTCGAATAGGCGCCTGTCTTCGCCCGCTTGGTCAATACCGTCTCGCTTATTGCCGGCGTCCTTCCGCTTTGCGCGCTTCGGCTGAAACTGCTCGCGTGTTTCGAGGATTCCCTCTACTACTCGGTACGTGTCACGTGCTTGTACCAGGTCCACCGTCCTGAACCACCGACGTATATCGTACTCTTCGATCTCGCGTGTGTCAGCCATTACGAAAGTACCTCTTGTACCGGCTGTGCGACGGGCTTTTCGTACTCCATCCACAGATCCTTGATGCAGTCCTTCATCGCCTGCTTGTCTTTGCAGCCCTTCGGGAATTTCTCGCTGAACTTCATGCAGATGTCATCGTAGGCTTTCGCCCCGGCGCCGCCGTGCTTCTCTGCCAAGAGCTTGTACAGGGACTCGCACGCCGTTGGAAACGCTCCGATATTCTTATCGATTGCCGAGAGCGCCGAAGCCAGCGCCGGGTCAATCTTGCCACCGTTTATTTTGGTCTGCGCTACGTGGTCCGCGGCCGCTTGCGTGCCGGTCGGATGTCCCCCGGTGTCAATCGGAGGCTCGGAGTCTTCGAGGTCCTGGGTGAATGCGTCCGAGCAATTCGTTACGATCAGCACTGCTGCCACTAGCGCGCGCTTCTGTGCAATCTTCTGGCAGGTGTTGACTACATCCGCCGCGCCTTCGTTGGGAATGCGGTAGAGCGTAGTATCAACGTCGATCTCGTATCCCGGCTGCTCGCCCTTCTTGGTCGTTTTCTTTGCGTTTCGCGCCGTCCCATCCTGCAAAGCCTTCTCGAACATCGCCCAGTGTTCCTCGGGCTTGCCGTATTGCCCCGTCGTCTCGCGCTTGTCGAACGCAAACATGAACTCGAATAGCGAGCGCACGCTCCCACGGCTCTGGAGCTTCTCGATATCCAGGCCGGTGGGAATCTGATCCTTGGACACCCAGCGATATCGGTGCTTCGCTTCCCAAGAGTTCGAGCTGCCCACCGCTTCACCCATGAACCGATCGCCACGGTAGAGCTGGCACTTGTAGCGGTAGTAGAAAAGCGGTTCGCCGGCGTGCTCGCGCCCGGTCCAGTCTTCGATAATGCACTCATCGAGGTAACGCGGTGCCAGTCCGAAAATGCTGGTCAATTTTTCAGCGCCTGGTTTGAGTAGAACTTTCTTCTTTTCCTTCTTGTTGTCACCAGGCATCGGGCCATAGTCTTCGCCTTCCGTCATCACGCCCTGGATGAAAGCGTTCATTTGCTTCTTGCGCTGGATTGCCTCTTCTACGCTCATCAGCGGCATGAAGTCGGACGCGGAAACAATCTGGCCACCGCGCGGGGAAACGACTAATTCAGTGGAACCCATAGGAGCCTCCATGCTTTCGATTCTGAACTGGGAACGTGCTTACGGCAATGGATCGAAGGTACTAAGTCTTTAGTTTTGCGCCCAAGTGTTCCGAGTAGACCTTCGCCCGTTCAACGTCACGAACGCTCACAACACCTGCCGCGATTGTGGCAGCGATCTTGTCTAATGCCCGCGCAATCCGCCACACACAGCCAAGAAGCAACCCAGCGAACACCACGACAACGACATCCACACCAGACATTTAAAACCTCCGTCTCTTGCGTTTGAGCGCCATCCCAATAATCATCAGAGCTAGCCCGAGTGTCAGCATCACTTCAGCCTTTTCCAAATCGCTGTGAGGTGCTCCGCGCTGTATTGCAACTCTGTTCGAACTAGTTTCAATTTGTCATCCCCCAGACCGGTAGCCGCTTCCATTAGATGCCGTGCCGCGTTCCCGATGGCGGTTATCTCCAGCATCAGACTCGCGTGCGCTTCTCGAAGTTCGATTCGGTCCATTGCTAACCTCAGCTTTCTTTCGTCTTGCGCTGCTCTGGAGTAGCAGCGCCCTGAATTATGCCCCGATGCTCTGGACAGTAATCCGTGTTTGCCTTCGTCGGATGCTTCGTGCGGTGAAGTGCGCACATCGGCTTGTCGCACTTCGGGAAATCGCACAAAGCTACTGACATGCGACCGCACATCGGCCCGTATTCAGGATTGTCTTTTTCGAAGCGCGGACTAGCGCAACGTTCACCGGAAGACTTGCGCCCGGTGTTGATATGCGCAATCGTGTCCGAACCGGGTTCACCCCAACGATAAAAGCCACTCATTCAAGCCCTCTCGTAGCCGCGTCCGCACCTGTGCCAGCGTAGAATTTCTCCGAGCACAGAAGAGACCGCGCGGCTACGGCAAAGCTCAATTCTTCGGACAGTAACGGAACATGCTGCAAATTATCTCCTTGCCCCTTTGACACCATGGCCCACAAGAAGCGGACGGCGTAGGCCCCGGTCCAGCGAACACTAAAAACAGCCCGCACGAAATCAGGTAGTACCTGATGATGCGCTTGGCCCAGTGAGTTTCCTTCGGTGTGAGTTTCATGCGGCTTTCCCCCAGGTCGCTACCCAGCCTTCCTCGGGTCTGGTGTCCTTCAAGATCCGCGCGACCGCTTCACTCGTGATCGTGCGAAAGCCGAGTCCTTGCGCGATCGGCGCACACACACCGCACACGCCGATCATCGTCATTTTCGTGACGTCAACGTCGTAGCCACAATATTTGCAGCGCATGGTTATGCAACCTCCTCAAGATCCGGCTCGGCGTACTCCGCTTTCCAGCACGCATCCGCGAGTTCAGAAAGCTTGTTCTGAAGCTGTTCGGCTTCGATGGCTAGATCACGTTCGCGTAATACGACAAGCTGTTTAATCAACGTGTCCAGCGTGTCGCCCGCGTCCTGTAAGAGCTGGTAGCGCGTCTTCATGTAACGATATTACGGGAGTTTTGCTACTTGCGCAAGTACCAGGGATACCTAGAAAGCGTCGTAGTACGGAGGTTCTATTCTACCGTTTTCGCTCTTCGATTGCCTGTCGGAGGTAAACAGCCAAATTGAGCGCTTCCTCGTAGGCGTCTTGGAGTGCGTCTCGCCCATTTCCGGCCTGGAGTGGCGTCCCGTACTTCGAGCGACCGAAGGCATCGCGGGCTTTCATGTCTTCGATGACAAGTTCCCAGACGGCCGACGATTGGTTTGCTATCGGCGCTGCTTGCGCTGGGTAGTTGCTCACGCCCGCCTCCCGTCCATCGGCAATCCCCGCAGAGCTTTCGGAGTCTTCAACAGCAATCGTACGCCGGTAGCCACCAGCACCCCTATTGTGGTTTTGCGCTTCTCAGCAAGCTCTTTCAATTGTTCGTGATCTGAAAGTGGGACGAAGCCGGATACCTTGACTGGTTTCACAGATTGAATTGTACTGGAGGCGTCAGACTTGCGCAAGTCTCGGATGCTGACTGAAAAATTCTAACCAGAACTCCAATTCCGCCAAGCAATCAGCGCACACGTAGAAATCGAAGCCTGCCTGAGGATAGCCTCTTGCTTCACAATCCTTACCAACACATTTGAGTGGCATAAAAAGGAACCGGAACGCCCTGTTAGCAAAAGCGCCCCGGTTGCAAATGATGAACCCTACTCACACCAGCAGAGTACCACAGTTGCGCAAGTGTCCCGAACAATTTAATGTAACCGGAGTTTTGCCCTCTAACAAGTTGGGAATGTCCCGAGGTCAGTTTCGGATGACGCTCGTTACCAAGGTAAGCACCCCGTCTTTGATCCCAGAGTTCCCCCCTTGGAATAACGGGACCAAGCTCGATCCCTGAGGAAAGGCCTGCGTAGGAAAGTAAACCGTGTACGTCCGGTTTGGCGTCAAGGGCAAAGTGAGCTGCTGCCCAAAACCTGCACCGTTGATTTCTATCTCGACGTTCGGCCCCAGCGTGCTTGGTGCGGTCTGATAGATGATCGTCATGTACAACGGCACTTCCGAGGTCGCAAGAGTCGCCTGAATCTGCGCGAGTTGACCGCTTGAAAGCCCTGGATTGGTGATCCCTGGATAGCTCGGAGCTAACTGCCAAACGTATGTGTTCCGATTCGACGGCTGAGCCAATTGCCCTTGATTCACAAGTTGCCCGAGGTATTGAGCCGATGAAAGCTGGTATAGCCCAGAATCCGCCGTGACCGTATAACGGAGGAACTTTCCATCTTTGTCCCGGATCTGCACTTGCGAAAGCATGTAGGGAGCTGAGCCCTGATTGAACGGATTGGTAGTCTGGATCGTCTGCAACATGCCGGCGAACAGTCCCGCCTTGTCCGTCGTGTAGATCACCTGCTTGGGCATCCCGTACAGACAGCCGTATCGATTCAACAAGCCTTGGGCGTAGGCCGTCAACGCTCCTGGGTCCGTGATGTTCTGAACGTTTTGCACGTCCTCATAGATACCCGAATTCCCTTCGATGGCCGCGCGAATGGCGATTTGGTCAGCACACTCGACAAAGATGATCGGCGAAACTGGGCTCTGATACTGCACCGTCAGAACGTCACTCGACGTGAGCACTGGGTTAGCCTGGTTCTGAAAGACACCGCTAGCAGGTGCGAAGCCCTGGGGGGGAATCCAATACCAGTCGTATCCGCCAGGTCCAGCCGCCCCGATATCGAGTAGGGACACCACCCGCTGAGCTGAGCCATTCACAAACACGTAGGGCGTTGTCGGGATGCCGAATTTGGTAATGAACGCGCGCCGGATCCCATCAGGTGGCTGTGGCTCGACGGGAAACGGTCCTGGATCAGCCGTAGAAAACGTATCCGTCCACAACGCCGAAGACTGCGAAGCGCTTCTAACCCCTTGCCGGTTCCGATAGCTAGTCCGAAACTCCTGCACCGTCATCGGAGGTTCAGAGAGCCAGTTTCCGTCATTGTCGTGGATATCGAACGGCGCCGGTCCCGAACCTTGCGTGTTCGGCCAAAACTGCAAAACCCCGTAGTAATCGACGTTGAAATCCCACTGCACCAAGTTCGCGAGCTGAGTAAAAGCTTGCCGAGCCGTGATCCAGTCGAACGTGATCGCACCGGGATTCACGATGCTTTCGTTCTGACCGTTCGCGAAATTGTACTTGATGTTGTCGTTCGATAGGTACGTTGCAACAAGATCAATCACGATGCTGATCATGTCGAACACTGATCCGGATTGGTTGTAGTTCGCCGCGACGTATCGTCTGTCGAGGATTTGCGAAAAATCCGAACAGGTGACTTGGATGTAGTTCGGTCCTTCGGTGCTGCTACGGCCGTAAAACGAATTCAGCGCCTGGTCGATCGTTCCGCCAAAGATTCGCGTGTTGCCGTGATAGAAGATCACCGGTTGCCCGACTTGCAAAATCAGTAATGCCCCGGTGAGATCCTGTCCGCCGTAATCAAAACTTGCGGTTGAGGTCTGGCTGATCGAATTGGTGATGTTCAGCGAGTTGATCCGCATGTGCTTGGTGACATCAACGCCTGAGATAAAGAGCGTGAATTCTTTGGTGGTCAGTGCCCCAACGCCGAAAGCTCGACTCGACTTCCGGCCATAGCTGCCCTGGATGAGATTCGCACTCGCTATCAGCCCATGGCCAAACTTACGGCTCGATGGACGTCCAACACTGCCAATGATCTTGTTCCCGCCCGCCAGTGCTCCAGTGCCGAATTTCCTGCTGGACACGCGACTATGACCGGCGCCAACGATAAACAGGTCTCCGGGATGCCCAATCGTTCCCGCCCCGAAAGCTCGGCTCGATGGGCGTCCATGCCCAGCGCCGTCGATTGTTCCAATGCCAGGTGTGAATCCCCATATCTGCCGGTAAGGGACGTACAGAGACATCGGCTCAACGTAGAGCCGCGAAACTTCATTGGGATTCAGTTCCCGGACCCACTTCGCTACACCAGCGACGGCGCCTTGAATGAAGCGCCCTGAACCGAAGACGGAGTTCCCGCCGATACGCCCGCGGAAAAGGTTAGCGCCAACAGTCGGACCACCGAAGTTTCCATCCTCGAATTTCTGAATTCCATTGACGTAGAGAGCTTGGCCGTACTTCAGCCCAAAGGTCCACACCAGGTGATACCAGAGCCCCGAGGTCAGGGTGACTCCGGTTACTGGATCGATTGATCCACCAGCCGGGTACAGCGCAATTCCGCCTGTGCTCTTGATCAGAAACGTGAGATTGAAGCTTGCGCCGTCTTCCTCGCCGTAAATCAGCCCGTAGGCGTCCGTCCCATCAGCAACCCAGTTGACCCATGCCGCAACGGAAAACGGAGAGCCATTCGCCGCATTCACCAGGTAACTCGAATCGGCTGGAACTTCTACCCAGTTCGTTGCTCCGTCAAGCGTGACTGCTGGACCGATGGGACTGGACTGCCAAGATAACGTTGTGCCGTGGTAGGTCCCGACGTTGTGGCTGTGCGGATCGAGAATTCGCGAACCACCGCCCTCACCGAACGGTTGTAGAAGTACAAGGCCCTGAGAAAACGCGCTACTGACCGCGTGGCCCGGCCGCGGTGTTCGCCCCGGAAATCGCGGCTTCAGAATCATGCTAAGCTACCGTGGCGAAAACTCCCTGATACCAAGCCGAAGCAACCGAAGCGTCGAAGGCAGCACCACTTAGATTTTCCACCACGATACCCCAGTGGTCCGGAAGGACACCACCGAACGCAGAGGCCACGCTGAACGGTCCACCGTCGTATGTGACTGAGTTGGCCACTATGTTGATTGTCCCGATAAGGCGCATGTTCGGAGGTGCCGTGAGCGTGATCGCTCCATCCGTGCCTGTGGCCCCATCGGTGTATGTCGTCCCGCCGTCTGCCGTGCCATAAGCGTAGACATTCACGTAGCCAGAAGCCAGCGTGCTGGAGGCGTGCGATTTGAGTTTCAGGAAAACCAGCGCATCCAGAAAATCATTCGAGGTATTGTCCACAGCCGTGCTTTGCCGTTGAGCCGCATTCGCAAGCGCTGTGAGCGTACAGGTGATGGCTTGATTGTTGGAACCGTATGCTGATTTGACGCTTGCCATGATTGCCTCAGATCGTGAAGATTAAATCCGTGCCAGTGGGCCAACTGATGTTGATGTTAGATCCGTCTGGAGTAATCGGCAAGCCGGCGTAATTGTCGATGTACATGATGAGCTGGCTGGTTGCCGCTGAGCCAGTATCGTTGTAGATCACAATAGCCCCACAGGTCGCGCCGGTCACCGAAGCAAAACTGGTATTCGCCGCGCCGAACGTTCCTTTCGTGATGCTCGTACCGGTGAGGTTCGCGGTCGTGGCTACGCGGTCCCCCGATGCGATCGCGCTCAGGAACTGGTCAGTGTCCAGGTTCACCGCGTAGTGGCCACCGGCGATGTTCACCAGCACAACCTTGATCGTGCCGCCGTTCAGATTAGGCCCGGTTCCACCAATCGCTACCTGCATGAACGTTTTATAAAGATCGGTCATCTTATCCCCTCGTGACTCTGATACCCTGCGTTTGAAGCATGGTCACCATTTTGTTCTGAATGATTTGGGTGAACTCATTCATACCGTTTGAGCCTACCACGGGTCCGGAATTGTTGACCGTAACCGAAAACGTCGGCTGATTGGTGTTCATCACCATCGAATTGAAACCCACCGCTCCTGGCCCTGCCGCTGGGCTTGCTGGGGTGGTAGGAGCAACCAGGCTGTTGATCCCCTGGACAGGTGCTGTAATCGCCGTAGCGGCCTTCGCTACCGCCGCGGTGAGGCTGTTTACGTTCAGCGCCGCCGCGGTTGCAGCGCTGGTCAGAGTGCTTGCTGCAGTCGCTGCCTGGTTGACGGTCGAGACAAAGTAGCTGGTTGATTGCGCCGCGGCGCCCGTCGCTGTGGCGAGTCCCGAAACAGCCGTTCCGAGTCCGTACGGCCCCACCAGGCCTTCCTTGAAGACCGCAAGCGCGTCTTGGATTTCCTTTTGCAACGCCGCGAAGTCTACCGCTCCACCGCCGCCGCCACCGCCGCCCGCCGCGAGCACTCCCAGCATGGTCTTGAGCGTTTCCCCGATCCCCGTAAGGCTGGTCGCCATCGAAACGATTCCGCTGTGAATGTAGCTCAGAAATTCGGCAGTCTTGCCGGTGTAGAACTGGATCGAATTGCTCCCGGAGTCTCCGAGGTAGATCGCCATACGCGCGGTTTCGTGCTCGATGCGATCCAACAGCGTGTTGGTGTGCATCAACTCAATTGCGCTAAAGATGCTGGCAATCGCAGAGACGACTGCCGCCACTGCCGTGAGTCCAGACACCATTGACGCCGCGCTGGCCTGAATGGAACTTGCCGCCCCCTGCATGGAACTCGCCATCTGCTGCCCGGACTGCCCGATGGAAGCCGCCGCATTTTTCATCGTAGTGGGGGCTAGGCCGTCCACTCCGAAATCTGCCATGATGCTCACCATCGCCTGATCGAGCGACGTCATCAGAGGTTGAAGAGCAGATTTTATAATCGTGTCAAGCACAACTTTTAAAATGTCCTGCCCAAGTTTCACAAACGAGGCTCCGACTTTCCCGGTCCCCATGATGATCCCCTGAAACGCCGCGCCAAGGTCATTCGTTATTGCGGTGTCGAGTTGCTTAATCGCCGCTTGGCCGATCTGGGCCATGGACTGTAGCCCTTGGCCAGCCTTCACACAAGCCGCTGGGACCTGGGAAATGGTGCTACTGACACTCCCGGTTGTGGTGCCGAAAAAAGCCAAGTTGGCAGCAGACGCTTGTGCAGCCGTTCCGACGCCCGCCACGGCCGTCCCTACGGCTGCTATCGGTGGAGCGGTTGCGAGTGCCGCTGCGACCATGGCCGCAAGCCCAGCATTCACCAGGTTGGCCGCAACATTCACTTGTTGAAGCCCTGTGATTGCGTTAGCCATCCGCATTGACCAATCAGCCATGTCCTGAGTGATGCCAATCACAGCTATCCGAGCCTGATTCAACTCGTAAATCATCGGATCGATGAACTGGTTGAATACCTGAATCGCCCGAGCGTGCGTGCTCGTCGCTTCCGCTGCTGCTTGGTGCGCTGGTGCGAGAGCCTTGACGGCTGGCTCAGCCGCCGCCGCTGCTGCGTTCACTTTATCGAGTGCGATTTTCACATCGGCCGCTGAAGCGTTGTGTTTGTCGTAAGCCGCCACCACGGCAACCAGCGCCCTCTGGGCGTCCGTCAGAGCTACGTTCGCTCCCTCCTGGGCGATCTTGAGCGCCATGGTTTTAGCCGCTGAAATATCAGCCGCGTTCGCATGTCTCCCGAGGTTATCTACAGCCGCCCGCAACGCCACTGAATACTGTTCGAGCGTCATGTTGCCTTGTTGGATGACAACATTGTGAGCCGCGAGTTTTTGCGCTAAGGCCGACACGCTTCCGGCAAGTTGCTCAGTAGCAAGGTTGGCTTGCGCTTGTGCGTTACCCATTTTCGCCATAACCTCAGTCATTAACTGAGATTGCAGCAGCCAACTTTGTATTTTCAGGATAATGTCCGCGATTCCATCACCGAACGCTTTAAGAAATCCGACATTGTTATAGAGCCAACTTCCGAGTTGCCAGCCGACAAACGCAGCAGCGGCAAGTGCCACAGCCGACGCCAAAACAGCCAGTGCGGCCGTCGCCATGGGGATAACATTTGCGGCTAAGGTTGTGAGTGCGGCCCGAACACCGGCCACAGCGGTAGCGGCAAAGCTTGCAAGCGCCGAGGTTGCAGCGGTTATGCCAGTTGTGGCGAATTCAGTAAACGCCGCAATCGCTGCCGGAACCGCTGTGGAAGCCAACGCTACCAAGCTCGCTATCGCTTTGGGTATAGCCAGTCCGAATTGAACAAGTGCGGCCCCGGCAGCCGGGAGAATGACGGTTGCAAAATTCACCAGCGTGGCCACCGCCTCAGTTACTAGCGCCGTCGCAAACGCTCCAACAGCCGCTATCGCGGCCGGGATTGTGGTCAATGCGAACTCCCCTAGAGCCGTGATCGCCGCTGGTACGGTTTCGGTTGCGAATGCAACCATAGCCGCTCCGAGAGCTTCAAGCGGAGCAATCGCGGCACTGATACCAGCGAGAGCCAATCCAAAACCACCTACGGCCACAGCTATCGGCGCAAGCGCAGCGAGCACCAAACCAAAGGCCACCGCTGCATCTTTTACCGGTCCAGGCAATTCGTTGAAAGCCTCCGCGATTCGCTGAATGTACGGAAGCACATCGATCTTGATGAATGAAATTATCTGACTTACCACTGGCGCGAGTGCTTTGCCGATTTCTTCCATTACAAATTCAAACTGAGTCCCAAGGTTTTTCCACTGCCCGGTTATTCCAGCCGCTGCCGCCTCGGCTACGCCGCTGAACTTTTGGAGCGCACCCGTAATAGCCTCCAGACGTTCTGTCTGATCAAGTGCCAGAAACGCTTTCTTGACTTCGCTGGCCGATACATCCATCTGCTTGCCAAGCGCATCTGCCGATATGCCGAGCGTTGCGAGTTGCCGTGCGCCGGCCGTTCCGGACAGAACCATACGATCAATTGCGTTGGCTACGCCTCCGAATGAGTTGCCGGTCGCGGCCGCAGAATTAGCGGCCGCTTTGAGGGTGCTCTCAACTTGTTCAGTCGAAAACCCTAGCGCCGTCATCTTCTGTGCTGCTTTAGCCACCTCAGGGAAGGACAACGCATCACTGAGTGAGAGCGCCTTTAACTTTTCAAGCATTTCATTGGCGCCGGACGCGCTGCCCGTCAAGGCTGTGAGTGAAATGGATACCTGCTCTATTTCTCCGAAGGTTTTCAACGCCTCCTCACCAAACTCCTTCAACGCCTCGGTTACCGCTAAAGCTTCACCGAATTTCAGGAGTTGCTCAGCCAACTCCCCAAAACCGCCCTCGGCTTCATGAGCAGATTCCCCAGCATGTTCGACAGCAGTTGCCGCTTCCTCCGCTGCTGGAGCCACAGTTTCCAGAGCCTGCCCGCCAACCTCAACGGCGTTGCCCCATTCTCCAAACATTGCCATCTGGCCATCAATGGACTCACCTAGAGATTGCAAATCCGGATCTAGTAGCGACAACTGCTCGCCCATTTGCCCGAGTGATGTCGCGGCCGCGTCACTACCCCCGGAAATTGCTTCAAGTTGCGTGGCGACATCGCCGGTCGAACCGCTCAATTGCGCGAGTGCTTCAGCCGCACTCAGCCCTTGCGCATAGAGTTCCTGGAGTTTAGAATCGAGATCCGACACCGCGCCAGTGTCGGCGGCTGAAAACGCTGTGGCAATCTGTTGCGCACCTGCCGTAGCACCTGCCGCCGCTTGGTCAATGGAGGTTTGAAGCTCTGACCAATCGCCTGTGATTAAAACCGGGATCTCACCAACGGGAGCGCTAGCCATAAACACCTGTGGCCCATGAGGGAAGTCCTTCTGGTGGTGGGTCGCCCTTCTTTATCTTGGCCAACTCCGCGTTGACTTGCGCGGCCGCGATTAGTGAAAGCTGTTTCTCATCGTTGCGTGTCTCGCGATTTCCTTCGCCCAGAAAATCAGCCGGCAACCAAGGTTCCTCACCAGCTTTCACGAAGTGCGCGTTCATGAACTGCGCACGATCAATCGCCCAGCGGATAAGCGTGTCCCGATGGACTCTCTTGAGTGCATTGAATTCGCGCACTGATAGCGCCCAGAATTGCTCAGAGGTAAGCCCCAACCCATCACGAGAGGTCGCGAAGGCCCAGAGCCTCAACCAACGTTCCTCGGGAGCTAGTTGGGCTTCGCTTGCTCCTGTGTGGTGGACGGCTCCTGGAGCTTCGGGCGAGTCGGCCACTGCGTTTTTGCAAAGGCTTCGGCAACCGCTTTCGCCACGTCGGGAAGAGTCTCCCAAGTGAAACAGTCGGCCAAGTCGCGCGCGGGAATCTTCAGGCCGGAACCTGCGAGACAAGCTGACAGCACGTCGAACAGAAACGATTGACTGACTCGCCCCGGTATCGTGTTGCCTTGTTCGTCTTGCCGTGGAACCCATTCCTGTATGTTCTTTGCAACCTGGATGAAATCCACGCCCAATTCTTTTTCGAGCGTGTACTGCGCTCCCATGCCGAACTTGACGATAAAAACGCCGTGACCCGGTACTGTGATCTTCGGGTACTCGATCGGTGATTCTTGCTTTTCCAATCGTGTGGCCTCCTAGACCGTTATCATACTAGCTGCGGCGCGCCACTGTTTGTGAGCTCTACCATGGCCTCGAACACACCGCCCGTTTTGCCGGTGATTGCAAAGCTAGTCACATAAGCCGGGAAAGCGTCGGTGCTTGCGTTGCCGTCCGGATAGACGAATTGGAAATCACGAAGCAACTGATTGATCATCAGGTAACGCAAGCCAGCTCCAACCGTTCCGCCGTTCGGAGAGTTGCGGTGCGTCGGCTCTTCCATGATCCAGAAAACCTTGAACACGATCTTGCCCATGTCATTCAAGGTCGGGATATGCCGGCGCCACAAGTCCCCCACGTTCGTCACATCTACCGTGGTGGCCATCACAGGCAAACTGAGATCCGTCGCATTGGCGATGGTCTGCATGGTCTCGGGCGAAGCCGCGTTGCCAACGTTCAAGAGTGTCCCGCGAACTTGCTGTGCCGGTCCAATAGTCGAAGTGATGGGCATGTGTTACCTTTCCTCTACAAAGTATCGTTGCTGAAAATCATTGCGTCCAACATCCTGGTGAACCGTTTCGGCTCGGGATTCGGCACGGTTGTTTCGCGCGTGTTGACGACTTCCACCGGATAGGATGGAAGATTCCCCGGTCCCACTCCGTTGAAGACATCGAAAAAATCCAAGAGAGCGCTTTCGGTCGTCGGAATTCTCTCTGGATCGGTGTCCCAGATCGTGAACTGGACTCGTGCCCAGCTGGTTGGCATCCGTCCTGTGAGCACGTACGACTTCGGATCGGAGATCAACTGCACCACGATTGCCGGGTACACAGAGCCTTGCTGAAGCTGGTCTCTGTACCAGCGAAACGGGATAGTGCCGAGGATCGCGAGCAGGGACGGGAAAACGGATGCCTGGGAGCGTAGCTTCACTTCGAGAGGCGTGCTCATGCATGTAACGCAACCCCGATCTGAGAGCGAAATATTTCCATGATCGTCTCTCGGGATTCATCCATCGCAGGCCGCATAAATGGTTGCGCCGGCATTCCAATCCAGTGCTCGCTATACGGCCCCGGTCCCGCGCCTGCGGATTCCGCTCCACGTTGGCCGGTCCCGAACTCGACGTATTCCGCGTACGGGGTATTCGGCCCGACAGATCCGCGTACAGTCTTGTCCAACTGCTCGACCGTCGAAGTGATCGAGTCCCGAAGGCGCCCGGTATCGACTGGACAGAACTGCTTGGCCCGCTCTTCGATGAGCTGGCAGCTAGCCTGAACGCTTGCCAGGACCGCTGGGGTGATGAGCACATCAATGAACCGCCCGATGTCTGAGCGTGGCCGGAATGTCGCGGTAGCCGAGATGCCCATCAGAGTGTCACCAATTGCACCCAGAGCCTGCTTTGTGTCTGGTGGGAGTCGTTATCGGCTCCCTTGATGTCGTAAGTCACGCCGTCGATCACTGCCCGCCAACCGATGTTTCCCCAGTTGGTTGCTGGTGAAAGAGCAGGGTAGTAAGCCGTGAAAGTCACATGCCGCAAAGCCTTCGACTCGATATCGGCTACCGTGCGCGCTTCGTCTGCCGCTACACTGCCGATGCTATTCGGCGCATCCATGCACAGCAAGTTTTGCAAACCGCCCACAGCAACGTAATTGCCGCTCGGTGCGCCTGAGGGTCCCAACAGTCCATCGGGAGCTTGAATATTGCAAAACGAGACCGGGAGTCCGGACTTGCGAAATTCGACCGTGACAGCCTTGATGTCTTGCTCGATCCCCTGGTAAGCCATCAGGCCACCAGCCGGTAGAGTTGCTTCCAGAGTCTCTCTCTCATCGAGAAAGTGTCGTTGACCATTTCGCTCACGGCAAAGTACCCGGCCATCATTTCGTCGTTGATGTAGGAGTCGGCCAACGCCTTGAGCGAAGATGCCGCTTTCGAGCCGTCGATTTTCACATCCAAGACTTGCTGCACGAGGTTTCGAGCTTTGCCGCCGCTGAGCGATCGCAGCAGCAACGCCGCCGCCCGCCGATGTGAGATGATTTGCCGAACTGGAACCGCTGGACTGAACCCCGTCAACCCCACGATGATGTTGCCGGAACTCTCCAACTGCATCGCCGCGTTGATTTCGGCGTCCTGAAAGATCGGCTGCGCTGGATCGGTATCGAACACCAGCAGCCTGGTCAAACTCAGGTCGGGGAAGTTGGTGAAGTCGTAAGTCCAAGAGATAAGCTTTCCCCTTTAGCTGTTTGTGCCGTTCGAATACACGGTCATGATCGGATCCACTTGCACACCGCCGAACACGTTGCGGATCTTGTAGTGAATCGAATCCGTGTCGAAGTCGCCCTCCAACGGGTTCATGCTGCTAGTTCCTGGGATAACGCCCGGTCCCGGTCCCATGGTCCCTTCACCGATCGCTACCGAGTTCGGCAGCTTCATGAAAAGCTCGGGAGTCAGATGCCCGCGAAGCTTGCCCATCTCAAGAGCAGGCCGGCCGTTTTCCGGATTCGAGAACAGATACCAGCCGGTGGTTCCGTGCGAGGTATCCACGATCGGCAAATAGTAATTCACCGCCAACCGGACGATGTTCTTCGCCCAGTTCATCGCGTGAAGCTGTTGGGCGACGGTTGCCGAGAGATTGGCTCCGTTGATCTGCTGAGTACCGCCCTGGTCGGCCATGAACACGTAATCGGTGTTGAGGATGTTCATTGCGATGGTCTTCAGAGCCGGGGGAACAACCAACGTCATTGCCTCAACCGAGATCGGCTGCCCGGTGGTGTCGAGCTGGTTCATCATCACGACGATTGCCTGTTGCAAAGCAGTGATGGTAAGCGCCGGGTTATTGGCCACGAAAGCGCCGCCCGCGTTAGCAGCGTTCACGATGTTTTTGTTGCCGTTTGAGTAGAAAAAGAAGCCGTTCGGCCCCGCAGTTCCACTGACGTTGTTTGCGAAGAGCTTCGTGACGAAATACTCTTCGGTTCGCCGCGCGCCACGTCCGAAGCGCGCCGGAGTATCCTTCAGGGCATTCAAATCGTCATTGACGAACGTCTCCCAGAAGAACGGCATCCTCTTCCCATACTTCCGGAGCTGGTAAGTGTAGAGCCCGTCCGACAGCGAGTCTTCCGGATACTGCGCTCCCTGTTCCAGCGGGATCAGATTGCCGTTTGCATCAAGCGAAGACATCAGGCCCGTTCCGCCGTCGATACGGAACCGCTTCACTGGGCGGAAGTCGTTAACCTCCGATTGATTCGCGATCAGGTTCCAGGTGTACGGCGTCTCCAGATAATTCGCCAACACCGCGCGATCGATCACGTCTCCGAAGAGGTTCGGAAAGTCCGAGATGGACATCGCTTCCTGGAGGTTCAGGAGGTCACGCTTGGAACCGTTGAAGCCCCGGAAGATGATACTGGCAGCTTCGGCCATGCGCGACTCGTAGTAGCGGCGCCCGCGCTGCGCTACAACCGCACGCGTGTAGTTGGAGACTCGACCGTAGCCAGGTTCACGGTCGCTCGCACTGAAAGCCCCCGACGAATCGGGAACCATGTCCACAGCCGCAAAGCGCCGGGGATCTTGCCCCTCGCGCATTCCTCCGAAATTGGCATGCCAGGTCCCCGATGTGTCGAAGTCGCCCCAGTTTTTTACAACGTCATTCAGTCCAATCATTTCATTGCTCCTTAGCCTGCGCTCTTCAACATCACCGGGATGATCGCCGTCAAACCGGCCGCGATTCCCTGCAAGGCGATTCCAACAAAAGTGCCGGTCGTGTCCGCGCTCAACGTCGAACCGTAGGTGATACCGGTTGTAACGTCGTACGTCCCACCATCGGCGTACACCGCATCACCAGGCCGGATCTGCGCACCAGCCGAAGGCGAACCCAGCGTAGTGGCATGGACGGTCAAATTGAAAGCGCCGTCGCAGTCGAGCACGAAAAATCCGGAGTTCGAATCGAACGGCTGCGTACCGCTCGCCGGTTGCGCTTCCGCCGCAACTCCGACCATCACGTGAGTACCACGGCCAAACAGATACAGCGCCCCCGAGGTAATCGCAATGCCCGCGGGCTGCGTTACCTGGATCGTTGCAAAGCGTTCGTAGTATTTATTGGTCACGCTGCACGCCCTTCCTGGAAGGCCTTGCGGGCTGTCTTCCGCGCTTCACGCGCTGCCATGGTTTCCGGAGTCTTCGGGAGCTTCGGTCCCACAAAGATATCCGTCAACCGTTCCATGGACTGCTGGTAACGCTCCGTCAGAGCTTTACCATCCGCTTCGGTGAACTGCGTCACTTCGGCTTCGGTCATCCGAGCACCGAAACCTGCCCCACCAGTGAAACCGAGTTCGGTGAGGAACTTCGCCACGCTGGCGGCTTCCGCTTCGACCAAGGTCTTGAGCTTAGCTTCGTCCGGAATCGCGCCGCCCATCTGGGGAATGAGCCGCTCGACAACCAGCTTCTTACCGGCGTCGGGTAGACGAAAGGTTTTCAGCGCTTCGAGGATCAGCCCCGGAGCATTCGCCATTGCCAACTGCTCGCGCAGTTTCTTGTTTTCATTCTGCGCTTCAGTGAGCTTCGCCTCGATAGGCGCCAACGACTCTTTCAAAAGAGCCTGAATTTCTGCCTTGTCCATATCGTCTCCCTCTGTTGCTGACTCCGTGAAAATCTTCCCGTCCCTGCCTGCCTTGGTGACAAAATCCACACTTGCCGCGTTCTTCAATTGGGTGATGACTCGCGGTTTTCCGTCCGGAGCTACTGCGGCTTCGGAACGCTCTCCACCTGCTCGAATCGATAGTCCGATGTGCGGCCCCATCTCGCGGACCTTTTCAACGTAATCGCCGAACACCTTCGCGCGCGCATAGAGTCCAGGCCCATCGTGGCCCGATTCGTTCCACTGCGCGTTCGTGGTGGTCACGGCTGCCAAGCGGTTTAAGTCGCCTTCCGGTCGCGCAGACTCTTCGGCGTCGGTATCGTGATTCCAAAACATCTGAGTCCCGGCCTTGAACACGTTGGACTCGGCGGCTTTCTTCAGAACCTCGGGAGTGTAGTAGCCCGATGATCCCCGGCCCGGCGAAATAAGCTTGATAGGAAAGTCCGCTGTTGCGGCCTCCTGGAGTTTTGGCGCCTCACAGAAGTGCGAACTTTCCACCAGTAGGATGCCTTCCGGCTTCCATGTCGAGCGTTCGCTACTGTCGCTGTCGTCTTTCAACGAATCCGGCAACGCGAATCCCTTCGCCTTCGCAATCTTTTTGATGTTGGCTCGGATGACGTCGCTCGAATAGTTCCCCGGACCGGCCCGTCCAATCGAGTGCAACGCTGCACTGACGTCTTCGGCTTTCAGGATCGGGAAGCTCTTGCCCTTGCCGGCGAAACTTCCGGAATCCGCCGCCTTTCGCGTCTTGGCCGAGATGAACCGCTCGTATACCGGAACCGCCGCGTAGAGCCGTTCGGATTCCATCGACGCATAGTGGTCCTGGTCATCGGCCTCGGGAACGTAGGTGGTCACCGGCAAAACATCAATCGCGCTGTCGAAATCGATGCTGGCTTCCGGAGCTTTTCCCGCTACCCCGCCGATCTCATAGGGAGCCTGCTTAATGTCGCCATTGCAGCAGTAGACGACGTTTCCCTCAGTTCCATCGCCGTCGTGATCAATATAGTACCCGTACGCCGATGAATCGCGGTGGTAGTCCCGGATGCAGTCAGAAAGCGATTTGCAGACATCGCTTTGCATCATCCCAGCTTCCTGGATCTTGTGCGCGAGCACCTTAATTCCAGGAGTGAGAGTTGCAGCCACTTTTCAGTAGCTTACGCCCCACTAGGGATTGCGTACACGAATGTTGCGCAACAATTTATTGTGTTACGATTGCCAGCATGGCAGAAAAGAGCCGAGCCGAGTACTACCGAGGGTATCGCAAAACCGTGAAACCAATGAACGAACGGGAAGCGCGGGACGAAGGATTCAGGGCTGGGGTTGAGGCTTGCGTGAAAGTGATTCGCGAGCGGGGAGCGGACAAAGCTTTAACCGGCTACCAGATGGCCCGCCTGCTCGAACGAGTCACCGGGCAGGAGCCTTACGAAGTCACCGCGCGCCGTGCACTCGTGAAGAACCTCCAGCCCGCAAGTTAATGTTCCACGTGAAACACAAACTGTAGTAATCTGGCCACCAATGTTTGTGTGGCAAACGTGTCACTTTTGCAACTACCCGGTAATGTACAGGGTGTCCTGATCTTTCACCAGGTCGAAAAGCTTTTCGGTCGCTCCGAACGCTCGCCCGCTTCCACCAGGGGTATTGGAAAGCTTGCCCTTGGCCGAGAGTTGCGCCATGACGTCTGAAGTCATCGTGCCGGGTTGCACTTCAATGCCAGCCGGTACGCCGTGGTTCATGACCGTGAGGCGCTTCGAGCCTTCGGGTTGCTTTTCGCGGCCCGGTGCTTTCTTCTGGTCAGCCTGTGGATCCGGTGCTTCGTGTGTCTTGGTTTCCATGGTGGTTCCTCCCGAGGTCAGTATATCCGACAAATGGTCAATTGGAAAGTTCTCCGCCGTGGACGAAACGAAACCCGGTCGGTGTAGGATCGTCGCTGTACCAACCACCGGCTTTCAAAATTATGTCGGCTATCTCCCAGGCTTCTGTAACTTCGGCTTCAGTTGGTGCGCGAGTCGTCCGCAGTTCCACTTTAAGGCCCCCGTCGTGGCGCTTGACGATTAGCAAAACCTTGAGACCGGTCCGAATCGTGAAAACATTATCCACGGTTCAATGCTACCCTCAAAAGAGCACTTGCGCAAGTACAAAAGTACCATTGCGTCCTACACCTTCCAGAGCCACAATAGACTCATGAACGGATACCAGAAAGCGAAAGCCCGCAAGATCGTGAAGCTTCTGCTCTCCTGCTCCGAGCAAGCCGGGGTAACGCGCTTTCAGCTTTCCAAGATGGTATCGATCATGAGTGAGGCTCAATGGCGCACGGTGGTTTTTACTGCCGGGGTTCCGGTCGCTGACATCCCGGCGAAGCGAATCGTGCTAGCTGAGTTGCGGAACCGGAGTATCCACGCTGCATGATCCACACTCTAACGTGCCCGATCTGCAAAGAAGCTTCTGACTGCACGTATTGGAAAGTTGAATATTCCACGGCCCTTGAATGGCTAGTGCTGGTGTGCCCAGAATGTGGCGACGGGATGCTCTTCGGTTGGGCTGATCAGAGCCCTAGCGCACTCGTGGTCTCGACCGCCGATTGAGCCTCACCCGCTGACATGCAGGCTTCCGCATACTTCAGCGCCGCTTCCACCGCTTTCTGCGCATCGCTCCTAACTAAATCCATTTCGTCCTGATCCCGCGCTACCACGTTTGGCGTTACCAACCAGTGCATGATTCCACGCTTCCCGGTTGTCGTCTCAAAATGCGCTACGGCCGCATGAGCGAAGTGAAATTGCTGGGGTAAATCCGATCCCGTCAGATAGGCCAGCAGATTCTCGACTAGCGGCCCGTGGCTGATCGCAATCACGTCTTGCTCCCCAGCTTCCACCGCAAGCTTCTTGATCGTGTCCCAGGCGTTCTCTGGCGTTCCCTCAGGGTCCAGTGCGCCACAGGTCACCGGTTCAAGGCCAAGCTTTTTACCTACCCGTTTCGCCGTCGATTGCGAGCGTTTGAAATTGGACTGGAGTAGCAGGCTCGGGCTCGGATCTTGCCGCTTGAGCCATTTCCCCATCATCTTGGCTTGGTCTTTGCCGGTGGGAGTCAAGCTGCGCGTCGGGTCCATCTGGGCACCAGATTCCGCTTCTGCATGGCGCATCAAAAACAAATTCACGGCGTTCCCACGTTGCCGGTTACCGTGAGCGTCCCCTTGTCTAACTCGTAGCTCTCCACACCGTTTTGGAGGACTAGCTCACAATCCATCGCAGCTACGGCCTCCGCGCCAAGCGCAAGAGACGTAGTGTCGCCAGGTTCGATCTGGAGAGTTGCGCAATTCAGACCGCCCGCAATGTTCTGAATCGTGATCCCTGAACCCGACGAGTTTTTGTTGACCACAAATCCAGCCGGCGTATAGGCTGCATGAAACCAGAGCGTTGACCCGACAAGCGATTGAGGCGTCACACCGTCAAACTGGTAGACGCTGAGAAAGAAAATGCCGGTCTTGTTCTGGATCATCGAAAGCGAGAGCATCAAATCACCTTAACTTCAGGCCCCGCGTTCGCAGCCGTTCCCGTTGGCCCGATGTTCGTTGCGAATCCGATAGGACGGATAACGATTCCAGGTACGGGCGGAACAAAGAACATCCAGCCCTTTCCTTTCGGCACAGGAAGATAATCCCGCACCGAAAGGATGATCTGGACGATCATTAGCCGCCGATTTCTTCGAACTCGATTCCGCCCGACAGGTGAACCGTTCCGGTGACCGTAGACAGCAACTCGAAGACAAACGCCTCAGATGGGCCGACAATCGGAGGAGCTTGATAGGAGATATCAACACCGGCATAAATCTGCCAGCCTTGCTCATCGATTGTCACCGCCGTGCCGCTCGTCGTCGCCTTGGTGGTGTTGTTCGCCAAAGCCGTTGCACTCGCGGCCGCGTCGCCCGGATCTGTCTTCTGTGGAGTCGGGGTAGTTCCGCCAGAACCGTCCGTGACAGTCGCAGGCAGAAAACGGCAGCGCGTCTGCATCATCTGTGCCGTTGAAAGCGTGGTGTCGGTGTTTCCGGCCCAGTAGCGCTTCACCCGAAGACTCTTTCCGGCAGCGCCTTTTAGTTCAAGCAAATCGTTGGTTGCGCCGGATACCAGCACACCTTCGAACGTGACACGATAGACTCTTGCCATTTAGGCCTCCTCGTAAAAATACTGATTGGTTACCCGGTTGAGGACAGACGTCACGTTGATGTTTGTGACCGGTGCGTAAATGAAAACTCTCCTGCTCAACACGTTTTCGACATCATACCACTGAACTGGACGCCGTGCTATCACCAAAGTCGTCGCCCCTGCAATCGTTGGCGAATAGATCACCGATGGACGCCTGCTCGTGATGGGCAATTCTGCCTCAACCTCGGTGGTTCTACGGACGAAGATAGGTTGCACCGTACTGAACACGAAAGTACGGCGCGGCGCCGAATCACTATCAGACAAATCCTCGAACTGAGCTGCGCGCCGCACGATCACGGTGGTGGTGTTGGTAACGTTGGTGACCGGAGCATAAATCGATGGCGCGCGCCGCGCGAAAGCTTCCGGCTCGATATCTTCTGTGAGTGTTGGCCGGCGAATAAAGACGTTCGATGTTACCGTCGTCGCGGTCGAGAACAAGACGACATTGCGACGTGGTACAAGATCAGGCTCACAATCCTCTACCGACTGAGACCGACGCACAGAGACGTTGACGGTCGAGAAAAACAACAAGGGCGCACGACGCACAGGAATTTCGGCTTCGATTTCCTCGGTGAGCGCTGGGCGGCGAACGAACACGTTGGAAGTCACCGTTGTCGAAGTAGAAAAGAGAACAACGTTGCGCCGTGGCGTTACGTCGGGCTCAGAATATTCCAGCGGTTGGAAGCGATGCACGGAAAAACGCACCATGGAGAAAAACAGCACCGGGGTGCGTCGAATCGCTTCCGGAATTTCTTCCGCTGCATACTCGATCCTTCGCGGAAACACGTAGTTATTTGTTGTAGAGCCACCGCTCGTGACGGAGATAAACGGCCTACGGATGTTCGGCGTCAGATCCCACAAGTAGTCATCATCTGGTGGGGGAGCTGAGTACTTCTTGACGCTGATGATGGCCGGTGAATCTAGGTGCTGAAGCCCGCCGATGTCCTGGAAGCCAGTTCCGCCGGATTGCAGCACACCGGGAAAACCAGCCGCACGACAAGCCGCGCCAGATCCAGCCGTGTTGTTAAGCGCAAAATTGTTCGAAGCTCCGTTGACGAACGGGTCACCTGTCAGTGTGACGTCGTGTGTCCCCGCTGGAACGTTGGTACGCGGTGAAGAGTTTCCAAAGAAAGCATTGTAGTCGAGCGAGTTCGTGAAGCTTTGTGTGCCCCAATTTGTCACCGTGGAGTTGATCCCAACTCCTGTATTGTTCACAAAAGCATTATTATTGGCCAGCAACATATCCACACCACCGGCCGCACTTATGCGAAGTCCGTCGCGAGCATTGGTATAAAACGCGCAATTTTGGAAGAGAGTGCCACCGGATGCGGTCTTTTGAAAACCATCCGAAGAAGCTCCGGTGTTGTTATCAAAAATGCAACTCGCATACTGATTGTTGGCAGTTGCAGACGACACTTGATCCACCACTCCGGGGCAAGCATTGGCAGTCGCACGGCATCCAACGAACACATTTCCGAACGCAGTAATGAGAAAACCGCCAGTGGCAGCCGATGTCTGACCGCTCGCGACACAACTGATAAAGAGGCCCTGATTGCCCGCGATCAAAAACCCCGTTACGGTGGAATTGATCGCTTTGCAGTTTTGCATTACAAGCTGCCCACCGCCAAGATTGAAGCCCCGAGATGTGCCTTTGAGGTTCCCATCTCCGATGAAATTGTAGAACCTTTGAAAGGCTCCATTGCCCTTAAAGCAGTCCACCGCAGTGGTGGATGCCTGAATCGTCACTTGTCCATTGTCGCCGCGGCTCGTGGTGTATCCAATCCAAGAGATTGGCAAGCCGGACGTTCCGGACGTGGCGAAGTTCGTAGACGCGGCAATGCTGTAAATAGCCGTGCCTTTGACGTACACCACGTTTCCCGCAACCACCGATGTGATCGCTTTCCCGAACGTCGCGAAACATCCGCCCATCAGTGCCGATGTGATCGTACTCGTTACAGCGCTTGTGGTGCTGTCAAGGGTCCATGTGCCATTGAGCCCAACTCCTACGCTCGTGATCTCATAACGCTTCAGGGTAGGAGGTGTGCCCCCACTCGCCGTGATGATGTTTACGATGTTACCGACGTCGCCAGCGAGCACCGTGTAAGTCCCACCGGTGAAGGTGATGACTGATCCGTTGACTGTAGCCGTCACAGTCGAATTGTTGATGTTGACTTGGGCACTAGTCTGCATCGAGTTGTCCGTGCCGCCAAGCGCGGAGTCGAAGCCGCCGCCGTTATTGTCGGATCCGGTGGTGCGAACTTCCCAGACTGCTGTGGCTGCAATCGCCATGCTAAATTCCTATTGCAGATAACCTATCCACAAAGTCGCAGACGTCCCTTCGTTCCAACCTATCAGAGCGTTGGCGATTGGATCGTAGGCAAGCGCCTGTCCGGAAGGTGTGCTGGAATATGTCGCCCCGCCGCCACTGCTTAGCAAGAGGGTCCACGTGTCGCCTGGATAGTCATAGGCGTAATCGCTCGGGCCGTCCAAATGGTGGTAAAGCACCTTATTGAGCGAAGGCACGTAAGCAATGGGCGGACCGGCTCGCGATACCTTTGTCACCGGTGGAGGTGAGCATGGACTGATGCAACGCTGCGTCCAAGACTTCGTGGGAGCGTCGAAGGCCCAGGTTTCATTGACCGGGTTGTTTGCTCCGAAGTTTCCGCCATAAAGGATGAACTTATGATCTGTCGTGTCGTAGATCATCGAGGGAAAGGTTGAACCTTTCGGGCTTTTGTACGCATTACAGTTGCCTACGCAAGAGGCGATGGCGACAAGACTCCAATCGTCTGGGTTGACGCAACCTGCACCCGACTGAGGCGCAGTAAGAACACCCGGGGTAGGATTCCCGATCGTACTGCAATAGACCCAGTTGTTTTGTTTGGCCGGACCGCCGTCGTATCCGAAATGGAAGATGATATCGTCATCCTGGTCATATGCAGCCACACCGACGAAATAGGGCGGTGGCCCATGAGGCGCGTTCAATTGAACCCAGCTATCCAACGTGTTGTCCACATTCAAGGCCAGTGAGTATGTGTCAGCTTTCTGGTGGACTCCTGTAGCGGACTGATCCGGTGGAGGAAACGCAGCATACAGGCCGTTCGCCGCCGAAATCGGTCGATCCACCACGGCATGGTGCTTGTCTGTGACACTCACAATGGTGTAAGTTGGATTCTGCGATGGCGTCCGGCTGGCTCCAATGTTTATGGAACGCCCCACCCAATTCACCCCGACGACAAAGTTGGTGAATTGCCCGCTGTTATTGATCGTTTGCGATCCGTCCGCATTCACTAGCATCGTGCAACTTTGATTGGCGCCTCCGTACAGCAGCATCGAGGCGCGCTTGGTATCGACCGCTATCTGCCCGCTGAATTGCCGCTCTCCGGGTAGCGTAGGCGTGTCAAGAGTACACAAATCTTCGAGACTTCCGACGCCGTTGATGTGAGTGAAGGTGTTGCTCGCGGAATTATACCCGAAGACATCAGTCGAGTAAATATCCACCGATCCAGCCACGACGCCATAGAGAATAGTCTGGGAGGAAGCCGGATCGTAGCGCCATTGAAGAAATCCATTTGCACCAGGCCAACCTTGCGTATGGTTGGGCTGGACCCAATTCACAGACTGAGCGAAGCTCAGCGCACACGGAAAAATCATCAACAAGAATTTCATTAATCTGTCCCCTATGGCCATGCAACTGAGCCCGAAACGATAGCCGTCTGACTTGCTGGGACGCCTGCAACATCGACATTTGTCGAACAAGACCATGCTAACGACGTAGCGGGAACACTTCCCAGGCTCCCCACCGTGATCGCGGCCGCTGTAGGATTGACTACCAGCAGACAAGCGACGTCCCCGTATCCCCAAAACATCGTTTGCAGGGTTGTGCCGAGACTAAGATTTGCTTGGCTCAATTGGCTCTTGCCGTCTCCGGGAATGCATCGCAGCCCAATGTGCGGAGTTGCCCCGGCGTACTTAGTGATGGTGCAAACCGTTCCATCACCTTGGGACGCGGTGACCGTCAAGACGACGTTCTGTGTGGCCCGCGTGGCATCGATGACGCTCAGAATATCTGTGATGCTCGCTTGAGCGTAGGAGCTTACCGTCAAAATAAATATCAGCAGCAAGACTTTCATGAGTACACCTTCTCTCCTTTTTCAAACGCGCTCGGAGTCGTCCATCCCAGAACTTTCAACCCGAGCGCGTCTCTGATGTACGAATTGGGCTTATCGTACCACAGGCCGTCGAGCTTCGCGCACAAGTTGTCTGACACGCTCGGCAGCTTCCGGGTATCGCTTCGAACTCAGAAAGTCAGCAATGCGTTCCACCGATTCATCATCGCCGATGAAACATTTCAGCACCACTTCCCCGCTTTCCACGTGCTCGACTTCGAGTAAGTCTGCCGGATCCCCATCGACTTTGCGCTTGGTGCGGTGGACCGCGATCTGATCCTTTCGTGCGAGTCTCACGCCGCGTGCTTTGCCAGCGCTCTGATGGCCTCTGTCAGTTCAGCGCGTGCCCGCTCGATTGCCGGGTTCGGTGTTCCCGGAACGGGCACAGGAGCCGGTGCAGGCTCGGGAAGTGGTGGAGGGATGCTCAGATCGGTCAGAGCTTTGCCAGTTGCGACCTTGATCGCTTGCGGAGGCACCTGCGAGCGCTGGTCTGTGACGTCTGCCGCTGCATCGTAGTTCGTGCCGTAAATCTTTTCGAGCAATGCCGCTCGTTTCTCGTAGCCGATCTCAGCGAGTAGCAATTCCGTGATCGTTCGCCGATCCACAATGCCGGCGAAAATCCCCTGCCTGCCGCCTCCAGTCCCGATATCCACGATCGCTTGAATCATTTGCAGGATGTCATGCTCCACCACATTGGGAAACTTGATGTAGACTTCGGTCGGCTGTGGCGCCGGATTTTTCGCGCGCGCTTCCCGCAGCTTAGATTTAGGCGTGGCCTTAGCGACGAACAGCATGTACGCGAGCAGCATTGTGATGGTCGAAGTCCAGCGCCGTTGGATCTCGGTGAATTTCAGTTCGGTGGGTCGGTCCAACGAAATTGCAGTTGCAAGGCTCCCAGTGCTCGCGTCTCCGAAGAATGTTTCGGGCATCCCTGCCCCGGCACAGTGCATGAGTAGCACGCGCCTTGCTTGTTCAGGAGACGTTTGAGCATTAGCCGTCTTAAAGGGTTGAATCTGATTACCCGGCCCAGAAATGTGCGCGGAGGCCACATTAGGCGGTGGATTTTTCTCAATCTGCGTTGCGTTGGAATCGGCAAAGGTTGTGTTGAATAGAGCATTGTAAGCTGCAATCGCACCGGGCCCACCTTTCGTCTCGACCATCAAAGCAAAGCGGGCAAGTGCTCGCTGGACCGTCGCCCAGTCTTCGAGAAAATCCTTGTACGCCCGCGCCCAGTCGATACAAGCGTAAATCGGCGGCAGTCCCCATCGCCAGAACCGGGGTGAACCGACTTTCACCCGCAGTATCGGCATGTTGTCGTTTACGGGTGCGTCCTGAATGGTCTTCGGAATTGGCCCGCGCTTCGGGTCTTCGTTCATCACTTCTTCGAGCGCCGGGTACCAAACCTTCTTGCTCTCGATTCCCTTACCCTTCACTGGATCAAATGTCTCAGCCGTCCACTGCCGATAGAAGTAGCGCGGGATGCTTTTATCGTTCTCTCGGCAGATGATGTCCATCATTTCCAATGGCTCGATCATGTTGAGCTTCACCGTGCCATCCGGTAACGTCTCGCAGCCGAAGTACAAAGCGCCATCTGTCTGGATCGAGGTTTCCAGTTGCGCAATTGCGACGTGTCCCAACACGTTTTCGTTGAGCTTCAGAAATTCTTGTACCGCATCGTCTTCCGCGTCGTCGTCCGAGCGGATCTCAAAACCACGCCCGAAAACGTACAACATACAGATTTCCGCTGTGCGTTTGATGAGCGGGTTTTTGATGGCGTAGACTCGGCAGATTTTAATAAGCTGCTGAACTCCGATGCGCGAAAACTCCAGAGCCGCGAGTGTGACTTCGCGAATCCAGCCGCGATCCTCTAACGCGAGTTCCAGCTCCCACAGCCGCTCCTTGAGTTGCACCGCACTGCGCACCGGCCCCGACTCGGATAATCCTTCCGCTGCTTTTGGATCGACGCACGCGAGTTCAGCACGGCGAAGGTCGATCAGGTCTTGCGCGCGCCGGCGAAAGTTGGAGAGCTGTAGCTCGAATTCCATCTTCATGGATTCGTCTACACCGGAGTCTCGCTGGAGGGATCGAGCTTCGCGCATGGCGTCTGAAGCCTTGGAGAGAAATTCTCGAATCCAAGGAACTTTACCGGCACGGCGGGCTACAAAGTTATCGAGCCACTGCATGGGTCAAGCATACAACGAAACGGCCCAGGTTGCCCCAGGCCGTGACGTTTCTAAGGAATCAGGTCTTGCTCTTGGATTTCCAGCCACTCTCCTTTCTTAGCTGATTTCCGTCGCTACAAAGCTAGCGGACAGATCCGGTGGAACCGGGGTAACAACGAATTGAAATTGCGTCGAGAATGGATTCCCGGCTTCATTCGTGCCGGTTGCTGTGACGGTCGCGGTCCCTGGTGCCAAGTAGGCGATGTCAAATTGAAGGTTCAGTGCGACGGCCGTATTGGGCGTCACGGTTGCGATTGCGGGGTTGTCAACGCTGTAGACTACCGGCGTTGCTGTGGTTCCTGGTGTCGTCCCGTCTTGCTTCAAGACGGCGAGTTGGTATCTGTGAGTTTCCCCAACGTTGTGGGTAAAGGTTTGCATGGAAGATCTCCCGAGCACCAATTGTACTAGATGCACCAAGAGGTCTATAGCCTCCTGGAAAGTCACGTCCCCGGTCCCAGCTTCGATAGCCACGAAGGTGTTGTGTTTGTGATGGTGCATACTTGCGCAAGTATATCAGGGCTTGAAGACTCTGGCGATATGCTGAGCCAGCGGAAAGGGAATCTTGGCTATCTGAGCCGCCTGCTTTAGAGCCAAGCCTTTGCCGCCGCCGTTCCTGCAAAATGTGCGGCTCATTGTGGTTCCGTCTTTCCTCTTCGGTCGTCCTTTCGTTCCTTCGTTTGGCAACTTGATGGGCATCAATGCCGGAATATCTCCCCAAAGGTAATACGGCCCCCAATGCCACGCCGCTGGATTCGTCCACTTCTCAGCCCCACGCACGTTCTCAACCACCAGCGGAATGTATCGCCCCGCCGCTTCCGATGCTTCCCGCTGCAATCGAAAGCACGTCTCGAACAGCGTGTTATCCGGTGGCCCCAGCGCCTTCGCACGCTTCCACGGCATCGCCCGGTAACTGTACGCTTGACACGGCGGACTCGCCATGATCACATCCGCATTGCGGAACTGCGAGCCATGTAGCGTGGTCACATCTTGCAAGACAAGCTGCCCTGGATAGCCGCCTGTCCCGTAATCGTGGCGCTCGATGTCGAAGCCAATGCAATCGTACCCCTCGCTCAAGAAACCTTCGGCCCAACCGCCTAACCCAGCAAACAAATCGATGCACAACGGCTTCCGCACTGTTCAATTATACTTGCGCAACTCGTTTCAATAGCGAGAGATTCGTACTGGTACCACCAATGACCGCTGGCTTGGCATCTCCTCAGTATCTATCAGCAGTTCCGTGATCCCCCAAACCAATGCATCCATCCTGTCTGGTGAATCCATTCCAGCCAAGGGAACATAGGTCACCATCTGGTCTTCGAGCGCTCCTAGGTGTTTCGGATCGTTTGGATTGACCCAGTGATGCACCCGCCCTTGCTCATAGAGGTTTGCAACAGGTTCCGCGCGCACAAGCTTTCCTCTCGACGCTCTGACGCTGCGAAACGGGATTGTCGGGTTAACGCTTCTGAGATTCCCTTCCACCAAGTCACCGCCGTTGTTCACCTCACCGACGATACAGTCTCCCTTCCACTTCAGGTACAGGTTTATCGCTTTCCGCGCCCATTCGCCTGGTGACATCCTCGCGCTGCCGTCTTCGAGCACATCCACATGCCCATCCCAGCGAAGCCCGACGACCATAATCCCGCATTCGCTCGACGTCGGCCCCGCTGTCACGCTTGGATCAATCGCTACCACGATACGCGCGTAGCCGTTCGGATCAAGTGCCGAACCCGAACGGCCATCGTCAATGAGCTTCCGGGTCCACAGCGCCCCTTCGACGTCTTCCAGGATCTCGGCATAGATTTCCTGCCGGCCTAGCCGTGTACCTTCGAATGGCTTGATGACCTTTTCGTACCAGATGTCTGACAGGTTTTCGCGGTTATCGTGCGACGATCCTCCAGTTACAACTGTCGATGGATCGGCCTTCAGTTCCTTCAGAACCTTGTGGGGCTTTGGCGTCGTGGTGATGACGCCCTGCAATCGCTTACCCTTGACGCGAAAACCGAACATCAACTGATCCCAGGCGTCTTGGAGGTAATTCCAAGCGCAAAGCTCTTCAGCCCAGAACTTGCCGAACTGTGGACCACGCAACCGTTCAGGCTCTTCAGCCGATCTCGTGATTCCGATGGCCCCCGAGGGGAACTTCACCAGATGCCGGCTGGAATTCCAATGCGGCTTTTGGCCCTCGGGATAACATGACAGCAATCCAGACGGCCCCTCAATCATGGTTTCCCGCACGTCTAAGGCGGTAGGCGCGATCATCAGAATCCGCTCTGCTGGGTTCCGTGCCCATTCCTTGACCGTCTCAGCGCCCGTCCTGGTCTTCCCAAAGCCACGTCCAGCGAGCAAGAGCCAGAACAACCAATCGCCCCGTGAGTCCGCGGCGCCTTCCGTGCCAGGTAGGATCTGGTTTGGTCGAGCGTGGTAACCAGGCCAATCCCATTCCAGCCGGTCTAACTCTTCGTCGGTGAAATCAGAGAGGGCTATTTCCCGGAGGTTGGGGGGCAGCCGCTTCAGAAAGCTTTCGAAGGATTCGTTGGCGCGCGGACTCAACAGGTCCTGCGATACCACCGGTAATGCTTCCTGAGTGCTCAATTGCTTTCAGTTGCGGATGAACGTACTTGGCCAGTTCTGAGTAAGCGCGAAGCCGGATACCGATTTCGATCTTGGCATCGGTCGCAATTCGCGCGAGGCCTTCGATGGGGTTGCATTTCAACTGATCCAGCAAGCTTAGTATGTCACGAGTTATCTTGTTGTGAGAACCGGACTTCTTGCCACCGATCTTGGTGTGACCCTTCTGGAAAGGCATACTATGGGCATACTAACACCGGCGCCGGTTCAACGTCTTGAAGGTTCAGCGAATTCGGGTTTTGAAGCCAGCGGTTGTACCTCAGTGCCGGACCGCGCTTGTGGTAGAGGCATGGCCCGTCTGGCTTTCGCCGGATCCGGAGATATTGAAGCACGCGGGCGTGACATTGGTCCCCGACGCGAACCAGCCAAGCCCGATCCATTTCGAGGCCTTGGCAACTCGAGCTCCACACTGTGTGGAACCAAACCACATGCTCAGTCGCCATCCACGCCGCATTGCGAAAAATGGCGTTCTTTTCCTGTGCATTGAATCGCGTGTAGGGCGGGTCCAAAATCACCACATCAAAGCTATCGCGGCCGAAGGGCGGTAACCAGGCGTCTGCTATAACGTCCGGTCTCACTATCGGGTCAATGTCGAGTCTCAGGCCAAAGGTGGAGCGACCGCCAAAGAGTTGGAGGATTCGTTTGCCGGCGAAATCCGCCTGCAGGCGCTTCCGAACCTCAACCGGGAATGTCCAGCCTTTGCCCCGGCGATTCGCGCACCACAGGACCTCGACAGGGTAAGTGACGCGCTTCATGCAACCCCGAACAGATCTAACCCCTTGAAGTGTTCATGTCCATGGACCTGAAGTAACTCCCGTACCGCCCGCTCTTGCCATGGTTCGCTGAAGTCTACCGGGTCCAAGTGAGCCGTTAGCAGATGCTGGTACGGTGTCCACCATTCGCGCGGAATCGGAGCAAAGGTCCATGGTTCGTGATAGCGCTTTATCTCGGGATAGTGTGCGGCGTTATCCGCTGGTGAGCGCCAATCGTTATACATCAATTCGATCTCCCGCACCGCGCGATCCGGCCATCGTAGCCGCTCCGTGACCTTGTACATCGCATGACGCGCCCGCAGTCTTCGCGCGCTAAGCCCCCACAGGTGAAAGCTTCCCCCTTGTCCGTGCGCAATCGGTCGATACGGTTTCAGTGTCATCCCGCCCGGTTCGCGGCTGTGGAACTTGTCGCCGCTCCACGAGAGCCGCGGATCGTCCGCAAACGCTACTGAGAGCCAGCGGTTTCCCCAAATGCCGTTTGAGTGGTATCGGTCGAGTGAGCCGCGAAGCTGGTACATCGGGAGTTGTAGGCAATGACCTTTCGGCAAGTTGTTCAGGATGCCTGGGCGAAGTTCTGTAATAATATTACCGGTCGCAAGCTCATCTGCGTCTACTATGGCTATGTGGGTTGCGCCCTTTCGTCGCGCTTCATCTAACATCTGCTGCCTGTGCTGCATCTCTGCCCATTCTGGATTGTCGCTAACATAGACACCCACTCTTCCTGAGTATTCCCGCGTGATCTGATACACGATGTCTTCGGTTTGGTCCGTCGAGCCGTGAATTCGCACCACCATTTCATCGCACCACTGAAGCGCGGCCCGCAACGTCAACCCGAGACACCAGGCTTCGTTTCGCACAGCCATGCAGCCAATCAGTTTCATTTGCCCTCGCTGTCGATGATTGCCAAATCGCGTTTCAGGTCCCAGCGCTTCATATTCCCAGGCCAAGCTTTTTCCACTTCCGCCCGGTACGTTCGAAGCGCCTTCAGGTGATCCGGATACTTCGCGTACGCCTCCCAGGAGATACAGCGCCCTTGCTGGTTCAGGCTTCGAAGTTGCTCGACGCGTGCGCCCTGGATGATGTAGTGGCACGGATCGTGCGCCAGCAGAAACGCGATAACCAGTGTTATCATACGCCCTTCGCAATCAGGATTGTCTCTTCAGTCTGCCCGCCATCGTACGCGAAAAACCTAGGTGGATTCGTCAACGGGATGCGCAGCCGGTGGGCTATCACCGATGCACAGGTCTGATCGTGGCGATGCTGAACTCCGACGCCACCTTTCCACGGTCCCTTGAAAGCTCCGTTCTTTGCCAGCCTGAAGTACTCAACAAAGAATTGCGCCCCAACCGGGTGCAAGAGATCGACCGCGAACGCCGTTGCTACCACATGCTTGATGTTGTGGTTTTCTTCTTTCGTGACGCCGAGCAGTGGGTAAGCCGCTTCGCATGTCCATTCATCGTTACGGTAGCCGTTATCCGACAACCACACCCCATGCGCTTCTGCGTAAGCCCAGATCAGCTCCAAGCTCGCTATCGGGATAATGCTCGCATCCGCCCAAAGCAGTAACGTGTGGCCCGATTGCCGCGCCGCTTCAAGCGCCCAACTCTTGAACGCGTAGGGCGTCTCCTGATGGCTCGGGCTCCCTGGTGGGAGTTCGTCACGCCAGAGCATGTAATCTTCGCCCAGAAGTGCGAGGGCTTCTGTTAAGCGAGCCTGCCCCGCCACGTACCGCCCGGTCGAGACGTTCACCACGACGCGCTTCATTGAATTCTCCTATTGCACGGCATTTCGTCCGGTCCATTGGCGTCATAGTCTCTCACGTAAGAGCGATTCCCTTCTACACCGACGTAGCAGCCAACACCCCAGCAACCAGGTCCAGGGGAACCGATGGGGACCATCGCGTTTCGCACGTCAATAAGAATCTCTTGGCACCGCGAACAACGCTGGATCTGTGCTTCTGGGGGAGCCGCAATGTGGACCACGGTCATTTGCGCACCAGAACAATGTTCTGCCCGTTACCGTACACGCATGAGTAGTGCTTTGGAGTTGCCGCCGCCAGTATCGCCGCATCCCGGCCGTCCGTCTCAACCACGATGCAGGACGGTTGCCAGTCCAGTTCCAGCATCTTCAGAAGTAAGTCGGTTGAGTGTCCCTCCACATCGATATTGATAAAATCGAAACCTCCAAACCGGTTGCCGATGTCTTCAAGCGTGATTACTGGAACCATCAGCGTTCCGTAAAATCCCCCGAGTGCGTCCCACTTCTCGCGCGAGCCAACGTCCGAGGTCGAGAGCGCGTCGTCTGTCACGTCAATCGATACGAAGCCAGGCTCCAGCCCCACCGCCGCCGCTACGAACGTGATGCGCTTCTCAAAGCCGTAGCGCGTCCCTCCGCACACCCGGCACTCGGGTTGCTTTCGCTTTCCCCAAGGCTCATGCTCGCGGTCGTCAATCGGAGTCGCACACTTCGTGCAGCAACGTAGCATTTCAACAAGCGGCCCTGGTGAAGGCTCGATCATCACACCAGCCCAGCCCAACTCATAAAGCGCGCGCGTGTTCGAGAAAGTAACCGTGTCCCAAGAGCCTATGTCCAAAAAGCGCCCCGTCTTGAGAAACGAATTCAGTTCGTTTGGATCAGGAAACGCTTGCAGGATGTAATCCTGCTCCGAGAATTGCGAGTATCGCTTCATGATTTTCTCATGTACATGGGTCCACGCCCGCCGTGCTCATCGAAGTAATCCTCCACCGCTTGCCTTGCTCCTGAGAGCGCGTAATCGTCCACTATCAGAAAACCACCAGGTGAGAGCAGCGGGTAAAGGTGCTCCAAGCAAGTCATCGTTGATTCGTACAGGTCCGCGTCCAGCCTTAGCACCGCGATATTGTTGTGAGCCGGTGCCGAGCCAACCATCGGCATTCCGTGAAACGGCGGAACAGTATCCTTGAACCATCCTCGGTGGTAAATCAGCAGTTCGTCCGGTATCCCCCACTGAGCCATGTTCGCTTTTACACCCTCCAGCGTGCAGCTCGCTTGCCCGTTTTTGTGCCCCGCGTCGAGAAATTCTTTGTCCTTCGGCCCTGGAAATGGACAGCCTTCGAAGCTATCGAACAGGTGAACGCGCCGCCGTGGCTCCCATGGCCGCTCAGCGACACAGCAGATTGCCTTTGCCATGATTGCCGCTTGGGCGCCGGCGTAAACCCCACACTCTACGAAGTCTCCGGATACGCCTTCCTCCAGAGCTTGCCGCGCGATCGCATACGTTGAGCGGCACGTTTCCAAACTGGACAGCGCGGCTTCGGCGATGTTCTCAATGGTCTGGATCACATGCTCCTTATTCCGTACTTATCTCGCGAGGTCGGCGTTACAACCGCTCGCTCTCGCCATTTCTTGCCTGGCCCGTCGCCCCAGTGTTTTGCCTTCGGGCTTTCGAGAAACGCATCACACTGGCTCGTGATCATCTTGTGCCACCATTCAAACCTTGGCATTCCGCGAAAGTCTGGCTCGACGTCCGATAGATGGTAGCCGCGTGGCTTCAGTTCACTGAGCGTCACGCTATCGGCTCCGATCCAGGAAACGGCGTAGGCCTCGCGTGTTTCCGTCGATTGAAAATATCCCGCTCTGGCTGAAACAGCTTCTCTTGATGCGCTAGGTGTGCTGGCAGTTCTGTTGTCACAGTCCCAGAATCAATCGCGTCATTCGCACGTCCGTACCAGCGATGCAGATGAATCAGGTCACGCCTCTGCTGAAAGACGCCGTACTGAATCGCGACTTCCTGTAGCTCTTGATCCATGAAAAAGCGCGTGTACTCCGGCCAGAGTGGACCTTTGCCCTGGTACATCCGTCGCGCGAATTCTCGGCCGATCCAAGCTGAACCGCAGATTTTATCGATGGAGCCCTCGAATGCCCTATCCCCGGTCGGCTGCGTGACGCCGAAGGTTGAACACTCGTAGTTCGGAGTATCATGCACACTACCGAAGTGACTGCTACATTGACGCGCGATTTCTTCCGCCGTGTCGTTCGGATCGGGTTCCACGTCGTCCCCACCAATCACGAACCATTCGGCGTCTTCGTAGTTGGCTCGCACTTGCGCAATTAGTTGGTTCACTGCTAATGAATACCCAGGATACGTCTGACAGGTGATGGAGTAGTCTGCGAAGGTCTCAAGCTCCGGGGTGTCGAGCCAGAGCGCGATTTTATAACCGGCATCCCTCCATAGTTGGAGAGTTCGCTTCGCCTCTTCGGGAGGTCGAGCCGAAGGTATCGTTAAAAAAACGCTCACGCCGCACGCTCGCTTTCGTAATCTCTGTTGTACGTTGCGATCATTCCTTCGATGTCAATGCCGTGAACCTCTTGAAATGTACGTTTCCCAAGTTTGTGAATTGCCGTCTCGCCTGCAGTATGGTGGCCAGTGCAAAGCGGCAATCCGCGCCGGTCATTCTTCGGTGAACCAAAATCCCTGACGTGATGGAACTCGATCTCTCCGCTACACAGCCACGCCATCGTCCGCACTGCGCACGGCTGAGCGTGCATCCACGCCAGGAACGGCTTATCGATCACACGCCCGCGCCGCGGCTTCGTCCGTCGCTTCTTTACTGCTGTGCGCCGAATCATAAAGCCATCAGACTTTGAAGCCGCGCGTCCCAGTCGGGTACTCTTGTCCACCACGTATCGCCGCGTTCCTTCTGAGCTTCGATGTCGTACGACGTTGTGTTGCCGCCGTGAATCTCGCACACCAGTGGAAGATTTGACGTATCGCGCTCTGGAAGTGTAGAGTACGCTTTCGAGTCCACGAATTGCAGCCATGCCGTGTCTTCGCCCATTCCCCCACCTGGTCTAGGATAGTCGTCACGGAACTTGACGCGCTCCCAGACACGTCTCCAGTAGCAGAGTGATCCTCCGATAGGTTTTGGTGGGTTGATGCGATTGTAGACCCAAGCTTCGTGCGATTCGTCATTCTGCCCAATGATCCGTCGCCAGAACAGCACGTTATTATACCCGACGCAATCACGCCCCGATTCCTGCAAGCTCGCTACCTGATCCTGGATGCGATACGGCCCGCTTAGGTCATCGCTATCCCAGTGGATCAGCACTTCTGTTGTCGGAATCGTGAGACTGTTGGCCGTGTTGCGCAGTTTGCCGATTGGCCCAGACATCTCGGGTCCGTCGTACACATGCACGATTCGCGAAGTCGCTAGCCCTTGCGTCTGGTATTTCTTTTTGCCGGTATCGTAAATCAGCAAGACTGATGGCCGGTAGGTTTGCGCGAGAAAGCAGCGCACCGCACGATCAGTGAGAGCCTGCCGATCTGCTGTGAGACAAATCGCACACACTTGGGGGTTATTTGTCGGAGACATCAAGGATGAACCTCACCGCCATTGCCGCGACCTGCACCGCTTCCGCCCGCATCTTCGCGGGCTTGCGCTTTTTCTGCCGCTTGAAAATCTCACGTTCCAATTCCCGGACTTCTTCCAAGATCACTGCGTAGCCTTCATGCGCAGAGTTGAAGCGTTTGAATTTTCGCAACGCTCCATCTAGTTCGTGGCCGACGTCGCGAAGCGCCCGCGCGTATACCTTAGCCATGGCTCAGACTTCCGCCCGTCCCCGTCACTTCTTTCAACGCAACCTGGGCACCGGGTCCACCTTTTTGCTCATCCGGTGTCGCCAGACGGATCACAGCTTGAAAGTATTCATCTGGCTTTGCAGTAAATGGCGAGCCGAAAAGCTTCCAGCCTTGTGAAAGCCACGTCTCCAGCTCGCACGCTTGTGCGGAGCCTTGCTGGTAGGGAAGTATTCGAATTAATCGGTAGAGCACGTACAAATGCTAACGCAGTCGCTGTAGTTGCGCAAGTACCAAACGTACTACCGGCCTTGATAGTCCTGAATGGGCTTGGATCCGATTCCGCCGATCGCCGAGTGATTAGTTCGTGAGAAATAGAAACCAATTACCAAGAACATCGCTGAAGAGAGAACCGTTGAGCCCTTGGTGTCTTTACCGGCCACTTCCACAATCACATTCGCCACAACGATCAAAATCGCGATAGCGGCCTGAGTGAATTCCCAGATCAGATTGACGCGACGTTGCCCCGCAGTCGTGATATCTTGCTGTGCTGTTGTCGTGGCAGGCAAAGATACGGCTGGATCAACCGGAAAAGCCATGGCGTGATTGTAACAGAAGTTAAAGCCCGTACAGACTCACGTGCTGCGCGATCTCTGGCCACGCGCTCTGAGGTGTTTGCTTGGGTCCATCGTAGCCGATCATCCATTGAGAACGGAACTGGGTTGTAGACAAGCGTCTGAACCAGGCTGCATGGCGATTCCATCCTGTCACGTCTCGCCGGCGCCGAAAGTCACGCATCAATTGCGCGCGCTTTTCTTTCCTTGGATTCTCCCGGTAGTGCTCGCGCTCAAAGTGAGCCTGCCACAGCCAAACGTCTTTAGAACCGTACAACTTTAGTGCTGCCATTCGATTCTGAATACCGTGCCGTCAAACCAGATCGGTACGCCCTGAGTGAAGTCGAACAGCCCACCGGGATCAGTTTGCCCGTCTGATCGCTTGATCGAGGTCCCGGTTGGAGACACGTTGTCTATGTTGAGCCAGCAATTCGCCGCACATTGCTTGTCAGTCACGAGCCAGAACCGCATCCCTCGCGTGTATGCCAAGATTGCTTGACAGGCTGTCCCCATCTGGTAGGTGTACTGAGTTGTGCCATTGGTGCTTTTGAGAAACTGACAGTCTCCTGATTGCAGTTTTGTCTTGGTTACCATCGTTGCCGTGTTGGCGTCGATGAACCAACCCGTTGAAGCGTTGCCGGTCAAAAGCAGGTTCTTACCAGCTTGCAGCGCCTGAAACGGATTGACCATCGTGGTAGCCGAAAGCACGAGAGCGATGCTGGCGAACGCGAGCACCCATTTTAGTGGCGATACCATGCGATCAGCCCATCTCCAGTTTGCGGAGTCGCTCCAGCAAGAAACGTGATCGTTGAGGCTGTAAGGGTGTAATCGATACCCGCCGTCAACGTCAACCCGTTTCTTGTGAGTTGCAGGCTAACGGCCGGCGTAGGAGCGTTCGCCAGCGTAAAGGTGACATTGACGCCATTGATCAATCCCCCCGGTACTTCAGCATCAGCAAAGCTCCCCGCGTTCCCAGGAGGCCCCTGCGGCCCAGGCGGACCCTGCGCGCCGGCAACCCCTGCCACACCAGCCACGCCCTGGACACCTTGGGCACCTTGGGCACCAGGAGGCCCTTGCGGTCCAGCAGGCCCAACTGGCCCAGCAATCGAACAACCAGGCGCCGCGGAATTAAACCCGAGCTTGCCATGTGATCCAGGAACGGTCGGATAGGTGACGGTGATGCAGTTCGAGCCGATGTCCAGAAGAACGATCTGGGCCTGAGGGGTAACAGCCATCACAGAACCGGCCGCGATCGCTGGAGAGGCTCTAGATTGCTGTTCGAGGTTCGGCCTGGTCTGGCCTTGAAGGAAAAGCAAGCCACCAACTGCGCTCGCAATTACCACCACGCCTGGAATTAGAACACTTGTCGGATGCTTCATTCGTTCAAGCTTACACCTTTTTGCGCAACTACGCCGTTACCGGTCCCACCGAAGCAATGAGCGCAGCTTCGAGTCCGCGCCGCGCTACCAAGCCAGGGAGTACGTTGCCGTGCCGGTCGTGGATGTAGTTTTCGAGTTTCGCTTTGCCTTCGAGCACCAGCTCCAAGGTGTGGCGGCCCGTATTGTAGCCGAAGCTCACGTACGCCGCCGCTGCGATCATCGGTTCCGCCGCTACCAGAGTGAACAGGGGCAAGGCGTCGGTCGCAAGTTGCTGGGCGGCTTGGTCCATAGTAATCGTGTAGCCCTGCACCACTTCCGGCCCGGTGTGACCGAAGCCCACCGTCCACACACCGCCTGAGTCTTGGTAGGCCGTCAACCGCACGCCTTCGAAGACGCGAATCAAAGCCGCTGCTAGCTCGTGGGTGTTCATGGTTTCCTCACTCCGTGAATAGTTTGAAATCCGGGTAGAGATTCGGCCCCACTAATTCAGAACCGTTCCACCTAAAGTGATCAGGCGGTGGATAGAGAGCTTCAATCTTTTGTCTGGCATCCTCGAATTTTTGCCACCACGACAGACACTCTTCTAATTCTGGCGATCGCTGTTCGCTCGGGACTCCCGACAAAATCGCCAAGTACGTTGTTCCTTTTGCTGAATCGTATTCCGGCCAACGCTTGCCCCGTTGCATTGCATCCTTGATGCGCTCTCCGTGTCGATAAGCTTCCTTGATCTCCCACACCAGCTCAGGATGCTCCTGGTTCAGTCTCTGGGTGAACTCTTGACACACTTGCGAGCACGCCTTCGCGTCACGCTGCAGGTTGGTAAGCGCGGCGCCGTAATCCTGTCTCGCATCAATCGCCTGAAGAAAACTCTGCGCGAACTGCGCCAACACCTTTTCACTGTTCATCACGCCATCTCCCAAGCCTGAAAGCTACTCGATACCGGCTGAGTCGCCCAAGTCATCGTAACCAAACATGCACTGAAGATTCCGAGTCCGACTCCGACCGCAGCAACACCAGCAGTCGCAAGAACAGGAACGGTGACAATTGAAAAGAGTACCAGCAACATGCTGGCGAAAGACCCGAACGCCAACCCGGCGATAATCTGCTTTTGAACGTAGGTCACGACGTTTCTCCCTTCGTGTGAACGCGCCACAGTCCCGCAACCGCAAGCGTAAAGACTGCCAGGAACACGATAAAGCCGCTCATGGCGTCGTGATCCAAACTGAACCACATCCCACCAGCCGAAAGTATGATTGTCCAGCAATAGCTTTTCATCGTCCCTGCTCCATTTCGTCGTATCCATCTGCCGCCGTTGCCAGCGGAGTGCAGCCAGTCACCACATACGCGCTACCACCAGCGCACGGCTTGTATTCCCGTCCAACTTCGAACTTAACCGAAGTCACTCCGGTATGGCTCAAGCCAGCGAGCGAGCCTGTAACGAATTCCCGCGTTACCCGGTAGTTGGTGTTTGGCGTTTCCATGTCCTGATAGTACGGGAAACGTGCAGGCGTGAAAAGAGTACCAACGGTTCATTTTCACTAAGGGGAATTGCTGTAAGGTTCGGGGGCTTCAGTCCAGTTCCAACCCTGGTCGCCGTCGCCCCCTCTTTGCGGGGTGTTATGTCGTTACTCAATCACGCACAGTGACGTGACCTTGATCTCCAAGTTATTTGTTACTGGTTCGCCCCACTTCTTGGTCTCATCAGAGTAGGTTTGGGACATCGAACCGGAGGCGTTCACCTGAACCACGGAGTCCTCACGCTGGCCTGCAATAGCGGCTAAAATCACTTCCTTTGCAGCAAGCCTGATCGTCTCTTCTGGCTCAGCGCATTTTGAGGCTCCAAAACTCGCCTCAATGGTCGCCCGAACTTTAGAAGGCTTTCCTGTAGCGTATGCTGACCAACTCATTTTGCATTCCCTCCATTTTAAAATCGCACCTTCAGTGCCTACATCGCAAGGGGACCCCGGCAAAACCGTCCACCCTCTTCTAAAGTGTGGTGGCCAGGGTCAACCCCCGCGAACTCGCTAACTCCTGGAATACAGATGCCAGTGGCCGCCCCGGTAGTCCAGGTACGGCCACGCAAAACTGACTTCCAGGGCCAAACTGTACAGCACCGCAAGGATCAGGAGCCGCTTCACTTGTGCCTTGGCGGATTAGACGTTCCTGGAGGCACGTCCACAGACCCCGGATCGATGATGTAGTCGGATGGAAACCTCTTTGAATGAACACATCCATCTTCGAGCGCGAGCACGCCCGCAACAAGGAAACAGCCTAGCAGAATCGCTTTCAACATTTTCATATTCTTACACCTTCTTTGCCGCGGCGTTCTTTGCCGCTACGGCCGCATTGAGTTGGCCGATCGCCGTCATCGCCGCCGCGTCGTTCGTTTCCGCACCAGTGAGGATCTGAATCGTTGTGGTTCCGTCCGAGTGAATCAGTCCCAAAATTAGGCTCACAACCCCAGGAGCTTGCCCAATAATCGCCGTAATCAAAGGTAATAGAGCTACCATGTTAGATCACCTTCGCTTGGATTATAGCCAGCGTGGTACTCAGCGCGGAAAGCGCTGTCGTGATGGCGATTTTGGCTGTTGGGTTCTTGATTTGCGCAACATCGCCGGTCGTTACCGCGCCCTGGATCTCGGCAATGATGGGATTCACAATCTGAGAAATGGTGGCCTTGCTGGTCGGGTCAAGCGATGCAATGGCCTTTGTAGCCGCTACGGCCCTCACGTTGGCGTTGATGACGTCGGTGAGGATTGTAGCCACCTTCCCGCCTTCCTCCGGCGTCATAGCCCCCGTATTGACGAGCTGGGTAGACGTGTTCGCTACGATGGTCACCGCCTGAGGGATTGCCGCTTCAGCTTTGGCGATGTCCTGGAGAGCGTTCGTACAGGCCGCCAGGGACATGAACGCCAGCAGCGGAACAAGTATTAGCGCGCAGCGGATTCGAGCAATCGCTTTGGTGTGCATGTTAGCTCAGCGCCTCTGCGATGGTCTCGTACTTCAGCGATCGCAGAATCCCGCCGACCATGTAGTACGTCCCATGAGCTTCTACCCACACCTGGAGAAAGATCCGCTCCGTGTCGGGCACTTTCAGATCCGTCAGATTCGACGCCGGATCTACCCACAACGCCGAGCCGTTGTCTTGGCTAGCAGTCAACGGAACCATCAAGGCGCCGGTGTTGCCGCCTGTGGGATTAGCGAACAATGCGACCGTCTGCCCCTTCGAAGCGCCCGAAGCAACGATCTGGCTCATGATGTCTTTCCCTTGGGGAATCGTCACATTGAGCGAATCGCGCCCCGCTTTCAGGTTTTCAAATGCCATGTATTTCTCCTCTGGCTGACTCTAGCACTTCCGTACTAGTTGCGCAAGTGTCAATTGAAGCCGCCGCGAAAGATCCAGACCACCAGCAACACCAGGAGAATCGTTCCCAACCC
>Ga0210408_10000583_pt1 | contig 44777 bp, 40 predicted proteins | sample IncBWH4MmetaG_FD_155471 | JGI IMG/M metagenome (GOLD analysis project Ga0210408, IMG submission 155471) | Forest soil microbial communities from Barre Woods Harvard Forest LTER site, Petersham, Massachusetts, United States - Inc-BW-H-4-M | ecosystem: Environmental > Terrestrial > Soil >...
GGGTTGCTTGACCGGAGCAAGACCGCGCTCGTCGTCGTGGACGTCCAGGAGGGGTTTCGCCCATACGCGTCGTTCGCGGGGGTGGCAGAGGCATCCGGCAAGCTCGTGCAGGCCGCGCGCATCCTCGACGTTCCGAGCATCGTCAGCGAGCAGTACCCGCAAGGTCTGGGCCAAACCGCGCCCGAGGTCGGGCTCGAGGACGAGCGGCCGCTCGAGAAGACGGTCTTCTCCGCCGCCCGCGCGGACGGGTTCGACCTGGGCGAGCGCACGCAGGCGATCGTGTGCGGGATCGAGACGCATGTGTGCGTGAGCCAGACCGTGCACGATCTGCTCGAGCGGGGCGTCGAGGTGCACGTGCCGGCGGACGCCGTCGGCTCGCGGCATGAGATCGACCACGAGCGCGGCCTGGAGCGCCTGGAGCGCGCGGGCGCGGTCGTCACGACGGTCGAGGCGGCTCTGTTCGAGCTGCTGGAGCGCGCGGGCACGCCCGAGTTCAAAGCCGTTCAAAAGCTGATCCTCTGAAATGCACGACGCGACGGGCTACGTGCTGCTCGAGGACGGCACGCGTTACGAGGGGATCGCCTGCGGCGCGGACGGGCACGCGGTCGGCGAGGTCGTGTTTACGACCGGCATGTCGGGCTATCAGGAGGCGATGACCGACCCCTCGTTCGCGGGGCAGCTGATCGCGTTCACCTATCCGCACATCGGCAATTACGGTGTGAGCGGCGAGGCGATGGAGTCCGAGCGGCCGTGGGCGCGCGCGGCGATCATGCGCGAGGCGTGCGACCGCGAGGACGCGCCCGGCGCGGAGGGCGGCTGGCTGCAGTGGCTCGGCGACTGCGGCGTTCCGGCGATCACCGGCGTTGATACACGCGCGCTGGTCAAGCACATCCGCGACCGCGGGGCGATGCGTGGGGGGGTGTTTCCGGCGGCGATGTCCGAACCGCAGGCGCGCGGTGAGATCGAGGCCGAGCCGCCGATGGCCGGGCAGGACCTCGCGGCGGTGGTGACTCCGGGGGAGGTGACACATCACGGCGGCGGGGGTGGGCTGGGTGACGGTTTGCGGATCGCGGTGCTCGACACGGGCATCAAGCTCTCGATGGTGCGCGAGCTCGTGGCGCGCGGCGCGCGTGTGACGCTGCACCCGTGCACGAGCACGGCCACCGAGTTGCTCGCGGACGACCCCGATGCGATCTTGCTCACCAATGGTCCCGGCGATCCGGCGGCGCTCGACTATGTCGTGCGGACCGTCCGCAAGCTCATCGGACGCAAGCCGGTGTGGGGCATCTGTCTGGGCCACCAGCTGCTGTGCCGAGCCCTGGGCCTGGACACGTTCAAGCTGCCCTTCGGCCACCGCGGCGCGAACCACCCGGTCAAGGATCTGCAGACGGGCCGCGTCGAGATCACCTCCCAGAACCACGGCTTCGCGGTGCTCGGGCCGAGCGGATCGCGCACGATCGAGGGCTCGCGGCCGGTGCGCTGGCACACCGACTTCGGCGCGGCCCAGCTCTCGCACGTGAACCTGTACGACCGCACGGTCGAGGGCTTCGAGCTGCTCGACGCTGCGGGCGGAGCGGTGCAGTATCACCCCGAGGCCGGCCCAGGTCCGCACGACAGCAAGTACCTGTTCGACCGATTCCTGCAGCGGATCGCGGAGGCCGCATAAATGACGGGCGGGCTTTTTTGGGGGGAAACGCATAGCGCGTACCTCCTACAGCCGTCCCACCACCGGTTATCGCACCTGCCGGCATCGCGCGAGCGCTTCACGCCCGCTGACCGGTCTGGGTCGTAACGCACCGATGCCCAGGCGAGATGACATCAAGAAGATCCTGATCCTCGGCTCGGGCCCGATCGTGATCGGGCAGGCGGCCGAGTTTGACTACTCCGGCGTGCAGGCCTGCAAGGTCCTGCGCGAGGAGGGGTATGAGATCGTGCTCGTCAACTCCAACCCGGCGACGATCATGACCGACCCGGAGCTGGCGGACGCGACGTACGTCGAGCCGCTGCTGCCCGGTCCCGTGGCGCAGGTGATCGCGCGCGAGCGTCCCGATGCGCTCCTTCCCACGCTCGGCGGGCAGACGGCGCTGAACCTGGCGAAGGCGCTGCACGACGACGGCACGCTTGATCGTCATGGCGTGGAGTTGATCGGCGCGAACTACGAGGCGATCGCGTGCGCGGAGGATCGCGAGCTGTTCGGGGAAGCGATGGCCGCGGCTGGACTGCGCATGCCCAAGAGCGTGATCGTCACCGGCTGGGTTGAAAACGTCGCTGCCGTAGCGGCGGGTGCGCCGCCCGGCACGGGATCGGTCGAGATCGAGGTCGGGCTGAAACAGGCCCGGGCGGCGCTCCCGGAGATCGGCCTGCCCTGCATCGTCCGTCCCGCCTACACGCTCGGCGGGCGCGGCGGGGGCATCGCCCGCGACGAGCGCGAGTTCGAGCGGATCGTCGCGCGCGGACTGGAGGCTTCGCCGATCGGCCAGGTGCTGCTGGACCAGTCCGTCCTCGGCTGGGGCGAGTTCGAGCTGGAGGTGATGCGCGACGGCGCGGACAACGTCGTGATCGTGTGCTCGATCGAGAACGTCGATCCGATGGGAGTGCACACGGGAGACTCGGTGACGGTGGCGCCGCAGCAGACGCTCACCGACAGGCTCTATCAGCGGTTGCGCGACCAGGCGATAGCGGTGATCAGGGCGGTGGGCGTCGAGACGGGCGGCTCGAATGTGCAGTTCGCAGTCAATCCGCGCACCGAGGAAATCCTCGTGATCGAGATGAACCCGCGCGTGTCGCGCAGCTCGGCGCTGGCGTCGAAGGCGACGGGGTTTCCGATCGCCAAGATCGCCGCGCGCCTGGCGGTCGGGTACCGGCTGGAGGAGATCGACAACGACATCACCGGCGTGACACCGGCGTGCTTTGAGCCCACGATCGACTACGTCGTCGTGAAGTGGCCGCGGTTCGCGTTCGAGAAGTTCCCGGGCACCAGCGCGACGCTGTCCACGCACATGAAGTCCGTGGGCGAGGCGATGGCGTTCGGACGCACGTTCGGGCAGGCGTTCGCCAAGGCGCTGCGCTCGCGCGAGCTGGACAAGCCGCCGTGCCTGGACGCCATCGGAGAGCAGGAACTGCTGGACGGGCTCCGGATTCCCGGCCCGGACCGGTTCGAGGCGATCCTCGAGCTGTTGCGCCGTGGGACGAGCGTCGATACGATCAACGCGCGAACCTCGATCGACCCGTGGTTCCTGCACGAGCTGCTCGCGCTCGCCGCGGACTCGCGGGCGCCGTTTGCGGGCGAGCGCTCGTTTCGCTCGGTCGACACGTGCGCCGCCGAGTTCCCCGCGCGGACCCCGTACTACTACTCGGGCTGGGAGCGCCCGCCGAGCGGAGGGCAGCCGGCGCACGAGGTCGTGCGGGGCGAGCGCCCGTCGGTCGTGATTCTCGGCGCCGGTCCGAACAGGATCGGGCAGGGGATCGAGTTTGATTACTGCTGCGTGCACGCGGCGATGACCGTGCGCGAGTCAGGCCGCGACGCGGTGATGGTCAACTGCAACCCGGAGACGGTCTCCACCGACTACGACACGTCCGACCGCCTGTACTTCGAGCCGCTCACCATCGAGGATGTGCTCGGGGTAATCGAGGTCGAGCAACCGGAGGGCGTGGTCGTGCAGTTCGGCGGGCAGACCCCGCTGAAGCTCGCCGCCGGGTTGGTCGCGGCAGGCGTGCCGCTGCTGGGCACGAGCGTGGAGGCGATCGACCTGGCCGAGGACCGCGGGCGGTTTGGCGCGCTGCTGGCAAAGCTCGGCTACAAGGCTCCGCCGTACGCGACCGCCCGCTCGGTGGAGGAGGCGCTGGTACAGGCCGACGAGGTCGGCTACCCACTGCTCGTGCGTCCGTCCTACGTGCTCGGGGGCAGGGCGATGGAGATCGTTTACTCGCGCGAGGGGCTCGCCGATTATCTCAGCCGCGAGCCTCCCCCCGCGAGCGCTCTCCGGGGCTCGGCCGGCTCTGACTTCGGTGGCGCGGCCGGCGAGGACGACTCCTCAGCCGGCTCATCTCCGTCGTCATCCCCGTCCATATTTCTGGATCGCTTCCTGGAGAACGCCACCGAGGTCGACGTCGACGCCCTGTGCGACGGCGCGGAGGTTTGGATCGGCGGGATCATGCAGCACGTCGAGGAGGCCGGCGTGCACTCCGGTGACAGCGCATGCGTGCTGCCGCCGCACTCGCTCGGCGAGGAGATGCTCGAGCAGATCCGCGTCGCCACGCGCGAGCTGGCGCTCGCGATCGGCGTGGTCGGGCTGCTGAATGTGCAGTACGCGGTGCACGCGGGAGAGCTGTATGTGATCGAGGCCAACCCGCGCGCGTCGCGCACTGTCCCGTTCGTCTCCAAGGCCGTCGGGGTGCCGCTGGCCAAGCTCGCGTGCCGGATCGTGCTGGGCGAGCGCATCTCAGACTTCGATCTGCCCGCCGGCAGGCAGGGACTCGGGTATGGCGATCACGTGTCGGTCAAGGAGGCGGTGCTGCCGTTCGATCGGTTCGAGGGCTCGGATGCGGTGCTCGGTCCGGAGATGCGCTCCACGGGCGAGGTGATGGGGATCGCGCCCGACTTCCCGACCGCGTTTGCCAAGGCCCAGGCCGCCGCGGGCGTGCCGCTGCCCAGCGAGGGCACGGCGTTCATTACGGTCACCGACTCGGACAAGTCGGGCGCGTTCGCGATCGCCCAGACGCTGCACGACGTGGGTTTTCGGATCGTCGCCACGCGCGGCACCGCGGAGGCGATCGCGCGCATGGGCGTGCCCGTGCAGCGGCTGAACAAGCTCGGCGAGGGCTCGCCGCACGTGCTCGATTGGATCGAGCGCGGCGACGTGCATCTGGTCGTGAACACCCCCACCGGCTCGGGCGCGCGCACCGACGGCTGGGAGATCCGCCACGCGGCGGTCGCGCACGGCATCCCCTGCCTGACGACGCTCGCGGCCGGCGTCTCGGCCGCCCGCGCGATCTCGCGAGCGCGGGCCGACGGCGAGCCCGACGTGCTGTGCCTGCAGGAGCTGCACCGGTGAGCGGACGGCGTTCGCGCGTCCTCGCGCGTCTGGCCTCAGGCTCGATCCGGCCGTGATCTATCGCGCCCTGTTCGCGGTGGTTCTGCGCCGGACGCCCGTCGAAGGCGCGCACCGGCTGGCCGTCCTGACGGTACGGGCGGCGGCGCGGATCCCGCCCTGCGCAGCCGTGATGCGACGGCTGCTGTGCGCCCGCGATCCGGCCCTGCGCGTGGACGCCCTGGGACTGAGCTTTCCCAGCCCGCTGGGCGTGGCGGCCGGCATGGACAAGGACGCCACCTGGTTTGAGGGCCTGGGGCTGATGGGTTTCGGATATGTCGAGGTCGGCACCGTCACGGCTCATCCACAGCCCGGTAATCCTAGGCCGCGTCTGTTCAGGATCCCTCGCGATCGAGCGCTCCTGAACAGGATGGGCTTTCCGAACTCCGGTGCCCGTGAGCTCGCCGCCCGCCTGAGGCGTCGCGGCGGAGGCGTGATCGTAGGCGTGAACGTCGGCAAGAGCATGTCGGCGCCGATCGCCTCCGCCGGGGTCGACTACCGGGCGAGCGTCCGTCAGCTCGCGCCCCTCTGCGACTACCTGGTTCTCAACGTCAGCTCGCCGAACACGCCTGGGCTCAGGCAGATGCAGGCGACCGAGCCGCTGCGCGAGTTGCTTGGCGAAGTCCGGCGGGAGCTGACGGCGGCGGCGATCGACGTGCCGGTCCTGATCAAGATCGCCCCGGATCTCAATGACGAGCAGATCGACGCGATAGCCGACCTCGCGCTGGAGCATTCGCTCGACGGGATCGTCGCCGTGAACACCAGCGCAGATCGAAGCATGCTCTCCGCACCCTCGATGATCGCCGCGATAAAGGGCGGAGGTATCTCCGGAGCCCCCCTGGGACCACGAGCGCTCGAGGTCCTGCGACGGCTGCGCCGGCGCGTCGGAGATCGCCTGGTGCTGATCTCGGTAGGTGGGATCTCGACGCCCGAGGACGCATGGGAGCGAATCGCCGCGGGCGCGACGCTCGTTCAGGCATACACCGGCTTCGTCTACGGTGGCCCGGGATGGCCCGCGCGCGTGAACAGGTTGCTCGCCCGGCGCGTGCGTGAAGCCGGTGCGGCATCGGTCCAGGAGCTCGTCGGATGCCGCGAGGCGGGCAGCTTGGACGGACATGGAGGAACTTCCGTCGAGACCGGTCCGCGCCCACCGTCTGGCTGATCGGCCAAACGAGCAGCAGATAAAAACCCCTGCAAACGCGCCATGCCACCGTATAGGAGCCTCGACACGACTCAACCTCAGGTTAAGGTGTAGATGAATTCGTCTTGTTTCCCTTGATCGGCGCGCGTCGGTGTGTAGACTCGCCGCCCATGGCGACGGCGACCGAACCGACGGGCTCCAAGCACGTTATGGCCCCCGAGCGGTCGCTGAACCAGCGCATGGATGCGCTCGCACGAGCCAACCGCATACGCACCAAGCGCGCCCAACTCAAGCGCGACCTGAAGGCCGGGCGCCTGTCGATCCACGCGCTGTTGCTGAACCCGCCCGAGTACCTGGAGACCGCCAAGGTATTCGACATGCTGCTCGCCGTCCCCAAGTACGGCCGCGTCAAGGTCAACAAGATCCTCGCCCACTGCCGCATCTCGCCGAGCAAGACGATCGGCGGTCTCTCTGAGCGTCAGCGCAGCGAGCTGGTTTCCCTGCTACGCCGCTGACCGAAGCCGGGCGACACTCGCCTTCGGCTCGCATCCCCGTTTCGGCCAGCGCGCTACTGCGTCCTCGGTCGCTCGCGTACCGATCGCCGATCTAATGCGATCGTCGATCGGTCAGCACGCCACGCTCCCTGCGTCCTGGTATCGCTTGCTCATCGACGCAGCAGGAGCGTGCTGGGTTTCCGGGCCGTTGACCGTTCCATCGCTCCCGCCGGTCCCGACATTAGGGTCCAGGCCGTGGCGCGCGTGTTCGTCATCACGGGACCCTCGGGGGTCGGCAAGGGAACGCTCATCAGAGGGCTGATGGAGCGTCTGCCCCAGCTGGAGTTGTCCGTGTCCGCGACCACGCGCGCGCCGCGCCCGGGCGAGCGCGACGGGGTCGACTACCACTTCCTGACCCGCGAGGAGTTCGACCGCAAAGTCGCCGCGGGCGAGTTCGTCGAGCACGCCGACTACGCCGGGCGCAGCTATGGGACGCTGAGGAGCGAGGTGGCGCAGCGGATGCTGCAGGGACATCCTGTGGTTTTGGAGATCGAGGTGCAGGGCGCTCGTCAGGTGCGCGAGTCCGTGCCCGATGCGGTTCAGGTCTTCATCGCGCCTCCGTCGTTGGACGCACTGCGCACACGCTTGATCGGACGGGGAACCGACGATCCCGACGAGGTCGAGCGCAGACTGCGGGTGGCCGAGCAGGAGCTGCGGGCGCAACCCGAGTTCACCCACGTCGTCGTCAACGACCGTCTCGACGACGCGCTCGCCCAGCTGACGGAGATCCTGCGCGAGGCCCTGGATTGACGGGGAGAGGTCGGGAGGGGGGCCTGCCCCCCCTCCCGTTAGTACTGCGTCTCGACGACGCTCCGAAACAACTGACGGCGATCGTCGCCGCCGAGCTGGACTGAGCCGGCTCGGACCGTCCGCGCGCCTCGCGCGTATGGCGGGCGGCTGCGGTCACTACAATCGAAGGTCAACCACGAAAGGGCCTGCCCAAGTGATCTCACCCCGCATCGACAGACTGCTGGAGAACGTCGACTCCAACTACGCCAGCGTGCTCGTGGCCGCCAAGCGCGCGCGCCAGATCAACAGCTACTACCACAACCTCGGCGAGGGCACCTTCGACGAGTTCCCGCCGCCGATGGTCGACACGGCCTCCAAGAACTACCTCACGATCGCCTTGGAGGAGGTAGCAGCGGGGAAGATCAAGTACCACTACCGCTAGCCTCGGATCGCAAGCGCGCCACCAGTGTTTGCCGACGGCCGGCGGGCCGACTGAGAGCCAAGCCATGTCTCGAATCCTGCTCGGCGTGAGCGGCGGCATCGCGGCGTACAAGGCGCTCGAGCTCGTGCGCCTCATGACGGATGCCGGGCACGCGATCAGGGTCGTGCAGACGCCGGCGAGCAGGCGATTCGTGGGGGAGGCGTCGTTTGCGGCGCTGACCGGCGCGCCGGTGCTCGTCAGCGAGTTCGAGCGCGACCCCGCGCGCGGGGCGTTCCCCGGGCAGCCGCTGCCCGAGCACGAGCCGCTCAGCCACCTCGAGCTGGTGGCGCGCGCGGAGGTGTACGTGATCGCGCCCGCTTCGGCGAACACGATCGCCAAGCTCGCCGCCGGCCTGGCGGACAACCTGCTGAGCAGCTGCGCGCTGGCCGCGGGCTGCCCGCTGGTGATCGCGCCGGCGATGAACAACCGCATGTACGAGCACCCTGCGACGCAGGCCAACCTCCAGACGCTGCGCGAGCGCGGCGCGCGGATCGTCGAGCCCGACAGCGGGCGGCTCGCCTCCCACGGCGAGCAAGGCATCGGTCGCCTGGCGGAACCGGCGCGCATCCTGACGGCATGTGAGGAGGTGCTCGCCGGGGCCTACGCGGGTGCGGCGAGGAGCGATCGCGCGCGGGTCGGTGAGGGCTCGTGGAGCGATCTGAACGTGCTCGTCACCGCCGGGGGCACGCGCGAGCCGATCGACAGCGTCAGGTTCGTAGGCAACAGCTCCTCGGGACGCATGGGGCTGGCGCTCGCGCGCGCCGCGCGCGAGCGCGGGGCCGGCGTGACGGTGATTGCCGCCAACGTCGCGCTGGCGCCTCCGGCGGGTGTGATCTGGCGCGAGGTCTCGACGGCCGCCGAACTGCAGCAAGCCTGCGAGGATGAGTTCCCGGCGTGCGACGTCCTGCTGATGGCGGCCGCCGTCGCGGACTTCCGCCCGGCGCGCCCGGCCGAGGGCAAGATCAAGAAGACCGGGCGCGAGCGCCTCCAGGTCGAGCTGGAGCCAACCGCGGATGTCATCGCGGGACTGGCCAAGCAGCGCCGTCCTGACCAGACGCTCGTGGGGTTCGCCGCCGAGCACGGCGAGCGCGCGATCGAGCGCGGGCATGCCAAGCTCGCCGGCAAGGGTCTGGACGCTGTGGTCGTCAACGACATCTCGCGTACCGACATCGGCTTCGAGGTGGACGCCAACGAGGTCACGATCCTCACAGCCACCGGCGGGGAATCCGGGATCGCCCGGCACGTGCCGCGGGCGAGCAAGACGGAGATCGCCGGAGCGATCCTCGACGCCGTCGAGGGCCTGCGCGCCGATCGTTGAGGGCGCTCCCCGGGGGCTCGCACGGGCTCTAAAATGGCGCCGATGGAGAGCGTCTACGACCTCTATCGGCGGGGTTGCGACCTGCTCGACCACGGCGACCATCAGGCCGCGATCGTCCCCCTGAGCCGAGCGCGCGACCTGGAGCCCGACAAGGCCTCGATCCGCGAGGCGCTCGGACGCGCGCTGTTTCACGCCCGGCGCTACGAGAGCGCCGCCGCGGAGTTCGAGGCGGTGGCCCGCAGAGCGCCCACGAACGACTACGCGCTGTTCTGCCTGGGTCGCTCGATGCAGCTGCTCGGACGCCATCGCGAGGCCTGTCAGCCGCTGGCGCTGGCGTGCTCGCTGGCGCCTGAGCGCGAGGACTACCGGCGCTACCGCGACCGCGCCCGGCACGCCGCCCGGTACGTCTGAGCCGCCTATGCGCCGCTGCGCCGATGCTATGCTCGGCGGACAGCTTTCGTGCCGGCGCACAGGTGCCGGCAGCAGTACCGAGAGTGGGCGCCCGCCCGCTTTTTTTGCGTAAGGATTGAGTTGACGACACCGCTGCAGACCGATATCGAGAGGCGTCTGGCCATCAGCCAGCCCGACGTCGAGGTACTCCTCGCCGAGGTGCTCGGCGGTCGCTGCCTGCGCGTGTTCATCGATCATCCCGATGGTGTGACGCTCGCCATGTGCGAGCGCGTGACCGCCGAGCTGAACGATCTGCGCGAGCGCTATTCGCTGGAGGTGTCCTCGCCTGGAAGCGAGCGACCGCTGACCAAGCCCGCCCACTTCCGCCGCTTCGTCGGGCGGCGGGCGAGGGTGCGCGCGCGCCATCCGCTGCCGATCGGCCAGCGACCCGTGCGGAGCTTCACGGGAGAGCTCGTGGGGGCTTCTGATCAGGAGGTCACGCTGGCCGCCGATGGCGGGGTCATCGCGATCCCCTACGCCGAGATCCGTCGTTCGAACCTGGTTGAGGAGTGAGGTCCAGACATGTCACGCGAAATCCTTGAGGCGATGCACGCGCTGGCGCGCGAGAAGGGCATCGAGCCCGAGAAGCTGATGGTCGCGCTCGAGGACGCGCTGCTGTCCGCCTATAAGAAGCAGCCCGGCTCGGCCAAGTACGCGCGTGTGGAGATGGACCGCGAGACGGCTGACTTCCGTGTGATCGAACTGATCATCCCCGAACGGTTGGAGGCGCACCTGATCGTCGAGACGATCGACGAGGAAACGACGATCGATCCCGAGACGGGGGAGATGCGCGAACCCGAGGAACCGGAAATCGACCCCGCCAAGTTCGCCGAATACCGCGACCAGATCGACGAGCGCGACGTCACGCCCGACGACTTCGGCCGCATCGCCGCGCAGACGGCCAAGCAGGTGATCCTGCAGCGCATCCGCGAGGCGGAGCGCGACATGATGTACGAGGAGTATCGCGACCGCGTGGGAGAGCTGATCACGGGCATCGTGCAGCAGTCGGACTCCCGCTACACGCTCGTGCAGCTGCGCGAACGCGTCGAGGCGCTCTTGCCCAAGTCCGAGCAGGTCGAGGGCGAGCGCTATGATCACTCCCAGCGGATCAAGGCGGTCATCAAGGAGGTTTCGCCCTCCACCAAGGGACCGTCGATCATCGTCTCCCGCCGCGACCCCGAGCTGATCAAGAAGCTGTTCGAGCTGGAGGTCCCCGAGATCGCCGACGGCCTCGTGGAAATCGCCAACGTCGCGCGCGAGCCGGGGTATCGCTCGAAGATCGCGGTCGTCTCCAACACCGACGGCGTCGATCCGGTCGGCGCGTGCGTCGGGCCGCGCGGCTCGCGCGTGCGCATGGTCGTCTCGGAGCTGCGCGGTGAGAAGATCGACATCATCCCCCACAACGACGAGCCCGCCCGGTTCGTCGCCAAGGCGCTCTCGCCCGCGCGCGTGCGCGAGGTGCTCGTCGACGACGAGGCCAAGCAGGCGACGGTGATCGTGCCCGACGACCAGCTTTCGCTGGCGATCGGCCGCGAGGGCCAGAACGCGCGTCTGGCGGCGCGGTTGACCGGCTGGCGCGTTGACATTCGCTCGGAGACCGAGTTCGCCGCCGAGGAGGCCGAGCACGGCTACGAGGAGGAGGAGGTGCAGGGCCGCTGCGCGGCGATTCTGTCCAACGGCCGTCGCTGCCCGAACGCGTCGCTGCCCGGCTCACGCTACTGCGGTCTCGAGAGCCATCAGGCGCTCGCGAACATCGCCACCGACAACGTCGCCGATCTGAGCGCGCCCGCGGGCGAGAGGGAGGAGGCTGCCGATGAAGATGTGGCGGTGCTCGCCCACGACGGCGAGACCGACGCCCCGGAGGCGCTCGCCGCCGCCGGCGGTGTTCGGGAGACCGACCTCGCCGAAGCGTCGCTCCATGCAGACAAGCGACCCGCCGGCGAGCCGCCCCCGGACGAAGCGTCCCCGCAGGCGCCCATCGCCCGAGAGGCGCCTGCCGAGGAGCCGGCGCCATAGGGGCTCACGTCGCCCGGCGCAGGTGCGTCGGCTGTGGGCGCACGGCGCCGAAGCCGGAGCTCCTCAGGATCGCGCTTGCCGATCAAAGATCGGCCGGCGCCGGCGCAGGGCGCAAGAGGCTCGCCGTCGTCGATCGTGACGGCACGATGCCGGGGCGCGGGGCATATCTGTGCCGCGGCGCAAGCGCCGGAGAGCCCTCCGCCGACTGTCTGGCGCTCGCCGTGCGCAGCGGCGGGATCGCGCGAACGCTGCGCTGCCAGATGACCCTGCCCGACGAACTCGTAGAATCGGTTGGCGGATGAGCAAGAAGCGGGTACACGAGATCGCCAAGGAGCAGGGCATGTCCAGCAAGGAGCTGCTGGAGAAGCTGCATGCCGCCGGCGTGGAGGCGAAGACCGCCTCCTCGTCGGTCGAGGAGACGGTCGTCGTTCGGGCGCTGGGCAACGGTGGCGCTGCGGTGGACGCGGCGCCCACAGCCACCGCGGCGCCCGCCACCGCGACCGCACCCCCGCCAAAGCCCGCGTCCAGGCCCAAGGCAGCGTCCCCTCCCGAGCACGCTGGGCCGCCGGCTGCCAACGGCGCATCGGCGCCCGCGGCGCCCCCAACACCGCAGGCGCCGCCGGCAGCTTCCTCCTCTTCGCCCGCGGCGAGCGATGCGCAAGCCCCGACCGAGGAGGCTGAGGCACACTCCGGTCCCGCCGCCGAGCGAGTGCGTCCCACACGCGACTCGCGCACGGGCGAGCGCGCTCCGGCCGCCAATGCGCCGGGTGGTCGCCGGCGTGTGGTGATCGACTCTCAGGCGTCGCGCCGTCAGCAGGGCGGCCCGGCCAACCAGCCCCAGCGCCGCCCGCGCCGCGGCCGCCGCCGGCGTGGCACCTACGACGAGACGATCGCGCCGATCGACACCACGGCGATGGAGGCGACCGATCTCGTGCGCGTCAACTCGGGATCGACCGTCAAGGACGTCGCCGAGTATCTCGGCGCGCCGGTGCCGGAGGTCATCAAGAAGCTGATGATGCTGGGCGAGATGGCGACGCTCACGCAGACCCTCTCCGACGACGCGATCCAGGTGCTGGCCGACGAATTCGACAAGAAGATCGAGATCGTCCACGCCGCCGACGACATCGCGGTCGAGCCCGTGTTCGAAGACGCCGAGGAGGACCTGATCGAGCGTCCGCCGGTGGTGACGATCATGGGACACGTCGACCACGGCAAGACCTCGCTGCTGGACGCGATCCGCCAGACCGAGGTCGCGGCCGGCGAGGCGGGCGGGATCACGCAGCACATCGGCGCCTACCAGGTGCGCCACGGCGGCAAGGAGATCACCTTCCTGGACACTCCCGGCCACGAAGCATTCACCGCGATGCGCGCGCGCGGGGCGCGCGTGACCGACCTCGCCGTGATCGTGGTCGCGGCCGACGACGGCGTCAAGCCCCAGACCGAAGAGGCGATCGACCACGCCAAGGCCGCGGAAGTGCCGATCGTCGTGGCGGTGAACAAGATCGACAAGGAGGGCGCGCAGCCCGAGCGCGTGCGCACCGAGATGACCCAGCACGGTCTGCAGCCCGCGGAGTGGGGGGGAGAGATCGAGTTCGTCGACGTCAGCGCCAAGACCCGCGAGGGCCTTGACTCGCTGCTCGACACGATCCAGGTGGTCACCGACCTGGAGGAGCTGCGCGCCAACAGCGACGCCGAGGCCTCCGGCACCGTGATCGAGTCAAAGCTCGACCCCGGCCGCGGACCGGTCGTGAGCGTTCTCATCCAGCGCGGCACGCTGCACGTCGGCGACGCGCTCGTCGCGGGCGCACACTTCGGACGCGTGCGCGCGATGCACGACTTCACCGGCGCGCGCGTCAAACGCGCCACCCCCGGCCAGCCCGTCGAGGTGCTCGGCTTCGACGGGGTGCCGGAGGCCGGCGAGCTCGTGCGCGTCGTCGAGAACGAGCGCCGCGCGCGCCAGCTCGCCGGGGAGCGCGCGAACCGTCTGAAGACCGAGGCGCTCGCGCGCCGCTCCGGGCGCAAGGTCTCGCTGGAGGACGTCTTCAAGCTCGCCCAGGAGGGCGCCGTCAAGGAGCTCGGCCTCGTCGTCAAGGCCGACGTCGCCGGCTCGCTGGAGGCGATCGAGGACGAGATCGCCAAGCTTCCGCAGCAGGAGGTGAACGTCAACATCATCCATCGCGGCGTCGGCGGCATCAACGAGTCCGACGTGATGCTCGCCGCGGCCTCGCAGGGTCTGATCCTCGCCTTCAACGTGCGCCCCGTCGGCGAAGCGCGCCAGGTGGCCGAGCGCGAGGGCGTGGAGATCCGCTCCTACTCGGTCATCTACCGCGCGATCGAGGAGCTGCGCGCCGCGATGCAGGGCATGCTCGAGCCCACCGAGGTCGAGACGCCGCTCGGCCAGGCCGAGGTGCGCCAGCTGTTCCGCGCCTCGAAAATCGGCACGATCGCCGGCTCGTTCGTCACCGAGGGCAAGGTCACGCGTGGAGCGCGAGTGCGCGTCGTGCGCGAGGGGACCGTCATCTACGACACCACGATCGCGAGCCTGCGCCGCTTCAACGAGGACGTGCGCGAGGTCTCCTCCGGGTTCGAGTGCGGGATCGTGCTCGCCAACTTTCAGGACCTGCGCGAGGGCGACATCCTCGAGACCTACGAGACGCGCCTGCAGGAGCGCGAGCTCTCTTAAGCGCGCGCCGGTAGGATGCCCTCGGGACGTATGCGTCGCGTCGATGAGGCGGTAAGGCAGGTGCTCGGCGACGCGGTGACAGGAGAGCTGAAGGACCCTCGAGTTGGATTCGTTACCGTGACAGATGTCAGGACAAGCGCCGATCTGCGCCATGCGCGCGTGTACGTGAGCGTGCTCGGCGACCGCGGCGGACCCTCCGCGGAGGACCAGCGCGAGGCCACGCTCGACGGTCTGCGCAGCGCGCACGGCTACCTGCAGGGCAGGGTCGCCTCAGAGCTGCGGCTCAAGCGCACACCGACGTTGGAGTTCGTCTACGACGACACGACCGACCGGGCGTTGCGCGTGGACGCGCTGCTGGAGGAGATCGAGGACTCGTGAACGTAGGCGCCGAGAGCCCCGAGGTCACGCGCGAGCGCGTGCTGCAGCGCATCCGCGAGGACGCGCAGTTCGTGCTGGTTGCGCACGAGGGCCCGGACGGCGACGCGCTCGGCTCGCTCGTCGCGATGCAGGGGCTGCTCAGCGCGCTGGGCAAGGACTCGCAGATGTTCATCTCGCCCGAGGATCTGCCGCTCCCGTACGAGTATCGCTTCTTCGCGCTCGACGGCCTGATCTCCGCGCCGCCGGCGGACGTCGCGCAGCGCACGGTCGTGTTCCTGGACTGCGGCAACATCGATCGCAACACGGCCTGTGTGCTGCAGCAGGGCAGGCACCTGCTGAATATCGACCACCACCACGACAACACGCGCTTCGGCACCCTCGACCACGTCGTGCCGAGCGCGTCGTGCACCGCTGAGATCGTGTGGGATCTGATGCACGGTCTCGGCGTGCGACCGACCGCAGAGGCGGCGCGGGCGCTGTATGTGGGGTTGATCACCGACACGGGGCGGTTCATGTACGAGAACACCGGTCCACGCGCGCATGAGATGGCGGCCGAGCTGATCGGAGCGGGCGTGGACGTGCAGGACGTCTACCGGCGGCTGTACGAGGAGATGCCCGCGGCGAAGATCGCGCTGCTCGCGCTCGCGCTCGGACGGATGCGGCGCTTTGACTCCGGTGAGCTGACGCTGGCGGCGCTGAGCGCTGAGGACTTCCGCGAGACAGGCGCGCAGGACAGCTACTCGGAGGGCATCATCGACCATCTGCGCGCAATCCAGGGCACCAAGGTCGCGGCGCTCGTGCGCGAGCTGAGCGGCGAGCCGGGTCGGCGCAAAGTGTCGCTGCGCGCGACCGACGACGACGTCGACGTGTCGGCGATCGCGCGCGAGCAGGGCGGCGGCGGTCATCGTCGCGCCGCGGGCTTCACCGCGACGCTGGAGGTGCAGGAGCTGATCGAGTTCTTGCGCGGCGCGCTTGCCGCACAGCTGCATCCCACGCCGGCGCCGGCCTGAGCGTCCGTTGGCACGGACCAGCGACGGCGTCCTGCTGATCGACAAGCCCGCGGGGATGACCTCGCACGATGTCGTCGCGGCTGTCAGGCGGGCGCTGGGTGCAGGTGTCAAGGTCGGTCACGCCGGCACGCTCGATCCGTTTGCGACGGGCCTGCTGATCGTGCTGGTCGGAGCCGCCACCAAAGCACAGCGGCGGCTGATGGAGTTGCCCAAGCGCTATGAGACCGTGGCGCGGCTCGGGGCGAGGTCCAGCACCGGAGACACCGAGGGGGAGATCGTCGAGACGGGGCGTCTGCCGCCGGATCCTCCAGCGCTTCAGACCGGGGAGATCAGACAGCGCCCGCCGCGACATTCGGCCGTGAAGATCGGCGGTGAGCGCGCCTACAAGCGCGCGCGGCGGGGAGAGCGGTTCGAGATGCCCGAGCGGATCGTGACCGTGTATCGCTTCGAGCAGCTGTGGCGCGAGCGGGACGCCCCGCTCGACGGGTCCGCCGAGGCGTCCACCGCCGCGCCGGCGCGGTGGGGAGCGCTGGAACGCGCGGCCTACGCGATCGAGTGCTCGGCGGGCACGTACGTGCGCTCGCTGATCGCCGATCTGAACGACGCCTACTGCGTCGAGCTGCGGCGTACCGCGATCGGGCCGTTCGAGGTTGCGGATGCGCTCGCGCCGCCCCACCGCGACGAGCTGTGGGCACAGCCCCCGCTGATCGCGCTCGCCGACGCGCTTGCGACGCTCCGAGCGTCGCCGACGCCGCCCAAATAGGCTGTGCGGCCGTGAAGATCATCCGCCTGCCCGACGTGTCGTCGCCCGCGAGCGAGGAGGATCGCCGCGCGCGCAGCGTGGCCGTCGGCACGTTCGACGGCGTGCACCTCGGTCATCGCGCCGTGATCGCGGGCTCGGACAGCGTGCTGACGTTCGAACCGCATCCGGTGTCGGTCGTCGCGCCCCAGCACACGCCGAAGCTGCTGACGACGCTTCAGGTCAAGGCGGAACTGGTCGCGGGGCTGGGCGTGCGGGAGCTGATCGTGATCCCGTTCGACGCCGAGTTCGCGGCGCGCTCGGCGGAGCAGTTCATCTCCGAGGTGCTCGTCGGCGCGCTCGGCGCGAGCCGGGTGGCGATCGGCGAGAACTTCCGCTTCGGGCACCGCGCGCAGGGCGATCCGCGCCTGCTGGCCGCCGACGAGCGCTTCCAGACGATCGTGCACCCGCTGCTCGAGGTGGACGGGGAGATCGTCTCCTCCAGCCACATCCGCGGCCTCGTGCTCGCGGGCGAGGTCGATCAGGCGGCGCGGTTTCTCGGCGCGCCGTTTCAGCTGCGCGGCGAGGTGATCCACGGCGACGAGCGGGGACGCGAGCTGGGTTTCCCCACGGCCAACCTCGTGCCCGACGAGGCGCTGGCGTGCCCGGGCCACGGGGTGTATGCGTGCCTGGCCAACGGCAGCGTGCCGGCCGCGGTGAGCATCGGCGTGCGCCCGACGTTCGCGACCGGCCGCGGCGAGCTGATCGAGGCGTACCTGATCGACTTCGACGGCGATCTGTACGGAAGCACCCTGCGACTGGACTTTCTCGCGCGCCTGCGCGGGGAGCGGCGGTTCGACACGCCCGCGGCGCTGATCGAGCAGATGCGCCGCGACGTCGCCCGCACGCGCGACATCGTCACGGTCGCCCGAGGAGAGCGGCCTCCCGGGCCGGCGCCGGTGCGATGAGGGGACCGCACCGGTCGTGCGCCGCGGTCCCTGGCGGCGAGGTGAGTCTGCTAGCGTGGGCCCGCGAATGACTGCCATCACCGCAGAGCGCAAGCGCGAGCTCGCCACCCGGTTCGGGTCGGGCGAGCAGGACACCGGCAACACCCGCGTCCAGGTCGCGCTGCTGACCGAGCGCATCAACCACCTCACCGAGCACCTGCGCGAGCAGAAGAATGACCACCACTCGCGCCGCGGGCTGCTGATGCTCGTCGGGCGCCGCCGGCGCTTCCTGGACTACCTGCGCCGCCGCGACCTCGAGGGCTACCGCGCGCTCATCAAAGAGCTCGGCCTGCGCAAGTGAGGTGAGTGCGTAGAATGAGCGTCGTTGAGTCCGGCGCGCCCGTGCCGTCGTTCAGGCTGCAGCGCGAGGACGGCGAGCGGTTCACCGAGCAGGACCTGCGCGGCGCTAGGACGATCCTGGTGTTCTACCCGTTCGCGTTCAGCCCGGTGTGCACCGAGCAGCTGCAGGTCTACGAGCAGGCGTTGGGTGAGCTGACCGCGAACGGCGAGCATATCTACGGTGTCTCGTGCGACAGCTCCTACGCGCAGACCGCATTCAGGGAGAAGCTCGGCGTGAGCATTCCCCAGCTGTCGGACTTCGAGCCCAAGGGCGCGGCGTGCAGCGCGTTCGGGGTTCTGCACGAGGGCGGGTTTGCTCAGCGCGCGCTCGTGATCGCAGGCCCCGACGGGGTCGTGCGCTGGAGCTATCAGGCGCCCTCGCCGGCGGAGCTGCCCGGCGTCGAGCTGCTGCGCGAAGGGCTCGCGGCCGCGGGTGGTGCGCAGGTCTGATCCGGCGATCCCGGCTTGGTAAGTGCGCCTGGCGCCAACAGCTGCGGTGACCGGCGCCGACCGCGCCGTGCGGAGATGCGGCCCTTCCGGGTCTCCCGACCATCTCCGCTAAGCTGCGCTGGTTCGGAATAAGAGATAAGAAAACGATCCGCCGGGGACGCGGCGGTCTCACGCAGACACGCGTCCCAACCCGACGGGCGGAGCATAAGGAAGGTAGAGAGCAATTAATATGAGCAGCAATGACGCCGTAACACGGGTTTCCGTGGAGATCGCGGGCAGCGAGATCTCGTTTGAGACCGGCAGGATGGCCAAGCAGGCCTCGGGCGCGGTGGTCGTCCGGCAGGGCGACACGATGCTCCTGGCGACGGCCGTCGCGGGCGGCCTGCGCGACGTGGATTTTCTGCCGCTGACGGTGGACGTCGAGGAGCGCATGTATGCCGCCGGGAAAATCCCCGGCTCGTTCTTCAAGCGCGAGGGCCGGCCCGGCGAGAAGGGGACGCTGACGGCGCGCATGATCGATCGTCCGCTGCGGCCGCTGTTCCCCAAGGACTGGCGCTACGACACCCAGCTGGTGGCGATCCCGCTGTCGATCGACCACGTGCACCCATATGACATCCTGGCGATGAACGGCGCGTCGGCCGCGGTGATGATCTCTGACATTCCCTTCCCCACGCCCGTGGGCGCGGTGCGGATCGGCAAGGTCGACGGCAACTTCGTGGTCAACCCCAGCGAGGAGGATCTGCTCGCGGACGCCGAGGGCGGTTCGGACCTCGACCTGATCGTCGCCGGCACCGAGGAGGCGATCCTGATGGTCGAGGCCGGCGCGAATGAGATCCCCGAGGCGGAGATCCTCGATGCGCTCGACATCGCGCACGCGGAGATCAGGAAGCTGTGCGCGCTGCAGCGCGATCTCGCGGAGAAGGTGGGCAAGGAGAAGAAAGCGTTCGAGACGATCCAGGTCGACCCGGCGATCCTCCAGGAGATCCGCTCCTCGCACGGCTCCCAGCTCGACGATGCCACTCAGGTGGAGGACAAGCTGCAGCGCCAGGACGCCACCAAGGCCGTCGAGCAGGCGATCATCGAGCAGCACGCCGCGCCCGCGCCGGAGGGGGCCTCCGAGGAGCAGCTGCTGAGCGCCAAGCAGCGCCGTGCAGCCGTGCGGCTGGCGTTCGAGACGCTCGAGAAGTCGATCATTCGCGAGCGGATCGCCGTCAACAAGAAGCGCCCGGACGGTCGCGGCGAGAACGAGATTCGCGACATCTCGATCGAAGTCGGCGTGACGCCGCGCACGCACGGCTCGGCGCTGTTCACGCGCGGGCAGACGCAGGCGCTGAGCGTCGCCGCGCTGGGCACGCTGAAGGAGGAGATGCGCCTGGACACGCTCGGGCTGGAAACCAAAAAGTACTACTGGCATCACTACAACTTCCCGCCGTTCTCCGTCGGGGAGGCCGGTCGCATGGGCGGCGTCAAGCGCCGCGACATCGGCCATGGCGCGCTGGCCGAGCGGGCGCTCGCGCCGATGGTGCCCTCGATCGAGGAGTTCCCGTACACGATCCGCGTGGTGTCGGACATCCTCGAGTCAAACGGCTCCTCCTCGATGGCGTCGGTCTGCGGCTCCTCGCTGTCGCTGATGGACGCGGGCGTGCCGATCAAGCGGCCGGTCGCGGGCATCGCGATGGGTCTCATCAAGGAGGGCGAGGACTACGTCGTCCTGACGGACATCGCTGGCGTGGAGGATCACCTGGGTGACATGGACTTCAAGGTCGCCGGCACCGAGCGCGGGATCACGGCGCTGCAGATGGACATCAAGATCACGGGCGTGACGTTCGAGATCCTGCGCGACGCGCTCTCGCGCGCGCACGAGGCGCGGACGTTCATCCTGCACAAGATGGCCGACGTGATCCAGACCCCGCGCGAACAGCTCAGCCAGTTCGCGCCGCGCATCCAGACGATCCAAATCGACCCATCGCAGATCGGCATGCTGATCGGCAAGGGCGGGGAAACGATCAGGGGGCTGTCGGAGGAGTATGACTCCCAGATCGACGTCAACGACGACGGCCAGGTGCTCGTCTACTCCGCCAACGGCGATCTCGGCGACGCGCTCGCCGAGCGCATCCGCGTGATGATGAAGGAGGTCGAGGTCGGCGACGAGTACGTCGGCAAGGTCGTCAAGACGACGACCTTCGGCGCGTTCGTGGAGCTGACGAAGGGCACCGACGGCCTCCTGCACATCTCCAACGTCTCGCCCGGCGAGCGCGTGGAGAGCGTCGAGGACGTGCTCAACCGCGGCGACGAGATCAGCGTGCGCGTGGTCGAGGTCGATCGTGAGCGCGGTCGCATCGGGCTGCGCCTCGCCGAGGATCCGGAGATCGCCGGCAAGTCCGTCGAGGAGCTCGCGGGCGTCAGCGCCGGCGGTGGCGGCGGGGGCGGCGGCAGGCCTCCGCGCGATGGCGCGCGTCGCAACAACGGACGCGAGGGTTACAGCCGCGGCGGGGGCGGTGGCGGTCCCCGGCGCGAGGGCGAGCGCGGCTCGGGCCGTCCCCGGCACGGGTCCGGGCGCGATCGCTAGCGCCCTCGGGAGCGGCGCCGAGCGCGGCGCGACGGCCGCGGGCGGCGGCACCCGGAACGAGATGGCCGAGCACCGCACAACCACGCTTCAGAGCGGCGTGCGGGTGATCACCGAGCGCATCGAGAACGTGCGCTCGGTGGCGCTCGGATTCTGGATCGGCACGGGCTCGGCGATGGAGTCCGACGGGCAGGCGGGGACGAGCCACCTGCTGGAGCACATGCTGTTTCGCGGCACCGAGCGCTACCGCTCGCACGAGATCGACGAGACCTTCGACGCGATGGGCGCGGAGATCAACGCCGGCACCGATCGCGAAAGCACCTCGCTGTACACACGCGTGCTGGACCGCCATCTGGAGCGCGCGTTCGACGTCGCCGCCGAGATGGTGTGGCGGCCGAAGTTCGAATCGCTGGAGGCCGAGCGCGAGGTGGTGCTCGAGGAGATCGCGATGTACGAGGACGACCCGCAGGACCGGGTGTTCGACGTGCTCGGGGAGGCGGTGTTCGGCGCGCATCCGCTGGGGCGCGCGGTGATCGGGACGGCTGCGGTCGTCGGCGCGGTCACCGACGAGCAGCTGCGGGCGTTCCACGGCGAGCGCTATGCGCCGCAGAGCATCGTGATCGCGGCGGCGGGATCGGTCGACCACGACGCGCTCGTGGAGCTCGCCCGCGCCGCGGGACCGGGCGAGGGCGCCACCGCGCAAGCGCGCGCGAACGGGGTCGCTCCAGCGCGCACGCCGCCGGCGGAGCCCGAGTTCGAGCGCAGGGTGAGGTTCCTGCGCAAGGACACCGAGCAGTACCACCTATGTCTGGGTGGCAAAGGTATATCGCGCCACGACGAGCGCCGCTTCGCGCTGCGGGTGCTCGAAGGGGTGCTCGGGGGCACGTCCTCCTCGCGGCTGTTTCAGGAGGTGCGCGAGCGCAGGGGGCTGGCGTACTCGGTGTTCAGCTTCTCGAGCCAATACGCGCACACGGGCGAGGTCGGGCTGTATGTGGGCACGCGCCCGGACAACCTGTCAGAGGCAGTCGCGACGATCGCCACAGAGCTCGAGCGCGTGGTGGAAGACCCGGCGAGCCCGCAGGAGCTGGACCGCTCGCGCGAGAATCTGAAGGGCCGCGTCGCGCTATCGCTGGAGTCGACGACCGCGCGCATGAACCGGCTGGGGTCGGCGCTGCTGGGGGAGCTGCCGATCTACTCGGTCGATGAGATCGTCGATCGGATCGACGCGGTGACGGTCGCGGACCTGCGCGAGCTCGCGCGCGAGCTGTTCGCGCCCGAGGCGCTGTCGGCCGCGGGCGTGGGCGCCGATGAGGACGCGTTCCTGCGGGCGCTCGCGCCGCTGGAGAAGGTGGCGGCGTGATCAAGGTGGCGGTCGCGGGCGCCGCGGGGAGGATGGGCGCGAGCGTGTGCGCCGCGGTGGAGGGCGCTCGGGACATGGAGCTCGTGGGGCGCGCGGACCCGCGGCTGGACGCGGCGCTGGCCGACGTGCTGGCCGACGCCGAGGTGGTGGTCGACTTCACCCGGCCCGATACGGCGCTGGAGAACGCGCTCGCCTGCGTACAGGCAGGGGTGCACGCCGTGATCGGCACGACCGGCTTTGACGTCGAGCCGCTGCGGTCAGCCCGCGCGCCCGAGGGCCTGCCGCGGGCGAACGTGCTGATCGCCCCCAACTTCGCGATCGGCGCGGTGCTGATGATGCGCTTCGCCGCGCAGGCCGCCGAGCACATGGCCAAGGCGGAGATCGTCGAGCTGCACCACGACCAGAAGCTCGACGCGCCCAGCGGCACCGCCAAGCTCACGGCCGAGCTGATGGCCGCCGCGAGCGGCAAAGAGGAGCCCCCGATCCACTCGGTGCGCCTGCCCGGCCTCGTCGCCCACCAGGAGGTAATCCTGGGCGACGTCGGTCAGACGCTCACCATCCGTCACGACACGATCGGGCGCGAGTCGTTCATGCCGGGCGTGCTGCTCGCCGTGCGCCGCGTGGGCGAGTTGCCGGAATCCCCGGTCGTGGGGCTTGATAGCCTGCTGTTCTGAGATGACTACGCGGGCTTTTATGGGTGAGCCACAGCCGGCCCTTGCATCGGCCTGCGGTCGGCGCCGCTCACCGCACCGGCCGGCATATCGGGAGCGCTTTGGGGGTGCTTGCTAGGGCAGCGGAGCGATCGACACCGGGAGCTCTTTGTTGACGACGCGCTGCCAGTTGGCGTCCAGCTCGTCGTGGTGCAGCTTGGCCCAGCTTCGGACGAGACGGAGCGCCCGCGTGGGGAGGGAGCCGGCGATCGGCCGGCCGGCGAGGTCGAGCGAGGCTTCCTGCTCGCCGTAGCACGCATGGAAATGAGGGCGGTTATGACCGCCCTCCTTCCAGTACATCGTGATCGCGATCCCGTAGAACGAGCTTACTCTCGGCACTCCCCCTTGATCCGACCGCTGGTAGAGAGCGGGACAGGGGTAGGGATAGGCAGTGGTGGTGAACCTGCCCGTGCGCGGGTCCGGGGCGGAGAGTCGCAGTATCGGTCTCCGCCCGCGCGAACGCGTCGCCTCATCCGCGGGCGTGGACGCGACTCGGTGCGCGAGCGCCTCTTCATACAGCGGCTCGGGCGCCATGTCGAGGCCATCCTCGGGCCAGACGATCGTCCCGCAGGAGGGGTCCACGCAGACCCGTTCGAAGCGTCGCGGGTCGCGCAGCGGCTCGAACACACCCCGCCACTCGCGGTCCTCGAAGCTGATGTCGCCGACGATCCCGTCCTCGAACGTCAGGCGCAGCTGGTGCTCGTCGATGACCTCGACGTCGGTGACGTGCACGAGCTTGTCCATGGCGGCCATGCTAGCCCTGGGATCCGGACAGTGGGCAGAGCACTACGCTCAGTCCTCGCCGAGTCGTTCCAGATCTGCCTGATCTTGAGGACGGCCCGCAGCGCGCTTCATCGCGCGTAGGTGCTCCAGTCCGCAGACCCGCAAAGGTACTCCCTCGACGCTGCCGGCCAGGGCTTCTCGGTCGAGCTCGGCGTACAGGTCGTTGGCCTCGACGCCGCTGACCCACTGAAAGACGTCCAGGCGGCCCAGGTCGGTGGCGAGGCAGAAGTTGCCTCCCTGCGACAGATCCTCGACGCACAACGCCGACATCGGAATCTCGTCGGGATCGAAGTCACCGGCTTCGTCATCGACCGCATTGATATCCGCGAGCGCCGCCGCCAGCCGCTCGAGGTTCTCACGCGCAGGATTTGGAACAACATCCAGATCCTTCGAGGTCCGCACGTGGCCGTGAGCGCTGACCGCAAGTCCGCCGATCGCGATGTGCTCGACGCCGTGTTCCTGCAGGTGCTTCAGCAGCGGGACCGGATCAAGCGCTTCGGGCATCTCTGAAGGACGCTGCGAGACGGTTCACGAACCGGGTCAGCTTGACGAGATCCTCCAGATTTGCGCTTACGCCGCGCGCGCGGTCCTGCTGGACCCTGATTTGGGCGACGCGCTCGTTGCGCTCGACCTCCTCCGGCGTCCACGGCCCTTTCGGCCTGGCTCTTGGCTTCGCTGCCATCTCCGGGATTGTAGATAGATGCATACGGCGATCTTAGCGACGCAGACAAAGAGCATCAAGGACCAAGCGATGCGCTTCGGTGGGCGAGTCGCACTTCGGCCCGGGCCGTCTTGGCTTCCTGCTCGTCGTGAGATACTGCTCGCCATGCCCGACGTGGACCTCGGCGCCATCCTGACGGCGATCGTCACGCCGTTTGACGCCTCCGGGCGCATCGACGAGGACGCGTTCGTCGCGCTGATGGCCCATCTCGCCCGCAATGGCTCGGACGGCTTCGTCGTCGCCGGCACGACCGGCGAGGCCGCGACGCTGACCGACGAGGAGCACCTCGGCCTGATCGGACTCGCCGCGTCCGAGCGCCCCCCCGGGACGACGATCGTCGCGGGGACGGGCACGAACGACACGCGTCACGCCGTCTTTTTGACCGAACGCGCCACCGAGCTCGGCGCCGACGCGCACCTGAGCGTGACGCCCTACTACAACCGGCCCAGCCCCCTCGGTCTGCGCCGGCACTACGAGGCGATCGCGCGGGCGACCGACCGCCCGATCCTGCTCTATAACATCCCCTCGCGCACGGGCACGAACATCCCGCCCGACCTGCTCGCCGAGCTCGCGCAGATCAACGGAATCGCCGGCGTCAAGCAATCAAACCCCGCGGAGCTGCAACCGATCGACGGTCTCGTCCTCTACACCGGCGACGACGCCACGTTCGCGCGCACGCTCGACATGGGCGGCGCCGGAGGCATCTCCGTCGCAAGCCACATCGTCGGCCCCGAGATGCGCCGCATGGTCGATGAGCCCGCCCGTCGCGCCGAGATCGACGCCTCCCTGCGCGACGTGTATGAGACGCTGTTCATGACCGCCTCGCCGACGTGCACCAAGGCCGCGCTGAACCTGCTCGGCCTGCGTGCGGGCACCACGCGCCTGCCGATCGTCGACGCCACGGACGATGAGCTCGCCGCCGTGCGCGCGATGCTCACCCGCCACGGCCTGCTCACGGGCGCGCCCGCGTGAGCTAACGCCCGGGGTGACCGCAACGCCGGTCAGAAGCGGCATCGCGCGGTGCCCCGAGTCGAGTATCACGATGTCATTTTCGTGATACGATCGTAAGGGATGGCTGCCAAGTCCGCTCCGTTCAGCATGCGCTTGTCCAAGCGCATGGAGACACTCGTCGATCGCGAAGCCAGGCGCACCGGTCGCAGCAAAGGCGCGATCGTCGAGGCGCTCGCGGATGAGGCGTTGCGGATGCGGCTGTTCCCTGGGATCGCCTTTCGCGGCGTCGACTGGGAGCGACGCGCGTGGGTGATCGGGACCGCCCTCGACGTGTGGCAGATCGTCGACGCCCATCGAGACATCGGCTCGATCGCCGGCATTGCCGCGGGTGGCTCCGCCAACGAGCGTCAGATCCGGTTGGCGCTCGACTACTACGAGTTGTTCAAAGAGGAGATCGACGAGGCCATCGCCGAAAACCGGCGGCCGATCGAGCAACTCGAAGGGGAATTCCCGTTCATAGCCGTCAGTCGTGTCGAGACCTGAGCGGGCGTTCGACGCGCGGTGAGGCTGTTCCTCGACGCGCACATCTCGGCGCGACGCATCGCCGTCCCGCTCCGCGAGGAGGGTCCTCACGACGTGCGCGCCGCGGACGAGGAGCGCGAGCTCGATGGCCTCACCGACGAGGAGCTGCTGTCGATCGCGGTGGCGGAGGAGCGGGTCTTCGTAACGTTCGACGTCAAGGACTTCCCCGTGATCGCACGCCGATGGGCCGAGGCCGGACGCTCGCACGCGGGCTGCGTGATCGTGGTCGGCATCACCATGGCGAGTTCGGCGTGATCCTCGCCGCGCTCACACACGAGCTCGCCGCTCGCCCCCGGCCGCAGGAATGGACGGACCTCACGCTGTTCCTCGCCCGAGCCTCACCGGGATAGGCGTCCGTTGCTCGGCACCCGGCGGCCCGAGCCTCACCGGGCTTCATGAGATACTGCTCGCCATGCCCGACCTGAATCCAGGCCCTCTTCAGGGTCTTCGCGCGTGAGCCAGGCGTTGCGCGTCCTGCCCCTCGGCGGCCTGGGGGAGATCGGCAAGAACATGACTCTCGTCGAGCACGACGAGCGCATCGTCGTCGTCGACGTCGGTCTGCGCTTCCCCACGCCCGAGATGGTCGGCATCGACCTCGTGCTGCCCGACTTCTCCTACCTGCGCGAGCGCGCGCGGGACATCGAGGCGATCGTCGTCACGCACGGCCACGAGGACCACCTCGGCGCGCTGCCCTGGGTGCTGCGCGAGCTGGCCGCGCACGGCGCCACCCCGCCCGTGTACGGGGGTCCGCTGACGCTCGCGATGGCGCGTTCGAAGCTCGAGGAGCACAAGCTCAAGGACGTCGAGCTGCACGACGTCGCGCCGGGCGAATCCCTGGAGCTCGGACCGTTCGAGCTGGAGCTGATCCACATGACCCACTCGATCCCCGACTCCTCCGCGGTCGCGCTCGGCACGGAGCTCGGCACGGTGCTGATCACCGGCGACTACAAGTTCGACCAGACGCCCGTCGACGGGCCCCCCGCCGATGTCTCGCGACTGGCCGAGCTCGGACGCGAAGGCGTGCTGCTGCTGTGCGGGGACTCCACGAACGTCGATCGTCCCGGCTTCTCCCCCTCGGAGTCGGGCGTCGGCCCCCACCTGGAGGAGGCCTTCGCGCGCTGTCAGGGGCGCATCGTCGTCACCAGCTTCGCGTCCAACATCCACCGCGTGCAGCAGGTCATCGACGCCGCCCACGCGCTCGAGCGCAAGGTCGCTCTGGTGGGCCGCTCGATGCGCAAGAACGTCGCGATCGGCCAGCGCCTCGGCCACATCGAGGTGCCCGACGGCATGCTCGTCGGGCCGCGCGAGATCGCCGACTTCCCCGACGAGCGCGTCGTAATCATCTCCACCGGCTCCCAGGGCGAGCCCCTCAGCGCGCTGCGGCGGATGGCCTACCGCGACCACCCGCAGGTGCAGCTGCGCGGCGGCGACACGGTCGTCTTCAGCGCCACGCCCGTTCCCGGCAACGAGCGCGCCGTGAATGAGACGATCGACCGGCTCTACCACATCGGCTGTGACGTCGTCACCCCCGCCGACGCGCCCGTGCACGCCTCCGGGCACGGCTACGCCGAGGAGGTCAAGCTGATGCTCAACCTCGTCCGCCCCCGCTACGTGATGCCCTTCCACGGCGACTTCAAGCGCCTGCGCCTGCACGCCCAGCTCGCCGAGGCCGTCGGCGTGCCCCCCGAGGACATCTTCCAGGGCGACAACGGCCTGCCCCTGGACATCGACGGGCGCAGCGGCGCGCGCTTCGGCTCGCGCGAGCAGTCCGGCATGATCTTCGTCGACGGCGTGGAGATCGGCGACATGGCCGACGTCGCCCTGCGCGACCGGCGCATGCTCTCGGCGGACGGCATCTTCATCGTCGTCGCCACCATCGCCGAGCAGGACGGTCAATCGGTGGCCGACCCCGAGGTGATCTTCCGCGGCGTGCCGTTCATGGACCAGGCCGACGAGCTCGTGGGGGAGATCCGCGCTACGGTCGAGGGGTCCCTCAAGCGCGCCGCGGGCGAGGAGATCCGGGAGGTCGACCTGCTCCAGCAGGTCCTGCACGACGACCTCGCGCAGCTCGTCTACGACCGGCTCAAGCGGCGGCCGATGGTGCTGCCGGTCGTAGTGGAGGTTTAACGCCCTCGGCCGAGGCGGGCAGGGCTACGACGAACCGCGCGCCGTGCGGGTCATGCCTCTCCAGATGGACCGAGCCGCCGTGCGATTCCGCGACGGCTCGTACTATGGCAAGGCCCAGACCGAACGAGCCGCCGCGGTCGCCGGCGCCGCGGATGAAGCGCTCGAACAGCGTCGGGGCGAGCTCCGCGGGCACGCCCGGGCCGTCGTCCTCGACGATCAGCTCGGCCTGACCGCCGGAGGTGCGCGTGCTGACGCGGATCTCGCTCCCCGGCGGGGTGTGGCGCAGCGCGTTCTCGAGCAGGTTGATCGTCAGGCGGTGCAGCTCGTCGCGCGCGCCCTCCACGGGCGCGGCGCGGACGTCCAGCTCGATGTCGTGGGTGTCGCTGACGGGTCCCAGCTCGCCCGCGGCCTCGACCACGATCTGGGCGAGATCGCACGGCGCGTGGGGGACGACCCGGCCGACGTCGGTGCGCGCCAGCAGCAGCAGGTCGGCCACCAGCCGGCGCATGCGCCGAGAGGAGCGCAGGGCAGAGCGGGCGGCGTCGCCCTCGTCGCCGTGCAGCGATTCTGCCAGCAGCTCGAGGTTGGCGAGCACGCTGGTCAGCGGGGTGCGCAGCTCGTGCGAGGCGTCGGCGACGAAGCGGCGCTGGCGGGCGAGCATCGCCTCGGTCTCGCCGCGCGCGGCATCGAGCTCGCGCAGCATGCCCTCCAGGGTGCGCGCGAGCTCGCCGACCTCGTCGTCTGCCTGGGGCTGCGGGATGGTGCGGGACGGGTCGCGCGTGCGCGCGATCCCCTCGGCCGAGGCCGTGAGCGCGGCGATCGGCGCCATCGCGCGGCGGGCGATCGCCACACCCGCGAGCAGCGCGAGCGCGGCGCCCGCGAACACCCCGAGCAGCAGGAACAGCTCGACGCGGGCGATCGTCGCGTTGGTGTCGGCGACCGAGCGCCCGTACTGGATGACGACCCGACCGATCGGTTCGCCGCTGCCGGCGATCCCGATCGTCGCGGGCAGGCTGACCACGCGATATCCCGCGACGGTGTGCGGCTTATTGGCGGGCGCGCCGAGGTTCGGCGCGCCCGCCGGCGCCCGTTCGATCGTGGCCCCGCCGAGGGTGAGCACGCGGATGACGGCGGAGTGCGGCGGCGTGACGAGATCCTGCAGCGGCGGCACGATCGATTCGATCCTGTACGTCGCCGGGTTGACCCTGATGCTCAACTGCTTGGGCAGCTGCTGCGCCGTCGTTTCGACCTCGCGGTTGAAGTCCGAGCGGATGCGCCGCACCGTCAGCGAGCCGATCGCGCTCGCGAACGCGCACAGGATCGTGAACGTCAAAAGCGCGGACACGCCGGCCAGGCGCGTGCGGATCGGCACGCGATCGAACGCCGCCGTGACACGAGTGAAGAAAGAGGCGATTCCTGAGCGTCTCATGACCGAGCCGGGCGAGGCGGGACGACGAGGGGCATACCACCGATCATCCGCGATCGGCCGGCACGTCCGAGGCGGCACGTGGCTGGGCGATCTTCGATCGGCCGGCGCCGTGTCTCCAGATGCTCAGGCGCGGAGGACGTATCCGGCTCCTCGAATGGTGTGCAGCAGCCGCGGCTCGCCCTCGGCCTCCAGCTTGCGGCGCAGGTTCGAGACGAACACCTCGATCGTGTTCGTCGTGGAGAACGGGTCATAGCCCCAGACCTCGTCGAGCAGGCGCTGGCGGGAGACGACGATGCGCTCGTTGCGCATCAGGTACTCGAGCAGCTCGAACTCGCGCTGGGTGAGGTCGATCGCGCGCTCGCCCCGCATCACCTCGTGGGTGTCGGCGTTCAACGACAGGTCCGCCACGCGCAGCGGCGCGGAGCCGCGCGGCGGGCGGCGGCGCAGCAGCGCGCGCATGCGCGCGAGCAGCTCCTGGCGCTCGAAGGGCTTGACGAGATAGTCGTCGGCGCCGGCGTCGAGGCCCTCCACGCGCGACTCCAGCGCGTCGCGCGCGGTGAGGATCAGGATCGGCACGTCGTCCTCCGCGCGCAGGCTGCGCGCGACCTCCAGGCCGTCCAGGCCGGGCAGCCCGAGGTCGAGGATCACGAGGTCGGGCGCGAACGCGCGACCGTGCTCCAGCGCGGCGGGCCCGTCGAGCGCGGCGCGCACCTCATAGCCCTCCATCCGCAGCGAGCGCTGCAGGGCCTGGGCGATGTCCTCGTCGTCCTCGACGACCAACACTCTGGGGGCGCGGGCAAAGTCGTTCATGAGCAGGGTTCTTTATGTAGCGGGACGCGCTAAAGCGATGGTAAGGGTTGGGGACGGGGGGGCGAGGATGGTTGCGTGGCGCCGGCGCGCCGGGCGCGGCGGGCGATCCGGTGCGCGACGCCCGTCCGTGGAGGACCGCGGGCGCCGGCGTCGAAGTTGCGCGAGATGACCACGGCCCGCAGACCGCCGGGCAGGCGCTCGCCTGCCCGGCGAAAAACCAGTTCGAAAAAATCAGCCGGAATGCGCGCGCGTACCCGCGCGCATTCGCGTCGCCGCGGAAGAAGCTCCATGAGGCGCGTATCGCGCGACGCCCTGGCGCGACTGTGGCCGGCGCCGCTGTCTCAGCTCGACCAGCGTCAGCTCGACATGCTCGGGTTCGCGACGATCGCCGTGGGGGTGTTCATGGGCTTCGTCCTGTACGGCGGCTGGAACGGCGGTCGCGTCGGGCAGGCGCTGGCGCAAGCGCTCGGCTGGTGCGTGGGCGAAGCCAGGGTGTTCGCGCCGATCGCGCTCGTCGCCGGTGGCGGGGCGCTGCTGGCGCGCCCGGCGTGGCCGCAGCTGCGACCGCTGCGTGCCGGCGCCACGTGCCTGGCGGCCGCGGTGACGATGGCGCTCGCCGCGGGTACGCTCGGGGTGAGCTCGAGCGCGAGCCCGAACACGGGCGAATCCTCCTGGTCGGGCGTGTTCGTGCAGGCGCACGGCGGCGTGCTCGGCGAGGCGCTGTACCAGCTCACGCACAGGCTCGTGCAGAACGTGGGCGTCGATCTGCTGATCGCCGTGTTGCTGTTTGTCGGAGTGACATCGCTGACCGGCGCCTCGCCCGCGGGCGTGCTGCGCGCCGCCGCCGGGCGGGCTGCGGGCGCCGCGAAGATCGGAATCGGGCGGCTGCGGGCGTGGGTGCGCGCGCGGCGGGCCATGGCCGGCGACGACGGGGCCGCGGGTGGGGCAGGAGAGGGCTTTCCCCTCACACCTCCCGCCGCCGGCTATGGCCCTCCCGAACCCGCGCCCGAGGAGCTGATCGTCAGGGCCACGCACGTCGAGGCGCCCTCCCGCGACGGTATCGACCCCGACGCCGAGGACCATGCCATCGGGGCGCTGCCCGCGGAAGGCGGGGAGATCGCCGCTGCCCGCACCGCCCGTGCGACCGGCGCGGGCTCCGAGCTCGCGGGCGGCGTGAACGAGAATCCCGAGGAGGAGGCGATTCCCGGGGTGGCCCACGCCGACCCCGGCGCCGATCCGGCCGCGCTGACCCCGCAGGGCCGCTATCGCGACAGCGTGACCGAGGACCCGGACTTCGCGTGGGAGATGCCGGATGCGGGCCGGCTGCTGACGCGCTCCACGGGCGAGCAGTCCCGTCCCGACACGGCCGGTCAGGAGCGCACCGCGACGAGCCTCGTCGAGGCGCTCGGCCACTTCGGCGTGCAGGCGAAGGTGATCGGAACCGTCGCCGGCCCCCACATCACGCGCTATGAGCTGCGCCTGGCGCCGGGCACGAAGGTCGCGAAGGTCGCGCAGCTGAAGGACGATCTCGCGTATGCGCTGGCGGCGACGGACATCAGGATCCTCGCGCCGATCCCCGGCAAGCAGGCGGTCGGCGTGGAGGTCCCGAATGCCCGCCGGCGGATCGTGCGGCTCGGCGACGTGTTTCAGCAGCCGCCCAGGGACTGGTCGCCGCTGACTGTGTGGCTCGGCAAGGACGTGGCGGGCAAGGCGATCGGCGCGGACCTGGCGAAGATGCCGCACCTGCTCGTGGCGGGGACGACCGGCGCGGGCAAGTCGGGGGCGATCAACGCGATGCTCTCGAGCGTCCTGCTGCGCGCCAGCCCGCACGAGCTGCGCCTGGTGCTGGTCGACCCCAAGCAGGTCGAGCTCAACCACTACGAGTCGATCCCGCATCTGCTGACGCCCGTGATCACGAGTCCGCGCATGGCGGCCAACGCGCTGCAGAACCTCGTCAAGGAGATGGAGCAGCGCTACGGCATCATGTCGCTCGCGCGCACGCGCAGCCTGATCGAGCTCAACAAGGCGCGGGCCAAGCGCGAGGAAGCGCCGCTGCCCTACATCCTGTGCGTGATCGACGAGCTCGCCGACCTGATGATGGTCGCGCCCGCCGACGTGGAGGACTCGATCATCCGCCTCGCGCAGAAGGCGCGCGCGGTCGGCATTCACCTCGTGCTCGCGACGCAGAGCCCGCGCGTGGACGTGATCACGGGCATGATCAAGGCCAACGTGCCCTCGCGCATCGCCTTCGCGGTCTCCAGCCAGACCGACTCGCGCGTGATCCTCGACCAGAACGGCGCCGAGTCGCTGCTGGGGCAGGGCGACATGCTGTTCAGCCCGGTCGGCAGCTCGCGACTGCAGCGCATCCAGGGCGCGTACATCGACGAGGGGCAGATCGCCAAGCTCACGGAGCTGTGGCGCAAGCAGGGCGAGCCGGAGCTGCGCGAGGAGCTGCTCCAGGAGGTCGAGCCCTCCGAGCCCGAGGGCTCCTCGGACGAGTTCGATCCCGACGAGGACCCGCTGCTGCGAGACGCGATCGCGCTCGTGGCGGAGATGGGCACGGCCTCGACGTCGATGCTCCAGCGCCGCCTGCGGCTGGGCTACACGCGCGCCGGCAGGCTGATCGACATGCTCGAGCGCCGCGGCGTGATCTCCGGGTATGAGGGCTCCAAGCCCCGCCAGGTGCTCGTCTCAGAGGCCGACCTGCCGCGTGTGCTGGCCTCGCTGGAAGGGCCCGGCGCGCGGGCGCAGAGCGAGACCTCGATCCCCGGATGAGCGCGATGTCCCTCATCGATACGGGAAGACGGCGCCGCATGCGGCGCCGTCCCGGACGGTGCATGCACCGTCCGGCCGAGCCTTGCATGCAAGGCTCGGAACGGGGCCGCACATGTGCGGCCCCGCAGACCGGCGCATGCGCCGGTCTGAACGACATGCCAAACCGGGCAGGACTCACTAGCCTGTCTCGCTGACATGGCTGAGATCGGGGCAACGCTGCGCGAGGCGCGGATGCGCGAGCGCATCGACGTGTCCGAGATCGAGGCGCAGACGAAGATTCGGGCGAAGTACCTGCGCGCGCTGGAGAACGAGGAGTGGGACCTGCTGCCGGGCCCCACGTTCGTGAAGAGCTTCCTGCGCACGTATGCGACCGCGCTGGGACTGGACGGCAAGGGGCTGGTGGAGGAATACCGGCTGCACTTCGAGCGCCCCAGCGAGCCGCCGGAGCCGATCGTATCCACTCCGCGCAGGATGCGCGTGCCCCGCGGGTCGAGCGGTCCCGGCGGGGGCCCGTCGCGCGGGTACATGGCGCTCGTGGGGATCGTCGGTGTCGTGATCGTGCTGCTGATCGTCGGGCTGCTGTCGGGAGGCGGGAAAGGCGGCTCGACGGGGACCACGCGCGCGCGTACCGGCACGACCGCCAAGCGCGGAGCGAAGCACGGGAGCGCGGCCCACCGCGCGGGCGGGACATCGGCGAACACGGTCGCGATGGTGTCGCTGTCGCTGCGCGCGACGGGAACGGTGTACGTGTGCCTGATCGGCGAAGGCGGCAGGAAGCTGGTCGCGGGCCAGACGCTGGAAGCGGGCTCGCGGACTCCCACATTCCACGCCAGACGCTTTGAGCTGACGCTCGGCAACAACGCCGTGGCGCTGACGATCGACGGCACGCTGCGAACCGTCCCGGCGAGCAGCAGCGCGATTGGATACTCGATCACCAAGGCCGGTCGTCGCACGCTTGCGCCGGGCCATCTGCCCACGTGTGCGTAGTGAGTCACAAAAGGCGGATGGCATGAGCGCGCGGGCGGGGATCCTCGTCACCGGCACGGAGGTGCTCGACGGTCGCGTGCGCGACCGCAACGGGCCGTGGCTGGCCGACCGGCTGCGCGAGCTCGGGGTGGAGCTCGCGTATGTGACGATCGTCGGGGATCGGCCGCAGGACATGGAGAGGGCGCTGCGCTTCATGGCCGAGCAGGGAGTCGACCTGGTGCTGACGAGCGGCGGTCTGGGACCGACGGCGGACGATCTCACGGCCGAGGTGGTGGGAAGGTTTCAGGGCCGCGAGCCGGTGCTGGACGAGGCGCTGGCGGAGCGCATCGAAACGATCGTCTCACCGCTGCGCAAACGCTGGCCGAACCTCGATCCCGAGGCCATCAGGGTCGGCACCCACAAGCAGGCGACGGTGCCTGTGGGCGCGACGGTGCTCGAGCCGGTCGGCACCGCGCCCGGGCTGGTGGTCCCACCAGGTGCGCGCGCGGGCGGGCCGACGGTGGTCGTGCTGCCCGGGCCCCCGCGCGAGCTGCAGCCGATGTGGAGCGCCGCGATCGAGACGGATGCGCTGCGCGAGGCGATCGCGGGCGCGACGGTGTATGAGCAGCGCACGCTGCGGCTGTTCGGCATCCCCGAGTCGGAGATCGCCGAGACGCTGCGCCAGGCCGAGCGCGAGGGGATCGAGCTTCAGAGGCTCGAGGTCACGACATGCCTGAAACGCGGCGAGATCGAGATCGTGACGCGCTATGAGCCGGACGGGGCGAGCGTGTATGACGAGCTCGAGCGGCTCGTGTCCGAGCGGCACGCGGACACGCTGTTCTCGACCGACGGCGACACGGTGGACGCGCAGGTGGCGCAGATGCTGCGCGAGCGGCGGTGGACGATCGGTGTCGCGGAGTCGTGCACGGGAGGAGAGCTGACGGCGCGGCTGACGAGCCCGGCGGGCGCCTCGGAGTACGTGCAGGGCGGGATGGTCGTGTACGCGAACGACGCCAAGGTCGCGCTGGCGGGCGTCGATCGGAAGCTGATCGACGAGCATGGGGCGGTGTCCGAGCCGCTCGCCAGGGCGCTGGCGCAGGGCGCGCGCGCGCGGATGGCCGCCGACGTGGGCGTGGGGGTCACGGGCGTGGCAGGCCCGGGCGGCGGGACCGAGCGCAAGCCGGTGGGGCTCGTGTGGCTGAGCGTCGCCGGGCCGGAGGGCGCGTCGATCACGCGCTCGGTGAGCCTGCCGGGCAGCCGCGCCGACATCAGGGATCGCGCGGGCACCGTGTCGCTGCACATGGTGAGGCGGTTGTTGCTGGGAGAGAGCGACGGCTGACACGATGACGAGCGCCGCGACCGCCCGCCTGTTCGTAGCGGTGGACCCGCCGGCGGAGGCGTGCGAGGAGTTGGCCGCGTGGGCGAGGAGCGCGGTGCGGGGGTTGGGTGTGCGCGACGAGACGACGACCTCATCGGTGCGTGTGCTCGACCCCGAGCTGCTGCACGTGACGCTCTGCTTTCTCGGCAACCGTCAGGTCGCGGAGATCGCGCCGATCGGGGAGTCTCTGGCGGAGTGCGCCATGTCCGTGGGCGAGCTGTCGATCGGCGCGCCGCTGTGGCTGCCGCCGCGCCGTCCGCGCGCGCTGGCGGTCGAAGTTCGCGACGACCCCGACGGCGGGCTGGCGGCATTGCATGCGGCGCTCGTGCAGGCGCTCGCTCGGGCGTGCGGGTACGAAGCGGAGCGCAGGCGGTTCCGCGCGCACGTGACGCTCGCGCGCATGCGCGAAGGCCCCCGCGGATCGTCCGCTGGGCGTGTGTTGCCCGCCACGCCGGCGCTGTCGTTCACTCCGGCGGCGATCGTCCTGTATCGCTCGTGGCTGTCGCCCGCGGGCGCGTCGTATGAGGCGCTGGCGGCACATACGCTCACTCCGCTGTAGATACGAACAGACGTTCCGTCCGAAGCGTTCCGTAGCTTGTCCGTTCCATCTCGACCGGAGGAGCAAGACACCATGCCCGTGACCGAAGACAAGGAGAAGGCCGCAAAGGCGCGCGACGCAGCCCTGAAGGGGGCGTTGACCCAGATCGAGCGCGAGTTCGGCAAGGGCACGGTCATGCGCATGGGCGACGAGGGCGCGCAGGTGCGGGTCGAGGTGATCCCCACGGGCGCGCTGTCGCTCGACCTGGCGCTCGGCATCGGCGGGGTGCCGCGGGGGCGCATCGTCGAGGTGTACGGGCCGGAGTCCTCGGGCAAGACGACGCTGATCTACCACGTGCTGGCGCAGGCGCAGAAGCTCGGCGGGGTGTGCGCGTTCATCGACGCCGAGCACGCCATGGACCCGCTGTACGCGCAGGAGATCGGCGTAGACATCGACGAGCTGCTCGTCTCCCAGCCCGACTACGGCGAGCAGGGACTGGAGATCGCCGACATGCTCGTGCGCTCCGGCGCGGTCGACGTGGTCGCGATCGACTCGGTCGCCGCGCTGACTCCGCGCAAGGAGCTCGAGGGTCAGATGGACGATCAGAGCGTCGGCGAGCAGGCGCGGATGATGTCCAAGGCGATGCGCAAGCTCGCGGGCAACCTCAACCGCACGCAGACGCTGTGCATCCTCACGAACCAGATCCGCGAAAAGGTGGGCGTCATGTTCGGCTCGCCGGAGACCCAGCCGGGCGGACGCGCGCTGAAGTTCTACGCCTCCCAGCGCCTGGACATCCGGCGCATCGAGACGCTCAAGGACGGCACCGAGGCGGTCGGCAACCGCGTGCGCGTGAAGGTCGTCAAGAACAAGTGCGCCGCGCCGTTCAGGCAGGCCGAGTTCGACATCGAGTTCGGCAAAGGCATCTCGACCTCCGGATGTCTGCTCGACCTCGGGATCGAGCACGACATCCTGTCCAAGTCCGGGTCGTTCTTCTCCTACGGCGAAGATCGTCTCGGTCAGGGACGCGCCGCCGCCAAGGCCCATCTCGACGCCAACCCCGCGGTGGCGAAGGAGATCGAGCAGAAGATCTACGCCGCGCTGAAGATCGGTCGCGAGCACGTGACGCCGATCGACAGAGACAAGGACGCCCCTCCCGTGGCGGTGGTGGGGGAGCCGTCGCCGGTCGTGGCGGCTGCCTGATTGATGTAGGGCGGCCCAATAAGCACATAGAGCGATCAAGGTCGCTCGCACGAGTTAACCTGTCGGTGAGATGAAGCGCTATCACCTCACCACATTTGGCTGCCAGATGAATGAGCATGACAGTGAGCGGATGAAGGGGATGCTCGAGTCGCTCGGCTACACCGAGGCGCCGGAGCGTGGCGAGGCGGACCTGATCCTGTTCAACACGTGCTCGATCCGCGAGTCGGCCGACAGCCGCTTCATCGCTCATCTCGGCGAGGCCAAACGCCTGAAGGGCGAACGGCCGGAGCGTGTGGTGGGCGTTGGTGGCTGCTGGGCGCAGTCGGTCAAGGAGGAGGTGTTCGAGCGGTTCCCGTTCGTGGACGTGGCGTTCGGACCGGGCCAGGTGCACAAGCTCGCCGAGTTCCTGACCAGCGACTCGCTGAGCGCGCAAGGGTACTTCGAGTTCGAGGGGTTCACGGGCCATCTGCCGGCGCGCCGCGCGCGGCCGTTCCAGGGGTGGCTGCAGATCAGCGTCGGATGCAACTGCGCGTGCTCGTACTGCATCGTGCCCTCCACGCGCGGGCGGGAGGTCTCACGCCCGTTGGAAGAGCTGCTCGCCGAGGCGCAGACGATGGCGAGCGAGGGTGTGCGCGAGGTGACGCTGCTCGGGCAGAACGTCAACTCCTACGGGCGCGACCTGCGCCCGCAGCGCGCGACGTTCGCGCAGTTGCTCGGAGCGATCGACGCGATCGCGGGGATCGAGCGCATCCGTTACACAAGCCCGCACCCGAAGGACATGCGCGAGGACGTGATTCGCGCGCACGCCGAGCTTCCAAGTGTGTGCGAGCACATTCATCTGCCCCTGCAGTCCGGCTCCAGCCGCATGCTGAAGGCGATGCGGCGCACGTACGACCGCGAGCGCTACCTGGACCGGGTCGCGCTGATCCGCGAGCACGTACCCGACGCGGCGCTCAGCACCGACATCATCGTGGGGTTTCCGGGGGAGACCGAGGAGGACTTCGCGCAAACGCTTGATGTCGTCGAGAAAGTCTCCTACGACGGGGCGTTCACGTTCGTGTTCTCAGCCAGACGTGGCACCGAGGCCGCGACGATCCACGAGGGGATCGTGCCGCACCCGGTCAAGGTGGAGCGGATGGGAAGGCTGGTGGAGGCCGTCAAGCGCAATGCGCACGAGCGCGCCCAGCGGTTCGTGGGACGCACGCTGGAGGTGCTCGTCGAAGGTCCCTCGCGCACCGACCCCGAGCGGCTGCGGGGGCGAACCCGTCACAACAAGGTCGTCAACTTCGCGGGGTTGGCGGAGCCCGGCGAGCTGGCGCAGGTCCGTATTGAGTCCGCCACGAGTCAGACGCTGTCGGGCGAGGAGTCTCTGCTGGCCCGCGTCGGGGGCTGACGAAGGCGGACGGTCTTCGACGGCCGGTCCCGGCGGTCGCATTCAACGCTTGGAGCGCTGACCCTTCTCCATATCTTTGGCGATGCTCTCCGAGCCCAACCGGCGCGCCACTCTCGAGGCCAGCTCGGGGGCGATCCCGGCGAAGGTCGCGCCGGCGCGCATCGTCAGCGGCGCGACGTCGACCTCGGCGCGGTTGCGCTCGATCGCGCTGAGCACAGCGCGGGCGACGTCCTCGGGAGAGGAGGTGCCCACGCCGGTCGGCAATTTGACTTGCGCCTCCGCGAACATGCCGGCGTCGCGGATGAAGCCGGGGAAGACCGCGGAGACGCCGACGCCGCTGCCGTGCAGGTCTGCGCGCAGGGCGGAGGCGAAGCCGCGCAGGCCGAACTTGGTGGCGTTGTAGATGCCCGTGCCGGGGGTGGCGGACTTGCCGGCGAGCGAGGACATGAACAGCAGGTGTCCGCGCCCGCGCTTGGCCATCGCCGGCGCGAGCGCGTGGGCCAGCGCGATGGGCGCGCGCAGGTTGACGTTCAGCGCGCGGTCTATCTCCTCCATCGTGAAGCTGTCCAGGGTGCCCGCCGCAGGCAGCGCCGCGTTGGCGACGAGGATGTCCACCTCGCCCGCCTCGGCGAGGAGACGGTCGATCTCCTCCGGAGCATCGAGATCGATCGCGAGCGTGCGCGAGCCGTCCAGCTCGGCCGCGAGCGGCTCGAGCACGTCGGTACGCCGCCCGGTGAGGACCAGCTCGCCGCCGCGGGCGTGCAGGGCGCGGGCGATCGCCCGCCCGAGGCCGCCCGTGGCGCCCGTGAGCAGGATCGTGGAGCCGGAGATCTGCATGTGTTGCAAAGCAGCCTACGGCAACGCCGCGCGTGGCGTCTCGCGCGATGATGGCGATACTGGGCGGATGCACGATCGGCGACCAGCGCCCGACGGGGGAGCGATGCGGGTCGTCGCGCTGTTCGGTCCCACGGGCGTGGGCAAGACCGCGGTCGCGCTCGCGCTGGCGCGACGGTTGCGCGCGCGCGCAGAGGACCCGGTGGCGGTGTCCGCGGATGCGCTGCAGGTGTACGCAGGGCTGGGGACGCTGACGGGCGTCGCGAGCGCAAGTGAGCGCGCGGAGTTGGAGCACCGGCTGGTGTCGTTCTTGGCGCTGCGGGAGACGTTCAGCGCCGGGCGGTATGCGAAGCTCGCGCACGCGGAGATCGACGGGCTGCTCGCGCGGGGCAGGCGGCCGATCGTGGTAGGGGGTACGGGACTGTATCTGCGCGCCGCGCTGACCGATCTGGACATGAAGCCACCGCCGGCGGAGGGCGCGCGCGAGCATTGGCGGACGGAGCTGGAAAGCAAGGGGGCGCCGGCGCTGCACGCGATCCTCGCCGAACGCGCGCCGGCGGTGGCGCAAGGACTGAATCCGAACGATCGCCAGCGGGTGATGCGCGCGCTGGAGCTGGCCGACGCGGGCGAGCTGCGGGTCTCCGACGGAGAGTCCCAGCTGTGGAGCGAGGAGATGCGCCGCCCGACGCTGCTGGTTGGGCTGACGATGGCACGCGAGGCTCTGTACGGGCAGATCGACACGCGCGTGGATGAGATGCTTGCGGCGGGTGCGCGCGAGGAGGTGAAGCGCGCCGATGCGGCTGGCGCGTCTGAGACGGCGCGCAAGGCGCTTGGGTTCGAGGAGTTGCTGGCGGGCGACGTCGAGGCGATGAAGCAGCGCACGCGCAACTACGCCAAGCGCCAGCTGTCGTGGATGCGCAAGCTCGCCGGGGTGCGCGTGATCGACGTGACGGGGCGCGAGCCGGACGAGGTGGCAGGCGAGATCGTGGAGGCGCTCGCGCGCGATCCGACGTCCGCACGGGGGACGAGCGGCCGCGTGGGCGCGACGTCATAGACTCGCGCGGGAATGAACTTCGAGAAGTGGCAGGCGCTGGGCAACGACTACCTGATCGTCGAGCGGGAGGAGCTGCCGTTCGAGCTGACACCGTGGCGCATAGTCCAGCTGTGCGACCTTCATATGGGGGTGGGCGCCGACGGGGTGCTGCTGCTCTCGCCGCCCACGAGCCCCGAGCACGTGGCGGAGCTGCGAATCTTCAACCCCGACGGCTCCGAGGCCGAGCTGTCGGGCAATGGCGCACGCGAGGCGATCCTGTACCTGCGCAGGCGCGGGTGGACCGACCGCGACGAGTTCGCGATCGGGACGGCGGCGGGGGAGATCAGGCCGACGATCACGGGGGTGGACTCGTGCCGGGTGGACATGGGCAGGGCGAGCCTGATGTCGAAGGACTTCCCCGGCGGCCCGGCGGATGGCGTGGGCGAGCTCGTGGTGGGCAATGTCGAAGGACTCGAAACGTGGCGCTTCCGGCACGTATCGATCGGCAACCCGCAGTGTGCGATCGCGGTAGACGACACGATGACGCTGATGCTGCTGGAGCTGGAGAAGATCGGCTCGGAAATCGAAAGCCATCCGCACTTTCCGAATCGTACGAACGTGTCGTGGTATACCGAGCTGGAACCGGGCCCACCCGCCCGCATACGCGCCAGGATCTTCGAGCGCGGCGTGGGGGAGACGCTGTCGTCGGGGACGGGTGCGACCGGGGCAGCGATCGCGTACGTGCTGGAACACGGCGGAGACCCCGGTGGGGATGGGACGCGGGTGACGGTGGTGCTGGACGGGGGTCAGCTGGAGGTCAGGGTGGGGGAGGACTTGCGGGTGCATTTGACAGGCTGGGCGCGGCCCGTGTTTGCGGGAACGCTCAGCGAGGACTTCATCGAGGAGCTGAATGAGACCGAGTAAGCGATTGGAGCGGATTCCGCCGTATGCGTTCGCCGAACTGGAGCGCAAGATCGCCGAGAAGCGCAAACAGGGAGTGGATGTCATCAGCCTGGGAATCGGCGATCCGGATCGGCCGACGCCGCCGCTGGTGGTGGAGGCGATGCAGGAGGCGGTGAGCGAGCCGGGGGCGCACAAATACCCGAGCAATCGGGGCCGCGAGGAGTTCAGGGGGGCGGTGCGGGACTTCTACGAGCGGCGGTTCGACGTGAAGCTGGATCCAGAGCACGAGATCGTGCCGGCGCTCGGAGCGAAGGAGGCGATTTTCAACCTCAACCTGGCGTTTCTGGACCCCGGCGATTATGCGCTGGCGGCCGATCCGGGGTATCCGGTGTATACGGGCGGGCCGTGGCTGGTGGGTGGGGAGCCGGTGCTGATGGCGCTGCGGCCAGAGCTGGGGTTCGTGCCGGATGTGGGCGCGATCGAGGATGAGATCGCGCAGCGGGCGAAGCTGATGTTCCTGAACTACCCGAACAATCCGACGGGGGCGATCGTGCCGGAGGGGTTCTTCGAGCGCGTGGTGGAGTTCGCGCGGGCGTACGAGATTCTGGTGGTGCACGACAACTCCTACTCGGAGATCTCCTACGAGGGCTACAGGGCGCCCTCGTTCCTGCAGACGCCCGGCGCGAAGGACGTGGGGGTCGAGGTGTTCTCGCTGTCGAAGGGCTACAACATGACGGGCTGGCGCTGTGGGGCGGTGGTCGGAAACGCGCAGGCGATCGAGACGTACTGGCGGTTGAAGACGAACATCGACTCGGGCATGTTCGACGCGGTGCAGCTGGCGGGCGTCGCGGCCCTCTCGCCTGACGCCGACGTGGAGGTGGCGGCGATGAGCGAGCTGTACGTGCGCCGCCGCGATCTGGTGTGCAACGCGCTCAAAGGGATCGGCGTGGACGTCAAGCCGCCGCGCAGCACGATCTATGTGTGGGCACCCGTGCCGGACGGGTTCGCGAGCTCGCAGGCGTACTGCGAGCACGTGCTGGAGCGCGCCGCGGTGGTGCTCTCGCCGGGGGCGATCTACGGCCCGGCGGGGGAGGGCTGGTTCCGGATCTCGCTGACGACACCGGACGACAGACTGGTGGAGGCCGTGAACAGGCTGGGGGCGCTCGGCGGGTAGGGACGGTGGGTAAGCCATAGCCGTTCCTTTCAGCCAACGCGGTCCAAGCCGCTTACCGCAGTCCTCGGCATAACGGAAGCATTGGAAACGTCTGGCCCGGCGATCTACACTGCTACGAAGTGGAACAGACCCAGCGCGCACGCCAGCGAGCCCTGTGCATCGCCGCTCTGCCGGAGGACGACGAGTTGGAGGAGCTGGGCGAGTTGCTGCGCACCGCCGGGGTGGCGGTCGTGGGCGAGCTGGTGCAGCGGCGGGAAGAGCCGCATCCGAACACGTATCTGGGCTCGGGAAAGGTGCGGGAGGCAAAGACGGCCGCGCGGGCGCGCGACGCGAACGTGATCGCCTGCGATGACGAGCTGAGCCCGCGGCAGGAGCGCAACCTGGAAGAGGCGCTGGGGTTGCCGGTGATCGATCGGACGGCGATCATTCTGGACATATTCGCCGACCATGCGGCCAGCGCCGAGGGCAAGCTGCAGGTCGAGCTGGCCCAGCTGGAGTACAACCTCGCGCGGATGCGCGGGCTGTGGAGCCACCTTGAGCGCCTCGGGGGCGGGATCGGCACGAGGGGGCCGGGGGAGAGCCAGATCGAGACCGATCGGCGGCTGGCGCGCGATCGGATAGCGGCGCTGCGCCGGCGGCTGGAGCACGTCAAGGGCACGCGCGCGGTGATGCGCTCAGAGCGCGAGCGCGCGGCGCTGCCGACGGTGGCGCTGGTGGGGTATACGAATGCGGGCAAGTCGACGCTGCTGAACGCGCTGACGGGCGCGGAGGTCAGCGTGCGCGACCGGCTGTTCAACACGCTCGACCCGACGGTGAGAACATGGAGGCTCAGCGGCAGGAAGTATCTGCTGAGCGACACGGTGGGATTCATCCGCAAGCTGCCCCATCAGCTGGTGGACGCATTCGGGGCGACGCTGGAGGAGACAAAGCGCGCGGAGTTGCTCGCGCATGTGATCGACGCGAGCGCGCCGGAGGGTGAGCGGGCGGGGATGAGGCGCTCGGTGCAGGAGACGCTGCAGGAGATCGGGGCGGATGAGAGCCCACGGGTGCTGGTGCTGAACAAGGCCGATCTGCTGGAGGAGGATGCGCGTGAGGAGTTGCGCACGCATCATCCCGAGGCCGTGCTCGTGAGCGGCGAGACGGGTTACGGCCTGGAGGAGCTGGGCGAGCGGATCGAGCGCGAGCTGGCACACACGCTGCGCTCGGTGGAGCTGCTGGTGCCATACGCCAACGGCGGCAGCCTGGCGGAGCTGCACGAGGTGGCGGGCGAGATCGCGCGCCAGGACACTCCGGAGGGTGTCAGAGTGCGGGCATTGGTGCCCGCGCGTATGGCGCAGCGGTTCGCCCGCTTCGCCGTGGCCTCGTAGGCCAGACGCAAACGTCAGCGATCGTCGCCCTCGCCCGACAGGACGCCGCGCTCTTGGCGTGAGAGCAGCTTGTCGAGGTTCGCCTGGGCGATCTCGTCGAGCTCGAGGCCGAGCTCGCTGGCGAGCTGGGCGACGTACCAGAGCACGTCGCCGAGCTCCTTGGACATGGCCACGCGACGCTCGTCGGAGACCTGACCGCCGTCGTCGCGGATCGTCTTCTTGGCGTGCTCGGCGACCTCGCCCGCCTCGCCGGCCAGCCCGAGGGCTGGGTAGGCGAGCCACGATGATGCCTCGCGCGGGTACTCGGCGGTACGGCGGGAGAGGCGCTGATACTCGGAGAGATGCATGGTCATGAAACGACTCGACCCGCCGGAGCGGGTCGGGTGCAGGAGGAGCTACCTCCAACCGGTTGACAACCTCTATCGATGCTAGCAGAGCCGAAGGCTGCACATCCGCTGGGCCGGTCGCTGTCGAGGTGGGCGCTACCCACGAGCGCATGACTTTTGCGCTCTGTTCGACCGGGCCCAGCGGGCTTATGGCGGCGGGCGGGAGACTCGAACTCCATCCGAGGAGCTACCCCGAATTCCCGGTTGTCAACCGGTCGCGTCACCTCGACGCTCAGGGCCTTTCCCTGCAAGGCCCGCACGTCTGGATGCGTCCGATGGCCTTCGCGGAGCTTTGTCCTCGGGCTCGACATGACACCACCATGCCTTCGCCCTTGCGTCCGTACCGATCGGAGATCGACGGGATCTCCGATCGGCCAGCACGACCCTAGAACGCCCCAGCCGCACG
>Ga0210408_10000584_pt1 | contig 44665 bp, 35 predicted proteins | sample IncBWH4MmetaG_FD_155471 | JGI IMG/M metagenome (GOLD analysis project Ga0210408, IMG submission 155471) | Forest soil microbial communities from Barre Woods Harvard Forest LTER site, Petersham, Massachusetts, United States - Inc-BW-H-4-M | ecosystem: Environmental > Terrestrial > Soil >...
CTTTGTCGCGATTTTTCGTTCTCCAACCGCATAGGTGCCAGTGGGATGGTGGTGCCGGCGTCGGTGTAGGTATCTCCCTGGATAAAAGGCTCCTCGTCCGCGAAAGCCTTTAGTGCTCGCCCATAGTAGAAACACCTGTTCGCAGTGGAAAGGTCTCCAGCTGCCTCAAATCCCCGCCCAGCACTATAGAACTCGATGTCGATGTCCTTCTGCTTGTGAATCGAAAGGTCCTTGTCAAAGTACGCGACGGCCTGCTGTATCCATTCGTCCCTGTGTGAAGCGTCTTGCGACGCCTTCGCCAGGTAAACCATGGCAATCTGCTCATATACAAATCCATTGCCCCCTGAGGGGTCTTCAGGGTGTGTCTTCAGCCATTGCTGTGCCACTCTTATTGCGTCGTCGTACTTTCCTTGTTTGCCGTATTTGGTCATCAGTGTAATCGCCTCGCTTCTGGTCTTCGGCGGGGCGTGACAACCTCCGAGGAGAATAATCGCGACGAATGACAAAAGCACACGTAAAGTAACCCTAACGGCATGGCGTTCGCGTCGTTGCATTTTGTGAGGACAATCTAGCACAGACGCAATCGGGGATGCAGTTCCGGATTGCTGTTGAGAACGGGGATTATTACCACCTAATTGACTAGCGCCTGATTAACACGCAAACCGGACAAGTTCAGTACTAGGAAAGGACATGCCCGGTAATCCGACGTCTAGGTACCCAGGATACCATACAACAAAATACCATGGCCCTAATGGCTGTTCAAATTGAACAATTCGTGCCGACCGGCACTTAGCGCTCCCATCCGTGACGTAACATGCCCAACGTGGCGTGACAGGAGAATGATTCGCCCATGGTGTCGCTCAGGGAGACCAACGGGCAGAACCGTGAGATGGCCAGTGCTAACCGGCCAAGTGCACAGGAAATACTTGGGAACGTGGTCTGAATCCCAGAATGCCTGCGTATGCCCCCGGCCGCCGGATGTCGCTGCGCGCGGGCATGCCTCAGGCGCGAATCCCTTGACTGGTGGGCGTATAATTCATGCAACCGGGTGGGTGGAGACAGCGTCCAAAGGAGTAGGCGCGAGGGACCCATGAACTGGAAATCACAACTCGGGCTGGCTGCCATCCTTTTGTTGGGAATTCCTTCGGCGACTCTTGCGCAACGTGTTGCCCGCATGCCCAGCGCTCCGCCGGCAGTGCGCGGCCGGACTGCCCTTCCTTCTCAGACGACTGTTCGCGGCGGCACTTCGCGAAATAATCCCGGCAGGACATCCTCCTCAAACACCCGGCATGATGCGGACGATTCGTCCTTGAATAACGGCTTGCCTCTTTCCGTGCAGGATTTGCTGAACCCGTTCCCGGGATTCGGATTCAATTTCGAGCATTTGTCGGCCATCAATCAGGATCTGGGCATCAAGGCATTTATCGATCCCGCCACGCAGATACGTCTGGCAGTTGCCGAGCGCATAGTCAGGAATAACAGGTTTGCGCCGGGATTCTTCCTCCTCGATGGAGGCGGGTCCTACGTGGTGCCGCTGAACAACGAACAGCAGCCGCAAGCGCAGCAGCCCATCATTATCGTGCAGCAACCGGCGCCGCAGCAGGTGGCCGAGCCAGCCCCCGCGCCTCAGCCCGCGGCAGCCGCGGCGCCTCTCCCCGATGAGGGTGAGTTCACACTGGTGTTGCGGAGTGGCAGGCAATTGCAGGCTTCAGCCTTCACTCGGCAGAACGACAAGATTGTGTATGTCACTCCCGATGGCGGGCGGCGCAGCGTCGCTCTTAATGACCTGGATTCCGATGCCACACAGCGCGTGAATCAGGAGCGCGGCGTTCCCATCCAGCTTCCCACGGTTTCGAATCCAAAACCGAGCCTTCCCGAAGCCTCGTCCTAAATCGTCCGGTTCTGTCAGCGACTTTCGGCAGCAGTTCGTTATTGTGTGCGCTTTATCGCCTCAGGCATGAACAGTCCGGCATCAGCCGGCAGGCCGGCACGTTCGAATTGAATGGTGTTGTGGGTGATGTGGAAATCATCGGCCAAGACCTGGCAGATGCGCTGAAGAATTTTTTCGCTGTCCTCCATGTGCATGTCCGGAATGCGCACGTGGCAGGAGATGGCGTTCAGGTCCGTTCCCAGAGTCCAGATGTGAATGTCGTGAACTTCCTGTACTCCTTCGATTTTCAGCAGCTCTGCTGCAACCTCTTCCAGCTTCATGCTGCGCGGCAAACCTTCGAGAAGAATATGGCTGCTCTCCCTTAAAATTCCCGCACCGGACCACAGCACGAGGGCGCCGATTCCGATGCTCAGCATCGGGTCCACCCAGTTGGCTCCGGTCCAACGAATCGCCAGCGCCCCAGCCATGATGGCCACATTCGAAAGCGCGTCGCCTAGGTTGTGAATCCATATGGAGCGCACATTTAAATCGCGCCGCCCGTGATGCAATGCCAGCGTGATTCCTCCGTTCACCACTAGCGCAATCAGTGAGACCCACAGCATCAAGCCGGTGTGCACTTCCACTGGATGGCGGAGCCTGTCCACCGACTCGTAGATCAGGAAGCAAGCCACAATCGCCAGCAGCATGGCGTTTACAAATGCCGCCAGGATTCCCGCGCGATGATAGCCGTAGGTTTTTTCCGGCGTCGGCGGGCGTTTGGCCCACATCGTCGCCAGCCAGGAGATCATCATGGTGGGAACGTCCGTCAGGTTGTGGATCGCGTCGCTGACCAGCGCCATGGAGTGGCTGGAGTATCCGGCGAGCAACTCGGTGGCCACCAGCAGAAACGTGGCGGCAATTGAGGCGCCTAGAATTAATGTCATCCCTTCGACCGGGCCGTGAACGTGACCGCCCAGACCGTGGCTGTGCGAGCCATGGTCATGCGCGCCATGTTCGTGGCCATGGCCTGCGGCGGCGTGCGAGTGGGAATGCATTCAAGCGATTTTACTCGCAGATGCGCGCCGACGCACAGTCCTGTGCGCAATTAGGTGCGCGAGACTGCACAGGCAATCCGTGTAAGGCCGGCGCCTGAAACCTGCCGGCAGCACACGGCATTGAACGGGCAGCGCGAAACGGAATTGACTTCCCTCGCCACCACCGCCTACCATGGATTTCAGAAAGGCTCTCAGGGGGCGCGGGCGGCGCGCGTCACGATTCATTCGCGATGACGCACAAACTAGCGAAGCTGGTTTTTTGGGGGGTCCGCGGCTCCACGCCGACGCTGGAGCGTGACACGTGGCGCTATGGCGGCAACACTCCCTGCATCGAGCTGACCGCGCCGGACGGCACCCATTTCATCCTTGATTGCGGCACCGGCCTGCGCATGCTGGGCAATCATTGGACAGAAGTCCAGGCTGGCAAGGCCATTGACGCGCACGTCCTGATCACCCACTACCACTGGGACCACATCCAGGGAATTCCATTCTTTCATCCGCTCTTTGAAGCGCAGAACCGCTTTCACTTCTACAGCTTCCAATCGCAGGCGCTCGGGCCCAAAAGCTTACAGCAAGTGCTCCAGGCACAACTGGCCAGCCCCTATTTCCCGGTGGACCTGACCACCATGGCCGCGCGGCGCGAATATCGCGAAGTTACCGGCGGCGAAAAATGGGACATCAACGGCACGCGCATCACCGCCGCCTGGCTGAATCACCCGCAGGGCTGCCTCGGCTACCGCATCGAAACTTCCGGCGGGTCCATCGTATACGCCACTGACAACGAGCCCGGATCGGCCGAACACGATCGCAATCTGCGCGAATTGGCACACGGCGCGGACGTCCTGATATATGACGCGCAATATTCACCCGAGCAGCTTGCCACCACCCGCAAAGGCTGGGGCCATTCGAGCTGGCTTGAGGGCGTGAAGGTGGCGCAAGAAGCCAAGGTCCGGAATCTGGTTCTGTTCCATCACGATCCTGATTCCCCGGACCGCTTGGTGGACGGCTATCTTTCCGCCGCGCGCCAGGAATTTCCCGCTACCTGGGCGGCCACCGAAAGCATGACCATCAACATGAGCGAGCGCGGCGTGGACGTGGACATCCGCGGGTCGCGTGTGGGGCAGCGGCGGCGGCTGCGATTCACCGCACGTGTCACCGGGCAAACCGAAGATGGAAAAACATTTGAAGAGAAGGCCACCGTGCGCGACTTGAGTTTGCAGGGTGCTTACCTTTGCTTGAACAGCCGGCCGCAGCTGCAATCCGAATTGCGCGTGGTGATTGAGGCGGCGGGAGACGAGAACCGCTCCAGCCTGCTGTCGTTGCGCGCCACGGTGGTCCATTTCGATCCCGGACGCGAGAAAATGCAGAACGGTGTGGGAGTGGTGTTCATCGAGGATCCCGACCCCGGGCATCCGCGCGATTGATTTTGCACCTGCTGAGTGGCTGAAATTTCTGCCGATTCCCTTCTGAGATTTTGCGCAGCGCTACGATTGCAGTCCCGGAATCTCGCGCATCCGAGCAAACGCGCGGCGAAGGTGCGGGATGACAATCGAGCCTCCGACAATCAGCGCCACGTTCAGCGCGTCAATCAATTCGTCGCGCTTCCAGCCCGCTTCGCCACACTGGACCAGGTGGTAGGTGATGCAGTCGTCGCAGCGCAGCACCGCCGAGGCAATCAAACCCAGCAGTTCCTTGGTTTTTCCGGTGAGCGGGCCGTCCTGATAGGCCTGATGATCCAGCGCAAAAAACCTTTTCATTGCCAGATGATCGCTCGAGTGAATTTCCTCGTTCATCTCGCTGCGGGATTTGTTGAATTCAGACAGGGTGTCTTTCATAGCCGCCTCCGGTGGATTGAAAAGGCCTCCATTATGCTGCAATTTTTGTGGATTGACTTTCCGCTAACGGAAATTAGTTGGAGGATTTGACCTTGGCGATCTGCGAGTCGAGGTCCGCGAGAGCACGGGTAAGCTGTTCGCGGTGGCGTGCCGAGGTGGAAGATTCCAGATCCTTCTGCACGCGCGCCCGGGACAATTGAAGAATCTGGAGTTGCCGGCGCGACGCGGCTTCGGCGGAACTCACCTGCTTCTTCTTGTCGCTTTCGTCCCTATCCTGAAATTCCTGGACCTGACCTTCTACCGATTTACTTTCCCACCCTCTTGCCATCCGCACATTGTACGTCGATGGACCGCAGCGCCGCGAAAATAATGGAGAAAAGTTTCCAACGAGAAAGGAGAAGTTATCGCGAAGGCGAACCAAAACGAGGAATTCAGGGAGTCTCCTTGAAGCGTGAGGCTCCCGGAACTTGACGCAATTCCGGGACGATGGATTGCTGCGCGGAAGGAATCACCAATTGGGCCGATCTTTGTGGAATCGCATTCTAATCGGACGAGCCTCTTCCTGTTGCCAGCCGTGCTCGGGACATTCGAGTCTCTGCGGAAACCGCTTTGCTCCGGGTACGGGCTTTGCGACTAGAATTGCTCCGCACGCCTGGCACTTCATCGGTGGTTTCTTTTTCAAGAGTTCGTTCACCAATATGAATAGTTCACGATGTTCGCCATCGAGGTTACGCTGATCGAGCCGCCGCTTCCAGAACTGTTCGACTTCTCTCGCATTATCGGCCAATGAAATTTTCCGTGATGGCCAAAGCGCTGACGCAATGAGCGAGGGGAGAAAAACCCTCCCACTTTTCGCCGACGCCCCGAGGGATTGAACACTCGAAAGTTCAGATGCAAGGGTGGGATCAGTGTAAAGCCGCTGACTCTTCGGCCAGGTCCTGGCGGGCGTCACGCAGCCATTTCGCCGGCGGGTTCGATTGCTTGGCGAGGATTTCTTCGCCGGCGCGCGATTCGGCTTCGGCATCGGCGTAGCGATGCTCGCGCAGGAGCGCGCGGCCCAGGCGGACGCGGGCGATGCCCACCTGCTGGTGGCCGGGCGGAAGAGTCAGCGCGTACATGGCCAGGGCGTCGCGGAAATAGGATTCAGCGCGGGCGTACTGGCGGCGCTCCATGTAAACTCCGCCGAGATTGGCCAGGGCGTTGGCGATGTAATGGTGCTTGCCGTCGTAGGCTTTGGTCCAAATGGCCGCGGCGCGATTGAAATCAGCTTCGGCTTCGTTCAGTTTCCCCTGCTCGAGAGCAACTTTACCCAACTCACTGACGGTGGAAGCGACGCGCGGGTGCGCGTTGCCGTAGGCGTGCTCCTGAATGGCCAGAGACTCGCGCAGCAGCGCGGCAGCCTCGTCGAGTTTGCCCTGGGCAGTGAGCACGCGCGCGAGAATGGTCAGAATGGAAGAAGTTTCCGGATGATCGCGTCCGAACCAGGCCTGAATAATGTCCAGCGCCTGGCGATCGTATTTTTCGGCTTCCGGGAAATGGCCCTGTTCGAACTGGATCGCCGCGAGGTTGATGTAGTCCTCGGCAACGTTGGGGTGGCGGTCGCCAAGAAGCCGGCGGTCCATTTCGAGAACGCGGTGGTTCAGAGCATCGGATTCAGCGTATTCACCAAGATAGAAGTGGCAATTGGCCAGCTCCGTGAGCGTGGAGCTCAGGTCGGAGGAAACTTTGCCCTGTGCAGTCTGCAGGCGAAGAGCTTCTTCAAGGATGGGGATGGCCGCCTTGAATTGCCCGCGATCCACCATGATGCGTCCCACGTTGCTCTCCGCGCGGGCGATGGCGGGATGATTGGGAGGCAGGTGGCGGCGGGACATCTCCAGGCCATCGCGCGCCAGCCGTTCGGCCTCGTCGTATTGTCCCTGATCGGCCCGAAGCAGGCTCTGGTCCACCAGAGTTTCGGCGACTCGGGCGCTGTCCGCACCAAAGAGCAATTTGCGAGCATTGAGCGCCTCGGTAAAAAGTGAATCGGCTTCATCCATTTTCCCGAGCTGCTGGTAAGTGTTGGCCAGCGTCTCATACAAGTCGGCCTGAATTTCTGGCTCGCCTGCGAGGCTGCGGGCCTGCTTCACGCCGCGGTCGAGCAAAGTGACCACGCGCAGATCCGCGGCCGGGCCGGCATCCTCGTCGCCGCCTTGAAACAGGTCGAGCATGAATTTCTGCACGCGCTGGGTGCGCGCGGCTTCGGCGAGCGCAGCGTTGCGGGCTCGTGCCAGGCGCACGGTGTAAACAACCACCAGAGCGACGATGGCGGCGGAAACGACTGCGGAGGCGGCAACCGAATTGCGATTGCGCCGAACGAATTTGCCAACGCGGTAGCCAAGAGTGTCGGGGCGAGCCTCAAGCGGCTGGGCGCCGAGAAAGTGATCCACGTCGCGGATGAGCGCTTCAACCGAGCGGTAGCGGCGCTGCGGATCCTTGTGCATCGCCGTGAGGCACAGGACGTCAAGATCGGACCACGCGGCTTTCCTGGCGAAGGGAATTTGCCCCGCCCCCTGTGGCAAAGCGGCGTTTTTGCCAGCTACAGCCGAGGGTTTTTCGGGTTCCTGCTCGGCGAGGATTTTTTCGGCCTGCGCGGGAGTGCGATTCGAAAGGTCGAAGGGCAGACGGCCGCAGAGAAGTTCGTAGAGGACGACGCCGAGCGAATACACGTCCGACTGAATTCCGACCTGTTCACCACGGACTTGTTCGGGCGCGGCATAGGCGGGAGTCATCAGCCGCAGCCCGGTCATAGTTTGGTCAATTTTCTGCCCGGGCACCTGTCCAAGGTTCTCAAGATGTTTGGCGATGCCGAAATCCACCAGGCGGATGGTGCCATCTTCGCGAACCAGGATATTGCTCGGTTTCAGGTCGCGGTGAATCACGGCGTGCTGGTGCGCGTACACTACCGCTTCGCAAACGGAGCGGAACAGATGCAAGCGGTCTTCGATCGATGATTCGTGGCGGCGGCAGTATTCCGTAAGCGGCAGCCCTTCGACGTACTCCATGACGAAGAAGGGAGTGCCGTCGGGCATGGTGTCCGCGTCGTAGAGACGCGCGATGGAGGGATGATTGAGCTGCGCCAGAGTGCGTTGCTCGGTCGAGAAGCGCTCGCGGCGCGCGGGGGAAAGCCACGCGTCGCGGAGAATCTTGATGGCCACCAGGCTGCCCAGATCGGTGCGCTCAGCAAGATAGACGACGCCCATGCCGCCTTCGCCCAGGACGCGCTTGACGCGGTAGGGGCCAAATTCTTTTGAGGTGACTGCAGGAGCCACGCCTTCGTCGAGCATGTCGTGCGCAACGTGAGCCATGTCGCTATCAAGCAGCGAGCCGCCGCGAGCATCTTCTTCAAGGAGGGCGAGCACGTCTGCGACCAGCTCGCTGTCCCCGTCGCAGGCGGAGTTGAGGAATGCACGCTGCTCGGGCGCGGGAAGATCCGCGGCATCGTGGAAGAGAGCCTGGATTCGGATCCAGCGCGTGCTGTCCATGATGGCTCCGTGGGGCGACTGTAATCCTTCTCTAAAATCGGCTGCGCACTCAACGCCTTGGCTTCAGGGGCTGAAGCCCAACTCTTTGTGCACGCTTACGGCGGGGCTGAAGCCTCGCCCTTCCCAATCGCGCGTGAATTACTGGGCCTGGCGCAATTCGTGTGCCAGCCAGGCTTTTGCGGCGCGCCAATCGCGCAGGACGGTGGCCTCCGACACTTCGAGCAAGGCCGCGGTTTCCGTCACGTCGAGGCCGCCGAAGAACCGGCTTTCCACCATCATGGCCTGGCGCGGATTGATTCGCCCCAGCTCCTCGAGCGCGGAATCAAGTGCCAGCAAACCCTTCTCGGTAGTAGCGGATTGTTGCTCGGCGGCGTCGAAGGCCACGGTTACTTCCGCGCCGCCGCCGCGTTTGCGCGCGTGCCGCCGCCGGGCGGCTTCGATGAGCAACTGGCGCATGGCGCGGGCGGCGATGCGTTTGAAATGCAGCCGCGAAGTGGTGGGAAACTGGGGAGAGTTGGCCAGCTTGATCCAGGCTTCGTTGACCAGCGCGGTGGGGTTCAGAGTGGCACTGGGATCCCCGCGGCGGACCGTGGAAGCCAGTCGCCGCAATTCCTCGTAAGTCACGCTAAACAGGTGGTCTAACACCTGGCGGTCGCCGTATTCGGGAGTCAGCTCCCCGGGTTGGAACCCGCGCACGGGCTGAGAATTTCGAAATGGCATGACAGTTTTTCCTGCTCGATTGCGCAATGCGAAGTGGACGCCCGCTCCGCAATCGCGTGCCGCGGGCGACGGGTAGCACGAGGACCCGGAAGTGATGGAATGTACCACCCGCAGTCGCGGCCTTGCAACCGGCAGTGGAGCCTTTGAGATTGTTGCGATGCGTGTGCCGCATTGATATGATGCAGCTCCTACCGCTCCAGCAGTTCAGGCCTCCTGGGAAACGTTGCACCGGAAGAGGAGAACCACATGAAGCTCAGCCGTGAGTCCCTGATTGGTCTTATTCGGTCTTCCTTTCTAATTCTTCTTCTTATCAGTTTGCCGTCCGTGGCATCGGGCCAGAAAAAAAGTGGAGGAGGGTCCGCGCCGGCTCCAGCACCGCACGCCGCACCGGCACCTGCGCCGCACGCCGCAGCGGCGCCACACCCGTCAGGTGGCGGCGCAGCGGGAGGACATCCAGGAGGCGCCGCGGGTGGTGCGGGAGCAAATAACCGCACCGCAACAGGAGCGGGCGCCAACAATCGGACCGCTGCAGGCGCAAACAATCGCGCCGGAACGGGTGCAGGTGCAAACAACAAAACCGCTACCGGAACAACAGGCGCGAATCGCACAGCAACTGGTACGACCGGCGCAAATAAAACAACTACCGGAACCACGGGCACGAATAGAACAACAACCGGCACGAACCGAACCACAACCGGCACCACGGGCACCAACCGCACCGGAACAGGAACCACCGGCGCGAACGCCAAAACGACTACGGGCGTGGGCACAAACGCGAAGAATGCGAACACGACCGGCGCCGGGAACAAAGCGGGCGGCGCGGGTGCCAAGGGTGCAGCGACTGGAGGCGCCGGTGCTGGCAAGGTGGCAACGACCGGAGGCGCAGGTGCTGGGAAGGGTGCAGCGACAGGCGCAGGCGCCGGCAAGGGCGCCGCAGGCGGAGCTGCCAAGGGAAACAACACGCCGGGGACGCATACGTTGGCCAACGGCGGGACCAAGACGGTGCGCCCCAACGGAAGCGCGGTGGAAAAGAATAAGAGCGGCAAAGTGACCGGCGTGACGACGTCGAAGGGCACAACCGCCAAAATGGACGCGCACGGCCGCGCCACGCACATTACCAACGCAAAAGGCACCAACATCAATCGCGGCCCCAATGGCGGTCGCCGTGTTGAATCCGCTCGCGCAAATCACGGCCGGGTGGTTTCCAACGGCAAACGCGGCGGATTCTCGGAACGGCGCTTCAACCGCGGCGGGCGCGAATACGCGCGGCGGTCCTACTACCGCAACGGGCGCTACTACGGGCGCGTGTACCGCCCCTACTACTATGGCGGGTACGGCTACTATGGCTACGTTTCGCCTTATTACTATGGCCCGGCCTATTACGGATGGGCCTACAATCCGTGGCCCGCTCCGGTGTATTACTCCTGGGGATGGGGTGGAGCGCCGTGGTACCAGCCTTACGGATATTACTTCCAGCCCTATCCTTATTACCCCTCGCCAGCGTGGTGGATCACCGACTTCGTGGTGGCCGCCAGTTTGCAAGCGGCCGCTGAAGCAGCGGCTGAAGGCAACAACATGAACGGCGAACCGGGGTTCGTGTACGCCTCCGCTCACTTGCAAGCGAAGAAGGATGACGGCAAGTCGGCGGTGCTGACCAAGGAACTCAAGGATGCCATCGCCGAACAAGTGAAGCTGATCATCGCCGATGAAAAAGCCGAGGCTGCGGCACAGGGAACTGCAGCCGCGGACCCGGGGAAGGACCACGTCCCCCCGTCACTCGACCCGCGTTTCACGCTGTTCATGGCTCAATCGGATCTGAGCCTCGATACGGATGACGGCGCCTGCGCCCTCACCCCGGGAGACGTCGTCCGCCGCACTGAGGACACTCCCGACGCGGACACTATGGTCGCCGTCGAAGTAGTCAGCAGCAAGAAAGATGACTGCGCCATCGGCACCGCTTCAAAAATGAAAGTGGATGATGTCGAGGAGATGCACGACAGCTTCCGCCAGCAAGTGGATGATGGTTTGAAATCCCTTGCCGAGAACAAAGGAAAAGGTGGCATTCCCAATGGGCCGGACGCCACTACCAAAGCGGTTCCCGAAGGCCAAACAGCTCCCGATCTCACCGTAGCCGACGACCTGAAGCAGGCCGAGGCCGAGGCCGATGAGACCGAGAAAGATGTCCAGGACGCCTCGTCGGACAGCGGGTCCGCCGATTAATTCAGGCGTCTGGATGGCAAGCCGGGGGGAGGCGTTCCGGGGCACGGCCTTCCCCTTGCTTTTATTTTTGGGCGGTTGCAGGATTTTTTCCAGGAGGAGCGGGTCCATGCGGCGGATCACGGGCGCAGCGAAGGCGGCGGCACTATTTTTTGTAATCCTCTCATTCAGCAGGGTGGCTCAGGCGCAAACCGCCGCGCAGAACGCCGCGCCGCCTTCCACACTACAGGACGACTTGAAGGCGATCTACAAACCGGCAAAGCTGGGCACCGACAGTTCCGGCACCAGGGTGGTTCAGCCCGGAACCGTCCTGACCGTGCAACTCGGCGGAATGCTGGGCGTTCCACCCATCAGCCTGGTGGTCCCGGCAGCCAATTACAAGGATGGAGAGCTGCACGAACCGGGAGGATTTGCAAAAGCCTCGGCGGGGCAGAACACCAAGCTGATAGATATTGGCGAGAAGGTGTACGTGCTGAAGGTGGAAGCGAAACTCAAGGACGACAAGGTAACGGTGACATTTATCGAATGCGATGAGTGCAATGGAGTGCAGCAACCCTCGTCCTACAAATCGCAGGTGAATTTTCAATTTCCCAAGGGCTACCTGGCGCAGGCCGCCGCCGATCAAGTGCAGGACTTGATCAACAAAGTTCTCGCCCCGGAACAGCCGGCGGACAATCAGCAGCAGGCGCAGGACCAACCGCCACCGGACCAGGGCGGGGATCAGGGCCAGGGCAATCCACCGCCGGTGCAGGTGGGTCAGACGTATGCGCAAGTCCTGAAGATCATGGGCATGCCCAAGCAAATTTTGAACGTAGGCACCGGGCAGGTGTACGTGTACAACGATTTTCAGGTCGTCTTCGTAAATGGAAGAGTTGCCGAAGTTCAGCAGTAAGCCAACCGAACTTTCCTCAACGATACCGCCACACTTACCCCGCAGAATTTTGCGTGCTGGCCCGGAATCGTTCCTGCCGTGAACTTCGTTCGGCAAAACTGCGTCGAGTGATGTACAAAAGGTTGCGCTAAGAGCGCCCAGAACAAACCTTCTGATGTTTGAACTCACGACATTGCGCAGCGCGGTGGCCGCCCATATCCATGACGGAGACGTCGTGGCCATGGAGGGCTTCACCCATTTAATTCCTTTCGCCGCCGGCCACGAAGTGATCCGTCAGGGCCGTAGGAATCTCACACTTGTGCGCATGACCCCGGACATCATCTACGACCAGATGATCGGCGCGGGATGCGCCCGGCGCCTGGTGTTCTCCTGGGGCGGGAATCCGGGCGTGGGATCGTTGCACCGCCTGCGCGACGCCGTCGAGCACGACTGGCCCGCGCCGCTCGAACTCGAAGAGCACGGGCATGGAGCGCTTGCGAATGCCTACGTCGCCGGCGCCTCGAACCTGCCGTTTGCTGTGCTGCGCGCGTACGCCGGATCCGACCTCCCGAAATACAATCACCGAATCAAATTTGTGGAGTGCCCGTTCACCGGAGAAAAGTTGGCGGCAGTACCCCCGGTGCGACCGGATGTCGCCGTGATTCATGCGCAGAAGGCTGACCGCAAAGGCAACGTGCTGCTATGGGGAATCCTGGGAGTGCAAAAAGAAGCTGTGCTGGCCGCCAAACGCGCCATCGTGACGGTCGAGGAAGTAGTTGACGATTTGAACGTCTGGCCCAACGCCTGCATTCTGCCGTCGTGGACGCTGTCGGCGGTGTGCTGCGTTCCCGGTGGAGCGTGGCCCTCTTATGCCCACGGTTACTATGATCGTGACAACCGTTTTTACCTTGCCTGGGACTCGATTTCGCGGACGCGCGAAACTTTCCAGGCATGGCTCGACCGTCACATCCTGCGCACCGCAGACTTCGAGGAATTCCGCCGCGTGCTGAACGAAAGATCGCCGGAGGGGGTGCGATGACCGGAGCAAAAGATTACAACGCCACAGAGATGATGACCGTGGCGGCGTCGCGCCTTCTGCACAACGGCGACGTCTGCTTTGTCGGCATCGGTTTGCCCTCCGCCGCAGCGAACCTGGCCCGCCGCACGCACGCTCCTGAAATTGTCCTGATTTACGAATCCGGGCCCATCGGCGCAAAGCCCCGCGTCCTGCCGCTTTCGATCGGCGACGGTGACCTGGCGGAAACCGCCGATACAGTAGTTTCCACCTCGGAAATTTTTCGCTACTGGCTGCAAGGCGGGCGAGTGACCATCGGATTTCTGGGCGCCGCGCAGATTGATCGCTTCGCGAACATCAACACCACGGTCATCGGAAATTACGCGCGTCCTACGATTCGCCTGCCCGGTGCCGGCGGCGCCCCGGAAATCGCCAGTTGCGCCGGCCGTGTGGTGCTGGTGCTGCGGCAATCGCCGCGGACGTTCGCGCCGAAGCTCGACTTCATTACTTCCGTCGGACATCTCACCGGTGGCGACGCCCGGGAGCGGCTGGGCTTGCCCGGCAAAGGCCCTGTCGCCGTGGTAACGGATCTTTGCCTGATGGCCCCGGACGCGGTGACAAAGGAACTGACCGTCACGCATCTCCATCCCGGCATCACCCGCGAACAAGTGCGTGAAGCCACCGGCTGGGACCTCCACTTCGCACCGACGGTCGAGCAAACCGCGCCGCCGTCTCCGCTCGAACTGGAAACGTTGCGCGAAATGGAACGCGCCACCACAGCAGCGCATGGGCCGCGGCCTGCCGGCGCAGCATGAACTGCAATATGCCACGCGAGGCCGGTCAGTGTAGGATGAAGTGGAAGCGCGGGCCCGTAGCTCAGCTGGTTAGAGCAGCGGACTCATAATCCGTTGGTCCTAGGTTCGAATCCTAGCGGGCCCACCATTTGCTCACCGCGATTCACGGGCCACAGCATTCAAGCGAGATTCTTTCGCAGCGTGTCGCGGTCGAGCTCGTGTTCCCATCGCGCCACCACCACCGTGGCCACGCCGTTCCCAATCATATTCACCGAAGCGCGGAACATGCTCATGAACCGGTCGATTCCCAGGATCAGCGCCATGCCCGCCACTGGAATTGACGGGATCACCATCAGCGTGCCCACCAGCGCAATAAACGAAGCGCCCTGCACGCCGCTCGCACCCTTCGACGTCAGCAGCGCCACGGCAAAAATAGTCAACTGTTGGCCGAGTGTCAGGTGGGTGTTGGTCGCCTGCGCGACGAACAGCGCCGCCAGCGTCATGTACAGGCTCGAAGCTTCGGTATTGAATGTATAGCCAGTCGGCACCACCAGGCCAACCAGGGCCCGCGAGCAGCCCAACTTCTCCATCTTCGCCATCAACAAAGGCAGAGCTGGCTCCGACGAGCTGATCGCCAGGACCAGTAAGATCTCCTCTTTGATGAATAAGAGAAATCGAATGATGCTGAATCCCGCCATCCAGGCAATCGCGCCGAGAATGACGAATACGAAGACAAAGCAGGTCGCGTAAAACGTAAGAATCAGTTTCGCCAGCGGCCCGAGTGACGCCAGCCCGTACTTCCCCACCGTGAATGCCATCGCGCCAAACGCACCGATGGGTGCAAGCCGCATCAGAATATTGATCACCCCGAAAACGACACGAGCGAGACCATCAATCACATCCACCAATGGCTTGCAGCGCGGCCCGATGGCCGACATGGCGAACCCGAACAGCAGCGACACCAGCAAGACCTGCAGAATGTCGCCCTTCGAAAACGCATCCGTCACCGTATTCGGAATGATGTGCATCAGGAAATCCGTCACGCTCTGTGCCTTGGCCTGCCCGGCATAGTCCGCCACGGCCTTGGCGTCCAGCGTGGCGGCATTCACGTTGAACCCGCTGCCCGGATGCACCACGTTTCCGACCACCAATCCGATGAGCAGCGCCAGCGTAGACACGACTTCGAAATAAAGCAGCGCCTTTCCTCCCACCCGGCCCACTTTCTTCAGGTTCTCCATGCCGGCAATGCCGGTGACCACGGTGCAAAAAATCACCAGCGAGATGATCATGGAGATCAGTCGGATGAATGCGTCGCCCAGCGGCTTCATGGCGATGCCTCTCGCCGGGTAGAAATGTCCAAGCGCAATGGCGATCGCGATGGCCACCAGCACTTGCACCCACAGGCTCGCCCACAGCGGGTTCTTGCGTTGCGCCGGCGCAGCGCCGGGAAGTGGCTGAGCGTCGCCGAATGTTCCCATGGTCAATGCTCCTTATTCCCGCCACTGGCGTGCAGCCGTGGCGGTGTGCGTGTGAGAGCCAGACTTGGGGCCGATTGCAAATTCGAGATCTGCCATCCCAAAAATTGTTTCTTAGGGGGTCGGAGCTTCAGCTCCGACATTCAGCGTCCTCAAAAGATTGGGCTTCAGCCCCTGAGGAGCTTGTCTACATCCCCCGCCAGTTTTCATCGAAGGTGTTCTTCCGCGTCGCGCATGGATTCGGAAAGATCGTTCAGAAACTCCGCCGCCCGCGCCCCATCCACCACGCGGTGGTCACACGAAAGCGTCAGCGTCACCATCGGCCGCATGCCCGGCTGGCCACCCACGGGCACGACGCGTTCGGCAATCCGCCCCACCGCCAGGATTCCTGCCTGTGGCGGATTGATGATCGCCGTGAAAGCATCCACGTGATACATCCCCAGATTGCTGATGGTGAATGTCGCGCCGGAAATATCCGCGGGACGCAATTTATTTGTCCGCGCGCGCTCGGTCAGGTCGCGCCGCTGAATTGCGATTTCACCCAAGTCTGCTGCGTCGGCATTGTGAATCACGCCCGCCACCACGCCATCATCCACCGCGATAGCCACGCCGACATGCACCTCCAGATTCTGGCGCAGCCCTTCCGCGCTCCAACTGGAATTCATGCGCGGATGTCTTGCCAGTGCGCGCGCCACCAGCGCAATCAATAGATCCGTGTGCGTCGGCCGGATCCCGCGCGCCTTCTCGATCTTGGCACCCAATCGTTCGCGCGCTTCCACCAGCGCGCCCGCGTCCACATCACGCCCAATGAAGAAATGCGGCACGCTGGTCCAGCTCTGCGTGGTCCGCTCGGCCATCAACCGTGCGATGGAGCTTTGTGGAACTGCCACACTCGCAGAAGCCGCTGCAACCGGTGCGACCGCGCCTCTTGATCCCGCGGCTGCGAGAATGTCGGAGGCCAGGATTTCTCCACCCGCGCCCGAACCCTGCACCTTGCGGATGTCCACACCCTGTTCCTGGGCAAGGCGCCGGGCCTTGGGAGAAATTTTCGGTCCTGCTGAACCCGTCTGCTGCGGAGCGCTCGTGCCGATTTCTCTGGAGGGCTGCGCCGCAGCGGCTACTCGGCTCGCAGGCTTTTCAGCCGCGGCCTCTGCCGGAGCCGCTTCACCGGGCTTTACGATCCAGGCGATCGTTTGCCCCACGGGAATGATGGCGCCTTCCTGGGACCTGATTCCGGCAAGAATTCCTTCCGCCGGCGACTCGATTTCAACCACTGCTTTGTCCGTCTCCACTTCCAGCAGCGGCTCGCCTTTCACCACACGCTCGCCTTCCTTCTTCCGCCAGGCGACAAGCTTCCCGGTTTCCTGGGTCAACTCGAGTGCGGGCATCACCACACTGATAGCCATATTTTTTCGGGAGCGGCGAAGGTGCGGCCGTCAGTCCGTCACCCCGACTCGTTCTGTCTTTGCGCTGGCCTCCACCATCTCTCTCACTCGTTTGCTCGGCGGCGCTTCATGCTCACGCGTCGTCGGCAGCGGGCCGTTGACGGTGTGATAGTGAGCGCCCGCCACCAGCAGCTCTTCCGCGGGAAATCGCGTTATCACTTCGTGGCCCGTTTCCGTGACCACAATTTCCTCTTCGATGCGCGCCGCGCTCCACCCGTCCGTCGAAGGCCAGAAAGTTTCCAGCGCAAACACCATGCCGGGCTTGATCTCGTGCGGATGCTCGAAGGAAACCAGCCGGCTGATCACCGGCTTTTCCCAGATGGCCAGGCCGATCCCGTGCCCGTACTGCAGCGCAAAGCAGGACTCCTCATTCGGAAAGCCGAATTCCTCCGCCTTCGGCCATACGGCAGCGATCTCCGCGGTGGTGCGGCCGGGCCGCACCAGCGAAATCGCCGCGTCCAGATATTCCCGGCAGCGCTTGTAGGCATCCACCATGGCGTGCGACGCGTATCCGATGGTGAAGCAGCGGTAGTAGCACGTGCGGTATCCCATGTAGGAGTGCAGAATGTCGTAGTACACCGGATCGCCGGGCCGCAGCACGCGATCCGAAAACACGTGCGGATGCGGATTGCACCGCTCCCCGGAAATGGCGTTCACTGCTTCCACGTATTCCGATCCCAGATCGTAGAGCACCTTGCTCACCAGCCCCACGGCCTCGTTTTCTCTCATTCCCGGTTTCATCGCGCGATACAGCTCGTCATAGGCGGCGTCCACCATCATGGCCGACATGTTCAGCAGTGAAATCTCGTCCACCGTTTTGATCTCGCGCGCATCGGACATCAGCGGCTGCCCATCAACCACCTTGATGCCCTCGCGCTGCAATGCAAACAGCACCGGCGGCTCGATGATGTCAATTCCCAACGGCTCCTTGTGCAGCCCGCGCTTCTCGAGTTCAATGCGGATCTTCTTTGCCACATCTTCCGCGCGGCCCATTTCCGGCGACATGGCCCCGCGCAGCATGGAAATCCCCGGCCGCGAGCGCTCGCCCAGCCACGGGCAATGCAGTTGATGGTGCCGCGCTGCGGATCCGAAATCCCACAGGATGGGCTCATCGTTCTGCGGTAGCAGCGAAAACCGGTTAGCCTTGTCCTGCGCCCAGGTCCCGATATGCGTGGCCGTCAGGTAGCGCACATTGTTCATGTCGAAGCACAGCAGTGCGCCCATTTCGGATTTGGCCAGCAGGTTCTTTGCACGCGCCAGCCGTTGCTTGCGCAGCCGGTCGAAATCAATTCTGTTTTCCCAGTCAACGGCCATCGTTCCGTGCGTCGGTAGTGCCATGATTCGCCTCCTGCGTTCAATATCTACGACCGGCCGCAAAGCTCCCGCGCCATGGCGAACACCATCTGCTCGTTCGGAACCGTGGCGTCCTCGAGCGGAGGAGAAAATGGAATGGGCACGTGCATGGCTCCCATGCGCTTCACCGGCCTATCCAGGCTGTAGAATGCGCCCTCGGCAATCACCGCGGCAATCTCCGCCGTAACGCCGTAGCGGCCGTAGCCTTCATCCACCACAATCGCGCGCGAAGTTTTCTTGGCCGATTCAATCAGTGTCCGCTCATCGAGCGGCCACGTTGTCCTGGGATCAATCACTTCCGCGCTGATGCCAATTTCTTCGAGAAGTTTCGCCGCTCCCAGTGCCACTTGCACCATGCTGCTGGTCCCCACGATGGTGATGTCGCGCCCTTCGCGCTTCACGTCCGCCACTCCCAGAGGAATGGTGTATTCCTCCGCGGGCACCGGGCCCTTCATCTTGAACATCATCTTGTCTTCAAAAAAAACGACGGGATTTTCATCGCGGATGGCCGTCTTCAGCAGGCCCTTGGCATCGTAGGGCGTGGACGGCAGCACGACTTTCAGTCCCGGGACATGGCTGAACCACGCGTGCAACGATTGCGAGTGTTGCGCGGCCGAGCGTCGCGCCGCCCCGAGCGTCGTCCGCATCACCATGGGCACTTTCCATTTTCCGCCGGACATGTAATGCACTTTGGCGGCCTGGTTGGCCATCTGGTCCATGGTCAGGGTGATGAAATCGCCGAACATAATATCAACGACCGGGCGCATCCCGGTCATCGCCGCGCCTACCGCTAGTCCCGTGAACCCCGCTTCGGAAATCGGCGTGTCCAGCACGCGATCCTTGCCGAACTCTTCCACGAGGCCGGACAGCACCTTGAACGGCGTGCCGGCCTCCGCTACGTCTTCTCCCAGAATGCACACGTGCGCATCCCGGCGCATTTCTTCCGCCAGCGCTTCTCGAATCGCCTCCGCGAATGTGATTTCGCGCAGAGCCGCTTCAGGCATACACGTCCTGGCCCACTTCGTCGAGTTTGGGATAGGGAGCCGCGATCGCAAAGTCCACGGCCTTCTTCATCTCCGCCTCAATTTCCGAATGCAGCCGCTCGAGCAGCGCGGCATCGGCATAATTCTGTTTCAGGAGCCAATTGCCGAGGTTCTTGATGGGGTCGCGCTCCGTCATCCACTGCTGCTCTTCTTTTTTCGAGCGGTAATATTCGCGATTGATGTCACCCACGTGATGGCCACGAAACCGGTACGTGTTGCAAAGAACAAACGCCGGGCCATTGCCCGCGCGCGCCGATTCCACCAACTCCGTTGCCGTGGCATGCACCGCGCGAACATCCTGCCCATCCACGGTTCTCGCTTGCAGGCCGAACGCGGTCGCCCGCGCGGCGATATCGCCCGCCGTGGTTTCCGAAAAATGCGTGTACTCGGTGTAGAGATTGTTCTCGCACGCGTAAATCACCGGCAGCTTCCACAGTTGCGCCAGGTTCATCACTTCGTACAGCACTCCCTGCCCCAGCGCGCCTTCGCCGAAAAAACAAACGGAGACCTGCCCGGTGCCCAATCGTTTCGCAGAAAATGCCGCGCCGGTGGCGATTCCCGCGCTCCCGGCCACGATGGCATTCGCTCCCAGGTTGCCGGTATCCGGATCCGCGATGTGCATGGACCCGCCTTTTCCGCGGCAGTAGCCCGCTTCCTTGCCCAGCAACTCCGCGAACATGCGGTCCGGCGCAGCGCCCTTCGCCACGCAGTGCCCGTGGCCGCGATGCGTGCTGGTAATGTAATCGTCCGCGCGCAGCGCTTCGCAAACACCGACCGCCACCGCTTCTTCGCCCACATACAGGTGCGCCAGTCCGGGCATCAGCGCGCGCGTGTACAGCTCGTTCACCTGTTCCTCGAACAGCCGGATGCTCAGCATCTGCCGGTACATGCGCGTCCATTTCTCTACGGCGGCTGTGGCATCTGCGGCAGGCAGTTTTGTTGCCGTCGTCATTTCGATACTCCCGACATTTGCGCCAGTACATCGAACACCACGGCGAAATCTTTTTTCTCCCAGCCCATGCCGCGCGCCGCGGTCAGAAATTCGTTGCTCGCAGCCGTAGTCGGCAGCGGGACATTCAGTTGCCGCCCCAACTCCATGGCCAGCAGCATGTCCTTCTGCATCATGTTCACGTCGAACCACGCTTCTTCCGGCATGCGCAGCACAAACGGCCCGCGATACTGGATCATCGGCGAAGCGATGGCGCTGTGCGTCAGCACCTCCACCGCCGTCTCGCGCGCGATTCCGCTTTTTTCCGCCAGCAGCACGCCCTCGCAAAACGCCATCATCTGCACCGCCAAGCTCAGGTTCGTGGCGATTTTCATGGACAGCGCCAGGCCGTTGTCTCCCACAAAGGTGACCTTCGGGCCGATGTCCAGCAGCAACGGCTTCAGCCGCTCGAATGTCTCGCGCCGCCCTCCCACCATCACCGACAGTTTTCCCTCTTGCAGCGTGATCACACTGCCCGACACCGGCGCGTCCACCATGTCCGCGCCTTTTTCTCGAACCTTGGCCGCCAGCGCCCGGCTGGCCGCAGGACTCACCGTGCTGATGTCCACAAAAGTTTTGCCCGGCCCAAGCCCAGCCAGAATCCCGTCCGCACCATACGCGATGGCCTCGAGCGCCGCCACGTTCGTCACCATCGCAAAAGTCACATCCGCTGCCGCAGCAACGGCCCGCGGCGAGTTCGCCCATTTCATCCCGCGATCAATCAGCCACTGCGCTTTCGCGCGCGTGCGGTTGTACCCCGTTACCGCGTGACCCTTGTCCAGCAGCCGGCTTACCATCTGGCTGCCCATCACGCCCAGTCCGATGAATCCAAGATTCGCCATCTCTCTCCGCTCCCTGCCTACGATGCCGGCTTCGACAGCGCCTTCTCGCGCGCGCCGGACGATACCTGCGAGTCCTCACGCACCTGCTCCAGATGCGCGTGCATCGCTTGACGCGCCTTCTCCGCGTCCCGGCTTTCGATGGCCGCCAGGATTCGCCGGTGATGAAACTGCCCGCGCTCCGGGCCGCCCTGCACATTAAAAATTCGCAGCCTCTGCTCGCGCAGCAATCCCACGATCGAATCGAGCAGCGATAAAATCATCGGATTCGCCGCCGCCTCCGCCAGCGCCAGATGAAAATCCAGGTCCGCCTCAATAAACGCATCGGGGTCCTGCCGCGCTCCGTCCATCACCGCAATCGCTTCCCGCATGGCCGTCAGGTGCTGCTCCTCCACGCGAGTGGCCGCCAGCGCCGCAATCCCCGGCTCCAGGATCAGCCGCATCTCCGCCAGATGCAGCCCGCCATCGGGCTGCCCAATCTTCATCATCAAATCCAGCGATTGCCGGATGGCTTGCGAAGTCCCATTGGTGATAAACGTTCCGCGCCCGGAATACGCTTCCACCAAGCCTTTCTCTCGCAGCGCTTTCACCGCCTCGCGCACCGCCGTCCGGCTCACTCCAAATTTCACCGCCAGCTCGCGCTCCGCCGGCAACTGATCTCCCGCCTTCAGTTCCCCGGCCAGAATCGATCCCTCGATTTGCTCGATGATTTGTTCGTACAGCCTGGAGGTCCGCAGAATCTTATACATGGTTAGCTCCGCCACCACTTCAGCTCGCGCCCTGCACCCACACCGTCTTGATGTCGGTGAACTCGCGAATCCCGTTCACTCCCAACTCGCGCCCGTGCCCGCTGCTTTTCACTCCGCCAAACGGCAGCCGCGGATCAGAAGCCACCATGCGGTTGATGAACACCATGCCCGCATCGATTTCACTAATCAGTATTTCGCGCTCCCTGGCATCATTCGTCCAAGCGCTCGCGCCCAATCCGAATCGCGTGTCATTCGCGATGCGAATGGCATCATTTAAATCCTTCGCCCGGAACAGCGACGCCACCGGCCCGAACAATTCTTCCCGGTACGCCGGTGAATCCTTGGGAATGTCCACCAGCACCGTCGGCGCATAATAATTTCCCGGCCGATCCAGTTTTTTTCCGCCGGTCAGAATGCGCGCGCCCGCCCGAACGCTCTTCTGCACATCGGCGTCCAGGCTGGTCACTCCGTCCGGCGTCGAAAGCGGCCCCAACTCCACGCTCTCATCCAGCGGATCGCCGATTTTCAACGCTTCCATGCGCGCCACGAATTTTCGCTGAAACTCATCCGCAATCGGCTCGGCGATGATGAACCGCTTCGCTGCGATGCACGATTGCCCGTTGTTCTGCACGCGCGCCTTCACCGCCGTGGCCACCGCCTCATCCAAATTCGCGCTCGGCATCACAATAAAGGGATCGCTGCCGCCCAGCTCCAGCACCACCTTCTTGATTTTTTTCGCCGCCGCCGCGCCCACCTGGATGCCGGCCTCTTCGCTTCCCGTCAGCGTGGCGGCCACTACGCGCGGATCGTCCAGAATCGCCCCCACTTGCGACGAGCTGATCAGCAGCGTTTGAAACACGCCTTCCGCAAATCCGGCGCGCCGGAAAATACTCTCGATGGCCAGCGCACTCTGCGGAACATTCGATGCGTGCTTCAGCAGCCCCACGTTTCCGGCCATCAGCGCCGGCGCCGCAAAACGAAATACCTGCCAGAACGGAAAATTCCACGGCATCACCGCGAGAATCGGCCCCATCGGCTGGTAGCGGATGAAACTATTCGTCGCCGTCGTTTCAACCTTCTCATCCGCCATAAATCGTTCCGCGTTTTCCGCGTAGTAGCGGCACACCCAGGCGCACTTCGCCGCTTCGTCCACGGCGGCGCGCACCGGCTTGCCCATCTCGAGAGTCATCATCTTGCCGTGCGCTTCTTTTTCTGCTTCGATGATTTCCGCGGCCTTCACCATCATCCGCGCCCGCTCGGCGAAGGGCACCCGCCGGTGTTTGGCAAATGCTTCCGAGGCGAGACGCAGTTTCGCTTCGATCTCCGCGCCGGTGAGCGCCTGAAAAGTCTTCAACACTTGTCCGTTTGCCGGATTGATGGAAGCTATCGCCATGTCAGGCTCCGTATCTTGCCGCTATGACCTCTGAGCGGTTTCTGGAATCGAGAGTGTACTTGGTTTGCGGTGCGACCACCATACCATATTTAAATCAACCGGATAAATCGCCTTGACAGTCTTCGATGTATGGTGGTACAGCAGTCGGACCAGATGGGGGCATCTGCTACACATTTCACATCTTTCCTTCTGAGGGGGTGGGCATGAATTCCCTGAAGCCACACGTTTCTGCGCGGTTGTCTGCTTGGGCGGCCAAGCCCGTTCGACTGCTGGCCGCAGTCGTCGGTCTGTTCCTGCTGGCCTACCCCGCGCACTCGCAGACCTACACGGGGCGCATTCTCGGCAGCGTGCACGACAAATCCGACGCGGTGATCATCGGCGCGCAGGTCGGCATCACCGACGTGCAGCGCAACCTCACTCGTTCTCTGGTCACCGACCAAGCGGGAGAATTTGTCGCCCCCAACCTCCTCCCCGGCATCTACAAAGTTCGCGCGGAAGCCAAAGGCTTCAAGACCTACGAGCGCCTGAATATTCAGCTCGAGGTAGCCACGGACGTTCGCCTGGACATCGTCCTCGAGACCGGCGAGGCGAAGGAAACCGTCATCGTCACAGAAGAGATCCCGCTCTTGAATACCACCACCTCCACCCTGGGCGGCACGATCAGCAACGAGCAGATCAACGATCTCCCCTTGAACGGCCGCAACTACGAAAACTTAATTCAGCTCCGTCCGGGCGTAATCCGCTACCCCGGAGGAGGTTTTTCCACCACCAGCACAAATGGGCTGAGAGCCGAGGACAATGCATATCTGATCGACGGCCTGTTCAACAGCGAGCCGTTTTCGGGCCAGAGCATCATCAACGGAGCGGGCATCGCCGGCGATTCGGCCACCATACTTCCGATCGATTCCATCCAGGAGTTCAACGTCCAGCAGAGCCCTCCGGCGGAATACGGATGGAAGCCGGGCACCATCGTCAATGTGGGACTGAAATCCGGAACGAACAGCCTTCACGGTACCGGCTACGGCTTCTACCGCGATACCATCTTCGATGCGCGCAACTTCTTCAACCCGGTGGGTTCGCCAAAGACGCCAAGAAGCTTGAAGCAATTCGGCACTACGCTGGGCGGCCCCATTATCAAAGACAAACTCTTTTTCTTCGGGGGCTATGAAGGCCAGCGCTACAAAGTCGGCAATTCCTTCGTCGAGGGACAACCCAACACCGTCTCGATTCCCAATACTCCGACCTCCAACTGCACATTTATCGCCGTCGGCGACTGCGCCAACAGCATCCCTGACGCCATCGCCGATGTGCATGCGGCCTTTCTCGCCGGCATGTCGCCCGATGTTAGTCCGGTCAGCCTGCAGGTGGCCGGGTGCACTTTCGTAGCGCCGGCGACGACCAATTGCAACGGTAAAGGCTTTCCGCTGAACAATCAGACCGCCGCCCCCGGCCTGGTGAATATCGGATTCCCGAACGTCGTCAACGCCGACAATGCCGTGGGAAAAATCGACTACCACCTGAACGACCACCACACCATCAGCGGCAGATATTTCTTCGGCAACAACAAAGGAACCGTGGACGACGCGCAAGAAGTGCAGCCGATTTGGCTGACTCTCATCCACACTCGCGCGCAGGTGTTCGGCGTGAATTGGGCCTACGTTCCAAACTCCCACTGGGTCAATGAAGCCCGTTTCGGATACAACCGGCTGTACCAGCCAACCTTCACAGCCGATCACAACGTGCCCGCGTCCACCTACGGACTCAATACCGGCGTCACCAATCCACTCTTTGGCGGGTTGCCGCTGATCACCATCCCCCAATTTATCGCTCCCAACACGCTGGGCGGCTTCGTCTGGCCCAAGATTCAGGGGCCCGACACGCGGTTCCAGTTTGTTGACCACATATCCTACATTTGGGGGAAGCACGCCTTCAAATTCGGCGCCGAGGTTCATCGCGATGGATTCACCGGCGCTGCCTTTGCGCGTGGCCGAGGCCAAGTCAAATTCCTGGGAGGCCAAGCCTTCGCCTCGGGGACGTCCTCACAGTTGGAAGATTTCTTCGCCGGCGCGCCGGCCAAAACCCAGGTGCTGATCGGAGACGCCAACCGTGAAATTCACAATTGGTCTTACGCGACCTTCTTTCAGGACGACTGGCGCATCACTTCCCGGGTGACCCTCAACCTCGGCCTGCGCTACGAGTTCAGCTCCGTGGTCAGCGATTCTCAAGGTCGCATGACCAATTTTGTTCCCAACGTCGGCGTCCTTCAGGTCGGTCATGGCATTAACAAACCTTACCAGAGCAATGGCACGAATTTCGCTCCCCGCATCGGCGTCGCCTGGGATCCCACCGGCAGCGGAAAGACCGTGGTTCGTGCAGGCGCCGGCATCACCTATGCACTGATCAACTGGGAGGCTTTTCTCGCCTTCAACAACACCCTGGGCATCGCCAACAATCCCACGGCCCCCAGCACGGGAGTCCCGCCAGGCACCGGAACTCTTACCAGCGGTGTAATCAATGCCGCCTACTTCGCGAACCCCGCTGCCGGCATTGCCGCGTGGAATACCGGGCCGCTCTTTTCGGGTTCGTTGAATTGCAGCAGCACGTTTCCTTGCACGATTTTCGGCATCAATCCGGATCTGGTCACGCCCCGTGTTTTTTACTGGAACTTGAACGTCCAGCACGCCTTCACCAATACCCTGTCGCTCGAACTGGGCTATGTCGGCAACCACGGATCGAAACTGGCCAATGTGAGCGACATCAACCAGCCTGCACCGGGTTTGTGCGCGCCGATGGACAGCGGGTGCGAGCAGGCAGCTCGCCCAAACTTTCCCAATGCTCTGGGCGCCATCTACCAGCTGAGCAATCTCTATAAGTCGAATTACAACGCTCTACAGGCAACTCTGACGGCACGGAATTCCCATGGAATGACATTCATTGCCGGTTACACCTACGCACACGCTCTCGACGATGTGGGTGCCAACTGGGATTTCGGAGCAGGGCTTGGGTTACCCCAGGACTCCATGCATCCACACCGGGAATATGCCAGCAGTGATTTCGACATCCGCCATCGCTTTACGCTCTCAGTGAACTATAAAATTCCGGGGAAAGAGGGTTTCGCGCAGCTACTCGAAGGTTGGGAACTCAATTCCATCGTGACTTTGAACACCGCGCAACCGTGGGGCCCGATGGACTCCAGCACGGACGTCAGCGGGACCGGTGAATCGGCGGCTGCTGCCACGGGCATCGAGCGGTGGGATTTCTTTGGAAACCCGGGTGATTTCAAGTCGGGTCCCACTCCGATACCGTTCTTTTTCCCTGGCACCCCGCCCCCGGGCGATCCCAATGGTCCCAACGATCCCGCGTTTGCCATAAATAATCCCCTTTGTTCAAAGGCCGCCAGTACACCGGCTCTGACAACTTCGCTGCTTGCGTTCGGCTGCTACGCGAAAAGAAATTCGGCTATGATTCCGCCCGTGATGGGAACGTTCGGAACCATGGGCCGCAACCTGTTCCGTGATTCCGCCTTCCGCAACTGGGATTTCTCGGTAACCAAGAACTTCAAATTCGGGGAGCGGCTAACCACCCAGTTCCGCGCGGAATTTTTCAACATCCTCAATCATCCGAACTTTGCCAATCCTTTCGGTGGACAGAACGGATTTGCCCACAACGATCCGTCGTCTTCCAGCACGTTCGGGTGCGGCTGCGCCACACCTGACTCGGCTGCTTCAAATCCCGTTATCGGATCAGGCGGCAGCCGGGCGATTCAGTTTGGCTTGAAGCTGCTATTCTGAGCAGTGCTGGCTCTGCGGTGCCGCCGCAGGGTTCGGTAGCACAGACTTCACGGGTTGCGAAAAAAACAGATTTTTAGGGGGTCGGAGCTTCAGCTCCGACATTCAGCGACATGAAAACGTTGGGCTTCAGCCCCTGAGGCAGGATATAGACGCCCTCGGAGAGTGCTCGGCATTCCTTTTCCTCGGGCTTTGCGAGTACTACGTAGTATTGCGAATATCGCGAACCTAAAATTTATGCTACCTTGAGCTGTTTTCATGCCCGCTGAAACGGGCGCCAGAGGTGGGCCCGGTGGTTAACTACGTGGTTAAGGGCGAAGAAAAGGCTAATCGCTACAACGCGGAAACCGGATTCGCCGTAACCCTAAGAAAACAAACGACGGCGGTACTTTCTGATCGCAACAAAAAGACCCCCCCCGGGGGGGTGCACAGATGCTAAACAGAGGCCTGAATTGACCCGCTTGTTTCGCATTTTCTTCATCGTCTTGGGCATTATTTCCGCCATGGCCTCGCTCTCCCCAGCCGTGGCCACAGCCCAGGAACGCCGCGAGCGCACCATCGAAGAAGTGAAGGCCGAGGCCATCACCCGCGCCGAAAACGGGATGTACCCCCTCATCGCCCTCGATCCCGCCGATATTCGCGAAGCTTTCGCCTCCATCAAGACTTCCGATCCCGACGAATGGGCTGCGGCTTTCAGCGGCGTGGCCGCGCGCTACATGGCCCAGGCGAAATCCGCCGAGCCCACGGACCCCGCGAAAGCCAGCGCCCTCTTTACCCGCGCCTGGCGCCTGTATTCTTTCGGCCGCTGGCCCGTGCCGCTCTCCCCTGGGAAAAAAGCCGCATACGCCAAAGCCATCGAAGCCTTCCTCGATCACGGTCGCCTGATGGATCCGCCCATCGAAGTCGTGCATATTCCTTTTGAAGGCTCGGAGATCATCGCCTATCTCCGCCTGCCGAAAAGTTCCAGCGGCCCGGTGCCGGTGGTGCTGGCCATCAGCGGCCTCGACAGCCGCAAGGAAGACCTTTCCGAAAATTTCGGCGCCATCATTCCCTCCGGCATCGGATTCATCGCCGTGGACTCACCCGGCACGGGCCAGGCGCCCATCAAGGCCGGGCTCACTGCAGAGCGCATGTTTTCGCCGGTGCTCGATTACCTGGCCACGCGCCCCGAAGTGGACAAGACGCGCATCGCCGCCGACGGCCAGAGTTTCGGCGCTTACTGGGCCACCAAGCTTTCCGTCGTAGAACGCGCGCGCCTGAAAGGCGTGGTGCTCCAGACGCCGCCGGTGGATGCCTGCTTCCAGAAAGATTTTCTCTTGAATTCCATCCTCGGTAATCGCGAATACCTTTTCGGATTGATTCCCGCGTTTCTGAATATTTTCGACGGCGCGAAGAGTGTGGACGACCTGGCGGAAATTTTTCCAAAAATGTCGCTGGTGAACCAGAAACTAATCGGCAAGCCGACGACACCGATGCTGATTATCGCCGGTGCCCTCGACACGCAAGTTCCAGTCTCCGACGCGTTCCTGCTGCTGAAATCCGGCGATGTGCCCAAGGATGCGTGGATCAACCCGCTCGGAGGCCACCTGGGACGGCAGAAGGGTGTCTGGCCCGATCCGCTGATTTTCAGGCAGGTGATCGTTCCCTGGCTGGTGCGCACGTTGAGTGCGCAACAAAATCAACCGGCCCGCTGATGGTGCGCGGAGAATTTTTAAATTTAATTTCGAGAAAATTGCCAGCGTCTCACGTCAGCTCAAATTGTGGCGGGCGATTTGTCTGTCGTAGCACTTGCAAATAAAAAAAGAGGCGACGCTCCTGAATTTGCCGCCGCCTCTTCGAGTGCTTCTACTTTCCGTTCAGTTTCCGGCCTGTTCCGTCACCGCTTTTTCTGGTCTTTCGACGGCTCGTTGCGCGGCTGCTGGCGGCTTTGCAGTTTCTCCGCTTGTTGCGTGTGCTTTTGCTGCAACTGCTGGGTCTGCTGTTGATGCCGTTGTTCCATCTGCTGCCTTCTGGAATCATCGGCCTGCTGCTTGGTGATTCTGGCGTGGTCCTGATCCTGCTTCTGCTGCAGCCGCTGCCGGTCGCGGTCCTGTTGAGCGGACAGCTTTTCCTGCTGCTGCTGGAATTTCTGGTCCTGTTTCACGTTGCCGGTATTCGGAGCCGGTGGTCGCTGGTTGCGAGGCAGATCGCTGGGATGGAACGCGCGATCGCGAGCCGCACTGTTATCGCGCGCGGCATTGTTGCCGCGAGCTGCGCCTGACTCGTGAACCGCGCCGCCCTCAGACGCGGCCACTGCTCCGTGACCTTTGAAGTCGCCCGGCCTGGAAGTCGCAGCCACGGGCGGCCGGCCATGGTTCACCGAAGCGCGCAGCTCGCGATTGGAACGAGCCTGTTCGACGTGCCTGTTCTGTTCGGCCACCGGACCGATGTGCCGTTCGCGCCCTGCGCGTTCTTCTTCCGCCGTGGCACGAGCGTCGATGCCGCCGTGGCCGTTGTAGCTGACGCGCGTCTCACTTCGATTCACGATGGTCTCGTTGTAGGTGTTGTGGATGATGGTGACGTTTACGTTGTTCACTTCCCGGTTGTAGAAGAAGTGGCCGCGTTCCCATCGGCCGCCTTCATAGCCGCGGCCAAAGTATCCGAAACCATAATTCACGCCGCCATAGAAACCGATCACTGGTCCCCAATATCCGGCGGTGAATACGAACCCGCGATCGCGCCAGGCCCAGTAGCCCGGAGTCCACAAGAAGCCGGGTTCCGGAGCGAGCACCCAGGTTCCCGGCACCCAATAGTAATCGTCGCCGTCCCAGTCCCAATAACCCGGAGTCCAAATGTAATCCGGACCCGGGCAAATGGGCTGCACGTACACAGGCAATTCCGGCGGAGCGAACCCGACGGAGACTCCGATGGAAACCTGAGCGAAAGATGGAGCGGGCATTGTCGCGAACAACACGATCAGAAGTGCAAGTGCGAAAGAGCGAAGCAATATGAGTTTGTTCATGGCTGTCCTTTCAGCGTCGTCCACGTGGGCGCGCGAGAGTCTCGCTGTTCCCGTGTGGATGGTCGCATAAGTTGGGATGAATGGTTACAACATCATGAAGAGATTATTCCAGATTTGGGCCCTTGGCCTGAATAGGCTCTGGAGCGGGAGAGACCGAGATCGAGTAGACCTGACAACTGCGGCCGACATCGTAGAGAAAGTAGTCGGCTGCATTTGCATCGGCCAGCCGCCGGATCTGCCGTTTGGCTTCCTCAAGGCCCGCGACCGAGCTGACCCAAACCAATTGGCCGTTCGGAAGCCTCCGGAAAATGTCCAACTTGCCGTCCACAGGACCCCCAAGTCCTCCCTCCTGACCATGAATAGGCAACCATCCGACCAAAGCGGGGGTCGGGGCATAAGGCGTAAGCCTAATCATTGCAATGGATGGACGAAGCGAGTGGAGTCGTGGCGAAGCGGGGTCGTGTAATTTTTGCCGGAGGGCTAGCCATTGGAGGGCCGGCGGTTGTGTGCTGCACCCCGAGTCCGATCAGAGAACCAGAGTCATCCTAATAATCAGTTGATGGATGATGCCGCCGCCTAGCGGGGCGCGGCCTACCGCAGCGCTTTCTTGAGGCGCTTGGTGGTCTTCTGGAGTTGCCGCTTCAAGCCTTCGACCTGTTTTGCGATTTGTTCGAGTTCTTTCTTTGCCATCCCGCCGGCTTTGGCAATTTTTCGCGCCGCGCCCTCGGCGCGGCCAACGACTGCGCCCACCTTTGTCGCGGCGGCCTTGAAGCTGACTTTTCTGGCCATAAAGCCTCCTTGAACTCTCGCTGCGATGAATTACGCAGGGAGTATACCCCAAACGGGAGTCCACCCTCCCCAAAGTTCCGGGTGCGACCTAGCCAAAATACCGATGCGCGGGACCGAATAAATCGTCCACTCTGTGATCGCACCAGGCAGTGAATTCAGCTGAGAAATGGGGAGGTTGAAATGGGGACATCAACACAAGCTGGCGCGGGAACATTCGCGGCGCTCTCGCACGAACTGGCCACGGTTGTGGATCGCGCGGGGAGATCGGTGGTAGCGATTGACGCGCGGCCGCGCGTGCCAACCAGCGGCATTCTGTGGAGGCCAAGTCTGGTCGTGGCGACGGACCACACCATCCGCCGCGAAGAGGAAATAAGTGTCACACTTCCCGACGGCCGTGCAGTTCCAGCGAAAATCGCGGGACGCGACTCTACCACGGACCTGGCGGTGCTGAAGCTGGATGAAAGCGGTGGGGAATCAGCGGTGACAGGCGCTGGAGAGAATATAAGCGTGGGCAACTTGGTACTGGCAGTAGGCCGTGCGAAAGGAAATCACCTGGTCACCAGCCTTGGGATCGCCAGTTCGGTGAGTGGAGAATGGCGGACCTGGCGCGGTGGAAAGGTTGATCGTTTCGTCCGGCTGGACCTGTCGATATTTATCGGCTTTTCCGGCAGCGCTCTGGTGAACGCGTCAGGCGGGATTGCCGGAATCAACACTACGGGATTGGCACGCGGTCTTGGCGTCACGATTCCGGTGTCCACGGTCAATCGCGTGGTTGATGAACTCGTCGCCAAGGGTCACATCGCGCGCGGCTACATCGGAATCGCGACCCAGCCGGTGATTCTGCCGGAACGACTCAGCACGAAGCTAAACTTGGCCAATCAGTCGGGGCTGATAATTGTGACCGTTGAGCCGGATGGCCCGGCGGACAAGGCCGGTATGATGATTGGCGACATCTTGGTTTCGCTCGACGGAGCGCCGGCAAGCGACATCGGTGATATCCAGGCGAAGCTCGGCTCGGAATTCATTGGCAGAAGCATTGCGGCGTCGGTGCTGCGAGGTGGCGCCTTGGTTCCATTCACGCTCGGAATATCTGAGCGCCCATCGCGCATCAGATAGGAGAGAAGAATGACGACTCGGGTTTCAGGCATCGCGGCAGGACTGGCTCCGGACATGGTGTGGACAGTCGAGCGATTGCAGCGCTCAACCGTCGAAGTGCGCGACGCACGCCGCGGCGAAGGATGCGGCGTGGTGTGGTCAAGCAAAGGAGTGATCTTGACGAATGCGCACGTGGTGCGCTCCGGAAGGCCGACGGTTGTGCTGCCCGGCGGTAGAAAAATCAAAGCAGACGTGGCAGCAATGGACGCGGAGAGGGATCTCGCCATATTGTTGGTTGCCGCGCGCGGTCTGACGCCGGTCGCGATTCGCGACACCGCCACGATTCGTCCGGGGGAACTGGTGCTGGCCATTGGAAGTCCGTGGGGGCTGAGCGGTTCGGCGGCGCTGGGCGTCGTCCACGGACTCGGTCCGTCTGTGGGAATTCGCGGCGGGCCGTGGTTGCAAGCGGCGATCCGGCTGGCACCGGGAAATTCCGGAGGACCGCTGGCAGATGCGGATGCGAGGTTGGTGGGTATCAATGCCATGGTTGCAGGAGAAATGGCACTAGCGATTCCAAGTAGCGAGGTTGAGCGCTTCGTTTTCAAGACCATGCGCGCACGGAGGGAGGCAGCTTGACTCGTGTCCTGGTGGCGGCCGATTCCCCGCTGGCCCGCAAGGGGCTGGAAATGCTGGTGCGCTCGAGCGATTTGCTGCACTTGGTGGGCAGCACCTCCGTGCACGGAGTGCTGCACGGCGACGAAGTGGAACAGTTCCAGCCGGACGCGATCCTGTTGGAGTGGAGGCAATCTGGGGAGGAATTTCTATCGGCCATCGCTGAATTCCCCACCGGTGCGGAGGCGCCGGCGATCGTCCTCCTGACCGCAGAGGATGGCGGCGCTTGGACGGAGCAGGCCATGCGCAGCGGAGGAGCGCGCGCCGTGCTTTCCCCCGAATCCTCCGCCGAAGAGATCCTTGCGGCAGTTTACGCTGCGGCGCTGGGATTCGCGGTGGTGCGGGCGGAGCGATTGGAAGCGGCCACAGGCCCTAACACCGATGTTCACCGACATCCCAACGAGGCACCGCACCAGGCGCTCAGCCCGCGCGAGCGCGAAGTGCTGGGCATGCTGGCCGAAGGATTGGGAAACAAGGAAGTGGCCTGGCGGCTGAAAATTTCCGAACACACCGTGAAATTTCACATCAATTCGATATTTCAGAAACTGAACGCATCGAGCCGAACAGAAGCTGTGACCACAGGCATCCGCTACGGTCTGATTTCGATTTAGCTGCCGGGATTTTCCGCCTCGAGATATTTCACGAAAACGACTTCGTTCTGTTTCTCGTTGTAAAGGAGCTCATCCACGTTGGCCTGCGTCATCAGCAGGCCGAATCCGCCAGGACGCAACCCCTTTTCCTGGCGAATATGATCGTGCGCGGTGGGATCCGTGGGGTCGTGGGAAATGGCCGCATGCTCGATTTCGTGGAATTTGAAACCCGGGCCGGGGTCGGCAATGCGGTAGAGCACCATTTTCTTGGCGCGCAAATAGGAAATGCGCACTTTGCGTTTGGGATCCAGCTTGCCCCCCCACTCGATGGCGTTCAGCAGAAGTTCGTGAAATGCCTGGCCAATGGATCGGCGAACGTCTTCGGAAATTCCGCCCTTGAGGTGGGCCATGAAGCCTTCGATGCGTTCGGCGGTCTCGAGCGTGCAAGGCACAACCAGCTCTACCCACGTAGGGCGCGCCGAAACCACCTCGATGGGCAGCGGCTTCGCACTCTTCTGCAGCGATTCGCGGACCAGCACCATCATGGCCTTCGGATCAATGGGCTTGGCCAGGTACTGGTAGGCTTCCTCGCGAATCGCGCTCAGCAACGTCTCCGGCGTGTCATCGGAGGTCATGATGATCACTTTCGGACGTTTCTTTGTTTTGCGGAGCGCTGCGAGGACTTCGAGGCCATTTTTCTTCGGCATCCAGACGTCCAGAAGGGCCAGGTCAATTTTGTCGGACCTGAGTTTTTTGAGCGCGGCGGCGCCGTCCGCCACGTCCACCACGTCAAATTTGGATTCGCGGAGAGTCTCGGTGATTAAGAGACGTGTGGTGCGGTCGTCGTCAGCGACGAGAATACGAGTCATCTTTTCCTCCGCGGAAATGATTGAGGACGGTGTGGCCGTCCCCTGGTGCTGTTCGAACTGCCGATGACATGAAGCGCCGGAAGAAGGCGCGCGATATCATCCTCGAGAACCGCGTACATCTCCCAAGCGCCTTCCAAGTCACCCTGCCGCGCGATTGTCTCCAACTTGCGGGCGGTGTCAAGTGCCGCCGAGTCACCGAAGTTGCCGACCGAGCCTTTCAGCCCATGCGCGGCATCCGCCAGCGCACGGACATCGCGGGAACCGAGAGCGCCACGGATACGGGCCATCATTCTGGGACAATCGTCCTGAAAGGTTCGCACCAGATTGCGCAGAAGGTTGCGATTGCCGTTGAAGCGGGCTAGCAACTCGGATTCGCCAAACGCTCCATGAGGTTGCGCGCCGTCGCCGCCCGTCGCGGCGATCGGGGCTTGCGATGCCGCCGATTCCACGGTTTGCAGGAACGCCTTGGCATCGATCGGCTTGGCGATGTATCCATCCATGCCCGCGGCCAGGCAGCGCTCGCGGTCGCCCTGCATGGCATGAGCAGTCATCGCCAATATCGGGACATGGCCGCCACTAATTTTTTCTTTCTGCCGGATCGCTTGCGTAGCTTCAATCCCGCCCATCTCCGGCATCTGCACATCCATCAGGACAACATCAAAGGGACGAGTCTGGAGAGCTGCAATCGCTTCTCGTCCATTTTCGACGACGATGGGAGAATGCCCGCGCCGCGTGAGCAGATGCACGGCTAGCTCTTGATTGACAGGATTATCTTCCGCCACGAGCACCCGCAGAGTGCGATGAACACGCCGCGCCAATCGCGGAGCGGTTGAAAGCCGGACTTCGCGCGGCGCGGGCTGCCCTTCCACCCTCTTGCGGTGCCGCCGCTCCAATGCGAGCTGCGCGGTGAAATGAAACGTGCTGCCCTGTCCCACTTCGCTCTCCACCCAAATGCGCCCGCCCATCAACTCGATGAGCTGCTTCGAAATCGAAAGACCCAATCCCGTCCCGCCGAACTTCCTGGTGGTGGAACTGTCTCCCTGGCTAAAGGCTTCAAAGATGCGGCTGCGCTGCTCGGGCGAGATGCCGATGCCTGTATCCGCAACCGTGAAATGGAGCACGACGCCGGCATCCGACCGCGATTCTAGACCGGTTGCCACGACCACGTCGCCCTTCTCCGTAAACTTGATAGCATTACCGACGAGGTTAACGAGAATGCGCTTCAGCCGTTCCGGATCTCCCACAAGCCCGTCCGGGACGCGCGAGGAAATACGCGAGGCCAGGTCGAGTCCCTTCTGCTCCGCGCGGACAGCCACAACTTTCACGGCGTTCTCCAGAGTCTTGCGCAACGAAAAGCCCACGCGGTCGAGCTCAATCTTTTTGACCTCGCCTTTGGAGAAGTCTAGGATGTCGTTAATCAGGTTCAGCAAGGACCCCGCGGAAGCCTTGACGGTGTTCAGAAAATTGCGCTGCTCCTTCGTAAGTTTCGTATCCAGGGCCAGTTCGGTCATGCCGATGATGGCATTCATCGGCGTGCGGATTTCGTGGCTCATATTAGCGAGGAATTCGCTTTTTGAACGCGTGGCCTCTTCGGCTTTCTGCTTGGCAATTTCCAGCTTTCTGGCGTCGTCTTCCTTGGCCTGCTTGGCGGCTTCCAGAAAATCGGCGTAGATCTTCAACTCAGCTTCGGCGCGCCGCCGCTCTATGAATTGCCCGATTTGGCTGCCGATGGAATCGAACATGTCCAGCAGTTCCACTTCCGGCTTGCGGATATCACGGCTGTAAAACTCGATGACGCCGACGACGCGTTCGCCGATGCGGATGGGAAATGCGAAACCGGAATGCAGGCCATCCTGAAGGGCGAAGGAGGCACGGGGAAAATTTCCTTCCGTGGGAATTTCGGAAATCCAGGCAGGCTGTCCGGTCTCCCACACGCGGCCCGGCAGCCCGACGCCGCGATGGTAACGGAATTCGCGCGTGGCCCAAACGAAGGATGGAAATTGCAGCGCGGGAGGATGCCACAGCTCAACGCAGCGGAGCGGCTGCCCGTCCTCTTCCACACGCCAGACCGCGCCCACTTCCCATCCCAATCCCTCGCAGATGGACATGAGAATCAGCGGCGCGGCCTGGTCCAGAGTTTCCGCATCTGCCAGCACCCGTGTGACCGCGTAGCCCGCAGCCAGGCGGCGTTCGGCGCGTTTGCGCAGGGTGATATCGCGCGCCACTGCGAAGACCAGTTGTTCGTCGGTGCTGGGCGTGGCGTTCCACAGTAGCCAGATGTAGGTGCCGTCGGCACAGCGGTAGCGATTCTCAAATGAAAACGTGATTCGGCCGCGGCGAATTTGGTGCATTTCCTTGATCGTCGCGTCGCGATCATCTGGATGCACGAAATCGAGAAACGGACGAGCCAGCAGTTCGCTCACGGGCGTGCCGAGTGTTTTTTCCCAGGCGGGATTCAGCCGCTTGAAGAATCCGTCGAACCCGGCGATGCACAGCATGTCGAGTGAAAGATTGAATAGGTCGGCGAGTTCGGATTCCGCGCGGCGGCGCTGGCTGATGGCCTGTGAAAGCTCGGACATGCCGCGGCGAAGCTCGAGTTGCGCCACAACCATGCGGCTCAGCGAGCGCAACGCTTCCCGTTGCTGTATCGAGAGTTCGCGCGGAACCAGGTCCACGACGCAAAGCGTGCCGAGCGCGTGCCCTTCCTTTGTGATCAGCGGGGCCCCGGCATAGAAACGGACTTTCGGTTCACTCAAGACCAGAGGGTTGGTACAAAACCGTTCGTCGACAAGCGTGTCCGGCACAACCATCACACCGGGTTGGAGAATTGCGTGGGCGCAGAAGGCTATATCGCGCGAGGACTGGGTGGCCTCGATACCGACCTTGGACTTGAACCACTGCCGCTCGGCGTCCACCAGGCTGACCAGCGCGATGGGCGTGCCGCAAATCAGCGCCGCTAGGCGAGTGAGATCGTCGAACTCCTGCTCGGGGAGCGTGTCGAGGATCGCATAGCGCTGGAGAGCCTCCAGCCGTGCCGCTTCGTCGTGGGGTAGGGGTGCTTTCATGGTGGGCTGAGGAACCGGCTGCGCGTCATGTTATGACCGGGGGGCGGAGCAAGTCAACGATGGGTAAACTGCAGGTGAGACGTCCGAGGAGCAAATGCATTAGCGCCCCCGTTTTTCAGCCAGCCACTCGCTGATGCGCGCCAGCGCCTTGTAGAGCTGCTCGGGACTTCCGCCGAAGCCGAAGCGAACGTGCGATTCCTTGCCGAGCTGTTCGCCCGGGACAATCAGCACGCCTTTTTTTGCGCGCAACTCCTCGGCCATCTCGTTGGAATTCCATCCCTCGCGCAACCGCGCCCAGGCAATTGCCCCGGCGCGCGGAGCCACGTGGGCGAAAGATTCTTCATTCACGTCCAGCCAGTTGCGCAGCGGCGGATAATTGCGCTGCAAGTAGCGCCGCGTTCGATGCAGGATCCAGTTTCGGCGGTCGGGATCGAGCGCGATCCAGGCCAGGCGGTCCGTCATCATGGACGGCCCGATGCTGGTGTAATCGTGGTAGCCCCACAGTTTCTCGATCATGTCCGGTGGGCCAACAACCCAACCGGTTCGCAGTCCGGGGAGGCTGTAAGCTTTGGAAAGGCCCGCGGTGCAAAGAAGCCGGTCGTAGCTGCCCCACAAACTCCTAGTTTCGGCGCTGTCCATTTCCGCGCCGCGATAGATTTCGTCCGCCAGAATCCAGGCGCCAACGAGGGCGGCCGCCTTGACGATGGACTCGCGCGCTGCGTCACTGAGCACGGATCCGGCGGGGTTATTCGGATTGCATACTGCGATCATGCGCGTCTTCGGAGTTACAAGGCGCGGCAATTCATCCGCGTCAATTCCCCAATCGAGCCGTTCGTGGAGCCAGAGCGGCCTCACCGTGGCGCCGAAGGCTCGCGCGACGCCTGCAATCTGCATATAGTTCGGCAGCATGAACAGGACTTCGTCGCCCGGCTCGATGAGCGCCCAGGTGGAAATGAAATTCGCTTCCGAGCCGCCGCAGGTGACCAGAACATTTTCCGTCCCTGCGCCCGAATACAGGGCCGCGATCTTCGAGCGCAGCTCTTCACTGCCGTTCGTCTGTGGATAACCCTGTGGGACTTCCAGGAGCGCGCGCAGCGAGTCTTCGTCCGGTACCAACTCAGCCACGGTCAACGGAAAGACGCCGCTCTCGGAGATGTTCAGCTCAACTTTGTTTTCCCAGATGGATTGCCAGCGTTCGAGTTCAAACGGTTGCACCTGCATCGGAGTGTCCTCGCTGAAATTACGCGTGAGCAATGTATGCGAATTGGCCGGGTTTTCCAAACCAATTCCGGCCCGCGCCGATTTGCGTCCACTGGTGAAGTCGCGAGAGAATGTCCTCCCGGAGGCTTGGCGCGAGGTGCAAGGATGAAGCGGAGAATCGCGGGGATCTTGCTTTTGCTGGGTCTCATTTTTATGTCAGGCACCAGCCGCGCCCAGGCACAAGTGGGCGGGCAGGAAAACCCGCCGGCGGAGGAGAAGAAGGGCCGGCCACTGGTCTTTGCTGTCTCGGGAGATTCCAGGAACTGCGGTGACGTGGTGATGCCTGCCATCGCCGCGGGCGTGAAAGCCAAGGACGCGCGATTCTACTGGCACCTGGGAGACTTTCGCGCGCTCTACGATTTCGACGAAGACATGCTGCACCAGCCCGAACACATCGCCAAGCCGATGAGTATTTCCACTTACCAGCAAATCGTGTGGGATGATTTCATCAAGAATCAGTTGGTGCCGTTCGGGGCTTTGCCTGTTTTTCTTGGTATTGGAAACCATGAAACGGTGCCGCCGCACACTCGCGAGCAGTACCTTATTCAATTCGCGGACTGGCTCGACAAGCCCTCGCTGCTCTGGCAGAGGCTGGGAGACGATTCGGACGACCACAAGCTGAAGAGCTACTACCACTGGATCATGGGCGGCGTTGACTTCATCTCCCTCGACAATGCCACCGACGACCAATTCGATGATGCGCAGGTGCAATGGCTGGAAAGAGTGCTGCAAACGGACGCCCTGAAGGCGAAGGTCACCACCATCGTCGTGGGCATGCACGAAGCCCTGCCTGAAAGTATTTCCAAAGGTCACAGCATGAATCAAACCCCTGTGGGAACGGAAAGCGGGCGGCGCGTGTACCTGGATTTGTTGAAGGCGCAGAACGAAGCTCACAAGCACGTGTACATCATCGCCAGCCACTCGCATTTCTTCATGGACGGGACTTTCAACACCGACTACTGGCGCAAGAATGGCGGCGTCCTGCCCGGCTGGATCGTCGGCACGGCCGGCGCGGTCCGCTACAACCTGCCGCCGGACGCAAAGGATGCGCGCGCCGCGGAGACGAATGTGTACGGCTTCCTCCTGGGAACTGCCAAAGAGGACGGCGAGATTGATTTCGCATTCCAGCGTGTGAACGAAACCGGTGTGCCGGATTCTGTAGTGAAGCGCTACAAGCAGGAGTTCGTGCACTGGTGCTTCGCCAATAATTCGCAGGCAGCAGAAAGCAAGAAATAATCCCGGAGGCAATAAAACATGGCATCTGCGACTGGACAGAAGCAGCCCAATCCGGAACTTGTATTTGACACATTGAATGCCTACCAGCGCACGGAAGCGCTCAAGGCGGCCATCGAACTGGATATTTTCACCGCCATCGGCGAGGGAACAAATACCGCGCCGGCGCTCGCCAAACGCTCCAACGCAGCCGAGCGCGGAATGCGCATCTTGTGCGACTACCTGACCATCATCGGCTTCCTGACCAAGCAGGCGCGGCAATATAGCTTGACGCCCGACACCGCGATGTTTCTCGACCGGCGCTCGCCTGCCTGCGTTGCTTCGGCGGCGGGTTTTCTCAGCTCGATCGAGGGAGTGGCCAGATTCAGGGAACTCGCGGCCGTCGTGCGCAAAGGCGGTTCGCTGATGCCCGGCGACGGAACGGTCGAGCCGGACAATCCGATCTGGGTTGAGTTTGCTCGCTCCATGGCGCCGCTGATGATCCCTTCGTCGGAAGCCATCGCCGCAATCGTGAAAGCGGATGCCGGCGAAAAATGGAAAGTGCTGGACATCGCCGCGGGCCACGGGCTGTTCGGAATCGCCATCGCCAGGCACAATCCGAACGCCGAAATTTATGCCCTGGACTGGCCGCGCGTGCTGGACGTCGCCTCCGAGAACGCCGCCAAAGCGGGCGTGGCGGCGCGGCACCACAAAATTCCGGGAAGCGCGTTCGAAGTGGATTTCGGCACCGGCTACGACGTGGTGCTGCTGACCAACATCCTTCATCACTTCGATCCGGTGATGAACGAAATCCTGCTGCGCAAAGTGCGGGCAGCGCTCGCTCCCAGTGGCCGCGCCGTCACGCTTGAATTTATTCCCAACGAGGACCGCGTCACTCCACCGAACGCTGCGGCGTTCTCGCTCACCATGCTGGCGTCCACACCAGAGGGCGACGCGTACCCGTTTTCCGAGTACCAGAAAATGTTCCACGCGGCAGGATTTTCCGCGAACGAGCTGGTCCCGCTGCCGAGCGGATTCCAGAGCTTGATCATTTCGCGAAAATAAATCACGTTCACCTCGTCGCCGGGCCGCCGAAAGCGAGCGTGAGCAGCGTGTGCTGCTCGAGCTCATGTGCTTTGTGCGACCCCGTCGCCGGACTGGCGCTGGCCGAGCGCTTGACGGAGAGCACGGCGCGGCCGCGCCCCAGGCGTTCCAGGCGCGGCAAGAGAAACGCGAGCGCGCCCATGTTGGCCGGCTCTTCCTGCACCCACACAAATTCACGCGCATTTTTGTGGCGATCCATCTCTGCCGTCAGTTCCGCTTCGGGGAACGGATAAAGCTGTTCCAGGAAAACGATGGCGGTGGATTCATTTTTCTGGCGCTGGCGCTCGGCCACAAGTTCGTGGCCGATTTTTCCGGTGCACAGCAGGACGCGAGCAGCGGAGCCGTCGCCGCGATCGGGAATCACATTCTGGAAGCGGCCTTCGGCGAGCTGGGTGAGAGCGGACGAAGCCGCGGGGTGGCGCAACATACTTTTCGGCGTGAAGACCACCAGTGGTTTGCGCCACGCGCGCAGCGCCTGGCGGCGCAGCAGATGAAAATACTGCGCGGCCGTGGACGGCTGGCAGATTTGGATGTTGTCGCGCGCGGCGAGCTGCAGAAAGCGCTCGATGCGCGCGCTGGAATGTTCGGGGCCCTGGCCCTCATATCCGTGCGGCAGCAACAGCACCACTCCTGAAAGCAGATTCCATTTGTCCTCACCGGCCACCACGAACTGATCGATGATGATCTGCGCGCCGTTGGCGAAATCGCCGAACTGCGCCTCCCACAGCACCAGCGCCTCGGGATAATCGCGGCTGAAGCCGTATTCGAAGCCGAGCACGGAAGCTTCCGACAGAGTGGAGTTGATGCCCTCGAACCACGCCTGCACCTCGGCGACGTGTTGCAGCGGGATGTATTGTTTTTCGTTTTCGATATCAATGAGCGCGTCGTGGCGCTGATTGAACGTCCCGCGGCGGCTGTCCTGGCCGCTCAAGCGCACCGGAGTTCCCTGCCGCAGCAACGAGCCGAAGGCCAACCCTTCGGCCATCCCGAAATCGAGCGGGCGTTTGCCGCGCGCCATTTCGATGCGCTGGTCGAGGAGCTTCTTCACCTTGGGATGAATGTGAAACCCGGCCGGGTAGCTGGAAATTTTTTCTCCGATTCCGGTGAGTTCGACGAGCGGGACCGCCGTGTCCACTTCGAACGATGAATTGTATTTTCCGCCGCGGTAGGCATTCCAATACGCGGGCAGGTCGCGCATCAGCGGTTTTTTCTCCAGCTCCACCGCTTCTTTTTGCGCGGCGTCCAGGTCGTCCTGGACCTGCTTGACCAGCGGATCCGGATTCACGCCGATATCCTGCGCGTAGATTTTCCACAGCGGCGGATGCTCTTCAATTTTCCGGTAGCGGATCGGTTGCGTGATGGTGGGATCGTCCACTTCGCTGTGGCCGTGACGGCGGAAGCCGATCAGATCAATCACCACGGGCTCGTGAAACGCATTGCGGTAGTCGAGGGCCATGCGGCCCACGCGGACGACAGCGTCGGGATCTTCCGCGTTCACGTGGAAGATGGGAATGGGCAGGCGCTTGGCGAGGTCGGAAGAAAATCGCGAGGAGTGCGCTTCGCACGGCACGGTGGTAAATCCGATCAGATTGTTGACGATGATGTGCACCGCGCCGCCCACCGTGTACCCCTCGACGTTCGCCATGTTCAGCGTTTCCGCACACACGCCCTGGCCGGCGAATGCGGCGTCGCCGTGCATGATGATTTGGAGGACCTGGCGGCGGCCATCCTCGCCGATGCGCGTCTGCTTGGCGCGCACGCGGCCCATGGCCACCGGGTCCACGGCTTCGAGGTGGCTGGGATTGGAAGCCAGATGGATGGACAGCTCGCGGCCGTCCGCGGCGGAGAAAGTGCCGGTGGCGCCCAGGTGATATTTCACGTCGCCGCTGCCGAGCACGCTGCGCGGGTCCACGTCTTCGAAGTGCGCGAAAATTTCCGCGGCGGGGCGGCTGACAATGTGCGCCAGCACGTTGAGGCGGCCGCGATGGCTCATGGCCAGAACGCTTTGCTGCGCGCCTTCGTCGGCAGCAGCGTTGAGGACGGCGTCGAGCAGCGGGATCAGCGCGCAGGTGCCTTCAAGCGAGTAGCGTTTGGTGCCGAGGTAGCGCGTTTGGAGCACTTGCTCGAAAACTTCCGCCTGGACAATGCGCTCGAGGATGCGCGCGCGGTCGACGCGGGGCGCTTCAGATTCCATGCGCTGCTGCACCCAATCGCGGCGGGCGCGGTCGGGGATGTGCATGAATTCCGCGCCGATGCTGCTGCAGTAGATTTTCCGCGCGGCTTCGGCATCAGCGCCGGTCAGTTCCAGCTCCGGGACGGCGACGCGCTCCATGCCGCCGAGCGGATCGAGGTGCGCCTGGAGGAATCCCCAACGGCGGAAGGCATCCCAGACGCGCTCGCGGGCGGCTTTGTCGGCGGCGAAATCGACGGCGGCTTGCTGGCGGCTCATGATGGTCCTCTTTGGGTGAGGGACCATTATAGCGAGGTTCGGCCCGGTGGGCAGGGGTCAGGGATGAGGGGGCGAGGGGCGGGTTGAGGGCAGGAACTTCGAGCTTTCTTACGCTACTGAAAATGGAAGTTGACAATCTGGGTACTCCCCCACCCCCCGGCTTTCTGTACCGATTAGAAAAATTTCTGTGGCTTGTTTTCAGTGGTTTAGGAGGAAATCTAATAATTGGTGTACTGCTTAAAAAAATGGAATTCGAGGCGTGTACCGGGTAGAAGGACGAAGGTAAATCGAAGAGGGAGCGGGTCAGCCTTTCGTTCGTGTTTGTGCAGTTCCATTATGGGAATGATTGAATTTGTCTCTGTACAACCGCCTCCGAGATCCACATCTGAGACTTCTCCTACAATAACTTGGCGCACCAAAACGCAGAGGTCAATGGTACGTCGGCATCATTTTGGGGGAGGGGAAAATGGAAAGGGGGACAACCAATGATTGGTGAAAAAACTATGGCAATTCACCCAAGTAAGGAAAGGCGTACCAAGCCAACCAGGCGAAAAGCAGCCAATGAAGGAAAAGATTTGTTTTGAAGGATGGCTCCCTCTTCCAGGCTCGCGCGAACACGACCCAGAGAATTGCGAGCCAGGCGGCGTTTACGACGCAGACTACGTGGGTGAATCGAGCCCCTTGGTACTTCAATCCGTAATTCCAGCTGAACACAAAGTAGACAACGCTTAAGACTGTGGCCAGCGCCAGCAGGACATAGGACCTCTTTGGGATTTGTGAATCGCCGCGAAAAGCTCCAGGATTCCATGCAAAGAACAGCAGCGCGGGCACGATGACTGCTGCATCGGACAATCGCCAATCTGATAAGAAGAATGCGGGTATCACCGTAATCAGCGGAAAAGGGCAAAGCGCCGTCGGAATACCGGTGAGGAGCAGCCCAACCGAAGCGGGAATCAGCAGGCTCAGCCCGACGATGAAGGTTGAGAGGCCGCTTTTCACGCGTTGAATTTACCATGTCCCGAGATGCCTTCAGAGTTTTGGTAATCAACGAGTCGCTGGAATGCAGTAAAGTAACTCTTGGCGGCGGTGGACTGGTGGAGGAATGGTTCCCTTCTTAACTGGGCCCTCGGTCCGGCTCCGGTTGGATGCCTTTGGCTTGAGGATAGCTCGGAGGAACACAGCCAGGAGTGGCTGTGCCACTGGCAACGCGAATAACAGCTGCTGCAATGTAGGCGTGGCCGGTAGCGGATGCGTTCTGGTATTCTTTGGCGCGAACGACAGTAAATCTTGCCGGCGGTGAACGAATGCCCGAAAACATTGAAGAGCTGCAGGAGAATGCGGAGCATGCGGCGCACGAGCCGAATCTGGCTCCGGTGACGATTACCATGGCGATATTCGCGGTGCTGGTGGCGGCTACCGGCCTGCTGGGACATCGCGCGCACACCGAAGAAACGCTGAACAAGACTGAGGCCGCGGACCAGTGGGCCTTCTACCAGGCCAAGAATATCCGGCACAAGAATTACGAGCTGTTTATTGACGAGACTTCGGTATTTGCGCTGCAGAATCCGGAGCAGACCCAGAAGATCAA
>Ga0210408_10000586_pt1 | contig 44549 bp, 38 predicted proteins | sample IncBWH4MmetaG_FD_155471 | JGI IMG/M metagenome (GOLD analysis project Ga0210408, IMG submission 155471) | Forest soil microbial communities from Barre Woods Harvard Forest LTER site, Petersham, Massachusetts, United States - Inc-BW-H-4-M | ecosystem: Environmental > Terrestrial > Soil >...
GCCGTCGGCGGCGCGCTGGGCCGCAGGACAGGCCGGATACAGATTGGGCGAATAGTGCGCATAGGGAAGCGTCGGGACCACCGCCATCCGCGCCGTCGGGCTCGGGGTCCTGACAACCGTCGTCCGGGTCGGCGTCCTTGGGACCGTTGGCGTCCTGACGACACTGATGCCGTGGTCCGAGATCCTGGGACCGACAGACGGCACGCCGCTCGGGGCGATGGTTGGAAGCCGGGAGCCGACATTGATGCTGGGAGAGCGCATGAACCCCTGCGCATGGGCCGCGGAGGCGCCAAGGGCAAGCGGCAACGCGAACAAGACCGCGCGGAAAATCCTGATCCGGCGGCTCGTTTTGTGATCGACCATGGGACTTCGGATCCGGTGACGCGTGCTTTAGGGCGCAGCCACCGCAAGGCTGACGATCTTCTCTTTCTGCAGCCTCGCCAGCAGGGCCGCGGCCTCATCCTTCGTCATCGTCCGGTCGCCGAATTGCAGGCGGAACATGCCGCCTTTCGCGCCATCGACAATCGAGGCCCGATAGAGGTCGAGCAGCGCCGTGACGTCGGCAATCCGCGCTTCAGGCGCAAATCGCACCAGCGCGCGCGGCGGCGTCGCCGCCTCCGGGACCCGTGCGCGCGGCGCCGCGTTCGGGACCAGGGCGCGCGTCATCTGCTCCGGCTCGTTCGCGCTGAGCGAAGCGGTCTGATAGGTGGCGGGCTGGTTTTTCGCAACGATCACGGCGATCGCGCCGGCCTGCAACAGCAGCGCCAGCACGGCGACACCCGCCGACCACGCCAGCGTGCGCGGCGAGAGGCTAGCGAAAAAATCCGAGATCCTCGAGGAGGCCGTAAACCAGGCCGAGGGCTTCCGTTCGGGCTCGGCATCGATCGCGGCGAACAGTTTCAGCATGGCGCGCGGCGGTGGCGCCCCGAGGCTTTCGTTGAGATGGACGGTTGCTGCGTATTCCTCGCGGATGACGGCGTACTGCTTGGCCAATTCCGGATCGCGGGCGAGCGCCTCTTCGACGCGCCGCGCGTCGCGCGCGCTCAAGGTCCCGGTCGCGTGCCATGGCAACAACAGCTCTATTTCACTGGGCTCTTGCTCCAGCATTCTCTTGCTCAATGCCATCATGGCCAGCCTCGTTCAACGCCGGCTGCCTTCAGCAGTTCGGCAAGCTTCTTACGCGCATAAAACAGGCGCGTCTTCACGGTGTTCTCCGGTATTCCGACGATTTCAGCCACCTCCTCGACGGATTTTTCGTGGTAGTAGACAAGATCGACGATCTCCCGATGGTCCTGCGAAAGCCCGGTCAGGCACTTTCGCAACGCTTCACCCTTGTCCTTCTTCTGCGTCGCCACCTCGGGATCGTCGGCGGTATCCTCGATCGCGTTGGCAGCCTCGTCTTCCAGTTCGGCGTCCTTCCTGCGCCGAAGCACGGACAGGGCCTTGAACCGCGTGATCGCCAAGAGCCAAGTGGAGACGGCAGATCGGCCTTCAAACTTGCCAGCCTGACGCCATACGTCGAGAAAAACCTCGCTGATGAGGTCTTCCGCAACCTGTTCGTCGCGCACGAGCCTGAGCCCGAAGCGGAACACCCTGACATGGTGCCGTCCGTACAGCACCTGCATGGCGAGCCGGTCGCCTCCAGCGATCCGAGCGAGCAGGACGTCGTCCGAAGCCGCCTGTGTCGCGCTCAATGGCCGTCTCGCAGGGTTGGTCGGAGCTGGTCGGTGCGGGGTTCGATGGGAAGGGCAAGATTCTGCAAAATAAAACAACCCTTGTGTGAGAAATGTGATCTGCAGCACAGAGCGCAAATCTTTCCGCACGGCACAATGATCTGACGGCGCAAAGGTATCATCGTAGAGAACACCCCTTACAGACCTCGATCCGCTACCGCAGTCTGGCTGGCAACGTGGCGTTAATGTTGCCGCGCGCCGCTTATGTCTCGTGTCCCCCGAGATGACGGGCGCGCGCCGAATTTCCGTTCTGAAACAACGTGGCTCTTAAGTCTTGGACACCTCGGATCCGGTTCCCGAAAGGATACCAAACCTAAAGGCTTTGCCACGTAGATTTTTCTGACTGAGTAATCAATGGCGAAAGAATGGGCACCAGCGCGCAGCCTCTGTTACAGCCGATTCCGGCTGATCTGGATCGCGCTGCCGCCGCCAGGCCGGCGGCCGGGCCGCTGCCCGATCCGACCGGGCGAGGCTGCCGGGTTCGCCGCCGCATTCGAGGCCTGATCGCCGCTCGCCCGCGCGCCGGCAGGGCGCTTCACGACGCCAGGGCGCGAGGCCGCAACCGCATCATTCACGCTTGAGCAGGACCTTTGCCTTTTTCCCGGTCAAGGAAGGCCGGCATCGATTTGATCCAGGACAGAGATACAGAGATAATGAAAAAATTGAAATCCGCTCCCGCCGACGGGCTGCTTGATGAATTGCAATCCACCCTCACGAACGGGTCCGTCACCCGCCGCGTTGAAACGCTGCGCCGCGTAACCGACCTGTTTCTGTCCGGCGCGATCGATTATGCCGACGACCAGATCGCGCTGTTCGACGACGTCTTCCAGTGTCTGATCGAACATATCGAAGTCTCCGCCAGGGCCCTGCTCGCCAATCGCCTGGCGACCGCCGACAACGCGCCGCGCGGGACCGTTCGCGCGCTGGCATTCGACGACACCATCGAGGTGGCTGGCCCTGTGCTGTCGCAGTCCGAGCGCCTCGATGACGCGGCGCTGATCGAGGCGGCGCGCAGCAAGAGCCAGGCCCATCTGCTGGCGATCTCGATCCGCAGGGTGCTCAGTCGCGCGGTGACTGACGTGCTGGTCCAGCGTGGCAACACCGCGGTCGTGCAGAGCACCGTCAAGAATCCCGGGGCCGAGTTCTCCGAAAGCGGTTACAACCGGCTGATCAAGCGCGCCGCCGATGACGACGATCTCGCGGCCGGCCTCGGCCTGAGGCCAACGCTTCCGCGCCACCTCTATTTGAAGCTTTTGGCCAAGGCCTCCGACACGGTGCGGCAGCGCCTCGAGGCTGCGCATCCGAAACAGGCGGCTGACGTTCCAACGGCGGTGCGCGAGGCGGCGCAACGTGCGCGCGCGGTGCCGGCAGCCGTGACCAAGCAAACCGAGATCGCCCATGCCCTGGTCAAGTCATTGTACGAGGACAGCCGGCTCGACCAGCATTTGGTGACCCAGTTCGCGGAAGAAGGCCGCTTCGACGAGACCAATGCTGCGATCGCCGCGCTCGCCAATGTCACGGTGGCAACGGCTGAGAACATGATGCTGGAGAGCCGGGCGGAGGGCGTGATGATCCTGGCAAAGGTCGCCGGCCTGTCATGGTCGACCGTGACGACGATCATCAGGATGCGTGACGAGATATCCGGCGGGGAACCGGCCGATCTCGCAGCCTGCAAGGCCACCTATGAGCGGTTGCGCTCGTCGACCGCGCAACAGGTGATCCGCTTCCATCGCATGCAGCAGAAGGTGCCGGTGGCCTGACGGCTTTCAGAACCGAAGCACTCTCGATCCCGCAACCGCGCCGATCGCGGCGACCGCCGCAGCGGCCAGCGTGTACCAGGTCGCCACGAACAGCGGCGAGTCGTCCGTGCAATGCGCGGCATAGAGCGTCGCCGCAAAACCCGCCGACAAGAATCCGGCGATCGCCCCCGTGAGGACCGGCCGGGTCGGCGCGCCGTGGCGCAGGCCGATCAGCGCCGCCACCAGGAGCGGCAGCGAGATCACCGGAATGGCCGACAGGCAGATCCTCGAATTGTGGCCCACGAGGCGGGTCATCATCGGCAGCCGCTGCGGCATCATCATCTCGCTGCCGATCCCCGCGACGAGGAAGCCGATGGGGATCAGAAGCAGCCAGATCCAGCCCCGCGGGCCAGCCTCCGGCCTGGACAGATGCAATCCGACCGTCAGCGCCGACAGCCCAAGCGCCAGCGTCACCGCGAATTTCAGGTCGAAGAACGGGTTGTGCATCGCGGTCATGACGTCGGGCCTGACGCCCAGGATCACCAGGAACAGGGCGACCGATACCGGGGCCGCAGCGAGCAGAGCCAGCGCCAGCACCATGCCGACGGGTCTCGTCTGGTGCGCGTTGTCGGCAGCCAGCGTTCGAATGAGCTGATCGGTGTCCATCCTCATTTCTCCCGCAGTCTGGCGGTGAGACTGGCCAGGCCTCGATGCAGCGCCACGCGAACGGCGCCTTCAGTCATCGAGAATCTTTGCGCCGTATCCTTGATCGAGGCGCTGTCGACCGCGATTGACTGCAGCACCTCGCGCTGGCGGACCGGCAGCTGTTCGAGCTGTGCCGCCACCTCGCGCGTGGAAGGCGTCTCCGCGGCGGGTTGGTCGGCCAGCGTTTCGGCGAAATCGTCAATACTGACGAAAACCCGCCGGCCACGCCGGCGCAGGGCATCGATCAGCTTGTTGCGCGCGATCGCAAACAGCCAGGGCGCGAACGGGGCATCCGCGTCCCAGGTATGCCGTTTCAGATGCACCGCCAACAAGATCTCCTGCACGATATCCTCGGATTGATCGACCGGCTGTCCCGCACGCGCGAGGCCGCGGCGCGCGAGACCCCGCAAGACCGGCGTGAGGCCCCTGAGGAGGCGCTGATAGGCCGCATCATCCCCCTTGAGGGCGGCGCGCATCAGGCCGGTCCATTCGTCCTCACGATCGCGCACCAAAGTTCCTTCAAACCATTTCGTTCAGTTTTTCAAATCGTTACGCGCCAGGCGAGAGGTCACGAGATCGTGATCGGTGTCCTAGATTGCGGCCGGAATCGGCGCAGAGTGCCTGCCGGCCACCCGCGGGGCTCATAACATCGTTTGGCGGCGCTGACATCGGGATTCGGATGTGGCGGTCTTCGGGACAGGTCGCATCCGAAGCGGCCGGCTGCCCCGCTTTTGCCCGCACCGGCTGCGAAGATTCCCACTTTCCGCCGCGGTGCTGTCACGCACTGGGCTCTCTCTTTTTACATCGGCGATTCGCAAAACTTTCGGAGATTGCCAAATGACCAGGAAGGTCGGTGGGCGTCTGGCATTGATGTTCGCGGCGGGCTTGATCGCCTATTTTGGCGTGCCCTTGCGCGCAGCGCTGGTGTCGAGCGTGGCTGATGCGCAAACGGCCCGAACCAGTTGGCTCGGTGACACGCTCTCTCCGTCTGACGTCATGAACCTCAGGCCGATCGTGGGCAGCAAGGCCGGCTCGACCGGCAAAGCCAAGGCGGTCGTGGTCGCGGAAGCCCAGATCGGGCAAGGTCAAATGGTCACCCCGGACCAGCTCAGCGATGTCGATCGCGCGCTTGCAGGCAGCGCCGCGCGTGCGACGGTGGGCATTGCCCCCGCCGCGACCAGGCACATCGTCCGCGTGGCCCCGATCATCGTCGCCTCTCCCAGCGATGCCTGGGACCAGACCTCGCTGATCGGCAAGATCTTCGTCGGCATCGGGGCCTGCCTGACGCTGGCCTCGGCGTTGCGCATGTTCGTGGCCTGAGCGAGGCCACCGCTGCATTGCCGGCCCACTTGATGCCCACCCCGTGAGCGGGCAAATTGCCCGCGAGCTGAATCTCTGTGGGGTGGATCATGAGCGTCTTCGAACACATCATCGTCGAGCGCCAGGGCGCGGTCGGCATCATCAGGCTCAACCGTCCGAAGATGCTCAATGCGCTGTCGTTCGGCGTGTTTGGCGAGATCGCAGCCGCAGTCGACGATCTGGAAGCCGATGAGGCGATCGGATGCATCGTCGTCACCGGCCGCGAGAAGGCTTTTGCGGCGGGCGCCGACATCAAGGAGATGCAGCCAAAAGGCTTCATCGACATGTTCTCCGGAGATTTCACCAGCGTCGGCGGCGACCGCATCGCCCGCTGCCGCAAGCCGACCATTGCGGCGGTCGCGGGCTACGCGCTTGGCGGCGGCTGCGAGCTCGCGATGATGTGCGACATCATCATCGCGGCCGACAACGCGAAATTCGGCCAGCCAGAGATCACGCTCGGCACCATTCCCGGCATCGGGGGCACGCAGCGGCTGACGCGCGCGATCGGAAAATCCAAGGCGATGGATCTCTGCCTGACCGGGCGCATGATGGACGCCGCGGAAGCCGAGCGTTCGGGCCTCGTCGCGCGCGTGGTAGCGGCGGACAAGCTGATGGAAGAAGCCCTCGCCGCCGCTGAAAAGATCGCCGGCATGTCGCGTCCCGCCACAATCATGGCAAAGGAGGCCATCAACCGCGCCTTCGAGACGCCGCTGTCCGAAGGGCTGAGCGTCGAGCGCAATCTGTTTCATTCGACCTTTGCGCTGGAGGACCGCTCCGAGGGCATGGCGGCCTTCATCGAGAAGCGCAAGCCTGTGAACAAGAACCGCTGACGCAAGCCGGCTGACCCGTCATGGAACGCCACGGCCCATGGCAGGAGTCGATCAATTGACCTCTGGGCGACCGATGGGCGTCGGTGCGACGGCAACAGTCCGTTAACCCTTGAGCGCACGCCATTCCCCGCCGCCATTTTTCGCGCAATCTCAGATAGTATGAGAGGCGGTTGCCATCTTTGACGGCGATTCGCCAAACGAGGATCTCGTGATCGCCAAGATCGTGCGCTGGTCGGCAACGGCCTTGCTTGTCCTGTGCCTGCTGCTGGTTGGGACAATCGCTGCGCTTCGGCTCGCCGCCAGCTTTCGGGAAACCGCCGACCGCGACGAGCTCGCGCCGCCAAGCGGCCATCTGGTCGCGACGCGTCGCGGCCGGGTTTTCGTCCAGGAGAAGGGCGCGGCCGAGGGCGTTCCGGTCGTGCTGTTCCATGGAACTGCGGCCTGGAGCGAGTTGTGGCGGCAAACGATCGATCGGCTGGCCGCGGCCGGCTTCCATGTCATCGCGCTGGACTTGCCGCCATTCGGATTCTCCGACCGGCCGGGCAGGTACACGCGCCGCGACCAGGCCGCGCGTGTCAACGACGTCCTGATGGCGCTTCATGCGGCTCCTGCCATCATCGTCGGCCATTCGTTCGGCGCCGGTGCCGCGACCGAACTTGCGATGCGCTTTCCAGAGCGCGCGCGGGGGCTGGTGCTGGTCGATGCTGCCTTGGGATTGACGGCGCCACCCGCCGATCCACCCTGGCTGCTCGAACCGAAATGGGTCCGCGAGATCCTGGTGTCGCTGACCGTGACCGATCCCCTGGCCACGCGGTTCCTGCTGCGATCCCTGATCGGGAAAAAGGACCGCGCGCTGCCGCAATATGTCGAGATCCTGCAGCGGCCGACCAGACTGCGCAACAGCACACCTGACATCGCCGACTGGCTGTATTATTTCGTCGGCTCCGACCTGCTGGCCGAGAGCGCCGATCGCAAGGCCTATGCGCGGCTGCACCTGCCCGTCGCGATCCTGTGGGGCGAGGAGGATACAATCACCCCGCGCGACCAGGCCCGCGACCTGCAGGCGCTGCTGCCGGTGGTTGCGCTGACGCTGCTGCCCGGGCTTGGTCACATTCCCCAGATCGAGGACCCCGACATGTTCAACGACGCGCTGTTGAAGGTGATCGCAAAACTCTGACATTGCTCTGGCGACCAGAGACGGCCATGGAGACCGTCGGATTGCGCGCGCGGACTGCCTCGCCTAAACAGGAGCCATTCAGCCAGAGACATTCCAATGAAAGGCCGTCGTATTCACGTGACCGGTGCGTCCGGAACGGGCGTCACCACGCTCGGCCGGGCGCTGGCGGACGCGCTGGCGCTGCCGCATCACGACACCGACGACTATTTCTGGCAGCCGACCGCGCCACCCTATCGCACTCAGCGCGACGCGGCGGATCGCTTGCGCCTGATGCGGGAGATGTTTTTGCCGCGCGCCGACTGGGTGTTGAGCGGCGGGCTCGACGGCTGGGGCGACGCGCTTATTCCCCACTTTGACCTGGTCGTGTTCATTGTCACGCCGCAGGAGGTCCGCATGCGGCGCCTGCGGGCCCGCGAGGCCGCGCATTTCGGCGCGGAAGCCGTCGCGCCCGGCGGCTGGCGCCATGAGGCGACAGAGTCCTTCCTCGAATGGGCCTCTCACTACGAGGATGGCAGCCGCGAGGGGCGCAGCCTGGCGCGACACCAGGCGTGGCTTGCAAGACTGCCCTGCCCGGTGCTGCGCCTCGACGGATCGCGGCAGCTCGATGCGCTGGTTGTGGCGGCGCGCGCGGCAATCGAAGGCTGAAGAGACAATTTGCTTGCGCCGACATGCCGAAGCGGCCACGCTGCCGACAACGATTGCGCATCAACGATGCGCAGGAACTTCGCGATAAAGCGCGTCAATCAGATGGCAGCAACGCCACAGGGAGGACCATCATGCTCAGCCGACGCAGTCTCATGCTCGCTTCCATTGCTGCCGGAGTGACCATGCGGCACGGATCCGCGATCGCCAAGGCGTCGCAGCCGTCGACGCCGGTCAATTTCGATGTTCCCGCAGGCGCCTGCGACTGCCACACCCATATTCACGGCGATGTCGAAAAATTCCCGTTCTTCGCCGGCCGCGTCTACACGCCGGAACCGGCTTCTCCGGAGGAAATGAGCGCGCTGCACAAGGCGCTGCATATCGAGCGCGTGGTGATCGTGACGCCGAGCGTCTACGGCACCGACAATTCGGCGACCCTGTTCGGCATGAAAGCGCGCGGCGCCAATGCGCGCGGCGTCGCCGTGATCGACGACAAGACGGCCGAGAGCGATCTCGACGCCATGCAGAAGGACGGCTTTCGCGGCATCCGCCTCAACCTCGCAACCGGCGGCGTCAATGATCCCAATGTCGGGCGGGCGCGCTTTACGGCGGCGGTCGAGCGCATGAAGGCGCGCGGCTGGCACGTCCAGCTCTACACCAGTCTTGCGATGATTGTGGCAATCAAGGATCTCGTTGCCGCCTCCCCGGTGCCCGTCGTGTTCGACCATTTCGGCGGCGCGCAGGCCGAGCTCGGCCTCAGCCAGCCCGGCTTTTCCGAGCTCCTCGATCTCGTCAAAAGCGGCAAGGCCCATGTGAAGATTTCCGGCGCCTACCGCTCCTCGAAGCAGGCGCCGGATTATTCCGACATGGTGCCGCTCGCGCAGGCGCTGATCGCAGCCAACGCAGAGCGCATCGTCTGGGGCAGCGACTGGCCGCACCCGGATTCGACGATCACGCCGGGGCGAAAGGCGACCGATCTCGCACCATTGTACCAGATCGACGACGGCCGCCTGTTCGACCAGCTTCCGGTGTGGGCGCCGGATGCCGCGATCCGCAAGGCGATTCTGGTCGACAACCCGGCGCGGCTCTATGGGTTCTGATAGGGCGCCGTTTCGGGCCGAAGCTTGATTGCCACCAACGCCATCGCCGGCCATACGACGCCCCTGGCCGGATCGAGGAGTCGACCATCATCCTCGGTGGAAGGATGGAGCATCGCTTTGCGCGCTCGTCGCCGCGGCGATTGACCGGCCGGACTGAACCACCTATGGTCCACGCGACGGTTCCCCTTGGGGATCAAAAGGGAACGCGGTGAGGATCTCGATGGTCCGAAGCCGCGGCTGCCCCCGCAACTGTAAGCGGCGATGTTTTCGTCATTGTGCCACTGGGAACCATGCTCCCGGGAAGGCGACGGAAGCGGTGAGTCGCGAGCCAGGAGACCTGCCGTCAGCCGTGGTCACACGCGAGCATGTCGGCCGGGGTGCGCTGACAGTAGCCGAGCCAAAGGTCCTTTTGGGTCCGAGGTGAGACTTCGTTCGCGGTGACGTGCCACAGCCGTCCCGTCCGAGGTCACCAGCATGGACCGCTCTATCATCCCTACGTCTTGTGCGCTCGCACCAGAGCAGCGCTTCCTCTCGCTGTTGACATGCGCGCCGGCGCAGCGCCGCCCGCGCATCGTCACGGACGCCGGCGGAGCCGGTCATTCGCTCGCGGTCCGATAGGCTGAGCACTGCCGCGCTCCGCTTCGCCGATCGATCACATAGCGAGCTCCCGCATGGACACGAAAGCCTCGTCCCGCACCTTGCAATGGTGCTTGTTCGCCCTTGCCGCGGCCGGCTGGGGGCTGCTCGCCCTCGAGCGCGCGCCGCGCCTGCCACGACTCATCGACGGAACTGCGAGCGCGATCGGCGGCCGCGCGAACGCCAACCCTGCCCCATCGGTCGGACGCGACCGCGCTCGCGCCATCCAGCGCGATGGCGCCGCCATCGTCGTGCCGGACCATTCCCCCTATCGCAGCCGCGTCGCCGTCCAACCGGTTGAGATACGGACGATGCGGACCAGCCGGATCTTTCCAGCCAGCGTCGAGGCTGACGTGGCGCGCACCGTCAATGTTCTTCCGCCGCTGGCCGGACGGGTGACTGAGCTGAAAATCCAGCTCGGCGACGAGGTCAGGAAAGGCCAGAGGCTCACGGTGATCGAGTCGGGTGATCTCGCCCAGGCCATCTCGGACGCCGAGAAGGCGAAGGCCCAGGCAGAGCTGACCCTGGGCACTCTTCAGCGCGCGCAGAACATGACGAAGTTCGGCGGCATTGCCATCAAGGATCTGGAGCAGGCGCAGTCGGACTACGCCCAGGCGAAGTCGGAGCTCGACCGCGCAAGCTATCGTCTGCAGGTGATCGACGCGCGCGCCGAGGTTTCAGGCGACCGCACGTTGACCATGACGGCGCCGATCGACGGCACCATCACGGTCCTCGCAACCGCGCCGGGGTCCTACGTCAACGACACGACGCAGTCGTTGATGACGATCGCCAATCTCGAGCGGGTGTTCATCACGGCAAACGTCCCGGAGAACGACCTCGCGTTCGTCGCCAAGGGCGAGGATGTGGACGTCAGCCTGCGCGCGTTTCCGGGTCAGACATTCGCCGGCAAGGTCGACACCGTCAGCAGGGTGCTCGACGCCGATACGCGCCGCACCAAAGTGCGCGTGGTGCTCGACAATCCCGACGGCAAATTGCGGCCGAACATGTTCGCGACCGTCGAGCTGTTTGCCTCCGCGGCGCGAAAACTCGTGGTGCCCACTTCGGCGCTGCTCATCAACAACGACGACGTGAGCATCTTTGTCGAGGTCGGGCCCTGGAGGTTCGAGCGACGCGTCGTCACGACCGAAGCGGAGATCAACGACAGCATCGTCGTCACGTCGGGTCTCAAGGACGGGGACAGGATCGTGACGCGTGGCGGAGTGCTGCTCAATGATTGAGCGCCTGGTCGAATTCTGCGTCCGCAAGCGCCTCATCGCGATCGTGGTTGCCTGTCTCGTCGCGGGCTACGGCACCTACGCCTGGACCCAGCTCAAGCTCGAGGCCTATCCGGAGATCGGCGAGCTCTCGGCCCAGGTGACGACGCAGGCCGACGGCCTCGCCGCCGAGGAGATCGAGCAGCAGATCACCACGCCGCTCGAACGCGAGCTGAGCAACACGCCGAACCTCCTGCACATGCGTTCGTCGAGCACGTTCGGCCTGTCGCTCATCACCATGCTGTTTCGGGACGGCACCGACGACTACTGGATCCGCGACCGGCTGCGCCAGAAGATCGCGGCGGTCTCGCTGCCCTCCGGGATCGCGCCCGACCTCTCGGCCGTGATCGGTCCCACCGGCGAGATCTACCGGTACACGCTGGAATCGGACAGCAAGAACCTCATGGAGTTGTCCGATATCCAGCAATGGATCGTGATGCCGGCGCTCAAATCGGTGCCGGGCGTGGCGGACATCGGCAATTTTGGCGGCCTGACGCGGCTCTATCAGCTGACCTTGGACCCGGTCGAGCTGCAGCGTTACAATCTCGGCCTCAACGACGTCGTCACGGCGATCAACAACAACAGCACCAACGCTGGTGGCGGCCGGCTCGCCCGCGGCGAGCAATCCTACGTGGTGCGCGGCATCGGCCTGATCGCCACGCTCGAGGGCCTCGGCAACATCGTCGTCACCCAGCGCAACAACGTACCAATTCTGGTCCGCGACCTCGGGAAACTCGAATACGGACACCAGGAACGCGAGGGCATTCTCGGCAAGGACACCAATCCCGACACGATCGAGGGCATCGTCGAGCTGCTGAAGACCGAGAATGCCGCGCAGGTGCTCAAGGGCGTCCACGCCGAGGTTGCCGAGCTTAACGGGCAGCTGGCGCCGCAGGATGTCAAGATCGTCCCTTACATCGACCGCAACGATCTCGTGAACGCGACCGTCAGCAAGGTCGCACACACGATCCTCGAAGGGGTCGGTCTCGTCCTGATCGTGCTGATCCTGTTCCTTGGCAGCCCGCGCAGCGCGCTGGTTGTCGCGGTGACCATCCCGCTCGCGCTCGTCGTCACCTTCATCCTCATGAGCCTGACCAGGCTGCCGGCGAATCTGCTGTCACTCGGCTCGATCGATTTCGGTGTCATCGTCGATGGCGCGATCGTCGTCGTCGAAAGCCTGTTGCGGCGGCGCGAGGCGGACCCCACCCGGGCGCTCGACGAGACGGATGTCGCGCAGACCCTGCGGCAGGTCACGAGCCCGATCTTCTTCGCAACGCTGATCATCATCACCGCCTACGTCCCGTTGCTGACGCTCGAGCACGCCGAGGGCAAGCTGTTCGCGCCGATCGCCTACACGGTGGTGTATGCGCTGTTCGGGGCGTTGCTATGCGCCCTTCTGCTGGTCCCCGGCCTGGCATTCATCGCGTTGCGAAAGCCTCGACCCGTCTTCCACAATCCGGTCGTCGCAGTCCTGGAAGCCGGTTACCACCGCCTTCTCGACTGCAGCCTGACACATCGTCGCGCTGCCTATGCGGCGACTGCGCTGGCCTTCGTCTCGCTGTTCAGCCTGGGAGCGACGATCGGTCGCGAATTTCTGCCGGACCTCGATGAGGGCGCGCTGTGGCTGCAGGTGCAGATGCCGACCGGGCTCTCGCTCGACAAGGCGAGCGAGATGGCCTCGGACCTGCGGCGTGCCGTGCTCGAATTCCCCGAAGTCTCCTATGTCGTGACGCAACTCGGCCGCAGCGACGATCGCGTCGACGCCTGGACGCCGTCCCACATCGAGGCGCCGGTCGGCCTCACGCCGTATGACACGTGGCCGGCCGGAGAAACCAAAAAGGATTTCGTCCGGCGCCTGAAGGAGCGCGTCAGCGCGTTGCCGGGCATCACGATCGGCGTGCAGCAGCCGATCAGCGACATGGTCAACGACCTCGTCGGTGGCGCACATGCGGCGCTCGTCGTCAAGATCTTCGGCCCCGATCTCAAGGAGCTTCGCCGCATCGGCAACGAGGTCGTCGACGTCCTCAACGCGACCGCCGGGACGACGTCAGCGTCGATCTTCGAGGAGCCGCCGATCCCGCAGATCGCGATCAAGATCGATCGGGCCGCCATTGCGCGCTACGGCATCAATGTCTCGGATGTTGCAAGCCTGATCCGGACCGGCGTAGCCGGCAACACCATCGGCACCATCTATGTGAGCGACCGGACCTACGGCATCGCCGTGCGCTTCCCGGAACGCTATCGCAACAATCCGGCCGCCCTCGGCGATCTCCAGGTCATGACGTCCGGCGGCATGCAAGTGCCGCTGTCCCAGGTCGCAAGCGTGTCGCTGCAGAATGGCGAGAGCACGATCGCGCATGACGGCATGGGCCGCCGCGCCCTCACCGTGCGCATCGACTACGCCGACCGCAGCCTGTCGAGCTACCTGGCGGAAGCGCAGCAGAAGGTTGCAGAACGGGTCGCTTTCGATCCCTCCTACCATCTCGAATGGGGCGGACAGTTCGAGGCGCAGGGCCGTGCCACCGCGAGGCTCGCCTTGATCCTCGTGATGGTCATTTCGACCATGCTGCTGCTCCTGCTTGCCGGTTTCGGCAGGTTGCGACACGCGATCCTGATCCTGAGCATCGTCCCGCTCGCGGCGCTGGGCGGCCTCGTCGCGCTCAAGCTGACCGGCGAGCTTCTCAACGTCGCCACCGGGATCGGCTTCATCGCGCTGTTTGGCGTCGCCGTGCAGAACGGCATCATCATGGTGGCCAATCTCAACCGCGTGCGCGAGACGGACCTTGCGCTGCGCCAGGCGGTGCTCGCCGGCGCGCGCGAGCGCTTCCGGCCGGTGCTCATGACCTCGACGGTTGCGACCGTCGGCATGTTGCCGGCCGCACTGGCCACCGGCGTCGGCAGCGACGTGCAGCGCGGACTTGCCACCGTGATCGTCGGCGGGCTCATCGTGGCGACCGCACTGACGCTCGTAATCCTGCCGACGCTCTATTTCGGGATCGAGCGGGCGGTCGAGCGTCGCGTCGCCCGCGGGGTGGCCGTTCGGGCGGCAGCCGAATGATCCGCTCCTCGAAAACACCGAAGTGCCACAGGCAAGCAAGCCGACGCGTCCCCTTGGCGGCTGTGGGCGTCAGCCTTATGGTCGTGCTGGCTCTCGGCGGCTGCGCCGTCGGCCCGGATTTCAAACCACCGGCTGCCCCAGCCGACGAACGCTACACGCCCGAACATCTCGCCTCGCCTGGCAGCGGCGGTCGGGAAAAAGGTTCGGGCCAACGATTCGCCGAGGGCGCTGATGTGCCGGCGCGCTGGTGGAACGCGTTCAAATCGCCCGCGCTGAACGATATCGTCGAGCGCTCCCTTGGCAGAAACCCCAGCCTCGAGGCGGCGCTGGCAGCCATTGAGGTCGCGCGCGCCAACACCGATGCGCAGCGGGGCCAGTTCTTCCCGCAGGTCGGCGCCAACGCGACGTCAAGCCGGCAGCTCATCTCGAACAACACGACACTCGACCCCACCGATCCCAATGCAACGCCGCAGTCCCCTTACAGCCTCCACACCCCGCAGGTGAACGTGGCGTTCGTGCCGGACATCTGGGGCGCCAATGTCCGGCAAGCCGAAACGCTCGAGGCGCAGGCCGAGCAGCAGAAATACCAGTACCTGGCGGCCAGCCTCGCGCTGACGTCCAACGTTGTGAACGCCGCCATCGGCGAGGCATCCTCGCGCGCCCAGATTGCTGCGACCCGGAGGATCATTGCGATCGAGACCGAGTTGCTCGATCTGTTGCGTCGGCAACGCGCGCTGGGCCAGATCGCGGAGGCCGATGTGCAATTGCAGGTCGTTGCGCTCGCCCAGTCGCAGCAGCTCCTTCCACCGCTCGAAAAGCAGCTCGCGCAGCAGCGGGACCTCATGATCGCCCTGACCGGGGAACGCACTTCGATCGAGATGACCGAGACGTTCGAGTTGCACTCGCTCCGGCTGCCGCGCACGCTGCCGGTCAGCCTGCCCGCGACGATGCTGGCGCAGCGACCTGATGTGAGAGCGGCGGAAGCCATGATCCATCAGGCGAGCGCGGATCTTGGCGTCGCGATCGCCAATCGGCTTCCCAACATCGTCTTGACTGCCAATGCCGGCAGCTCTGCCTTCAGGGCAGCCGAGCTGTTCACCCCCGGGACCGGCTTCTACACGCTGGCGGCAAGCGCCACGCAGCCGATCTTCACCGGAGGAACGCTGGCAGCCAAGCAGAAAGCCGCAGAGGCAACGCTGAAGCAGGCGCAGGCCTCTTACAGAAACGCCGTCGTCACCGCGTTCCAGAACGTGACGGACGCGCTGCGCGCGCTCCAGCAGGACGCGCGTGCGGTCAATTCGGCGGTTGCCGCCGAGAGCGCGGCATCTCGCCTGCTCGACATCGTGCGGGGCCAGCTCCAGGCTGGGCAGGTGAACCAGTTTGCGCTGCTCAATGCGCAGCAGAGCTATCTCCAGGCGACGCTCAGCCGGATCCAGGCCGAGAGCAATCGTCTCGCAGACAGCGTCGCGCTCTTCACCGCTCTCGGCGGTGGCTTGGACGCCGCTGATCTTTGATCGCTCCGGCGGGGAATTCTTGCAGTTCGATGCTTCCCGTGAGACGCGCTCATTCGAGATGAGCAGCCAGTTTCGGCGGCTCCTGCTGTCGATGCAGCTCGTCCAGAAAATCGCGGCGCCACGCCGCCGACTTGCGCAAGCCGCCGAACGGAAACAGGTGGAATCCTGCAATCTGTGCGGTCGTCGCGCGCGGCGCCGACAGAAGCCCGCGCACAACCTCGTCCGGGCCGGTGTCGGTCAGGAGCCGGCCGTAGCGGCCGATCTGGGCCCGCAGCGCGCGGATCGAATTGCCGATGCCGCAGCGGAGTGCGAACTTGGTCAGCGTCGCCGGGCTCGCGGGGCCCGCCAACCCTATGATGACCGGAAGGGCGATGCCGCGCATGGCGAGGTCGTCGAGGAAGCCCAGGATCGGCGCGCGCTCGAAGCAGAATTGCGTGACGATGTCGACGTGGATGCCGCGCTCGCGGCCCCAATTGCCCCAGGCCCACAGCAAGGCCAAGGTGCCTGGTGTGTCGAGGAAGGGATGGCCCTCGGGGTGGCCGGCGACGCTCACGGAACCAAAGCCATGCGCCTCCAGAAGTCCGCTGGTGCGGATGTCATGGCTCGATCTGAACGGCCCCCTGGCGATCGCGACATCGCCCGCGATCAGCAGCACGCGCTTGATATCGGCCTCGCCGCGCGCACGCGCGAGAAAATCGTCGAGCGCCTCGCGCGAGGCCATTTCGCGTGCGGCGATGTGCGGCACAGGATTGAAGCCGGCTCGCCTCAGGGCCACGGCGGTCGCGACATTGTGCTGATAGTGATCGCCGGGCAGAAAGGTGATCGTGACATCCGTACCCGGCGCAAAATTGTCGCACAGTTCCGGCAGCTGATGGCCACGCGAGGAGATCTCCACGGAGGCCTGCGCGAGCAGCGAAACCAGTTCGCGTGATGGGTCGGATCCGGGTGCGACCATGGCCCCCTCCTCACGCCGGCGCGCGGCGGCGCGAGATCACATAGGTCTCGTCGTTGAACCAGAGCCCGCCATGCTTTTTCAGCACCCGGTCGGTCGCTTCGAGATAGCGGCCGTCGCGCACCACTTCGGAGAGCCTGATATCCTCGACCTGCGCGACATAGATCGCGGCGTTCCAGGCCGCGAACAAGGTCGAGGTGCCGATTGGGCCCGAGACCTCGTCGGGCAGCGTATGCATGTGGTAGCGGAAGATTGAGCGCGCGTCGGACGACGCATTGAAATTGTAGTGACGTGCCGCCCCTGCGAGCTCATGCTTGACCTGGCGCAGGATCGCATAGCGATCGGTCTTGAAGGGATCATCACCCGGCCAGACCTGGTCGATGATCTCGATGCCGGGATCGTGGCCATGGGAATGGATCCCGATCAGCCGGCCGCCGGGCCGCAGCGACCGCACCAGGGGCGTGACCACTTTGGACGCCTTGAACTCGACGCTGGAGCGCGCCCGGTAAGGCTGCGAGGCGATGACGAGATCATAATCGGCCATCACCTTGCCCGGCCGTGGCGTGATCGGATCGAGCAGGAACGAATGATCCTCGCGCCGCAAGGTCAGCACGATAGGCCGCATGTAGACGGGGTTGCCGGTCTTCTGGCTGATTCCGGCCCGCCAGTTCTCGGCAAGGAAGCCCTCGAGTTCCCTGATCTGTTCGGCAAAGCCGTGCGCGGTGTTGCCCGACAGCGCGACGTCCTTCCAGATCAGCCCCTGAGCTGATGTGGCCGAGCGCGGTGTCAGCCACGGCGCCTCGGCGTAGTAGAGATTGGTCACGACCAGCACGGTCGCCGGATGCTCGAACAGCCGGTCGGCCATCTTTTCGAGCATCATGCGAACGTCTTCGTAGGAGATTTCCTTGGCCACGACATAGAGCGGCATGGTCGGAAAGCGCGCATGCAACGCGCGCATCACCCGCGACAGCACGGTGCCGTCGCCGACGCCGGCATCGAACAGTCTGAGCGCCGGCGGCGACGGCTGCAGGTTGGACAATTCGAGCGAAACGCGGTTGGCGATCTCGGTCTTCTCGCTGCAGGTCGAGACGAACAAGAGATATTTTTGGCGGTTGTCGAAGAAGCGGAAGCCTGGCGGCGCGATATCGGCCACCGCGTCGGCGGCGGGCCTGGCCGGCGTGGGCAGCTTGCCCGGCGGCGTCGCGGGCGGCGGACGGTGTTGGCCGAGATAGGCGCGGAGCTTGTCCAGCGTGCCGGTGGTGATCCTGGCGCCGTCGCGCAGGCGCGACACCAGCTTGCCGTCGTTGACGGCGAGCCGGCCGAACGTCGATTCCGCCGTTTGCGTGGCGCGACAGTAGTCCCGGATCTCGCTCAGGATCTGCTCCGCGGTGGCCGCGCCGGTCCCGTTCCCCTGAAGCTGATCGGTCCGCATGGCGTTGTCCCCGCGGTTTCCTTCCCTGTCGCTCATCAGGGGGCAGCCCGTTGGGAACGTCAACCACAAACGGAGTGGGCAGAAATTGTGGGCACACGCCCACCTTGGGAGCCGGATGGCTCAGCCACGGGGCGGCCATTGCGGGGCATGGCTGCCGAGCGGCATCGCCGGCCGCGACCAGAAGGCCGGGGTTTTCGCAAGGATGGCGGCGTGGCTGACCGCGTGCAACGGGCCGAAGCCGGACGACGACTCCTCCAGGAAGGGCTGCGCCGCGTCGGCCGGCAGGTCCGGAGTCTTCAGGCCATCGTCAACGCGGCCGAGATCCCACAACCAGCGCCCGGTCTGCGCCAGCGACACCCGGACGTGCCAGCTCCCACCCTCGCGCGCCTGGCGCGCTTTCGCCATCATCGTGCCGAACGCCATCAGGTAGCCGGTGGCGTGATCGAGCATCTGCGCAGGCAGTTCCTTTGGCCCGTCGATCCCGGCCGCGACGCCCTCGGCATGGTTGAAGCCGGTCGCGGTCTGCACCAGCGAGTCGAAGCCGCGGCGGCCGGCCCATGGACCACCATGGCCATAGGCCGACAGCGACACGGCGATGATGCCGGGACTGATCTCCGCGGCCTGTTCGGGCGAGAAGCCGAGCACGGACAATGCGCCCGGACGGTAACCTTGCGCAAAGATATCCGCGCCTGCGAGCAGTTCACGAAACCGGGCGCGGCCCTCCTCGCTTCTGAGGTCGAGAAAGCAGGAGAACTTGCCGCGGCCGGTGTCGATGGTGAGCCATGGGATCGCCGGAAGATCGGGCCCCGAGACCAGCATCACATCGGCGCCGTGGGCGGCGAGCGCGCGCCCCGCGACGGGACCGGCGATCACCCGCGACAGGTCGAGCGCGCGCAGGCCCTCGAGCGGACGCTCGCCCGCGGGCCACGGTTTTGGCGCAGCCTCGCCGAGCTTCTCGATGATGACCGGCGGCAGCCCGGCCAGCGCCTTCGCCTGCGGCAGCACAGACCATTCCTGATGTGAGCGCATCAGCGCGACCACGCCGCCGGCCGCATAGGCCGCGGTCTCGAAGGCTTCGCCCTCCCACTGCATCAGCGCCGACTGCACGGCGTCGCGCTCCGCCTTGCAGTTGAGCACGTTGCAGGCAGCTGCGCGGTGATGCGGAAAATTGGTGTGCAGCCGGACGAAGCGTTGGTCGCCGGTGCGATAGACGCCGGCGATTGCGTCCCAGGCCGGCGGCGGCGGCGCGCCATCGACGCGCAGATAGCGCTCGGAACGGCATTCGACCACGGCATGGCGCATGTCGACCGAGACGGCCTGCGCCTGCCCACTGCGCAGCCTCCAGATGTCCGCCGCGGCCAGGCCCGCCGCCGCGATCGAACTTTGCGCGGCAACCGCGACCCGGAACGAGGACGGCAGTTGCGGCTCGTCTCCGGTGAGGGTGACCGCATCAAGCGCGGATGCCTCGCCGCCGGCCAACGTCCAGAGATCGGAAACGATGTCGAAAGGGGTTTGCATGAGAGCCTCTGTCAATGCTTTCGTGCGAGCGGACGTCTCGCATTCAGCGGATCACAACGCCACAAGCAACCGTCGTTACGCTCAGTCGAAAGGGCGTCAAGCCCCGGATCGCCTGGCTCGGCTCGCCTGCTGCACATACTCGCGCAGCGCTCGATTGATGCGTGTTTGATAGCCCTCGTTCGACGTCGCGTGATTCTTGAACCAGGCGACGACGTCGACATCGAGCCGAAGGGTCAGCTGCTGCTTGACTGGTCGATAAAAGAGACCGCGCTTGGCACTTGACCAGTCGAGAAGTTCCGGCGCATCGGAGGTGTCGATGGCGTCGTCACGGAGTGACGCGAGCGCCTTCAGTTCTGCCCGCCGTTCGGACGTTGACCGCTTAGAAGTTCCCTTCTTCATAGGCTTTCCTTTCGTGCGCGGTCGCTTTTCGAGCGCTGATGATACGGCCGACGAGATCGCCTTCCCCGGACTCGATAGGCCAAGTATGAACAACCAACAGCAGCACCGGCCCTACAAGCCCGATCGTATGCCAACGATCACCGTCCGGGTGAGGGTCTGGCTTTGACGCGTGCAGCGGATCATCGAACACCAGCGCCGCGGTTTCGAACGACAGGCCATGCTTGGTGCGATTTGCCTTGGCTTTGCCGATATCCCATGTCCAGCGCATAGGTACGCTTCTGTAGTTACAGATATGGAGCTACGATCGAAGTGTCAAGAGATTGAGCAGCGGCCCGAAAATCGTCTCAATGAAAATCCCGCGAGCGCGGCAACAGGCGCACATTGCGGGGATGGCGGACCTTTTGCGCCGGATTGTCCGGATGCTGGCGAGGATCGTCATGCAGCGGCTCGATCAGCGCCGCATTGTTCGGCAACGCAGGCTTGCGGCCGAGCCTGTCATCCGAGAGCAGATGAAGGTCGGCCGAGCGGTCGTAGAGCCGTTCGGCAACGAGATGCACGACCTTTTCCGGGCTGCTCTGGATATAGCCTTCAACGAGAACAAGGCGCGAGCCCATCACCTCTTTCCGGAAGCGCTCCATCACCTTCGGCCACACCACGATGTTGGCGATGCCGGTTTCGTCTTCCAGCGTCATGAATACCACGCCCTTGGCGCTGCCCGGGCGCTGGCGCACCAGCACCACGCCGGCGCAGCTTGCACGCTGCCTGTCCCTGGCATCAGAAACCTGGTGACAGGCCAGCACGCCTTCGCGCGAAAACATCGGCCGCAAAAATTCCATCGGATGGCCCTTCAGCGACAGCCTGACGGTCTGGTAGTCGGCGACGACGTGTTCGGGCAGCGGCATTTCCGGGAGGCTCTGTGCATGCTCGTCCGGCTGCTCGCGCGCGATCGCCGCCTCGAACAGCGGCAGGGCTACGTCGTCCGGCAGCCGCCGCACCGCCCAGAGCGCGGCACGGCGGTCGAGGCCGAGGGAGCGGAATGCATCGGCATCCGCCAGCAGCATCAGCGCGCGCTTGGGCAAGGCCGTGTCGCGGGCAAAATCCTCCAGTGTCGTGAAGCGACGGCGCGACCGCGCCGCGACGATGCGCTCGCACCATTCATCGCCTGACCAGCTTTCCGGATCGTCCAGGTCGCGCACCTTGAACCCATCGATCTGGCGGAAGCCGAGCCGCACCGCGTGATGGTCTTCGCACTTCTCCTCCAGCGTGTTGTCGCCATGGCTGAAGCAGACATCGACCTCGCGCACGGTGACGCCGTTCTTGCGGGCGTCGCCGACGATCTGCGCCGGCGCGTAAAATCCCATCGGCTGGGCGTTCAACAGACCGCAGCAGAACGCGTCGGGATGGAAATGCTTCAGCCAGGAGGAGATGTAGACGAGCTGCGCGAAGGCCGCCGCATGGCTTTCCGGAAAGCCGTATTCGCCAAAACCCTTGATCTGGTTGAAACAGTTTTTGGCGAACTCCTCCGGATAGCCGCGCCCGATCAGATTGCCGACCATTTTTTCCTCGAATTTGTGGATGGTGCCGACATGGCGGAAGGTCGCCATGGCGCGGCGCAGCTGGTTGGCTTCATCGGCTGTGAATTTCGCGGCCTCGATCGCGATCCGCATCGCCTGCTCCTGGAACAGCGGTACGCCCAGCGTCTTGCCCAGAATGTCCTTCAGTTCATTGCGGTCGCCGTATTTTGGATAGGGATAGTCGATCTGCTCCGGCTTGAGGCCACGCCGCTTCAGATAGGGATGCACCATGTTGCCCTGGATCGGTCCGGGCCGGACGATCGCGACCTCGATGACGAGGTCGTAGAAGGTGCGCGGCTTCAGGCGCGGCAGCATGTTCATCTGCGCGCGGCTCTCGACCTGGAACACGCCGAGCGATTCGCCTCGGCACAGCATGTCGTAGACTTCTTCGACCTCGCGCTCGACGCTCGCAAGCTCCAGCCGTTTTCCTTTGTGCAGATCGATCAGGTCGAAACATTTGCGGATGCAGCTCAGCATGCCGAGCGCCAGCACATCGACCTTCATCATCCTGATTTCGTCGATGTCGTCCTTGTCCCATTCGATGAAGGTGCGGCCTTCCATCGCGGCATTGCCGATCGGCACGAATTCGTCGAGCCGGTCCTGGGTCAGCACGAAGCCGCCGACATGCTGCGACAGATGGCGGGGAAAATCGATCAGCTCGGCCGCGAGCCGCACCGCCTGATCGATCATCGGATTTTTTGGATCAAGCCCGGCCTGCTTGACCTGCATCTCGGAGAGGCCGTCGCCCCAGCTCCCCCACACCGTATCGGCAAGCAGCGCCGTGACGTCTTCGGTCAGGCCCAAGGCCTTGCCGACGTCGCGAATCGCGCTGCGCGGCCGGTAGTGGATGACGGTCGCCACGATGGCAGCGCGGTGGCGGCCGTAGCGGTTGAAGACATATTGCATCACCTCCTCGCGGCGCGAGTGCTCGAAATCGACGTCGATGTCGGGCGGCTCGCGGCGCTCCTCGGAGAGAAAGCGCTCGAACAGAAGGTCGATCTCGACCGGATTGACCGAGGTGATGCCGAGCATGAAGCAGACGGCCGAATTGGCCGCCGATCCCCGGCCCTGGCACAGGATGTTTTTAGAGCGCGCGAAGCGGACGATGTCATGCACGGTGAGGAAATAATGCGCATAGTCGAGCTTTTGGATCAGCGCCAGTTCCTTCTCCAGCGTTGCTTGCAGCTTGGCGTCGATGCCTTGCGGGAAATAATGGTCCCTGCCCTGCCAGGTCAGGTCTTCCAGATGCTGCTGTGCGGTCTTGCCCGGCGGCACCGGCTCGTCGGGATAGCAATATTTCAATTCATCGAGCGTGAAGGTGATACGCTTGGCAAAGCGCAGCGTCTGGTGGATAGCGTCCGGATGATCGCGAAACAGCCGCGCCATTTCAGTGGCCGGCTTCAGGTGCCGCTCCGCATTGGCTTCGAGCAGGCGGCCCGCGGCTTCGATATCAGTCTTTTCGCGGATGCAGGTGACGACATCCTGCAGCACCCGCCGGCCGTGGTCGTGATAGAGCACGTCATTGGTGGCGATCAGCGCAACGCGTGCCTCCATTGCGATCTGCTGCAAACCCGCAAGCCGCCGCTTGTCGTCACCGCGATGAAACAGGCTTGCTCCGAGCCACACGCCATCGGCGCACGTGGCGCGTAGCGCGCCGAGTTGCCGTGCGATCGCCTCGGCCTGAAGGCGATAGGGCGGCATCAGGACCAGCAACAATCCGTCGCTGAATTCTGCGAGATCCGCAAAGTGCAGATGGCACTCGCCTTTCTCGGCGGCGAGCTTGCCCCGGCTCAACAGGCGGCAGAGCCGGCCATAGGCCAAGCGGTCGCGCGGATAGGCCAATATATCGGGCGTGCCGTCGGTGAAGACCAGGCGCGATCCGATCAGGAGTTTGGGCAGCGACTTCAGCTCCGGATTTTTCAGCTCCGCATAAGCGCGCACGATGCCGGCGAGCGTATTGTGGTCGGCGATGCCGATCGCGGCCAGACCATATTCGCCGGCCTGGCGGACATATTCCTGCGGATGCGAGGCGCCGCGCAGGAACGAGAAATTGGAGGTGACGCCGATCTCGGCATATTGGATCGCGTTCATGCGAACAGCCCATGCATGAACCATTGCGGCTGCACCGCCTTGCCGTCCTGCTGCTCGATCTCGCGCTCGTAGAGCCCGTCGCGATAGACCCAGAACCTCAAACCCGCTTCGTCCTCGACGCGGAAATAGTCGCGCGTCAGCACGCCTCCATCCGCCCGCCACCATTCCATGGCGATGCGCTCGGGCCCCTCGGCGCGGACCACGGCATGCGTGGCGCGCCGCCAGACAAAGCGGGCCGGCGGCCCATCCGGCACCTGCGCGATCACCAAGATTTCTTCAGGCCGTTCGAACAGCCGTAACGGGCGCAGCGGCGGCTCGTCTTCCGCACGCTCCGGCCAGACCGCATTGGCTGCCGCGGCAAGATGCTGCTGCGCCGGCACGGGCAGCACCGCACGCTCCGGAATGTGAGTATTCTGCGGCAGGTGCACCAGGACGCGCCGGGCGCCGATGCGCGCCGTGATGCGGTCGATCAGCGCAGCCAGTTCGTCATTGTCATGGACGTGAGCGTCGAGATCGCGCTGCTCCTGCACCACGATTTCGCTGCGGCTGGCGGCAAGGCGGATGAGATCGAAACCGAAGCCGGGGTCGAGCGGATCGGCAAGCGCATCGAGCCGTTCGCGGAACAGGCGGTCGATCACCTCGCCCCTGGTCACAGGCTGTCCGGTATCGACCATGATCGTGCGCACCGCTCCGTCGGTGCGGAAGAAGGAAGCTTCCAGCCGCCGTGCTCCCTTGCCCTGCTGCGTCATCGCTGTGACCAGCATCGCGGCCAGTCGCGAGAGGGCGGTCATGATCGCCGCGTCTGTTGCAACCGGCTCGACAAACCGCTTCTCGGCGATGTAATCCGGCGGGACTTTCCGCGGACTGATCGGGCAATCGCCCTGCCCCAGCGCTTGTGACAGGCGGGTCGTGAAGGCGGCGCCGAAGCGGGCGGTGATTTCATGGCGTCCGCGGCAGGCGACATCGCTGATGGTTTTCAGGCCGGCGCGCCGCAGGCCGACGGTGATCACTTCGCCCGCGCCGAGCGCGGAAACCGGCAAGGGGCCGATCGCATCGGCCTCCTCACCATCAGGGACGATGCGGCCATGGACGTGGCGGTTCAGCGTCCGCGCGCAGACCGGGTTCGCAGCGATCGCGGCCGAGACGGCAAAGCCCTGCATGGTCAGAAGATCCGAAACCAGCCGCAACATCGCGGCCTCGCCGCCGAACAGATGGGCGCAACCGGTGATATCGAGATAGAGGCCATGCGGTGGATCGAGCGCCACCAGGGGTGTGAAGCGATCGCACCAGTCGGCGATGCCGGTGAGCGTTTTCGCATCCAGCGCCTCGTCGGCGTCGAACACCTCAAGATGCGGACAGATGGCGCGGGCATTGGCGAGCGGCAGGCCGATCTCCAGGCCATAACGGGCCGCGGCCTCGTCGAGCGAATGGATTTTTAGCGCGTTGTTCTCCTTCATGACGACGATGCTGGGCATGTCGGTGTTGTTCCCTCCCCCCTTGGTTAGGGAGGGGGGTGAGCCGCAAACGCCGGAGTTCGTGACACCCCCTTCTCCAGCTCTCCCCCACAAGGGGGGAGAGGGCCGACCGCCCGTGTTGTGAGAGATATCTTCAACCTGCGCGGCGAAATATTGCGCGCGCTTGATGCGGTCGATGGGCAGCCGTGGCAGCCAGAGGCTGAGAATCCGCCGCCGGTTCTGTGAAAAGGCATTCATCGCATTTCCATTCCATGATCCATCGGCCGTTCAGGCCATGGCGGTTGCGGACAAGCTCGACGTCGAAGCGCGGCGCGCCCCACGCAGTCCAGGATGCCGCCGGCGGGGAATGCGCCGCGCGCACGATCCAGCGCGTTTCCGCCGTGGAGGGATTTGGCGTGGCTGCGATCCGCAGCACCAGGGCGGTAACGCCGGAGGCCTGCGCCGCCAGGGTCAGCCTGCGGCTTGCGACCAGATCGAGCTTTTGCGTTTCGCCCCAGATTTCCAGCACCACGGCGCCGAGCGCGTCGCAGGCCAGCGCATCAGCCGCTGCTCGCAATGTGGCGTCGACATCGGCGGCGCGGACCGTCACCAGGCAACGCGGATCGAGGCCGAGTTCGGCTAGCCCACTCATCGACAGCGCGCCGGCTTCGAGCTCGCAAAAATCCTGCCGGATCCAGAGCAGCGGCCGGCGCGACGCAACCCGCCCCGCAAGGCCCGCCACGAAACCCGTCGCAGCCGCACTCTGCCGGCCGGCATCAGTGAACACCTCGTGGACCGCGCCCACCGCGAGACCGCCCTGCAACGCCGCATCAGCCTCGGCATGGCCGAGCGCGATACGGCGCGGTTGCAGCACGTCGTCCTGCGCTGCGATCCGCTCGATGCGGCTGCGCAAAGTCGCAAGCGTGCCCAGGCGTGCGCTCGTCATCTGCGCCGCTTCCTTTGGAGATGAAGGCCGCTCCCGCATGAGAACCAGGAGCTGGCCTAATCGTTCATGATATGTTCTAATATAAAGCTAACATCGCCGGGAGAGTCAATCGGGATTGCCCCGGAGAAGAATCATCGAAGGAAATCAAGGGGCTGCATGAGGAGATGCAGCAACAGATGAAGGTATTTGGATGAGGCTTTGAATGCACCTGATAAGTCTCGACAACGAAACCGATTTTGACGGCTGGCGGATGGCGGCACGTGCGCTCGTGCTGCACGACGTGACGCCGCTCGAGGTGAGCTGGACGGTCAGAGATCGTGCGCGCGATCTGCCGTCGCAGGCCGCCTTGCCGTTTCCCGATGTGCCGGAAGGACGATTCAGCGTCCCGGCTAAATTCGTCGAGCTTGCGCGCAACGTGATCCTGCATCGCGACCCGCAACGTTTCGCGCTGCTCTATCGTCTTCTCTGGCGTGTGAGGCACCACCACGACCTCCTTGATGACACAACCGATCCTGACGTCGCGCAGGCTGGCGCCATGGTGCAAGCCGTGCATCGCGACGAGCGGCGCATGCAATCATCCCTGCGCTTCCACGAAATCGGCCGCGAGCGGACCTCGCGTTATGTCGCCTGGTACGCACCGGAGCACCATATCGTCGAGGCGGCTGCCACCTTCTTCGCGCGCCGCTATGCCGACATGCCCTGGTCGATCCTGACGCCGATTGTATCAGCCCACTTCGACGGTAGCATCATCTCCTTCGCCGACGGTGTCGGAGATGCCGAAGCGCCCTCGGCGGACCGGCTGGAGGAAACCTGGCGGCTTTATGCCGCGAACCTTTTCCCTCCCGCCCGGTTACATCCTAGGATGCAACCGCCGAAACGATCCTGGCAGACCATCGTGCCCTCGACGGCCGATGCTGCCGGCCAAGCGCCGACTGATCGGGAGGCTGAGATGCGAGGCAAGACCGAGAAATCCGTCACCGATATCGAAACGTTGCGCGTTGAGGCCGCGACCTGCCGGGCCTGCCACCTTTGGCGGAAAGCGACGCAGACCGTGTTCGGCGAAGGCCCAGACCATGCGCCGATCATGATGGTCGGCGAACAGCCCGGCGACAAGGAAGACCTCGCGGGCCGTCCCTTTGTGGGACCTGCGGGACAGATGCTCGACCGCGCCATGGAAGAGGCCGGCATCGACCGCAAGAAGGTCTATGTCACCAATGCGGTGAAGCACTTCAAGTTCGTGCCGCGCGGCAAGATCCGCCTGCATCAGAAGCCGAGCACGGACGAGATCAGGGCCTGCCGGCCATGGTATGAGCGGGAACTCGCCGCGGTCAGGCCAAGGCTCGTGATCGCCTTGGGGGCGACCGCGGCGCAATGCGTGTTTGGCAAGATCACCCCGATCAACAAGACCCGGGGGCATCCGATCGATCTTGCCGACGGACGAAAGGCCCTGGTGACGGTGCATCCGTCCTATCTGTTACGGCTGCCCGATGCAGAAGCGAAGGCGCAGGAGTACCGTCGCTTCGTCGAGGACCTGAAGATCGCCGCCGCCATGCTTGGGAACCCGGCCCGCGCGGCGTGACGATTGTTGCCCTGCTGCAACGCGATACGAGAGATAACCCGGCGCTGTCATCTCTCCGTCAAATCCGTCGGCCACAAGTTGACCCTCTCGGTTTAGTTCAAGAGGGGTCGCCATGACCGATATGACAGTCAGTTCGATGACGGGCGATTCAGGGCCCGTCCAGCCCGCCTCAAAGCCCAATTTGGACAAGGGGTTCAATCCCCTGACGATGATTTTGTTCTTCGGAGTCCTTGCCGCGGCATTGCTATTCGTCGCCTACAGCATCTATGCCGATATCGACGCGACGGGCACCAAGGTCACGACCTACACACCGTTTATTCTGCTGTTCGTCGCGCTGCTGATCGCTCTGGGATTCGAGTTCGTCAATGGCTTCCACGATACCGCGAACGCGGTCGCGACCGTGATCTATACCCACTCGCTGCCCGCCGAGATCGCCGTGGTCTGGTCGGGCATGTTCAACCTGTTTGGCGTCCTGCTCTCGTCAGGCGCGGTCGCGTTCGGCATCGTCTCGCTGCTGCCGGTCGAATTGATCCTTCAGGTCGGCTCCAGCGCCGGCTTTGCCATGGTGTTCGCGCTGTTGATCGCTGCCATCATCTGGAATCTCGGCACCTGGGCTCTCGGCCTGCCGGCTTCGAGCTCTCACACCCTGATCGGCTCGATCATGGGGGTCGGCATCGTCAACGCCACCCTGCGCGGCCGCGACGGCACCTCGGGCGTCGACTGGGGACAGGCCACCAACATCGGCAAGGCGCTGTTGCTGTCGCCCTTGTTCGGCTTCGCGCTTGCCGCCGTCCTGCTCTTCGTCATCAAGGTGATCCTGCAGCGCGCGACGCCCGCACTGTTCGCCGAACCGAAGGGCAACCAGCCGCCGCCGTGGTGGATCCGCGGCATCCTGATCCTCACCTGCACGCTGGTCAGCTTCTTCCACGGCTCCAATGACGGCCAGAAGGGCATGGGCCTGATCATGCTGATCCTGATCGGCACGGTGCCGACCGCCTACGCATTGAACCGGTCGATGCCGGCAAGCCAGATCGAGCTGTTCGCCAAGAACTCCACTGCCGCCAGCAAGGTCATCGAGGCCAAGGCCGCCGGCTACAACGTGATTGGCAACCCGCGGCCGGCGGTGACGAACTACGTCTCGCTACATCAGATCAACGAAGGCACCTATCCCTCGCTCGCCTTGCTGGTGCGCGATATCGCCGACCAGGTCACGCAATATGGCTCGCTGGCAAAATTCCCGGCGGAAGTCGTCGGCAACACGCGTAACGACATGTATCTGGTCTCGGAAGCGATCCGGTTCCTGATGAAGGACAAGGAGAGCGATCTCAAGGCCGACGATGTCGCGGTGCTGAACGCCTACAAGGGCTCGCTCGACAGCGCGACAAAATTCATCCCCGGCTGGGTGAAGATCGTGGTGGCGATCGCGCTCGGGCTCGGCACCATGATCGGCTGGAAGCGCATCGTGGTCACGGTCGGCGAGAAAATCGGCAAGACCCATTTGACCTATGCGCAAGGCGCCTGCGCCGAGATCACCGCGGCGGCCACGATCGCGGCGGCCGACGTCTACGGCCTGCCGGTCTCGACCACGCACGTGCTGTCATCCGGCATCGCCGGCACCATGGCCGCGAACGGATCGGGGCTGCAATGGTCGACGATCCGCAACATCGCGATGGCCTGGGTGCTCACGCTGCCGGCCGCGATGGTGATCTCCGGCACGCTGTACCTGGTGTTCTCGCAGGTGTTCTGAGGCAATCGTCATTGCGAGCGAAGCAATCCAGAAATCTCACCAGTTAGAGAGGCAGGATTGCTTCGGAGCTGACGGCGCAATGACGGATGAAATAGAAGAAGGCCCGCACGATGGTGCGGGCCTTCTTGTTTCTTGATACGATGAACAGACCTCACGCCGGCAGCGTATTCTCCACCAGCTTGATCCAGTAGGAGGTGCCGTAGAGGATCGCCTCGTCGTTGAAGTCGTAGGCGGGATGGTGCAGGCCGGCGCTGTTGCCATTGCCGCAGAAGATGAACGCGCCCGGTCGCGCCTGCAGCATGTAGGAGAAATCCTCCGCACCCATCAGCGGCGGCATTTCCTCGATATTGCCGTCGCCCGCGACCTCCAGCGCGACCTTTCTGGCGACATCGGTCTGGGCGGCATGGTTGACCGTCACCGGGTAGCCGCGCTCATAGCTGAGGTCGATCTTGGCGCCGGTGATCTGCGCCACGCCGGAAATGATCTCGCGCACCCGCTTCTCGACCAGCACCCTCACCTCGGGCGTCAGCGTCCGGACGGTGCCGCGCAGCTCGGCGGTCTGCGGAATGACGTTGCGGGCATTGCCGGCGTGGAATTCGCACATCGAGACCACCGCCGAGTCCAGGGGATCGAGGCTGCGCGCCACGATCGACTGCAGCGCATTGATCACCTGCGCGCCGACCAGGACCGAGTCGATGCATTTGTGCGGACGCGCCGCGTGTCCGCCATGCCCCTCGATCCTGATGTCGATGGAGTCGGTCGCGGCCATGACAGGACCGGGGCGGATCGCAAACGAGCCGATCGGAATCCCCGGGCCATTGTGCATGCCGTAGACCTGATCGATGCCAAAACGATCCATCAGGCCGTCCTCGATCATCGCCTTGGCTCCCGCGCCGCCCTCTTCGGCCGGCTGGAAGATCACGACCGCATCACCGGCAAAATTCCGCGTCTCGGCGAGATAGCGCGCCGCGCCGAGCAGCATCGCCGTATGGCCGTCATGGCCGCAGGCATGCATCAGGCCCGGAGTCCTGGAGGCGTAGGAGAGCCCGGTCGCCTCCTCGATCGGCAGCGCGTCCATGTCGGCGCGAAGCCCAATCACCCTGAGATCGGCGCTCGCGGCCGGCCGTTTGCCCTTGATGACACCGACCACGCCGGTCTTGCCGAGCCCAGTCGCGACCTCGTCACAGCCGAACTCGCGCAGCCGATCTGCCACGAAGGCCGAGGTGCGGTGGGTGTCGTAGAGCAGTTCCGGATATTGATGGATATCCCGCCGCCAGGCTTGAATGTCGGAGTGCAGGTCGGCGACGCGATTGACGATAGGCATGAGGCTCTCGGATCGGGTTGTGAAGGAGATTTGACTTGTCTAGCATGCCGCCCCATCCGACCCAACCCAGGTTGTCGGCCGGACCGGCATCCATCGCGCGGGCAGCAAAGACATACCTTACTCGCTTGCTGCAGCATCCAAGCTGTGCCATCGGTTTCGGCCCTGAAGGGACGGAAACATGAACATCCAGGCTGAATTGCGCTGTCGCTGCGGAGACGTGCGCGCGGTGGTGAGGGACCCCTCGCCAAAAACCGTCAATCGCGTGATCTGCTATTGCGATGACTGCCAGGCCTTCGCGCATCAGCTCGGCCGTTCCGAGCTGCTCGACAGCAACGGCGGAACCGATATCGTGCAGGTCGCCCCCGCATCCCTCACATTCGTGCAAGGTCAGGACAAGATCGCGGCGCTGCGACTATCGCCCAAAGGACTCTACCGGTGGTATGCGCGCTGCTGCAACACCCCGGTGGGCAATACGCTCACGCCGTCCCTTCCCTTCGTCGGCGTCGTCGCGCAGGCTTTCGAAGCCGATGGGCAAAGCCCGGATGCCCTGTTCGGCCATCCGCTCGGCGCGATCCTGGGCAAGTTCGCGATCGGAGACGTCCCGGCCAAGGCCAAGGGCATAAGCTTTTCGCTTCTGCTCCGCGTCCTGCGCCTGACGCTCGGCTGGCGCCTCGCCGGAAAAGCCTGGCCACATCCGTTTTTCGAACGCAGCAGTCACAACCCGCTTTATCCCATCACCGTGCTATCGCGCGAACAGCGTGACGCGCTGCGCCCGCTCTGCGGTCCGCGGCCGCAAGCTCTGACGTCGGTCCAATGAAGCAGCTGGAAGGCGATTTCGACTACATCGTCGTCGGCGCCGGTACCGCGGGATGCATCCTTGCCAACCGCCTGTCGGCCAATCCCGCCCGCCGGGTGCTGATCCTGGAGGCCGGCGGCAACGACAACTGGATCTGGTTCCACATTCCGGTCGGCTATCTCTTCGCGATCGGCAATCCTCGCTCCGACTGGATGTTCCGCACCGAACCCGAACCCGGCCTCAACGGCCGCGCGCTGGCCTATCCGCGCGGCAAGGTGATCGGCGGCTGCTCGGCGATCAACGCGATGATCTCGATGCGGGGACAGGCGGCCGACTACGACCATTGGCGCCAGCTCGGGCTCGCCGGCTGGGGATATGACGACGTGCGGCCGGCGTTCAAACGGCTGGAAGATCATTTCCTGGGCGAGAGCGAGCACCATGGCAGCGGCGGCGGTTGGCGTATCGAGGCGCCCCGGCTGTCCTGGACCATCTTGGACGCGGTCGGCGACGCCGCGCAGGAGATGGGGATTCGCAAAATCGCCGACTTCAACACTGGCGACAATGAGGGCGTCGGCTACTTCCACGTCAACCAGAAGCGCGGACGCCGCTGGTCGTCGGCGCGCGGCTTCCTCAAGCCGGCGCTGCATCGCCCCAACCTGCGGCTCGAGACCCATGTGCTGGTCGATCGCCTGCTGATCGAAAATGGTCGCGCGGTCGGCGTGCGCCTCATCCGGGACGGCGAGGCGGTCGAGGCGCGCACCAAGGGCGAGGTGATCCTGAGCGCGGGCGCGATCGGATCGGTGCAGGTGCTGCACCGCTCCGGCATCGGCCCCTGGGAGTGGCTGTCGCCGATCGGGATCGATGTCGTGCTCGACCGCCAGGGCGTCGGACGCAATCTGCAGGACCATCTGCAACAGCGTGCGATCTACAAGGTCGAGGGCGTGAAGACCTTGAACGAGACCTATCATTCCCTGGTCGGACGCGGCCTGATGGGCCTCGACTACGCGCTCCGCCGCCGCGGACCGCTGACCATGGCGCCGTCGCAGCTCGGCATTTTCACCCGCTCCGATCCGACGCGGGAACGCGCCAACATCCAGTTCCACGTGCAGCCGCTATCGCTCGACAAGTTCGGCGAGCCGCTGCACCGTTTTTCGGCGATCACAGTCTCCGCCTGCAATTTGCAGCCGACCTCGCGCGGCATCGTGCGGATCCGCAGCAGCGAGCTCCAGGCGGCACCGTCGATCGCGCCGAACTATCTGTCGACCGAGGAGGACCGCGTGGTGGCGGCGGATGCGATCCGCACCACGCGCAGGCTGATGCAGCAGCCCGCGCTCAAGCGCTATTCTCCGAGTGAGTTTCTTCCCGGCCCCGCGGTCGGCGACGACGATGCGTCGCTGGCCAAAGCCGCCGGCGACATCGGCACCACGATCTTCCACCCCGTTGGCACCGCGAAGATGGGAATCGCGAGCGATCATACGGCGGTGGTCGACGAACGCCTGCGCTTTCACGGCATCTCGGGCCTGCGCATCGCCGACGCATCCGTGATGCCGACCATCACCTCGGGCAACACCAACACGCCGACCGCGATGATCGCCGAGCAGGCGGCAACCATGATCATCGAGGACGGGCGGTAACTTGGCCTCATGGTTCGAGACGCCGCGCAAAAGCGCGGCTCGCACCATGAGGGGCAGATCGCCTCCAGGATGGCCACCTCATCCCGAGGAGCATCGCGAAGCGATGCGTCTCGAGGGATGGGCCACACGTACACCTCTACTCCCAGGACCAGTTCGAAAAATCGTTCTCGAACTGCGGGACCTCCTTCCACACGCCCTTCAGTTTCTTGCTGGCAATGGTGATCCATTGCGGCTGGAACAGGAAGCCGGCCACCGCGTCCGTTGCCAGCAGGCGCTGCGCGTCGCCGAGAAGTTTTGCGCGGCCGGCCTCGTCCGGTGTCGTCACGATCTGCTTGTAGAGCGCGTTGAAGGCGTCCGAATTGTAGCCGAGATAAAAGTCAGACTCGGTCAGCTTCACGAGGTCGAACGGCTCGACATGGGAGACGATGGTGAGATCGAAATTGTGCGGTCCGGTCGGGGAAAACACCTGCGACAGCCATTGCGCCCATTCCACGTTCTCGATCTTGGCGGTGATTCCGACCTTGGCAAGCTGCGCGGCGAGCACTTCCCCGCCCTGCCGCGCGTAAGCCGGCGGCGGCAGCTTGAGGCTCACCTCGAGCGGCGTGGTGACGCCGGCTTCGGCAAGCAGCTTCTTGGCCTTCTCCGGGTCGTAGGAGTTGATGCCGGTGGTATCGACATAACCGAGCGATCCCGGTGTATAGAAACTGCCGATCGGCACGCCAAAACCTTCGGCCGCGCCCTCGATCATCGCCTTGCGATCGATCGCTGCGAGAATGGCGCGGCGCACCCGTACATCGTCGAGCGGCTTCTTCTTGTTGTTGATCGCGACGATGGTCTTGGCCCTGGAGCCGCCGACGAGCACGACGAACCGCGGGTCCGCCTTGAACTGCTCGATGCCGCGCGCCGTCACCCTGGGAAACGCGTCAACGTCGCCCGACAACAACGCCGCGATCTGGGCGGCTGGATCGCTGATGAAGCGGATCGTCACCTTGGCGAGCTTGATTGCCGCCGCGTTGCGATAGTCGGGCCATTTGTTCAGCGTGATCGACGAGCCCTTGGTCCATGATCCCAGCGTATAAGGTCCCGTCCCGACTGGCTGCGTCGCATCGGTCGGAGCGCTCTTTGGCTCGACGATCGAGCCGCTCGCCTGCCCCAGCAGGAACGGCAGGTTCGGCTCGGAATATTTCACCGCCACCACGATGGTGTCGGAGTCCGGCGCAGTCACCGAGGCAAAGCTCTGGTAAAGGCTCTTGTCCTTATTGGTCGAGTTCGCCGCCGCGTTGCGGTCGAAGGAGAATTTCACCGCCGCGGCATCGAACGGCTCGCCGTTCTGGAATTTGATCCCCTTGCGCAGCTTGAACGTATAGGTCTTCAGGTCCTCCGAGGCCTGCCAGCTCTCGGCAAGCAGCGGTGACACCGAGCCGTCCTCGTTGATCTTGGTCAGCGTCTCATAGACGTTGTAGAGCGTGACCTCGGCGATCGCCGCCGCCGCGGCCGTGGTCGGATCGAGTCCGGGCGGCTCCAGCGCCATCGCCATGACGACGCTGTCCTTCTTGCCCTGCGCCTGGCCCGGCAACGGCACGGAGGCGACGAGGGCGGCCACCGCGAGGACGGATAATCTCTTCAACATTTGCTTGCTCCGCAGGAAGATCGTGGGACCAGTCTAGCCTTCCGCGGCCACCGGCGGCAACGCCATCACATCATCGGCATGATGGCAGGCGGCCAAATGTCCCGGGCCGAGCTCGCGCAAGGGGGGCGCCAGCTCGCGGCAGCGCTGGTCGGCCAGCGGACAGCGCAGGGCATAGGCGCAGCCGGCGGTGCTCTGCGACTGCGAGGCAATCGCCTGCGCGCCGCGGCGGCGGCGCCCGCCTCCGGCACGGGCGCGGGGAACGGCTTCCAGCAGCGCCCGCGTATAGGGATGGCCGCAATGCGCAAACAGATCCTCGGGGCGGCCCTGCTCGACGATGCGCCCGAGATACATCACCGCGATCGCATCGCAGAGATAGTCGACGACCGCGAGATCGTGACTGATCAGGACATAGCTCAGTCCGAACTGCTCCTGCAGGTCTTCCATGAGGTTCAGCACCTGGGCCTGCACGGAGACATCGAGCGCGCTGACCGGCTCGTCGGCGACGATCAGTTTCGGCTGGGTGATCAGGGCACGGGCGATCGCGATGCGCTGCCGCTGGCCGCCGGAGAATTCGTGCGGATATTTGTCGATGTCGGCGTCGCGCAGCCCGACCTGTCGCAGCACGGTCGCGACGCGCTCGCGCTGGCCGGCGCGATCGATGCGCGCGAGCGCGGTCAGCGGTTCGGCCACGATGCGCGCGACCGTCTGGCGTGGATCGAGCGAGCCGTAAGGGTCCTGGAACACCATCTGAAAATCCCGCCGGGCGTGGCGCAGCTCATCCGGCGCCATGGCATTGAGATCGCGGCCCGCGAGCGACACCGTGCCGGCGGACGGCCGCTCCAGCGCCATCACCAGCCGCGCCAGGGTCGATTTGCCCGAGCCGGATTCGCCGACCACGCCGAGGCTCTGGCCCGCCTTTACCTGCACGCTGACGCCGTTGAGCGCGTGCACCTGCGCCGCCGGGCGGAACAGCTTTTCGCGCGGCAGCGTGTAGCGTTGCACCAGATCCTTGACGTCGAGCAGCGGCGGCGCAGTCACGGCTTGTGTCTGACCCGGCATGGTCATGCGCCCAAAACCTCCGCCGGACCAGCCATCGACACATCCGTGCGCAGGCAGCGCACATGGTGGCCGCCGCCGACGTCTATTGCCGCGGGAAGCGCCGCGCGGCAGCGGCTTTCAACCAGCGGACAACGATCGGCGAAGGGACAGCCGATGGGCAGATCGGCGAGTTCGGGCACCGTGCCGGAGATGGTCTTCAGCCGCGTGCCCTTCTTGGCACCGAGCCGCGGTCGCGCCCGGAACAGACCCTGCGTGTACGGGTGTCCCATCCGCGAAAACACCCCGTCCGTCGCGCCGCTCTCGACGACGGTACCGCCATACATCACCATCATCCTCCGCACGTTCTCGGCGATGACGCCGAGATCATGCGAGATCAGGATCATCGCCATGCCACGCTCGGTGACGAGATCGGCGATCAGGTCGAGAATCTGGCCCTGGATCGTGACGTCGAGCGCCGTGGTCGGCTCGTCGGCGATCAACAGGTCGGGCTGGCAGGCGAGTGCGATCGCAATGGTGACGCGCTGGCGCTGGCCGCCGGAAAACTGATGCGGATAGGCATCGACGCGCCCGGCCGCGTCGGGAAGGCCGACGCGATCGAGCAAAGCGATCGCTTCCTTGCGCGCTTGCGCCGCCGAAAAGTTCTTGTGACGCCGCAACGGCTCGGCGATCTGGCGCCCGATCGTGTGCATCGGGTTGAGCGCGGTCATCGGCTCCTGAAAAATCATGCTGATGCGGTTGCCGCGGAGCTTGCAGTAGTCCGCGTCCGGCAGTCCGACGAGTTCGTTTCCGTCCAGCTTGATGCTGCCGCTGACGCCGGCGCTCTCCGGCAAGAGGCCCATCAGCGCCAGCGCCGTAATCGATTTTCCGCAACCGGATTCGCCGACCAGTCCCAGCGTCTCGCCGCGCTTCAACACGAACGACACCTCGCGAACCGCCTGCGCCGGGCCGCGACTGGTACTGAGCTGGATGCCGAGGTTTTCGACTTCGAGCAGCGGCTTGTGGTCTGTTCCGCTCACCGCTCAGCGCTCCCGCGACAGCCGAGGATCGAGCAGATCGCGCAATCCGTCGCCGAGCAGGTTGAGGCCGAGCACGGCGATGGCGATCGCCACACCCGGATAAACCGCAAGGCTCGGTGCCTGAAACAACAGCGTCTGCGCCTCGTTCAGCATACGACCCCAGGACGGCTGCGGCGGCTGGGTGCCGAGCCCGAGATAGGACAACGCGGCTTCAGCCAGGATCGCAAGCGCGAAGCCGATGGTCGCCTGCACGATCAGCACCGAGAGAATGTTCGGCAGCACATGCTCCGTCGTGATGCGGAAAGCCCCCTTCCCCGACGCCCGCGCCGCCAGCACGAACTCGCGCGACCAGATCGCATTGGCGGACGCCCGCGTCACGCGCACGAAGGTCGGGATCTGAAAAATGCCGATCGCGGTGATCGAGGTCACCATGCCCGGCCCGACGGCGGCGGCCAGCATGATCGCCGACAGCACGGCGGGAAAGGCAAAGGTGAAATCGCTCATCCGCATGATGAGCTCCTCGACCCAGGCTTTTTTTGCCGCAGCCACCAGGCCGAGACCGACGCCAAAGGAGAGCCCGATGCCGACTGCGATGATGCCCACCGCGATGGTGGCGCGCGCGCCGACCAGAAGCAGCGAGACGATATCGCGCCCGAACACGTCGGTGCCGAGCCAATGCGCCGATGACGGCGGCTTCAGCTTGGCCGCGATGTCGATGTCGTAAGCCGACCACGGGGTCCAGGCCAGCGACAACAGCGCGGCGCCGAGCACCAGCAGCACGAGCGCGCCGCCCGCCACGAAACTGCGATGGCGCAAGGCCCTGCTCCAGAATCCGGTCGCGCGACTCGGACGCAGCGGCACGCTCACGGATGCGGTCTCCTGCGCGCTCACAGATTTTGCACCTTGATGCGCGGATCGATGACCGCATAAAGCACATCGACCACGAAATTGACCGTGATCACCATCGCCGCCAGAAGCATCACGCAGTTGCGGACCACGATCAGGTCGCGGTTGGCGATCGACTGGAAGATGAGCCGGCCGAGACCCGGCAGATAGAACACGTTCTCGATCACGATGGTGCCCGCCAGCAGATTGGCGAATTGCAGGCCCATCACCGTCATGACGGGAATCATCGCGTTGCGCAGCACGTGCTGCCAGAGCACGGCGCGCTTGCTCAGGCCCTTGGCGCGCGCCGTGCGCACGAAATCCTCGCGCAGCACGTCGAGCACGGCCGAACGCGTCACTCGCGCGAGGATCGCGGCCTGTACGACGGCGAGCGAGATCGCCGGCAGCAGCAGGGATCGCAAGCCGGCCCAGATGCCGTCGTCCCAGCCCGCGAAGCCGCCGGCCGCGAGCCAGTGCAGTTTGACGGAGAACAGCAGGATCAGGAGAATGGCGAACCAGAAATTCGGCAGCGCGATCCCGACCTGGGTCAGCGACATCACGCCGACGTCGCCGAACCTGTTGTGGTTGGCCGCGGTGTAGATGCCGGCGGTGAGCGCCAGCACCACGGTGATCGCCATCGACAGCAGCGCGAGCGGAATGGAGAGCAAAAGCCGCTCCGCGATCAGGGCTGCGACTGATGTGCCATAGGCATAGCTGTTGCCGAGGTCACCCACGGCCATGCCGGCGATCCAGTGCGCGTAGCGATAGGCCAAGGGCTGGTCGAGCCCGAGCTTGGCGGCGAGCGCACGCACGGCGTCAGGCGAGGCGTCGGCGCCCATCAGCATCTGCGCGGCGTTGCCGGGCAGCGCGTCCAGCACCAGGAAAATGATGACCGAGGCGGCGGCAAGCGTCGCCAGCAAAGTCAGGAACCGCCGCAGGACGAACAGGCTCATGCCGCGCTCAGGAGTAATATATCATGTAGTACGATCCAACACGGTTCGAGGCCGGACGCAAGCCCGTCGCTGCATGGCTTCTTCAATCCGGCCAGCGGCCGAGCAGATCGGTCGCCGTTTCGAACAGTGCGGCGACACGCAGGAGTTCAGCGTCGGCGCGGAAGCCGCCGACAAGTTGCAGGCCGATCGGCAGGCCATCGCGATCAAAGCCGCACGCCAGGCTGATGGCAGGGTGCCCGGTCATGTTGAACGGCATGGTCCAGGGGAACCAGTGCGGGCGAAGATTGTCGAAGCTTTGCCCGTCGATCTCGATGGCGCCGAACAGATCCTGCGCGATCGGCAGCGCTGGCCTGGTCAGGGTCGGCATCGCCAGAACGTCGGCCCGCGCCAGCAGCGACTGCACGTGGCGGAACAGCGCCGTGCGCTCGAACAGGGCCTGCTGGTAGTCGACCCCGCTGACATCTTCGGCCAGCGCGAGCTGTTTGAGGAACGCCTCGCTCAGGACATCGCCGTGATCGGCCGCGAGCTTGGTGAAACGCGCGCGCCACGCGGTGTGATTGATGGCGCGCCAAGTCGGCTCGACATCGAAGGCCTCGCCCGAGAACTCTTCGAGCTCCGCGCCAAGCACGGCTAGCCGATCGAGGCTTGCCTTGAAACTGTCCGCGACATCGGAGGCGACCGGCCGTCCCGGCGGCGACAGGCAGAACAGAATCCTCTTTCCGCGCAGCTCGTCCGCGGGCGCAGAAGCGGTCACGAAATCCTGCGCCGCGACACCGATCGACCACGGGTCGGAGGCATCCTCCCCCGCCATCACCTGCAACATCAGGGCGGTATCGGCGACCGTCCGCGTGGTCGGCGTCACATAGGTCTGGTTGGCGAAGGCATCCTGCACCTGGCTGTGCGGAATCACGCCGATGCTCTGCTTCAGACCGACCACGCCGTTGCAGGCGGCCGGGATCCGGGTCGAGCCGCCGCCATCGGTAGCAACCGCGAGCGGCGCGATTCCGCTCGCCACGGCCACGGCCGCGCCACCGCTCGAGCCGCCGGCGCAGCGATCGGCACGCCAGGCATTGCGGGTGCGGCCGAACAGCGGCGAATCGGTCAGGCACTTGCTGCCGAACTCCGGGGTCGTGGTCTTGCCGATCAGGATCGCGCCGGCGGCGCGGAGCCGGGCGACCGCCACCGCATCATGGTCCGGCACATTGTCCTTGTAAGGCACCGCGCCAAACGTGGTGCGCACGCCCTTGGTGTTGACGATGTCCTTGACCGTGAGCGGGATACCGTGGAGAGGCCCGAACGGCTCGCCCGCCATCACCTGGCGTTCCGCCTCGCGCGCCCTGGCCATGGCCTCGTCGCCGCATAGCGTGATAAAACAGTTCAGCTCGCCCTGCAGCCGCTCGGCGCGCGCAAGAACCGCGCGGGTCGCCTCGACGGGCGAGACATCCTTGCTGGCGATGCGCGCGCCAAGCTCGACGGCCGTGAGATGACAGAGATCCTCGCTCATTCCGTCGACAACGCTTGCATGAATCCGGTCTCCGGCGTTTACAACGAAAGCCGGCCCCGAGGTGCCCCATCACGATGCGGCTTGTCCATCTCGGTCGGCGCATGACAGTCTGACGAATGGGGATGGCTATCAAGGCAGCTTTTCGCCTGATTCTTGCGCGCACCAACGAATTCCGCAGGCCAAAAAAATGCCGCCCCCTTGCGGGGACGGCAGCTCGCTACTCACGCGGTACTAGCCTTCTTATCTCAATGCGTGCCGTGCGTCTCAGCGTGGTGCCGGCTCGCCTCGGTATGGTGATGTTCGGCATGGCTGGCGTGTCCGTGGGCGACGTGGGCGTGATGCGCCGCCTTCTCGTGATCGCCGGCCTCGTGCTGCTTCGCCGCTTCGCGATGGTGCTTGGCCGCCTGCTCGTGATGCTCAGCGGCTCTCTGATGGTGCTCAGCTCCCTTGTGCATGGGTCGGACAGCTACAAGTTCCGTGAGCTTACGCAGGCTGCCTGACACGACGCTGACGGTATCAAGACAGCTTTGTTGCGGTTGGGCGGACGCCAAAACGGACAGTCCGCCTCACGGAATTGTCATTAACCTTTGTCCTTCCCGCTCCGACGTTCGAAAATCTCCCGGGAATAAACCGGAGCCCGCCTGATCACCTCCTGCGAACCCAATCACGGGTCGTTCGGAGACAGGACGATGAGCGAACACGATCACCGGAACGATGACGAGCGCGGCTTAAGCCGCCGCAAGGTGCTGGAATGCATGACCTGGGCCGGCACCGGCGTGCTCTGGACCATCGCGGGCGGCGTCCCGCGCTCGATGGGGCTGGTCGACGCCGCCACGGCCGCGGAGGCCCCAGGCTTGAGCTTCCTGCAGATCAGCGACAGCCATGTCGGCTTCGACAAGCCGGCCAACCCGAACGCGCTCGGCACGCTGGAAGAAGGCATCAAAAAGATCAACGCGATGGACAGGAAGCCGTCCTTCATGATCCACACCGGCGACGTCACGCATCTGTCGAAGGTCGAAGAGTTCGACAATGCCGAGAAGATCATCTCGCAGGCCAAGCTCGACGTGCACTACGTTCCGGGCGAGCATGATTTCCTCGACGAGGAGATCAAGCTCTACAAGGACCGCTACGGCAAAGGCACCAAGGGCGCCGGCTGGTACTCCTTCGATGCCGGTGGGGCGCACTTCATCGGCCTCGTCAATGTGGTCGACCTGAAGGCCGGCGGCCTCGGCAATCTCGGCGCCGAGCAGCTCGAATGGCTGGAGGACGACGTCAAGAGCCGCTCCAAATCCACGCCGATCGTCGTGTTCGCGCACATCCCGCTGTGGACGGTGTATCCGCAATGGGGCTGGGGCACCGAAGATGGCGGCCGCGCGCTGGAATATCTGAAAGGCTTTGGCTCGGTGACGGTGCTCAACGGCCACATCCACCAGGTGATGCAGAAGGTCGAGGGCAACGTCACCTTCCACACAGCGCGCTCGACCGCGTTCCCGCAGCCGGCGCCGGGGACTGCCCCCTCGCCCGGGCCGATGAAGGTCGAGGATGCCAAACTGCGCTCGATGCTCGGGGTCGCCAGCATCAACTTCAAGCAGGGCGACGAGCGGCTCGCGATCATCGACACGCCGCTGCAGGGCTGAAGGGAAAGACCACGAGATGACGCTGACAACCTTTCGCGGCATGCACCTGCATGCCGCCCGGCTCATTGTTGCCGCCGCCGTCCTGCTGCCGTTTGGCGGCGTGGCCGCCCACGCCCAGGAAGTCCAGGTGATGATCGACAACTTCACCTTCGCGCCTGCGGAGCTCACGGTGAAGGTGGGCGACACCGTCACCTGGACCAACCGTGATGACATCCCCCACACCGTGGTGTCCGCGGGAAAATTCAGGTCCAAAGCCATGGATACCGACAACAGCTACTCGTTCACCTTCGCGTCAGCGGGCGACTACAAGTATTTTTGTTCGCTGCATCCGCACATGACCGGGATGATCAAGGTTGAGTAGCGGTCAAAACCAAGGCATCACAATCCTGCCCGGCCGGTTGGTTCCAGCTGGCCGGGCACCAGCACCTGCTGCCAGGATCGGGCAAAGGACCGGGCCAGAGACGATGCAGCCGAGCAATGCCGAAGATCCCGACCGCGCACGCCGCTTTCGCGAGCTCGCGCTGCCATATCTCGACGACGTCTACACGCTGGCGCGCTATCTATTGCGCGACGCCAGCGACGCCGAGGATGCGGTGCAGGAGTGTTACCTGCGCGCGCTGAAACATTTCGATGGCTACCGGGGCCCCGCGATGAAGCCCTGGCTGTTCGCGATCCTGCGCAACGTCTGCCACGCGGAATATGCGCGGCGCGCGAGCGCCGCGGCGCCCTCGCTCGACGACCTGCCCGAGCCCGCGCAACAGGCGCCGCTGTGGCGCGAGGAGCAGCAGACGCCGGAAGCGGAGATTCTTCGGGAGCGGGATGCGGTCACCGTCCGCCGGCTCGTCGAGGCGCTCGCCGAACCCTTCAAGGAGACCTTTGTGCTGCGCGAGATCAACAACCTGTCGTACCGCGAGATCGCGGACGCGGTCGGTGCCCCCGTCGGCACCGTGATGTCGCGCCTGGCGCGCGCCCGCGCCATGCTGCGTTCGGCATGGATGGCGGAACAGGAGCCATCGAAATGACTTGCGACGAGGCTGAGATCCTTCTTCACGCCCTGATCGACGGCGAACTCGACGCCGGCCACGCCCGCGAGGTCGAAGCCCATATCGCGGGCTGCGCCGCCTGCGCGGCGCAGCTTGCCGCCTATCGCCAGATGAGCCAGGAGATCGCCAAGGCCGACCTGCGCTACGCCGCGCCGCCGGCGCTGCGCCGGAGAATAGAAGCGTCGCTGCCTAAATCGTTGCTGCCCAAGTCGCTGGCGCCGGCGCCGAGCCGGCGCAACGTGCTGAGAGGTTTTGCGCTGGGATCGGCGGTGTCCGCGCTGGCTGCGACCGGGCTCGTTGCGATCGTGCTGCGCGCCGACGACGAGCAACGCATCATGTCGGAAGTGGTCTCCGCGCATCTGCGCTCGCTGCAGGCCGGCCACCTCACCGACGTCATCTCCACCGACCAGCACACGGTAAAACCCTGGTTCAACGGCAGGCTCGATGTCTCGCCGCCGGTGATCGACCTGACGTCGAAGGGTTTTACCCTGGTCGGCGGACGGCTCGACTACATCGATGCGCGCGCGATCGGCGCGGTGGTCTATCGCCGCAGGCAGCACGTCATTAACCTGTTCGTGGCGCAGACCGCGAACACCGAACGACGCGCGGCCAAGATCGAAACCATCCAGGGCTTCAACATCCGCCGCTGGAGCGACCGTGGCCTGAACTACTGGGCGATCAGCGACATCGGCGCCGACGAGCTATCCGAGTTCGGCGAGAAGTTCGAAGCGGCGGTGCAGACGAATTCGGAAGGGTAGCGACGTCGGGGCGAAGCGCAATTTGGACCGGAGGGCAACGCCGGTTCCCGCGCGACCAGTTTCGGGAACTTGGACGCCTCGTCGCACGACGATCTCACAATCGCCGTAGGACAGCTGCGCTCCTGCCTCGCTTCTGTCAAATCCGGATGTCCTTTTCCGCGAAGAATTCGAAGGCACCACCGCTGGAGGTACCAATGCTTCAATCGCAAAGCCCGCCCCTCATGGAGGAGGAATGGGCGACAGCCGAAGGAACTTCTTCTGGCAGCCGGGGCTACGATCTAGACAGCCAATATGATCAGCATATTGGCATGCCCGAGCAGCTGTCGATGCGTTCTCCTCGTTCCTCCAGCCGCTGGGACGATCACCTGGCCAGCATGCGGCCGCCAATTCGCAGGCGAGCGTTCCGCACCGTTGCCCGTTTTTTTATTGCAGTTCTGATCGGTGTCGGAGCGACGCTGGCCTGGCAATCCTATGGAGATCTGGCGAGGGAGATGGTGGCAGCCCGGGTTCCAGCGCTGGCCTGGTTGTTACCCGTTTCGGCGACGAACTCACCGGTCGCGGCTGCCGTTTCGCCTGACTCGGTACAGCAGCTTGAACCCTTGGCGTCCAATCTCGATGTCGTCCGGCGCAGCGTCGAGCAGCTCGCTGCCAAGCAAGACCAGATGGCCCAAAACATCGTGTTGCTGCAGGCCGTCGACGAGGACATCAGGCTGAAAATGTCATCCACGCCTCCGCCCCCGGCCCAGCAGGCGGTTTTCAGCCAACAACCCAAGCCCCAGCAACCCAGAACACAACCTGCGCCGGTGCCTCGTGCGCCCCCTGCTGCCGCACAGCTGTCGCGCTGATGGTGC
>Ga0210408_10000587_pt1 | contig 44506 bp, 45 predicted proteins | sample IncBWH4MmetaG_FD_155471 | JGI IMG/M metagenome (GOLD analysis project Ga0210408, IMG submission 155471) | Forest soil microbial communities from Barre Woods Harvard Forest LTER site, Petersham, Massachusetts, United States - Inc-BW-H-4-M | ecosystem: Environmental > Terrestrial > Soil >...
CAGCCGCGCTGGCTGCCGTCATAGCGGTGTCAACGCCAGCGAGCCTGAGTTGGGCTCAGAACGCCCCGACCGACGCGGCCTCGCCGGCAGCGGAGCCGGCAACGCCAGCTCCGCCTGCCGCGACGACGCCTGCGCCGGCCGCTCCCCCGGGATCGGCGGCGACCGCGCCGGCACCTGCCGTTTCGTCCGCGCCGACCGCGACGGCGCCTGCACCGGCCGCGTCGCCTGCTCCGACAACGGCGACACAGTCGGATACCGCGCCGTCGAAGGATGCGGGCGCGACGGCGTCAAAGGACAGGAAGAAAAAGACCAGGATGACCCGGCAGCAGGAAATCGATCATTCGCTCCGGACCGGGACGGTGCCCTCGCGCTACCGCAGCTCGGTGCCGCGGGAATACCAGAAGTACATCCCGTTCGAGAAATAAGCGGGGTCTGTCTCGGGTCTCAGGCGACTCTCACGCCGCATCGGCGGTGCATCCCCTGTACCCTTGCGGGAGAGAACGGCAGCCCACCGCGCTGCGGAAAACTCGATGACCTCGAATTCGGCAGAAGCGGCTGCGAATTGAGGCAGGGGCGCCGTTGCATTCCGCTGGCGGCCCGGACAGAGTGCATCGCCGGATGACGAATCCGTGAAGCGCCGGAGACAAGGGGATATCCGCATGACCGCAACCGATGTGAGATCCGCAGGCGCAGCCGGCGGCAAGACTGGATTCATGGGGTCGCTGTTCACCCAGGTCCTGATTGCGCTGCTGCTCGGGATCGCGATCGGATTTTTCGCACCCGATGCGGCGCAAGGGCTGAAGTTCTTCAGCGACGCCTTCCTGAAACTGATCTCGATGGTGGTGGCGCCGATCGTGTTCTGCGTGGTGGTGCATGGCATCGCCAGCGCCGGCGACTTGCGCAAGGTCGGCCGCGTCGGCGTCAAGGCGCTGGTCTATTTCGAGGGCATGACGACGGTCGCGCTCGCCTTCGGCCTCTTGCTGGCGATGATCTTCGGCCCCGGCCACGGCATGAACATCGACGTCTCCAAGCTCGATCCGAAGCAGCTCGCCTCCTTCGCCGACAATGCCCACAAGCTGCAGGGCGGCGGGCTTGGCGGCTTCATCCTGAACATCATCCCGTCCACCGCGTTCGACGCGTTCGCGCGCAACGATGTGCTGCAGGTCCTGTTCTTCGCCATCATTTTCGGCATCAGCCTGGCGCTGGTCGGCGCGCCCGCAAAACCCGTGGTCGATTTCGTCGACGCCACCGCAAAGGTGCTGTTCCGCGCCATGGGGCTGATCGTGCGCACCGCGCCGCTTGGCGTGCTCGGCGCGGTCGGTTTTACGGTCGGAAAATACGGCATCGGCTCGCTGCAGCAGCTCGTGAGTTTGGTACTGCTGTTCTACGTCTCGGTCGCTCTTTTCGTCGTCATCGCGCTCGGCCTGGTGATGCGGCTTGCGGGCCTCAGCCTGTTCAAGTTCCTGCGTTATCTGCGCGAGGAGCTGATGATCGTTCTGGCGACCGCATCCTCCGACGCCGTGCTGCCGCAGATCATGCGCAAGCTGGAGGCGATGGGGGTCAAGGAGGAGGTGGTCGGCCTCGTCATCCCCACCGGCTATTCCTTCAACCTCGATGCGTTTTCGATCTATCTCACGCTCGCGGTGGTGTTCATTGCGCAGGCCACCAACACGCCGCTCTCGATGAGCGAATTGCTGCTGGTGCTCGGCGTCTCGCTGATCACATCCAAGGGTGCCCACGGCGTTCCCGGATCGGCCATCGTCATCCTGGCGGCGACGCTCTCGGCCGTGCCCGCGATCCCGGCGATCGGGCTCGTGCTGGTGCTGTCGGTCGACTGGTTCGTCGGGATTGCGCGCGCGGTCGGCAACCTCACCGGCAATTGCGTTGCAACCGTCGTGGTCGCGGCCTGGGAAAACGATCTCGATCTCGCCAAGGCGCGAAAGGTGCTCGACGCCGGCGAGGCGGAGGAGATCGAACTGCCGGCGTGAGCCGGGTCTCAGGCGTCCTCGTGTTCGCGTTCGCGGGCAGGGTGTTGGATGCTCAAAACGACGATCTCCTCGCTCGGCTCGTCAACTGTGTAGTAGACCAGATAGCGGTATTGCCGAGTGACGAGTTTTCGCACCCCTTGAATGGTCTGCGGTCTTCCGACGTTCGGAAAGAGTATCAGCTTTGAAGCGAATGAAGGATGGCAGCACGCACGTTCTGTGCTGCGTTCGGATTGCGCGTGACCAAGTAGTCGGCGATGTCTGTGAGGTCTTGGGTCGCTCGGGATGTAAAACGGAGTTTCATTGATCGAAGCGGCGGAACGCGGCCTCGACTTCCCCATCGCTGGCGAATTCACGGCGCTTTGCCTGGGCAAGCCCTTCCAGCACGGAGGGCAGATGCGCCGGATCGATCGCCTCGGGCTCGCCCTCGTTGCCTGCGAGGTTGAGCATGGCGCGCGCAATTTCATCCTGACTGCTTGGAGGCAATCGGCGCACGGCTTCAAGAGCTTTATCCAGGAGCTTGGTCATGACGGTATCATATGCGCGTTGCCGCGCGGATGGAAGAGGCGGTGCCGACGTTTCCTGGTCGAGGCTTGCGCGTAACTCGCTAATCCCGCCGCGGGCGCTGCAGCGTAAAGCTTTCGAACGGCGCGATCTGGCCGTCCGGCCCCACCACGTCGTAATAGGTGACCTTGATCGTGGTGATGCCGCCGCGCTCGGTGCCCGGATCGAGCGTGAAGGCGGCAAAGCCGTAAGCATGCGCGGCGTTGCGCACCGCCGACCAGGGTGCCTGCTCCTTCACATAGACAGGCGGACGCTTGCCGGTCTTCGGGTCTACCTCGCCGACCGCGGTGATCACCCGGCACGCCGGCGGGTTGAAGAACAGCTGGTTCGACGGCACCGACGTTCCGCCGCCGCCGATCACCATGTGGACCGTTCCCTTTGTGGTGTCGATGACGTCGGTCGTGGTCGCGGCCGGCAGCGGCGTCAGTGTTGCGTTGGATTCACGGCCGCGGATCGGGTGCGAGCGCTCATAGTGGTGCTCATGTCCGCACACCACCAGGTCCACGCCAAACTTGTCGAATAGCGGCACCCATTCCTCGCGGATGCCGAGGTCCGCGCCGTTGAACATGTCGGCGGTCGAGATCGCGACCTGGTGCATGCACACGACGAGCCAGTCGATATCATGATTGTCGCGGGCAGCCGCCAGCTCCTTCTCCAGCCAGGCCTTTTGCGCGCCCTGCGAATAGCCGCGGACGTAGGAGTTGCCGCCGTCCTGGTAGCAGATGTCGTCGTTGGCGATGCTGATCACGCGCATCGAGCCGGCGGTGAAGGCATACCAGAGTCCGCGCGTGACCTCGGTCTGGCCGGCCGCTTCGGGCACCGAGAAATAGGTCTGATAGGCCTGATAACCGATCGGTCCGTTGCCGAGTTCGTTCTCGTGGTTGCCGGCCGAGGGCATCCAGGGACGCTTGCGCGCGCTGCGGCTGTTGTTGTCCCAAAAATCCCACCAGGTCCGCACCCGGTCCTCAGCTAGATTGGCGTAGCAGAGATCGCCATTGAACAGATGAAACAGCGGTTTCAGCCGCTCGACGCCGAGCGTGGTGTCGCCCGCCGCAGGCGAGCCGAGATTGTCGTTCACAAAAGGGGGACTCGGGATCGTCACGCCCTCCGGCGGCACGAATTTTTTGCCGAGCGTCGGCGTGCCCTGATCGCCAAAGCTCGTGAAGGTGAGCGGCGCGCGGCCATGCGGCGCGGTGCGGAAGGTCGCAAACTCCGGCGCCGCGCCGTCATGCATCGCGCCGTAGAGATAGGCGAAGTCGGCCTGCAGGCCTGCGAGCTTCGCATGATAGGCGTAGACGGTGTGGCCCGACTTCGCATCGGTGTAGCTGGTCGGCGCGGCCTCGACCGTCTGCTCGAACTTGCCATCGAGATGTCCGAGCACCACGCGGGGACTTTGCACCGGCTGCAGCGTGTGCCAGGAGACCACGATCTCCGACGATGCATCCGCGCCGAACTGCAGGTGCAGCCCGGCAATCGGCGGTGTTTTCGCCGGATCGCTCGGCAGGGCTTCGGCCGATGCGGCTTCGACGCCGCCGCTGCCGATGAGAGACGCCGCCACGACGGCCGCACCGCCGATGCCTGCGGTGGCGAGCAGTTTTCGGCGACTGAGTTCGAGGTCGAATTCGGGGTCTTTCGTGGTCATTGGCGGCGCGCTCGCTCACAAGATTGGCTGCGGGAGGCTAGCGGAACTTGACGACAGTTCGGCAAATCGGCTCCGGCATACAGGAAAATTGAAGGAACAATATCGCTGACGGTGCTTTCTCCTGCTGGAGAGGATCGCGTCACGGCCCGAGTTCCAGAGGCGAGGCGTGGCGCATGAGCGGCGGTTCCTGGGAACCGTCCACCGATCAGCAAAGGATTTGCGCGACACGGTTCCTGACAGACTTCTCCTTGCACCATGACTTTTTGGGGGGCTCGCGCATCAACTGAGGCGACCCTGATGATTCATCGACACCGGTTTCGGGATCACCCCGCTTTCATCAGAGCCACGATGGGCTTCGTGGTGCTCGCAGCACTATTGTACCTGATCTTCGGTCCCATCGGCATCCTATGTGCGTTGGGATTTGCGGTTGTCTACCTGTTGACGATGGGCTTCGCCGCGCTTCTGGATCCGGACATATACTAGGACAATGAGACCGAATCCGCAGAGAGACTGATCGCACGCGATCGGTGACGTCCCGCCTCACGCGAACGGCGTGAGCTTCACGTGGCGGTTGACGTCCTTGTAGAGCAGATAGCGGAAGCGGCCGGGGCCGCCGGCATAGCAAGCCTGCGGGCAGAACGCCCTGAGCCACATGAAGTCGCCGGCCTCGACCTCGACCCAGTCCCGGTTGAGCCGGTAGACGGCCTTGCCCTCCAGCACGTAGAGGCCGTGCTCCATCACATGGGTCTCGGTGAACGGGATCACCGCGCCGGGCTCCAGGGTGACGATGTTGACGTGCATGTCGTGGCGCAGGTCGGCGGGATCGACGAAGCGCGTCGTGGCCCAGCGTCCCTGCGTCTCCGGCATCGGGACGAGCGCGATCTCGGCCTCGTTGGTGACGAAGGCGTCCGGCGCCGCGATGCCCGGCACCGCCTGATAGGCTTTTCGGACCCAATGGAAGGTCGCAGCCGTATTCGTCGTGTTGTGCAGCGTCCACCGCGTCGCCGGAGGAATATAGGCATAGCCGCCCGCGCTCATGCGGTGTGTCTTGCCCGACAGCGTGAGCGCGATCTCGCCGCCGACGATGAACAGCACGGCCTGCGCACCCGCATCCGCCTCTGGCTGGTCGCTGCCGCCGCCCGGCGCGACCTCCATGATGTATTGCGAAAAGGTCTCGGCAAAGCCGGACAAGGGCCGCGCGATCACCCAGACGCGGGTCTTGTCCCAGAACGGCAGATAGCTCGTGACGATGTCACGCATCACGCCGCGGGGGATCACGGCATAGGCCTCGGTAAAGACCGCGCGCCCCGAGAGCAGGTCGGTCTGCGGCGGATGGCCGCCGGGGGAGGCGAAATAGGTCGGACGATCCATCTGTTGTCTCCCGCGCTTCACGTCGTCACGAGCTGGCACGGCGCATCGAGCCAGACTTCCTCGAGATTGCCGCTGCCCGGACGATCGACGATCAGAAAACGCTCGGCCTCGCCGAGCACCAGCAGCGGATGATGCCAGACATTGCGCGCGTAATTGACGCCCTGCCGTCCGCTCGCGATGAACGCGCGATAGCTTTCGAGGTCGCGCGGGTCGGCGCAGACCAGCACCAGCCACGGCTTGTCCTGCAGCGGGAAGAACAGCTGGCTGCCGAGCGGGTGCCGCTCCATGACCTTGATCTCGATCGGCTGCGGGCGCGGCCTGGCGTCGAACAGGCTGATATTGACGGGTGCGCCGCCCGCGGTCACGTCGATCCCGGCGAGACGGTTGAAGCGCGTCGCAAAGCCCTGGTTGATCTCGATCGGCTCGGCGCCGTCGCTCTCGACGACATCACCGAACGGGGCAAAGGCGGCCTTGGTGAGCGGGGAAGGGATGACTTGGTGCATTCAATGTCCGCCGCTCAGTGTCCGTCTCAAATCGCCTCGCCGCGCGCCAGCGCCGCCGCCTGGCGGATCGCGGAGATGTTGTGTCTGTACGCATCCAGCATGCCGCCCTTGAACACGGCGGAGCCGGCGACAAACGCGTTCGCCCCGGCGGCGGCCAAGGCGCCCGCGACGTCGGGTGAAACGCCGCCATCGACCTCGATATCGATCTCGCGCCCCGCGGTCATCGCGCGCAAATCCTGGATCTTGCCGATTGCCGAGGGGATGAAGGCTTGTCCGCCAAACCCGGGATTGACCGACATCACCAGCACAAGGTCGATCATGTCGAGCACATATTCGATGGCGCTGAGTGGGGTCGCAGGATTGAGCGAGACGCCGGCCTTTTTGCCGAGCGCGCGGATCGCTTGCAGCGAGCGATGCAGATGCGGCCCCGCCTCGGCATGCACCGTGATGTGGTCGCATCCGGCTTTCGCAAAGGCTTCGAGGTAGGGATCGCAGGGCGCGATCATCAGATGCGCGTCAAAGACCTTTTTGGTGTGTGGACGCAGCGCCCTGATGACGTCGTAGCCGTAGGAAATGTTGGGCACGAAATGCCCGTCCATGACGTCGAGATGAATCCAGTCGGCACCCGCCTGGTCGACGGCCCGGACCTCTTCGCCGAGCCTGGCGAAGTCGGAGGCGAGGATCGACGGCGCGATGACGAGGGGGCGGGGTGTGAACGGTTTTGACATGGCACTTCTTATGGTGAAGTGGGGACGACGTAAGGGAGCGCGGTGGTTTCCGCCTAACACGCGTGAGGCCCTGCCGCAACGGCCCGGAAATTTCTGCCGGGAGCGGCAGCTCTTGCCGAGGGGATACACCGCGCAAAAGTGACGTAAGGCCAGATTTCATTGGGCTTTTTGCGATGGCACGCGGCTTGCCGAGAGGGGGTGTGGCCCTGGTCGTGCCAAATGTCGTGGTATTTGTCGGAGTGTCCCATGCTACCTGCCCTTGCTGCCTTGTCGTCCGGACTGGATGCGCTGCAATCGCTGCTGTCGTCGCAGTCCGCGTCGACGCAATCCACCGGGTCGAGCCAGAACGCGAGCAATCCGTTCGATCTGACCAGCACCGCCTCGCAAGCGGGAACCGCGCCGCCGCCGATCGGCACGCCGAGCTATCAGCAGATTTCGCCACAGACCATGAGTGCGCTGATTCAGGCCCAAAGCCAGTCCGGCACACAGGCCTCGACCGCGTCGACCTCGACCACGAAGGATCCGCTGCAGGACCTGTTCTCCCAGCTCGACGCCAATGGCGATGGGTCGATCAGCAAATCCGAATTCGAGAACGCGCTCGGCGCCGGCGGCACCAACCTCGCGGCGGCCGACAAGGTCTTTGGCGAGCTCGACAAGAACGGCGACGGCAGCGTCAGCCTCGATGAAATGAAGTCAGCGCTGCAGGGCGCCGGCGGGCATCACGGCGGGGGACACCACCATCACGTCGCAGCTTCCGGCGGTTCCGACGGCTCGAGCAGCAGCGGATCGAACGGTTCCAGCAGCGACCCGCTCGCGCAGGCGCTGGACGGCGCATCCTCCACCTCGTCGACCAATGCGGACGGCTCGACCACCACAACGATGACCCTTGCCGATGGCACCAAGGTGACGATGACGACACCGGCCGCGAAATCGGCCTCCGCCTCGGCAACGGCGTCCTACAATCTGATCGAGCAGATGTTCCAGCGGGAGGCGCAGTCGGTCGCTTCGAACGCCACGTCATCGCTCGCGCTCAGCGCCTGATCGCGGCCTCGCTAGCCGAACCGGTCCTTCCACGACGGCAGCGCGCCGGGGAAGGGCAGCGCGGTCGCGGTGTAGACGCCCCGTGCGATCGCCCGCGCCAGCGTGTTGGCGGCGAGCATCCCGAGCTCGGTGAGGCCGAACAGCGGATCGACGGGCTTGATGCCGGTGGCGGCGGCGAACACCACGTCGCCGTCCATCGGCGCGTGCACCGGGTAGATCGCGCGCGCCATTCCGGTCTGGGCGATCATCGCAAGCCGCTTGGCCTGGGGCTTTGTCAGCGCCGCGTCGGTCAAGACCACCGCAAGCGTGGTGTTTTCGCTCGCCGTGGCCGTGGGGCCGCCCTTGATGCGCATCGCGAGCATGTCCGGCGTGAACGAGGCCGGTTGTCCGCGCCCGCCGAACTCGCCGTCGACCTCGAACGGCGCCGCCCAGAACCATGGGCCGTCGCCGATTGTGACGGTGCCGACCGCGTTCACGACCGCGAGCGCCGCCACCGTGATGCCGCCTTGCATCGCAGCGGAGGCCGAGCCGATCCCGCCCTTCAACGTCGCGGTGGTGGCGCCGAGCCCCGCGCCGATGCTGCCGAGCGCGAAGCTGGTCGATGCGGCCGCGGCCGCGGTGTAGGCGAGATCGCGGTAGGGCGGAAAGCGTCCCCAGGATTTGTCACCGCCGTTCAGCAGATCGAAGATGATCGCGCCCGGCACGATCGGGATCACGGCGTCGCGCACGACAAGGCCGCGTCCTTGCTCGGCCAGTCTTGCCTGCACGCCGCCGCCGGCATCGAGGCCGAATGCGGAGCCGCCGGACAGTGCAATGGCGTCGATCCGCTCCACCGTGTTTTCGAGCTGCAGCGCGCCAGCCTCGCGCGTGCCGGGTCCGCCACCGCGGATGTCGATCGCGCTGACCACGGGGTGGTCGAACACGACAGCGGTAACGCCGGAGGCGAGCGCGGCATCATCGGCGTGGCCGACGCGAACGCCGGCGATGTCGGTCAGGAGATTCTTCAAGACGCAGAACTCATCACGCCCGGCAACATGAGCGCTACATCTGTATATGAGATAGCTGCGGAGAGAAAGACTTTAGCTGCCGAGCGCGACCCGGATCATCCTGGCAAGCTCAGTCTTGCGGTACGGCTTGACCAGGAGCAGCACGCCGGGATCCAGGCGGCCCTGGTGGACGACGACATCCTCGGAATAGCCTGACGTGTACAGGACTTTCAGCGCCGGCCTTCGCTTCAGCGCTTCGTCGACGAGCTGGCGGCCATTCATGCCGCCCGGCATGATCGTATCGGTGAAGAGGAGGTCGATCTTCGCAGTCTGATCGATGATGTCGAGCGCCTCGGAGGCGCCGGCCGCCGCAAGCGCGGTGTAGCCAATGCTCTCGATCTGCGCGACCACGGATTTGCGCACCAGTTGATCGTCCTCGACGACCAGGATCACCTCGTGGCCGCCTTCGATCGGTGATGACCGCACGGCCGCGGTCGCCGTCGAAGCCTCCGCCGTCGATCGCGGCAGATACAGCTTGACGCTCGTGCCGTGGCCTTCCTCGCTGTAGATCTTGATATGTCCTCCGGATTGCTTGACGAAGCCGTAGACCATGGAGAGCCCGAGCCCGGTTCCCTTGCCGATTTCCTTGGTCGTGAAGAAGGGATCGAACACCTTCTCCAGATAGGCGGCCGGAATGCCCGTGCCGGTGTCGCTGATCGAGATCATCACATAGTCGCCGGGCACGACCTCGCTGTTCATGCTCGCATAGTCCTCGTCGAGATGGACGTTGCGGGTCTCGAGCATGAGCTTGCCGCCGTTCGGCATGGCGTCGCGCGCGTTCAGCGCGAGGTTGAGGACCGCGGTGGTGAGTTGCCCCGCGTCCATCAGGGCCTTCCAGATGTCGCCCGCGAGTTGCGGGAGGATTTCGACCGGCTCGCCCAGCGTGGGCCGCAGCAGGTTGACGGCCTCGCAGATCAGGGAATTGACGTCGACCTCGACGGGCTGCAGCGGCTGCCTGCGGGCGAAGGCCAGCAGATGCCGCGTCAACTGCGCGCCGCGGTCGGCCGCCTCATCGATCAGCTCCGCGATGGACGCAAGCTCCGGATCTTTTTCGACGGCCTCGCCCAAAATCCCGATGGTCCCGGTGATGACGGTCAGGAGGTTGTTGAAATCGTGGGCGACGCCGCCGGTCAATTGCCCGATGGCCTCCATCTTCTGGGCCTGACGGGCCCGCGCTTCGGCGGCCTGTTTTTCGGTGAGGTCGCGGCCGATGAAGAAGTGTCGCTTGACCGGCTCCGACCACGTCCCCATCCAGTTCAGCATCACCGCATGGCCGTCCCTGTGCAGGTAGCGTACTTCGAAACTGCGCAACTGCCGGCCGCGCCGGGCCGAGCGCATTTCCCGGCGCGCGGTTTCGAGATCCCCGGGATGGATGAAGTCGACGGCGCTGTGGCCGATCATCTCGTCGGGCCGGATGCCGAGAATGGCGCTCGAACTCGGGCTGACCTGGATGAAGTTCCCGACCGAATCGGTGACCAGGATCAGATCCTGCGAGGTCTCGAAAATGCGTTGCCGCTCCTCGATCTCGCGGCTGAGCGCCTGCTGATCGGAGGCGGCCTGCCGGTGCAGCGCGCCGAGCAGGCGCGAGAGCTGGCCCTGCAGCGCGACATTCTCGGCCAGCAGCACCACCAGGACGAAGCTCGCCGCGCAGAGGCCGTAGAGTCGTCCGGCATAGAAGCCGAGATCGAAGCGGGCGACGTTGAGGATCGCCGACAGCGCGATGTCGAACAGCCAGGCGCACATTACGACCATCAGCCAGACATCGATCACGGAAGGCCGCCGGCGAAGCCACAACACCGCAAGGGCCGCCAGGCTGAAGCACCACACGCTCGAAACGACGACCATGAAGACCATGGTATAGCGGCCGCCGCTGAGCAGGATCGGAAGCCGATCGTGTCCGGCGGTGACGATCCAGGTGAGCGCGATGATCGCAACGCCGACCGCAACGACGCTCGTGAAGATTGCCCGCCCCGCGGGCCAGCTGATCCTGGCTGCGCCGCTCTCATTCGCGGTGCACGCGTAGCCCAGCACGAACAGTGGAAATGCGCCGTGCCAGATCATGTAGAGCCATACGGTGGTCTGCGGACCGGCGCCCAAGAGGCCGGTCGGCGCAAACAGGCCCGGAAAGGTCAGGCCGTGAACGATCGCGGCCGCGGCGGTGAACAAATAACCGCAGGCCAGCAGCAGCAACGCCCACGAACGCAGTATCGCAAACTGCGACAGCAGCAAGACCGCCGTAATAAGGTCGCTGAGCGCCATGGCGGATTGGTAGCTCGCGATGAACGCGGGGATCGGCGCGAGTGGCGTACCGACGTATGGCACGGCAATGATGAACACGAGCGCAGAGACGGCAACGACTGTCAGCGCGAGCTTGAGGTCGCTCCGTGATGCCGGCATGTTCGAGAGAAGAGTGTGGCGGACTTCGTCCGCACCCATGTTCGCCTCCTGCGAACCAGAATCGAACGCGCTTGATTGCTCGAACGAGGTACGCGTGAAGCCGCTAATGCACCGATTCCGAAGTTCGCATCATGTCGCGGCACCCTCGTTTGCGAACTTCGGAAAGTCATGTGCACGAACGCATGTCCCGGCGAAGTGGCGTCCGGTTCGCCGAAAAGGACATGCGCCAACACGAGAATCCAAGCAAATATGATTCTCGTGCCGTGTCGATCTGGAGTCCTTGAAAAGATCCGCAGCGAGTAGTCGGGGATTCCAGATCGGCGGCACCAGGGTCGATTTGACAGAATCAACCCGAGATTACAATGCAACGTGATCGGAGCCATTCTTGTTTCCGGACGAAGCGCCGCCAAATTTGCTCGAGCCTTCGGTAAAGCGATCTGGGTTTATCGGCTGAAATGGTAAGGCATCCGCTGCCGGCTTCTGCTTCAACGAGGAGCCGACGCGGCCGAGCGAGAAGTGAGATCCACGTCATGGGGATGCGAAACGGTCTGAGATCTGCGTTCAGGCGGCTGTTTTCGCGCTCGCGCTTTGTGGCACCACGAGGATGGCGGCACCGGGCTACCGATCTCGCGGAGAGCGCGAGATGTGATTGGCTCTCGCTTCGCAAAACGAGTTCAATCTCAAGGCGACTCCGAAAAGTAACCACACCTTTACGGACAGGCGAAATAATCCCGGTGTTCTACGGAGTTTTGTTCTGTCCATTGTCCGAGGGATCATTTGATTTTTGGAGCACGTAATGGCTCGCATTCTCGTCATCGACGATCAGAAAGACGTACGGTCAGTGATTTCCATCGTGTTGCGCGTCAACAGATTCGAGGTGGTCGAGGCGGCGAACGCGGCCGAGGGATTGAGGGCGTTCGAGGAGGGACAGTTCGACGCGGCGATCGTCGACGTGTTCCTCGACGATGCGATCGGGTTCGACGTGATCGCCAAGATGCGGGCGAGCGTTCCGGATCTGCCCGTCATTGCGGTCTCGGGCATGGTGTCGCTCGACATGGCGCCGCAGGTGGAGGAACTGCCCCACGTCGCGTGCCTCAAGAAGCCGTTTCGGCCAAGCGAACTGATTGCGGCGATCTCGGCGGCGCAGGAGGCGGCTCGGCCGTCGCGCGCTGCGGATCAGCGGCTCGCCGCCGTCTGACGGCGTCTTCGCTTCTCAACTGAGGCCGCAAAAAAAACGCCCCGCGAAAGCGGGGCGTCTCGTTGTTGCGTTGAACACGCGGCCTGGTTCAGGAGCCCTTGGGCGCGAACTCGACGTAGTTGCCCTTGTCGTCCCACTTGTAGACGACGTAGTCGAGCTGCTTGATGTCGCCCTTGGCGTCATATTCCATCTTGCCGAGCACCGTATCCCAGGTACCGCCCTTGATGGTGGCCATGACCTTCTTGGCATCGGTCGTGCCGGCCTTCTTCGCGGCCTGCGACCAGACCTGGATCGCCGCATAGGTGTAGAGCGTGTAACCCTCGGGGTCGATGCTCTTGGCCTTGAACTTCTCGACGATCGCCTTGGCGCTCGGCTTGTTGCGCGGATCCGGACCGAAGGTAAACAGCGTGCCTTCGGCGGCGGGACCGGCGATCGAGGCGAACTCCTTGTCGGCGAGCGCGTCGCCGGACATCAGGACGGCCTTGACGCCCTGATCGCGCATCTGGCGCACGATCAGGCCTGCCTCGGGGTGATAGCCGCCGACATAGACCAGGTCGATGTTGCTGGCCTTCAGCCGCGAGACGATGGCGTTGAAGTCCTTGTCGCCCTGGTTGTAGGACTCGTGCAGCTTCTCCGTGATGCCGACCTTGTTGAGCGCCTTCTTGGTCTCGTCGGCAAGGCCTTTGCCATAAGTGGTCTTGTCGTCCAGGATGGCGATGTTCTTGCCCTTGAAGTTCTTCAGGATGTAGGCCGCCGCAACCTGGCCCTGCTGGTCGTCGCGGCCGCAGACGCGCGCCACGTTCCAGAGCTTGCGTTCGGTGAACAGGGGATTGGTCGATGCCGGCGTGATCTGCAGGACATTGCTGTCGGCATAGGCTTCCGAGGCCGGAATCGACGAGGACGAGCAGAAGTGCCCGGCGACGAACGGGATCTTGGCGCCGCCGATCTTTTCCGCGACCGAGCGCGCCTGCTTGGGATCGCAGGCATCATCCTCGGCATCGAGGGCGATCTTCTTGCCGAGCACGCCGCCGGCCGCGTTGAGGTCGGCAACCGCCATGTCGGCGCCGTTCTTCATCTGCCTGCCGAATGCCGCCTGTCCGCCGGTCATTGGGCCCGCCACGGCAATCGTGAGGTCTTCCGCAAGCGCTGCTGTCGACAGCGCCATTGTCGTGCCCAGTGCCAAACCGATGAGCTTGAGTGATTTCATGAGTGTCCCTCGCGGATGATCAATCCAATATGCCGGCATACCGGCCTTCAATCGTGGCTATTCTGAGCCGATTTTGCCGCGAAGTCATCGGCTATTTTCAGCCGGAGGTGAAATCCGTCCGCGGCGCGCGGTCGGGACCGGACGCATTGCGTGCGCCCCCCACGCATCCGAGCTAGGCCCGCCGGCCGCCTTCCAGATAGGCGGCGCGAATTTCCGGGCGCTGCAGCAGTTCGTTGCCGGTTCCGGACAGCGTGATCAAGCCGTTGACCAGGACATAGGCGCGATGGGCGAGCTTGAGGGCGTGATTGGCGTTCTGCTCGACGATCAGGACAGTGAGCCCGTCCTGCCGGTTCAGCATGCGGATCGCTTCGAAAATCTGCCTCGCGATCAAGGGCGCAAGCCCGAGCGACGGCTCGTCAAGCAACAGCAGGCGCGGCCGGCTCATCAGCGCGCGGCCGATCGCGAGCATCTGCTGCTCGCCGCCGGAGAGCGTGCCGCCCCGCTGCGCCATCCGTTCCTTCAGCCGCGGAAACAGGGTGAAGACGCGCTCGAGGCTGCCTTCGCGCTCGGCCTCGGTCGTGTCGGTGGCGTCGGCGCCCATCTGCAGATTTTCCGCCACGCTCATGCGCGGAAAGATCCGGCGGCCCTCCGGCGACTGCGCGATCTTCAGCCGCGCGATCTGATGCGTCGGCACAGCGGTGATGTCGTTGCCGTCGTACAGAATCTGGCCGGTGCTGGCGCGCGGCCTGCCGAAGATCGTCATCATCAATGTCGATTTGCCGGCGCCGTTGGCGCCGATCAGCGCGACGATCTCGCCGCTGTCGATCGTGAGATCGACGCCCTTCAGCGCTTCGATCTTGCCATAGGCGGCGCGCAGATTCCTGATCGCGAGCAGCGGCGCGGCGGTCATACGCTTGGTCCCTTGCTGGGGGAGGGGACCTGGCCGAGAGGCGCCGCGGTCATTCACCGCTCTCCATCACCGAGATCGCTTCCTTTTCGTCCGCGCCGAGATAGGCGGCGATCACCTTGGGATCGTCGCGGACCTGTTGCGGCGAGCCTTCCGCGATCTTGACGCCATAGTCCATCACCACGACGTGGTCGGAGATCTCCATCACCACGCTCATGTCGTGTTCGATCAGCAGGATCGAGGTGCCCTGGTCGGCACGGATCGACAGCAGCAGTTCGCTCAGAGCAGCGCTTTCGCGCGAATTGAGGCCGGCGGCTGGCTCGTCCAGACACAAGAGCGCGGGCTCGGTGCACATCGCGCGCGCGATCTCGAGCCGGCGCTGGTCGCCGTAGGCCAGGTTGCCGGCCGCGTCGTCGGCGCGGTCGAACAGGCTGACGCGCTTCAACCAGAACACAGCGAGATCGATCGCGCGCTTCTCGGCGGCCCGCCACGACGGCGCGCCGATCAGGCCGAGAAAAGTCAGCCCCGACGCGCGCATCAGCGCGTTGTGCTGCGCCACCATCAGGTTTTCCAGCACCGTCATGCCCGGGAACAGGCGGATGTTCTGGAAGGTGCGCGCGACCTTCGCCAGCTTGGCGATCCGGAAGTCGTTCAGCTGTTCGAGGGCGATGTCCGCCCGGTCCGTCTGCTTCAGGCGGATGACGCCGCCGGTCGGCTTGTAGAAGCCGGTGATGCAGTTGAACACCGTGGTCTTGCCGGCGCCGTTGGGCCCGATCAGCGCGGTGATCTGGCCGCGCGCGGCGGCAAAGGTCAGGTCGTTGACGGCGACGATGCCGCCGAAACGCATCATCAGGTGATCGACGGACAGAATGAGAGGATCGCTCATCCGTGCCCTTCCTTGACGAGTTCGGAGGAGATCGCCTCGGCCTTCTTCAGATAGACCGTCGGCGCGCGATGACCGATGATGCCGCGCGGGCGCCAGATCATCAGCAGCACCATCGCCATGCCCAGCACCAGCATGCGGTACTGGTCCAGGCCGCGAAACAGCTCGAAGCCGCCGATCATGCAGAGCGCCGCAATCGCGACCCCGAGCTGCGAGCCCATGCCGCCGAGCACGACGATCGCCAATACCAGCGCCGATTCCTGGAAGGTGAAGGACTCCGGGCTGATGAAACCCTGGCGGGTGGCGAAGAAGGCGCCGGCAAATCCGCCGAACATCGCCCCGGTCGCAAACGCCGTCAGCTTGGTGGTGGTGGTGTTGATGCCGAGCGCGCGACAAGCGATCTCGTCCTCGCGGAGCGCCTCCCAGGCGCGCCCGATCGGCAGCCGGCGCAGGCGGATCGTCACCCAGTTGGTGAGCAGCGCCAGCCCAAGGATCACATAGAACAGGAACACGATGCGGTGCGTCGGCGAATATTCGATGCCAAGCCGCGCGGCCAGGCCATCGTCATCATTGGTCAGGGGAATGCCGAACAGGGTCGGCCGGGGAATGCTCGAGATGCCGTTCGGCCCGCCGGTCAGGCTCTGCCAGTTCAGGATGACGAGGCGGATGATCTCGCCGAACGCCAGCGTGACGATGGCGAGATAGTCGCCGCGCAGCCGGAGCACCGGAAAGCCGAGCATCACGCCCCAGCAGGCGGCGAACAAGCCGGCAAGCGGCAGGCAGACCCAGAACGACAGGTCGAAGCTGGTCGCCAGCAGCGCGTAGGAATAGGCGCCGACGGCGTAGAAGGCGACATAGCCGAGATCGAGCAGGCCGGCGAGACCGACCACGACGTTGAGCCCCCAGCCCAGCATCACATAGGTCAGCACGAGAATGCCGAGGTCGAGAATGTAGCGCTGATTGTAGAAGATGACCGGAACGAACAGGGCGAAGACGAGCAGCGCGGGAGCGAGGAAGCGGCTGGACTGCGCGACCGCGCCCTGGACGGAGGCGGGGACCAGCGACCCCGGTCTGATCGGGCCGACCCACCGCCGCAGTGCCTCGACGAGGATGCTGCCGCCGAACACCGCCGCGACGATCGCCGCAAGATCGTCGAACCGCGTCCAGTAGATCAATTGCCCCGTCGGACCCGCCTCGGTGCGTATCCCGATCATGAGCGAAAACAGCACCAGCGCGATGGCCGCGCTGATGAAAGCCTTTTTCAGAATGAATGCGATGTCCGATGTCGGCGATGCTTTGACGTGGTCGGAGGAGATGGTTGTCACGCGCGGCCTATCAGACTTTTTCGACTTCGGGGCGGCCGAGCAGGCCGGTCGGCATGAAGATCAACACCACGATCAGGATCGAGAACGCGGCGACGTCCTTGTACTCGACCGAGAAATAGGCCGACCAGAAGGTCTCGATCAGGCCGATCGCAAGTCCCCCCACCATCGCGCCGGGCAGCGAGCCGATGCCGCCGAGGACGGCCGCGGTGAACGCCTTGATGCCGGCGACGAAGCCCATGAAGAAATCGACCAGGCCATAATAGAGCAGATACATGATGCCCGCGACCGAGGCCAGCGCCGCGCCGATCACGAAGGTCATCGAGATGGTGCGGTCGACGTCGACGCCGAGCAGCGAGGCCATGGTCTGGTCCTGTTCGCAGGCCCGCATGTCGCGGCCGATCCGGGTTCGCGACACCAGCCAGGTGAAGATCGCAAGCAGCACGATGGTGGTCACCACCACGAGGATCTGCACGTTGGAGAGCTGAACCACAAAACCCTCGTGCTCGACCAGCGTGTAGCCGCCGGTGACGATCGGCGGCAGCGGCTTGACGCGGGCGCCCTGCGACACCTGCGAATAGTTGGTGAGCACGAAGGACATGCCGATCGCCGACAGCATCGGCGCGAGGCGGAAGGAATGCCTCAAGGGGCGATAGGCGATCCGTTCCACGGTCCAGCCATAGAGCGCGGTGATCGCCATCGCGACCAGCAGCATGACCAAAAGCACCACCGGAGCCGCGGTCACGCCGAATGACAGCAGAATGAGGAAGGTGATCATGGCGATGAAGCCGCCGATCATGAAGATGTCGCCATGCGCGAAATTGATCATGCCGACGATGCCGTAGACCATCGTGTAACCGATGGCGATCAGGCCGTAGATCGAGCCGAGGACGAGTCCGTTGATGAGCTGCTGCGCGAAATAAGCCATGGGCTCCCGATTGCGTCAGACGATGCGGGGTCAAGGCGCCACTGCCCGGTTCATCCACCGGCAACCCGATTGTCCCCTCGTGACGTTTTTTAACAGTGGCAAAAGGTGGCGGCAACAGCGACCAAAGCGGCAGAACGGTTTGTACAGGGGTCATTTTGAGGCAGTTTGCACGGTGCATTGCCGCAAAACGCGGCAAGCGTTGCCGCATCCGCCGGACGGTTAAGGTAAATAAAGGGTTCAAATTGCCGCTCGCAGTTGAGCGGCGTTAATTCCCCGTCGGGCCGCAGAACGTGCATGGTGCGTGGCCGACGGGGAGTGACATGGTCAAGGACTGGCGGATCAGCTCATTCAATGGCGCGCTGCTGGCGGCCTATTTCATTCCGGTCTGGACTATCGTTGCCTTCAGGATCGTGGCTTCGCCGATTCACGGCCTTTATGAGCGGCCGAACATTTCCGTCGCGCTGTTCATCGCCGAGCATGTGCAACTGGCTGGCGTCGGCACCGTGCGCGCCGCCTGGCTGTTGGCGCTGGGCAGGCTGACGGTGGTTGCCTTCTTCGCCTTGTTCCTCGTGCTCGTCAGCCGCCCCGCGATCCGCAAGGCGGGGGGCTGCGACGAAGCGCTGGCGGTCGCGCTCGGCATCGGCAGCCTGATCAGCTTCGCCGGTATGGTGATGGCGGGACAGGCCGGGGAGGCCGCCGCGCTCAGGCTGCATGCCACTGAACTCCTGCTGCTGCTCGGCAATGCCATCCTGCTGGCCGTCGAGGCGCCGGCGAAAGCACCGGCTGACGAGGACCTGCCGCCTGTCCGGCGGTTCAGCCTGGCAGGCGCGCTTCGCTCCCTTGCTCCCGGCGCCTGGAACGCGCATCAGCGCTGAGTGAGGAACCCGATCACCGCATCGGTAAAGGCGTGCGACTGCTCGACATTGGAAATATGTGCGGCATCCAGAATGGTCATGCTGGCGCCTGATATCGCCTTGCGGATCATTTCGCCTGATGCAACCGGGGTTGCGGTGTCGTGGCGTCCCGCGATGACCAGCGTCGGACTCGAGATCTTCGGCAATAGCTCGCGCTGGTCGAGGGTCGAGAGGGCCTCGCAGCAGGCGATATAGCCCACAGGTGGCGTCGCCAGCAGCATGGCCTTCAAATTCGCCGTCACCTGCGGTTCGCGCTCCCGAAAGTCCTCGGTCAGCCAGGCCGCGATCACGGCAGCGGCGATGGCGGCGATGCCGCCTTCCGTGACCAGCTTGATGCGATTCAGCCAGTTGGTCGGATCGGGATAGTAGCAGGCGGTGTTGGCGAGGACGATCTTGCCGAGCCGCTCCGGCGCGTTCGCCCCCAGCCATTGTCCGACCATACCGCCCATCGACAGGCCGCACCAATGTACCTTGTCGATGTTGAGGTCGTCGAGGATGGCAAGCGCGTCACGGCCGAACCGCTCCATCGAATAGGGGCCGGGCGGCACGCCGGATTTGCCGTGGCCGCGGCGATCATAGCGGATGACGCGGAACACCTGGGTCAGCGCCCGCATCTGCGGCTCCCACATCGCAAGCGTGGCGCCGAGCGAGTTCGACAGCATTACCGTCTCGCCGCTCTGGCGGCCCTCGACCGAGACGTTGAGCAGGCAGCCGTCGGCGTCGATCATCGGCATCGAAGTTATTCCCGTCCCGCGTGTTGCGTTCTCGCTGTGCCAGTCCGCCAGGACCGGCGCAAGCCTGTTGCGCCGGCGAATATGGATTGGAGACCCTGTTCCAGGCATACTTCCTTTTGCCACTTGCTTGCATTACTGGGGGGCCACAGGATCAGGCGAGTTGAGCGAAGGATTGATGGGGAGGCAGCCATGGCCATGACGATGAACGGCGAGGTGCAGCTTGCGGCACCGCGCGAGGCGGTATGGGCCAAGCTGAACGATCCCGCGGTGCTGAAGGCCTGTATCCCCGGCTGCGAGGAGCTGGAAAAGACCGACGAGCATGGGTTCCGCGCGGTCGCCAAGATGAAGGTCGGCCCGGTCTCCGCCCGCTTCAGGGGCAAGGTGACCTTGAGCGATCTCGATCCGCCCAACGGCTACAAGATCTCCGGCGAAGGCGAGGGCGGGGTGGCCGGCTTTGCCAAGGGCGGCGCGACCGTAGGGCTGGCGGAAAAGGACGGCGGCACCCTGCTGTCCTATAATGTCGAGGCGCAGATCGGCGGCAAGCTGGCCCAGCTCGGCCAGCGCCTGATCAACGGCACCGCGAAAAAGCTGGCCGACGAGTTTTTTGCAAATTTTGCCAAGGCGGTTCAGGGCTAAAGCCCGGTTCTGGCCGTACCCCTATGTTCCCGACGAGGTTGCCCATTGCCGGGAGGGGAAATATGATGGATTCCGACCGATTTTGATGCCCGTTCCGCCGCGCCCTGCGGCCGGCGCGGACGAAGAGAGTGCTGATGGCCAAGATTTCCCTGATCGTGAACGGTAATCCCGTAACCGCGAATGTCGACCCGCGAACCCTGCTGGTGCAGTTTTTGCGTGAGAATCTGCGGCTGACGGGCACCCATGTCGGCTGCGACACCTCGCAGTGCGGCGCCTGCGTCGTCCATCTCGACGGCAAGGCCGTCAAGGCCTGCACCACGCTGGTGGTGATGGCCGACGGCCATGAGGTGCGCACCATCGAGGGGCTGGCTGCCGACGGCGCGCCGTTGCATCCGATGCAGGAGGCTTTTCGCGAGCATCACGGCCTGCAATGCGGCTTCTGCACGCCCGGCATGATCATGACCGCCGTCGACCTGGTCCATCGCAAGGGCCACGAGCTCTCCGAGGAGACCATTCGCGAGGAGCTGGAAGGCAATCTGTGCCGCTGCACCGGTTACCAGAACATCGTGCAGTCGATCGCGGCCGGCGCCAAGGCGATGGCGAAATCCGATCTCGCTTAAGCAAGCCTCACTCACCGCGACCCGGATCATCCCATGTATGAATTTAAATATCATCGCCCGGCGACCGTGCGGCAAGCCGCCAATCTCCTGGTCAAGAACGAAGACTCCAAGCTGATCGCCGGCGGCCACACGCTGGTTCCGGTTATGAAGCAGCGGCTCGCGAGCCCCGCTCATCTGGTCGATCTCTCGCATATCGAGGGGTTGGATGCGATCGAGATGAAGGGCCGCGCGCTCGTGATCGGCGCTACCGCCAGGCATGCCGAGGTGGCTAATTCGGCCACTGTCGGTGAGGCCATTCCGGCGCTGGCCGAGCTTGCCGGCATGATCGGGGATCCCGCGGTGCGCCATAAGGGCACGATCGGCGGCTCGATCGCCAACAACGATCCGACCGCCGACTATCCGGCCGCCTGCCTGGCGCTGGGGGCGACCATCGTCACCAACAAGCGCCGGCTGAAGGCGGAAGAGTACTTCCAGGGTCTGTTCACGACCGCGCTCGAAGACGACGAGATTATCACCAAGGTGATGTTTCCGCTGCCGAAGAAGGCGGCCTATGTCAAATTCCGCAACCAGGCCTCGCGCTATGCGCTGGTCGGCGTGTTCGTGGCCAAGCGGCCGTCGGATGTCCGCGTCGCGGTGACGGGCGCCGGCTCGAACGGGGTGTTCCGCGTCACCGCGTTCGAAGACGCGCTGAAGAAGCGCTTCTCGCACAAGGTGCTGGACGGCATCGCGGTGCCGGCGGACGGGTTGAACAGCGACCTGCATGGCAGCGCCGAATATCGTGCCCATCTGATCGGGGTGCTGACGCGCCGCGCGGTCGAAGCCGCCAGCGCAAAGCCCTGATTTGCCCACACCCTGTCCAGCAAGGCTAGCTCGCTCATGAGTGCATCGGCACTGCCGTCGTCCGTCGATGCCATGCTCGACCTATTGTCCTCGCGCGGCTATCTCGCCGAGCGGGCGCTCGCGACCGTCACCTATCTCTCGCTGCGCATGGGCCGGCCGTTGTTCCTCGAAGGCGAGGCGGGCGTCGGCAAGACCGAGATCGCAAAGGTGCTGTCGGCGGCGCTCGGGCGCAGGCTGATCCGGCTGCAGTGCTACGAGGGCCTCGACGTCGCCTCCGCAGTCTATGAGTGGAACAGTGCCGCGCAGATGATCGCGATCCGTCTGGCGGAAGCCTCCGGCGAGACCGATCGCGAACAGCTTGCCGGCGACATCTTTGCCGGCCGCTATCTGATCAAGCGCCCGCTGCTGCAGGCGCTGGAGCCGGATGTGGCCGGCGCGCCGGTGCTGCTGATCGACGAACTCGACCGCGCCGACGAGGCGTTCGAGGCCTATCTGCTGGAGATCCTCTCGGACTTCCAGGTGACGATTCCGGAATTCGGCACCGTCAAGGCGCCGCATCCGCCGATCGTCGTCATCACCTCGAATCGCACGCGCGAGATTCACGACGCGCTGAAGCGGCGTTGCCTCTATCACTGGGTCGATTATCCCACGGCCGAGCGCGAACTCGCGATCGTTCGCAGCCGTCTGCCCGGGATTTCGGCAAAGCTCTCGCAGCAGGTCATCCGCTTCGTGCAGGCGCTGCGCAACCAGGATTTTTACAAATCGCCGGGGGTGGCCGAGACCATCGACTGGGCGACCGCGCTCACTGAACTCGACGCGCGCTCGCTCACGCCGCAGGTGGTCGGCGATACGCTTGGCGCGCTGCTCAAGTACCAGGACGATATCGGCCGCATGCAGGGCGAGACACTGGAGAAGGTGTTAAAGGACGCGACGAGCGAGACGTAGTCGTTCGTCGCGTCCATTGGATTCGTCATTCCGGGGCGATGCGAAGCATCGAACCCGTAAGGACGAGATTCCCCGGTGCGCGATTGCGCATCTGGGTTCGCTCGTTTCACCCGCGCCCGGAATGACGAGGGAAAAGTGATGCCCACGGCAATCAATCACCTGACACCGCCGACCGGCCATTTCGCCGACAACATCATCGGCTTTGCCCGCGCGCTGCGGGCCGCAGGTCTCCCCGTCGGGCCCGGCGCCGTGATGGACGCGATGACCGCACTCGAGGCTGTCGACATCGGCAACCGCGCCGACGTCTTCACGACGCTGGAAGCGGTGTTCGTCAAGCGCCGCGAGCACGCGCTGATCTTTGCGCAGGCTTTCGACCTGTTCTTCCGCCCGGCGGAGGAATGGAAGCACCTGCTGGACTCCGTACCGCTGCCCGATCACGCCAAGAAGAAGCCGCCGCCGGCCTCGCGCCGGGTGCAGGAGGCGATGTCGCAGGGTTCGCGCACCGAGACGGAGGAGGTCGAGCAGCAGGACGTGCGCCTCTCGATGTCCGACCAGGAGGTGCTGCAGAAGAAGGATTTCGCACAGATGAGCGCGGCCGAGATCGCGCAAGTGACGCGCGCGATCGAGAAGATGCGGCTGCCGCAGGCCGAGCTCACGACCCGCCGCTACAAGCCGGATCCGAGGGGCTTGAGACTTGACATGCGCCGGACGCTGCGCAGCTCGCTGCGGACCGCAGGCGACATCGTCGACATCCATCATCTCGGCCGGATCGAGAAGCCGGCGCCGATCGTGGCGCTGCTCGACATCTCCGGGTCCATGAGCGAGTATACGCGGCTGTTCCTGCACTTCCTGCATGCCATCACCGACGCGCGCAAGCGCGTCTCGGTGTTCCTGTTCGGCACCCGGCTGACGAATGTGTCCCGTGCGCTGCGGCAGCGCGATCCCGACGAGGCGCTCGCGAGCTGTTCGGCGACGGTCGAGGACTGGGCCGGGGGAACGCGGATTGCGACCTCGCTGCACAGTTTCAACAAATTGTGGGCGAGGCGTGTGCTGGGGCAGGGCGCGATCGTGCTCCTGATCTCCGACGGGCTGGAGCGGGAGTCCGACGACAAGCTCGCCTTCGAGATGGACCGGCTGCACCGCTCCTGCCGCCGCCTGATCTGGCTCAACCCGCTGCTCCGCTATTCCGGGTTCGAGGCAAAGGCGCTCGGCATCAAAATGATGCTGCCGCACGTTGACGAATTTCGCCCGGTGCATAACTTGGCTTCAATCGAGGGGCTGATCGCGGCACTGTCCTCGCCCTTGCCGCCGCACCATTTTAGCCGGATCCGCTCCGCAGCTTGAAAGAGAGGCGCCCATGCTCAATCGCGATGAAGACATCCTCAAAGCGGCCGAGGACTGGCAGAAGGCCGGTCACGGCGTGGCGCTCGCAACCGTGGTCGAGACCTGGGGCTCGGCGCCGCGCGCGGCCGGCTCCAGCCTCGTCATCAACGACGACGGCACGTTTCTGGGGTCGGTCTCCGGCGGCTGTGTCGAGGGCGCCGTCGTCACCGAGGCGCTCGACGTGATCGCCAGCGGCCAGCCGAAAATGCTGGAGTTCGGCGTGGCCGACGAGACCGCCTGGAATGTCGGACTGTCCTGCGGCGGCACCATCCGGGTCTTTGTCGAGAAGGTCGGCTAGCCATGAAGCTCCAGATGTTGGCGGAACTCAATGCCGAGCGCGCCGCACGGCGGCCGGCGGTCCTGATTACCGACACCGCCAATGGCGAGCAGCGGCTGGTCAAGGCCGCCGACCTGGCCAAGGACCCGATGCGCGCCGAACTCGCCAGTCATTTGCGTATGGGCAAGAGCGGCATGGTCGAAGCGGGGGACAAGCGGCTGTTCCTCAATGTCTATGCCCCGACCGCGCGGCTCGTCATCATTGGCGCTGTCCATATCAGCCAGGCGCTGGTGCCGATCGCGCAATCCCTCGGCTATGACGTCACGGTGGTCGATCCACGCACCGCCTTTGCCAGCCCCGAACGGTTTCCCGATGTGCCGCTGATCGCGGAATGGCCCGACGTGGCGCTGCCGCCGCTCAATGTCGACCACTACACGGCATTCGTGGCGCTGACGCACGACCCGAAGATCGACGATCCGGCGCTGCTGCACGCCTTCAAATGCGACTGCTTCTATATCGGCGCGCTGGGATCGCGGAAGACGCATGGCAAGCGCGCCGATCGGCTGAAGGGTCAAGGCGCGCGCGATGCCGATATCGCCCGTATTCATGCGCCCATCGGTCTGCCGATCGGCGCGGTGTCGCCGTCGGAGATCGCCGTCTCGATCATGGCGGAAATTACCGCGCAGCTCAGGATGCCGCCCAAGGAGCAGGAAGCCGCCGCATGAAGTTCGGTCCTGCCAGCCCGGTCGATGCCATCGGCGGTGTGACCGTCCACACCCTGCGCCAGGGACCTTTGGTGCTGAAGAAAGGCACCACCATCGGCAAGGCCGAGGTCGAGGCCCTGACCAGGGCCGGGGTGAAGGACATCGTCGTGGTACGGCTGGAGCCGGGCGACGTCTCCGAGGACGTTGCGGCCGCGAGCATCGCGCAGGCTGTGGCAGGCGAGGGGATTCACGTCGAGCGCGCCTTCACTGGCCGCGCCAACCTTTTCGCCGCAAGGCCCGGCGTGCTGGCGATCGACCGCGCCGCGGTCGATCGCATCAACAATGTCGATGAAGCCATTACATTTGCGACGCTCGCCGCGTTCAAGCCCGTAGTCGAGGGCGAGATGGTCGCGACCGTCAAGCTGATCCCGTTCGGGGTCGAGGCGAAGCTCAGGGATGCCGCCGTGGTCGCCGCAGGCCGCGATGCCCTGAAGATTGCGCCTTACGTGATCAAGCGGGTCGGCATCGTCTCGACCATCCTGCCCGGGCTTGCGCAGAAAGTGATCGAGAAGACGCTGCATGTCACGACCGGGCGGCTGGCCCCGGCCGGCGCCAGCATCATCGCCGAGCGCCGCGTGCCGCACGAGGAAGCCCCGCTTGCGGCTGCGATCAAGGAACTGCTCGGCCTCGGCGCCGAACTCGTCATCGTGTTCGGTGCCTCCGCGATTGCCGACCGCCGCGACGTCATCCCGGCGGCGATCACCGGGATCGGCGGTGCCGTCGAGCATTTTGGCATGCCGGTCGATCCCGGCAATCTGCTGCTGGTCGGCAGCGCCGGCGAGGTCCCGGTGCTCGGCGCGCCGGGCTGCGCGCGCTCGCCGGTCGAGAACGGCTTTGACTGGGTCCTGATGCGACTGCTCGCCGGCATCAGGATCACGCGTGCCGAGCTGATGGGCATGGGAGTCGGCGGCCTCCTGATGGAAATCGTCACCCGTCCGCAGCCGCGGACCAAGCCGGACACCGAAGGCAACCGCAAGGTCGCCGCCATCGTGCTGGCGGCGGGGCGCTCCACCCGGATGGGTGGTCCGAACAAGCTGCTCGCCGAGCTCAATGGCCGCAAGCTGGCGCGGATCGCGACTGAACGGGCGCTGGCCTCGAAAGCCCAGGAGGTGATCGTCGTCACCGGCCACCAGGCCGATCTGATCGAGCAGGCGCTCGCGGGCTTGAAAGTGAAATTCGTGCGCAATCCGGACTTTGCCGCGGGACTTGCAAGCTCGGTGAAAGCGGGCATCGCGGCCGTCAGCTCGGATGCCGACGGCGCCGTGGTCTGCCTCGGCGACATGCCGCTGATCGACGCCGGCCTGATCGACCGCCTGATCGACGCGTTTGCGCCCGATCGCGGACAACTGATCGTGGTGCCGGTCGCCGAGGGGCGTCGCGGCAATCCGGTTTTGTGGTCACGCCGCTTCTTCAAGGAGTTGATGACGCTGGAAGGCGACATCGGCGCGCGCCACCTGATCGCCAAACACGCCGAGGCCGTCGCCGAAGTCCCGGTCGAGGGCGAGGGCGCCTTCCTCGACATCGACACCCCGCAGGGCCTGGAGATCGCGCGGCGGGGGTAGGCGATTTGTCGGGTGGGCCAAGCGAAGCGGGCCGATCACCAAGTTGCGTGATGGCGCCAAGGTGGGCACGGAGCGAAGACGCGCCTTTGCCTACCCTGCAAATCCAAATTCAACCTCTCGTTCACCAAGTTGAAACGTCCCCTCGGTAGATTTGCAGCCGACTCTGGGGGAGAGGAATCTTGACCGCATCAAGGGCTGCGCAGCGCTTGGCGCTGATCGTTTTCGCGTTGACCGTGCTGTTGGGGGCGACGCGTTTCATCACCGAAACCTGGGCGGCCGGCGCCTTTGCGATCGGCAAATGCGGCGCCTATGGCCAGGCCTACGACTATCCGGCCGAAGGCGCGGCGCGCGCCGCCGCGCTCAAGCAGTGCCAGAGTGGCGATTGCAAGACGATCACGATGAAGCGGGCCTGCGCAGCGTTTGCCATCGACATGGCCAATCCCTGCGGCGCTCACGGTTATGCGGTCAGGCCGAAGATTTCGAATTCGCTGAACGAGGCGACGCGCGAATGCTACAAGTTCGGCGGCAAGGACTGCGTGATCCGCGCCTGGGCCTGCGACGCCAAGGGCTGACAAAGGGCTGACCAAGGGCGGCCGCGCGGCTGATTTCCTTCACAATCCGCCGTCATTCCGGGTTCGGTGCTTCGCACCCCCTGGAAATGACCATGAGATTGCCACATGCAATTCGATACCAAGATCGCGATTGTCGTCCGTACCGACCTCGAGGTCTGGCAGAAGCTGAACGTGGCGTCGTTCCTGGCCGGCGGCGTCGCTGCTGCGTTTCCCGAATGCGTCGGGGCTCCGTACGAAGACGGGTCAGCCACGCAATATCTCGCGCTGATCGGCCAGCCGATCCTGATCTATGGCGCCGACCGCGCCGCATTGTCGCGCGCGCTCGACCGGGCGCTTGCCCGCAACGTGCGGCCGGCGGTCTACACCGACGACATGTTCAAGACCACGCATGACGAAGCCAACCGCGCCGCCGTCAAGGCGGTGGCACGCGCCGATCTCAACCTCGTCGGCATCGCCATGCGCGCCGAGCGCAAGGTGATCGACAAGATCGTCGACGGATTGAAATTTCACGGCTGATTTTCATCGCCTTCTTGCGCGCTTCCAGTCGGCCGCGGCTCGTCTGGATGGGGCGGGCATGTCGTCACCCTCCAAGAGGCTGCAGACATGCCTGAGCGCTAGCCAGCGCGGGGGATTTCCCATTTCGAACACGACGATGTGAGTGCGGGATGGGCTGTGGGCCAGACGCAAAAGTCTCCCGAAATCTCAAACGCGGACCACCCTGAAGAAGCCTGGCTTCGACGATGGGAGCAGAAAGCGTCCAGTCATTTCGGCAAATTTCCTTGACAATGACTGACTAGTCAGTCATTGTCGGAGACATGACAAACAGCCGCTCCAGATCGCTCACTTCCACGAAAGCGTCTCGCCCCCGCCGGGCCGCAAAGGACCTTGGCGCCGCGGCAACGTCGGCCGCATCGAAACCCGCGGCCAATCGCGCCGAGAAGGCGGCCGAACGGCGTGCGGCGATCGTGAAGGCCGCGCTCGACGAGTTCATCGCGCGTGGCTTCACCGCAACGCGGCTCGACGACGTCGCCAAGCGCGCCGGCGTCGCCAAGGGCACGATCTACCTGCACTTCAAGGACAAGGAGTCGATGTTCGAGGAGCTGGTGCGCACCGCGATCGTGCCACTGCTCAGCCGCCTTGCTACCCCGTCGTCCCCCGGCACGACCGTGCGGGATACGATCGAAAACTTCGCTGCGACCTTCATGCGGGAAGTGGCGAACACGCCGCGCGGCGACATCGTGCGCCTGATCGTGGCGGAGGGACCGAGATTCCCTGCGATTGCGGACTTTTATTACCGCGAAGTGGTGTCTCGCGGCCTCGCCGGCATGCGTGCCCTGATCGAGCTTGCGATCGCGCGCGGCGAAATCCGCCACAAGGAGCTTGCGCGGTTTCCGCAGATCATCGTGGCGCCGGCGATCGTGGCGGTGATCTGGAAGAGCCTGTTCGAACGACATTCACCCCTGGATGCGAGCGAGATGCTGCGCGTCCATCTCAATCTGATCTTTGGCGAACGGAGCGCGACATGACTTCGCCGCATCGGACACTATCCGCCGTTGTTGCCCTGGCGCTCGCGTTAAGCCTTGCCGGCTGCAACGAGAAGCGCGATCCCGGCTATCAGGGCTGGGTCGAGGCCGACATGATCTTCGTCAGCCCCGACGAATCCGGCCGCGTCACCAAGCTCAACGTGCATGAAGGCGACGAGGTCAAGAGCGGCGATCAGCTTTATTCTGTCGATGACGATCTGCAGCTTGCCGACCTCAACCAGAACAAGGCGACGCTTGCCAACGCGCAGCAGACCCATGATCGCGCGAACGCACTCAGCAAGACCGGTTCTGGAACGCAGGCGACGCTCGATTCCGCGGTCTCGGCGCTGCGGGTGGCGGAAGCGCGCGTCAACACCTCGGAAACGAGACTCGCGCGGCGCAGGGGTTTTGCGCCGGTCGCCGGCACCATCCAGCAGATCTATTTCCGCGAGGGCGAGATGGTGCCGGCGCAGCGTCCGGTGCTGTCGATCATGCCGCCCGGCAACATGAAGCTGCGCTTCTTCGTCTCGGAGACCGAACTGCCGAAATTGTCGATCGGGGAAGAAGTGAAGGTGGCCTGCGACAATTGTGCGCCTGGTCTGACCGCGCACATCTACTTCATCGCGACATCGGCCGAATATACGCCGCCCGTGATCTACAGCCTCGATGAGCGCAACAAGCTCGTCTACCTGATCCAGGCGCGGCCATCCACGCCCGACGCCCTGCGGGTCGGCCAGCCGGTCAGCGTGTATCTCAACGCAAAAATCCCGGTTGCGGACAAGCAATGAACAGCGTTCCGGATTCCGTCATTGCCATCGACGTCAAGGGCCTGACCAAATCGTTCGGCGGCCGCGAGGTCGTGCACGACCTGTCGATGCAGGTCAGGCGCGGCGCCATCTATGGCTTTCTCGGCCCCAACGGCTCCGGCAAGACCACGACCATCCGCATGCTCTGCGGGCTTCTGACGCCCGACAGCGGGCAGGGCACCTGCCTCGGCTTCGACATCCGGGCCGATGCCGACAAGATCAAGCGCCGCGTCGGCTACATGACCCAGCGCTTCAGCCTGTACCAGGATCTGTCGGTGCGCGAGAATCTGGAGTTCGTCGCACGGCTCTATGGCGTGCCGGACGCCGGCGGCGCCGCGCGCGAAATGATCAGACGTCTGGGCCTGTCGGGCCGCGAGGGTCAGCTCGCAGGCGAGCTTTCCGGCGGCTGGAAGCAGCGGCTCGCGCTCGGCGCCTGCACGTTGCCAAATCCGCAGCTGCTGCTGCTCGACGAGCCGACCGCCGGCGTTGATCCCAAGGCGCGGCGCGATTTCTGGAACGAGATCCATGCGCTGGCGGCCGAGGGCCTGACGGTGCTGGTTTCCACCCACTACATGGACGAGGCGGAGCGCTGTCACGAGATCGCCTATATCGCCTACGGCCATCTGCTGGCGCATGGCACCGTGGACGAGGTGATCCGGACGTCCCAGCTGACGACATACACGGTCAGCGGCGACAACCTCAATCCACTGGTCAGCGAACTCACCGACAAGGCAGGCGTCGACATGGTGGCGCCGTTCGGCACCTCCCTGCACGTCTCCGGTCGCGACAAGGCGGCGCTGGAAGCGGCGATCGCGCCATGGTGCGACCGCGGCGAATGGCACTGGCAGTCCTCCGCGCCGTCCCTGGAGGACGTCTTCATCGACCTGATGAACCGCTCGAAGGACAATTTCCAATGAGCAGCACCGACGCAATCGCACACACAGGCGAGCTCCGGGAGCCGCGGTTCGGCTTCTGGCGCCGCTCCTACGCCATGGTGGTCAAGGAGTTCATCCAGCTCAGGCGCGACCGGGTCTCGTTCGCGATGATCATCATGATCCCGGTGATGCAGCTTTTGCTGTTCGGCTATGCCATCAACACCACGCCGCATAATCTGCCGACCGCCGTCTTGTTGCAGGAGGACAGCGACCTCGGCCGCTCGATCCTGAAAGCGCTGCAGAACACCGCCTATTTCCGTTTCACTCAGGAGGCGCATTCGGTCCGGGAGCTCGACGATCTCCTGCTGTCGGGCAGGGTGCTGTTCGCCGTCGAGGTTCCCAGGGGGTTCGAGCGCGCGGTGCGGCGCGGCGATCACCCCGCGCTCCTGGTCGCGGCCGACGCCACCGATCCGATTGCCGCCAGCGCCGCATTGTCCTCACTGGGGACGGTGGTGCAGACCGCGCTCGAGCATGACCTGTTCACCGGCGATCCCCCGTCGATGCCGTTCGAGATCCGGGCGCATGCGCGCTACAATCCGGCCGCCGAGTCCAGGCTCAACATCGTGCCGGGCCTGGTCGGCACCATCCTCACCATGACCATGCTGATCTTCACCGCGCTGTCGGTGACCCGCGAGGTCGAGCGCGGCACCATGGAGAGCCTGCTGTCGATGCCGATCAAGCCGGTCGAGGTGATGTTCGGCAAGATCATTCCCTATGTGATGGTCGGTTTTCTCCAGGCCGCGATCATCCTCGGCATCGGCGTGTTTCTGTTCGGGGTGCCGATATTCGGCAGCCTGGCCCTGCTGGCGCTGCTTTCGACCCTGTTCATCACGGCCAACCTTGCGATCGGCTACACCTTCTCGACGCTCGCTCAGAACCAGCTGCAGGCCATGCAGCTCTCGATCATGTTCTTTTTGCCGAGCATTCTTTTGTCCGGCTTCATGTTTCCCTTCCTCGGCATGCCGGTCTGGGCACAATATGTCGGCGAAGCGCTGCCGCTCACCCACTATCTGCGGATCGTCCGTGCCATCATGCTGAAGGGGTCGAACCTGACGCATCTGCAATATGACGCAGCCGCGCTGATCGGGCTGATGCTACTCGCCATGACCATCGCGGTAACGCGCTTCCGTCGCACGCTCGATTGAGGCACAATGCGCCCATGTGGCGGCGGTGGCGGGCGAAATGGGCCAGCATGATCGGGTCGGGGATGTCGGCCGACTTCGAGCATGCGCTGATGCGCGAGGTGATGCGCTCGGAGATGCTGCGGGTCAAGGCCCTGATCATCACCACCTGCATGATCCTTGCGGCCTTGTTCGTGGTGGATGTTTTCGCGCCCAACCTCGAGCAGCGCATCTGGCGCGGCAGGGTTAATCCTTTCTACGGCCAACTGCTCCTCGCCGCCTTTGTTCTCTTCGAATTCTGGGTCCATTCGGTCATCAGCCGCAATCGGAAGCTCGACCGCGACGTTCCCGTGATCCGCCGCTACGTCGGCGCCTTCATCGAGACCACGCTGCCGACCGTCGTGCTCGTGATGCAGATCAAGTCGATGGGTGCGGCCGAGGCGCTCGGCTTCGTGATGCCGCTCACCTATTTCATCTTCATCATCCTGTCGACGCTGCGGCTGAACTTCTGGCTGTCGGCCTTCACCGGCCTCGTCGCGGCCGTGCAGTTGCTCGCGGTGGCGATGTATTACGAACCCCTCAGCGCGGAACAGGAGCCCGAACTCTATTTTCACGCGGTGCGCAGCCTGACCCTGCTGGGCAGCGGCATCTTGGCAGGCGCGGTCGGCGTGCAATTGCGCCGGCAGTTCGCCGCCTCAATCGAGGCCACCACGGCGCGCGACCGCATCACCAATTTGTTCGGCCAGCACGTCTCGCCACAGGTAGTGGAACGGCTGATGGCCGAGGGCACGACGGCGGCGAGCGACATCCGCCATGTCGCCGTCATGTTCGTCGATTTCCGCAGTTTTACAGCGGCCGCGCGGTCACGCTCGCCGCAGGACGTGGTCGATCGGCTCGACGGCGCCTTCGCGGTGCTGGTCGAGATTTTGGAGCGCCACGGCGGCATCGTGAACAAGTTTTTGGGCGACGGCTTTCTCGCGCTATTCGGTGCGCCGCTCGACAATGCGGACGCTGCCGAGCATGCGGTGGCCGCGGCGCGCGACATGATCGCGGCGATGGACCATATCAACGACAGCTCGGATTGGCCGCTGCGGATCGGCATCGGCATCCATTTCGGCGAGGTGGTCGCTGGCAGCATCGGTTCGCCCCGCCGCAAGGAATACACCGTGATCGGCGACACCGTGAATTTTGCCTCGCGGCTGGAGGCGCTGAACAAGGAGTTCAATTCGCACCTCCTGGTCTCCGCCGCGGTACGCGAGGCGCTGGGCGAGAGCGGTGACGACGCGAAGTCGCTCGGCGACGTTCCGATCAGGGGCTACGAGCACCCCTTTGCGGTCTGGCAGCTGGCGTAGATCGAGCGTTCAGCCTGCCCTGCCGCCGCACCGGTACCAAAGCTGCTCGACCATGCCATTCGTGTCGTGCTCGATCGCGACGCATTGCCGGATCCAGAACTCGGCGTGTCCGATCCCGCGTTTGCGGCGATCCTGAAACCTGGTGCTTCGCGCAATGTCTGGATCAGGATTTCGGCGCCATAGCGCTATGGCGCCGATGGCGAGTAATTTGCCAGACAGGCCTGTCCGCTGCTGCGCGACGCCCACGGTCTCGATCAGCTGTTGTGGGGCAGCGACTGCCGCACATGAGGCGGCTTACACCTGCCGCGCCACCAGATTTTCCACCTTCACGCCGTCGCGTTCCTCGATGATCTCGGCGATCCATTGCCGGTGGCAATGGCGGTGGTCGCGCTCGTAGCAAAGGATGCAGATCGGACCTGCCTTCTTCACCAGCGTCGACAATTCGTCGAGCTCTTCCCTGGCCTGCGGCGTCTTCAGATGCGCGGAATAGATCTTGTGCAGCAGGTCGTATTGGCCGCTGCGCGCGGCCTCGCGGCCCACTTTCGGCGTGCCGAGGCCGCGCAGATGCAAATATGAAATGCCGCGTTCGTCGAGCCCGGCGGCAAGCTGGGTCTTGGAAAAGCCCGGCCGGCGTGAGGATGCGATCGCGCGGACATCGACCAGAAGCTTGACGCCGGCCTGCTCCAGCTCGTCAAGAACCGCCTTTGATGGCGTCTGCTCGTAGCCGATGGTGAAGAGTCTTTTCGCCTTTGCCATTGCAGGCTCTGCGTGTGCCGATCATTTCACCCGTTCGATCAGCTCCATCGCGCCGGCGGGCGCGCGGACCTTGCCCTCGTGGATCACGTAGGCGAATACGTCGCGCGGTGTTTTCTTGGCGCTTGGTGGGGCGGCGCGCGGCAGGTCGTCCGGCTCGCCGCCTTCGGCCCAGAGCGTGAGGCGCTTCGCCCAGGCATCGAGCTGTTTTGGTGGATAACAGGTCTTCAGTTCGTCGTTGCCCTTCTGCAGCCGCGCATAGACGAAATCGCCGACCACGTCGGAGATCGCCGGATAGGTCTCGTGCTCGGCGAAGACGACCGGCGTCTCGAACTGCTTCAACAGTGCGATGAAGGCGGGTACCGAAAAGCTCGGATGGCGGACCTCGACCACATGGCGCAAGGTGCGGCCGTCGATCTTGCGGGGCAGCAGCTCCAGAAACTTGCCGAAATCGGCCTCGTCGAATTTCTTGGTCGGCGCAAACTGCCAGAGCACCGGACCCAAGCGGTCGCCGAGCTCGAGCACGCCGGTGTTGTAGAAATGCTTGATCGAGTCGCCCGCCTCCGCGAGCACCCGCCGGTTGGTGGTGAAGCGCGAACCCTTGACCGAGAACACAAAACCATCCGGGACTTCGCTGGCCCATTTGCGAAAGCTCTCCGGCTTCTGCGAGCCGTAATAGGTCCCGTTGATCTCGATCGAGGTGAGCTTGGAGGCCGCGTATTGCAGCTCCTTCGATTGCGTCAGCTTCTCCGGATAAAATACCCCGCGCCAGGGCGCGAAGGTCCAGCCGCCGACGCCGATAAAAATATTGCCGGATTTGTCGCGGGCGCGTTCAGGGGCTTTGGCCACGTCATCGCCTTTCTTATTTTCACAACATCGTTCATTCTGGCCGGGAACGGCCGCACCGTTTTAACCGCGCGGCCGCGAAAGTAAAAGCTTGCCGGTCGTCGCACCGCGGGGATGCAACAAGGGAGAACAACAGGATGCGGGTGATGATTGCAGTGCTGCTGGCGCTGACCGCCTCGCAGGCGCTCGCCGACGAGGTCGACGACGCGCACCGCCAGGCGTTGCGGGGACGGGACGATTACTGGAATTGCCTGGCGCGGGAATATCAGCGCAATGACGCCAAGGCCGTGTCGGCGCAGGACTTCAGGGCCGATATCGCCGGCGCCTGTCCCTCCGAGCGCCAGAATTTCAGGGTCGCGCTGCTCGATTATCTGGATCAGAAATTCCCTGACGCCGCCGACGGCGAGCATCTGACGACGGCCAACAGGGCGATCGAGCTCGCGCAGCAGGACATCATCACCGCCTTCGTTCGGCACAAGGCGGCGAATTAGCCCGCTGCTGATTTCGCAGCCGCGGGTTCCATGCTATCACAGGCCGGGGCAAGCAGGGAAAAGAGTATGACGTCGCAGTCCTTCGCGGGTGTTTTGGGTGCGCTGGTCGCGGCCGTGGTGCTGGTCGCAGCCTTCGTCTATGGGCCGCTCGGGCAGTTCGGCAAGCCGGTGAAGCCGGCTGTGGTGCAGCAACCAGACGCACAGCCGGCCCCCGCAGTTCCGGCCCGAAGAGGCCCGGTGATCCGGGACGTGCCGAACTAGGCAATCGGGAGGCCGCGCCCCCTTGCGGAACTGCCTGAGCTAACCTATATGGCGAGTAACGGCGACGTTGATGCTTGAAAGCTCCGGCGCTGGGACGACCACGGCATGGGTCGGTTGCGCCGGATGTACGCGCACCTCCCTTGTTTGTGGTCGTTGGCATTTTTGGCCCTCTTTTGACGACTTTGCCCAGAGGGCGGTGCGTCGGGAGCGGCCTTGAGGCGGTCGCCGCCGGGCGCGGCGACCTTGGCATGGCTTGACGGCGCGGCTATAGGCTTGCCGGATGAATCAAGCCATCAGACCGGGTCCCGATATCGCGCAGCAGAGTAGCGGACAGCTGCAGCTTTCGGTCGTCGTTCCCACCTTCAACGAGTGCGGCAACGTCACGGCGCTGTTTCGGAAGCTGGAGACGGCGCTCGCCGGGGTCGCCTGGGAGGTCATTTTCGTCGACGACAATTCCCCTGACGGCACCTGGCAGGAGGTGCGGGATCTTGCGCGCAACGACGGCCGCGTCCGCTGTATCAGGCGGATCGGACGGCGCGGCCTGTCGGGCGCCTGCATCGAGGGCATCTTGGCTTCCAGCGCGCCCTGCGCGGCGGTGATGGACGCCGACCTGCAGCATGACGAGACCCAGCTTGCCAAGATGCTCGCGCTGATCGAGGAGGGCGCGGCGGAACTCGTGGTCGGCAGCCGCTACGTTGAAGGCGGCAATGCCGACAGTTTCAACCGGGCGCGTGCCGGCGCCAGCGCCTTTGCCACCGAGATCGCCAAGCGTGTCCTCGGCGTGCGCATCGCCGACCCGATGAGCGGCTTCTTCATGATCCGCCGCGACCGTTTTGAGCAGCTCGCGCCGAAACTCTCGACCCAAGGCTTCAAGATCCTGCTCGACATCGTCGCATCAGCCCATGGCGAGCTGAAGACCATGGAGGTCCCCTACAGCTTCGGCGCCAGGCTGCATGGCGAGAGCAAGCTCGACTCCATGGTCGCGCTGGATTTTTTGGGGCTGGTGCTCGCAAAATTCACCCGTGACGTGGTCTCGCTGCGCTTCCTCCTGTTCGCCATGGTCGGCGGCAGCGGGTTGTTCATCCATTTGGGGACCCTGTTCGTCGCGCTGAACCTGTTCGAGCTGCCATTTCCGGAGGCGCAGGCGGCCGGCGCCCTGGTCGCCATGACCACGAACTTCATCTTCAACAATTTCCTCACCTATCGCGACCAGCGCCTGAAAGGCCTTACTATCCTGTGGGGGCTGCTCTCGTTCTATCTGGTCTGCAGCGTCGGCCTGTTGGCCAATGTCGGCGTGGCCTTCTCGATCTACGATCAGGAGCCGATCTGGTGGCTCGCCGGAGCTGCCGGCGCGCTGATGGGCGTGGTGTGGAATTACGCGATGTCCGGACTGTTCGTCTGGCGCAAGCGATGATTGTCCAATGATCGCGGCCACAAGCGACGCGCGGCTGGTCCGCAACACGTCGCTGGTCGTTCTGGCGCTGGTCATATTGCGGCTGGTGGCCGCCGCCGTGACGCCGCTGACCTTCGACGAAGCCTATTACTGGATGTGGTCGAAGCATCTGGCCTTCGGCTACTACGATCATCCGCCGATGGTCGCACTGGTGATCCGGCTCGGTACGATGATCTTAGGCGACACCGAGCTTGGCGTACGGCTGGTGTCGATCCTCTCGGCGTTGCCGATGAGCTATGCGGTGTTTCGCGCCTCGTCCATCCTGTTCGGCGGCGCGCGGGTGGCCGCGAGTGCCGTGATCCTGCTCAACGTGACGCTGATGGCCGCGGTCGGCACGCTGATCGTCACGCCGGATTCGCCCTTGCTCGTGGCCTCGAGCTTCGTGCTGGTCGGTCTCGCCAAGGTGCTGGAGACGGGGCGGGGGGTGTGGTGGCTCGCGGTCGGCGCCGCGGTCGGCGTGGCGCTGCTGTCGAAATATACCGCGCTGTTCTTTGGCCCTGCGATCCTGCTCTGGCTCCTCAGCGTCCCGAAACTGCGGCACTGGCTGATCTCGTTTTGGCTCTATCTCGGCGGCCTGGTCGCGCTCGCGTTGTTTTCCCCGGTCATCCTGTGGAACGCGAACCACCACTGGGTCTCCTTCATCAAGCAGATCGGCCGCGCCAGGATCGAGGATTTCCGCCCCACCTTCATCGGTGAGCTGGTGCCGACCCAGATCGCCTTCGCAACCCCGCTGGTCTTCATCCTCGGGGCGATGGGCCTCCATGCGCTGGCCTGGCGCAAGGCCGGAGCACTTCCGGCACGGATGCTGGTCGAGGCCATGTTCTGGACCATCGTCGCCTATTTCGCCTGGCATTCGCTGCATGCCCGGGTCGAGGCGAACTGGTTCGCTCCGGTCTATCCGGCCTTTGCGATCGCTGCTGCCGTCGCTGCGCATCTCGCCAAATGGAATGGGCGCGCAGCCCGCGTCACCGAATTCTGCATGCGCTGGGCGGCGCCGTCAGGCGTTGTGATGTTCGTCGCTTTGGTGGTGCAGGCCGACACCGGCCTGCTTTCGGGCTACCGGCGGGATGCAACGGTGCGCAGCGTCGGTGTCGGCTGGCGTGAGCTGGCTGGCAGCATTGAGAAGCAGCGCGTCCGTGCCGGCGCCACCTGTGTGCTCGCGCAGGATTACGGCACCACCGGCTGGCTTGCCTTCTATCTGCCGCCGGGGACCTGCGTCACCCAGCAGACTCAGCGCATCCGTTGGGTGAACTTTCCGGAGCCGACCTCCGCCGAGCTTCAGGGTCCGTTGCTCTATGTCGACGAGGTCAGCCCCAATGGCCTGCCGCCATCGCTGACCAAGCTGTTCACGCGGACGGAGCGGGTCGCCGAACTGCCGCGCAAGCGCGGTCCGCTCAGCTTCGAGACCTACGCGCTCGACCTTCTCGTCGGGCCGAAAGGCGATGTGCTGGATCGCACGCCGCCACCGGAATTCCTGCCCTGACGTCCGATCGCGGGCGCGTGCAGCGCAGCGCCTATTCACACCAAGGTTGTCCGCATTACTCCGTACAACTCGCCACGGCTGGGGCTTTCGCCCTTGTTTCGCCATGATTCAGTCCTGTTTAGTTTAGAACCAGACCAAACTAATCTGCATGCCTCAGATCCGCCCCGACTTAATCCGCATTTAACTAAAAGTCGCCTTAATGACGCTCCGCCCCTCTGCGAAATGCTGCCCGGGGTCCGAGCAGTAACGAATCGCGAGGAACACCGTGGAACCGTGCTGGGCGCAGGTGGATGAATACGAGTAGCGTTGCGTATGCGGGGGGCTCCCGCAGGTATCACTCCCGGAAAGCGCTTCCTTCCAAACTGTTTGGCGGCGCCGCGCTCGCATGCCTTCTGCTTGGTTCGTCCTACGCCGTCTACACCAACATTCTCGCCGCGAACGTCTATCCGACGCTTGGCAGCGCAGGTTTTGACGAGCCGGTGATAAGGCCCAGTGCCGACCAGGCGCCGCGGGCGAACGCGACCGAGCTGGTCAAGGACGCCTTCGCAGCGCTGCCCCCACAGCCTCCCGTGATCGAAAAGCCCGAGACCATGGCGGCCGCGGCGTCTCCCTCGCTGTCGTTCACCGACCGCTTCGCCGCAGCCAAGCCGCAGAGCGTGGAGTCGCACGCGGCGGAAGGCGCCCCGCCACCGGCACCAAAACTCGCCGAGGCACCGAAGCCCAAGGAGACGCAGGTTGCGCTGAACGTGCCAAAACCCGCGCCGTCGCCGCGCGCCGAGGCCAAGCCGACCGAAGCGAAATCGAGCGACACCAAGGCGCCGGATGCGAAGCCCGCGAGACTGGGGCCGGGCGAGTCGCTGAGGGACATGGCCGAGCGCGCCAAGGCGGCGGTGATGTCGATCGCCTCCAACGAGCGGCACTCCATCGTCGACAAGCTGTGGGGCAAGCCCGGCGATCAGCACGGTTCGCTGCTGTCCTATGCCTCCGCCGATGCCGGCAGCATCACGGCGAGCATCGCGCAGGACCAGAGCCCCGCGCATGGCGGCTCGCCGCCCTATGACCGCTCGACCGCCGTCTACGACATCTCCGCAAAAATGGTCTATCTGCCCGACGGCACCACACTGGAGGCGCATTCCGGCCTGGGCTCCGAGCTCGACGATCCCGGTTCCGCCAAGATCAGGATGCGCGGCGTGACCCCGCCGCATATCTACGAATTGAAGCCGCGCGAGACGCTGTTCCACGGCGTGCCGGCGCTGCGCCTCAATCCGATCGGCGGCGAGGACGCGATCTACGGCCGCAGCGGGCTGCTCGCGCACAGCTACATGCTCGGGCCCAATGGCGATTCCAACGGCTGCGTCTCGTTCAAGGACTATTACGCGTTCCTCGATGCCTACAAGTCCAAGGGCATCCGCAAGCTCGCCGTGCTCGCGCGGATCGATTGAAGCGGCGGCACTACAGCGCTTTCCGCTCATTTTGATCCATTCGTCGATTCGTCTGCCCGGGAAGCGCCGTAGATTCTCGTATTGGCGCATGTCCTTATCGGCGAACCGGATTCCACTTCGCCGGAACATGCGCTGGGCGCGGCCGCTTTTGACTTGTCACCCGAGCGTATTGGAGTAATGGGGGGCTTCCCAAACCGGTGCCACCCATGACCCTGCCTGACTTTCAGCCGACGCTCGTCGGTCCCACCGTCACCATCCGGCCGATTGCAGCCGACGACTGGACCGAGCTGTTTGCCGCGGGCTCCGACCCCAAAATCTGGGAGGTGCATCCCGTTCCCGACCGCTACACCGAGCCCGAGTTCCAAAAATTCTTCGACGGCGCGCTGAAGTCGAAGATGGCCTTCGTCTTCGTCGATCGCGACAGCGGCGCACTGGTCGGATCGAGCCGCTATTACGGCTATGAGCCCGCGTTCGGCGAGATCGAGATCGGCTGGACCTTTCTGGTCCGCAACCGCTGGGGCGGGCCGACCAACCGCGAGGTCAAGCGGCTGATGCTCGACCATGCCTTCACCTTCGCCGAAACCGTGGCGTTCTGGGTCGGCGAGACCAACTGGCGCTCGCAGGGCGCGATGACCAAGATCGGCGGGATCAGGCGCGCGGGGCTGTTCAGCCGCGAACTGACCGGCGACAAGCCGTATCTCATCTTCGAGATCACCAAGAGCGGCTATGAGAACGGTGGCCGCGCGCTGCTGGCGTGACGCCGTCATCGCGAGCGTCCGCGAAGCAATGGCACGACGGGCAGCTTGCGCGTGGCGTGCATGCGCGCGCTGCCCCTCGTGCAGCGGTCCTTTGACGCCAATTTTCGCAAACGTGCTCCCCAGATGGGATGCGAATGTTGGCGTCGCACCACTAGCTCGTTACGGTCTTGCGCAACCCCACCTCGTGGTCGATCGCGGCCTTCACCTCAGGCCTCGTCCGCATGCGTTCGAGATAAGCCACCAGCGATGGCCATCGGGCGACGTCGACGCCGCCGCGGCCGAGCAGCAGGAGCGACCAGGTGAGATAGGCGTCCGCGACCGTGAAACGGTCGCCGACCAGAAACTCCCGGCCTTCGAGATGGTCGGCTGCGACCGATACGCTCTTGCCGATCCGCTCGCGCGCGCTCGCTTTCGCCGCATCGTCCTTGTACCAGAAGGTCGGAAACAGAAACGCCTTGTGGATTTCGCAACCGACGAAACTCAGCCATTCCTGCAGGCGGTAGCGGTCGGCGTGGCCCGCCGGCGGCGCGAGGCCGAGCTCCGGCTTGAGGTCGGCGATATATTGTAGCACCGCGGCATTCTCGGTCAGCCGTTCGCCGTTCTCCAGCACCAGCACCGGCACCGCGCCCTTGGGCGAGACGGCGAAGAAATCGCCGTCGTCGTCCATCACCCGCTTCTTCCAGAGATCGGTGCGATGGTAGCGCGCTTCGATGTGGGCCTCCATCAGCGCGATCCGGCTGGCGAGCGAGCAGGCCATCGGCGAGAAATAGAGCTGCAGCATGATTGTCTCCGTGTCCGAAAATCGTGCCGAGGATAGCGGAGCGAGGGGCGGCCTTTGCGCAGGACTATCGCAGGGGATGGCTGCATGATTGCAGGCCGGACCGTATCCGTGATACCGCTCTTCTCCCATGAACTGGGACGATCTGCGCATCATTGCCGCGGTGCGGGACGCCGGCAGCTACGCGGGAGCTTCCCGGCGCCTGCGCATCGACGAGACCACGGTCGGGCGGCGCCTGCAGCGTGTCGAGCGTGCGCTCGGCGCAAAACTGTTCGAGGCCGTCGACGGGGTTCGCAGGCCGACGGCGCAATGCGACATGGTGCTGTCGCATGTCGAGACGGTCGCGGGCCATGTTGCTGAGATCGAAAAGATCGGCGTGAGTTCGGCCGGCATCGCCGGCCGCTTCCGGATCGCGAGTACGAACGCGGTGGCGGAAGAAATTCTGGCGCCGCGCGCGGCCGCCTTGCTCGCGGCGCATCCGCGCCTCGCGCTGCGGTTCCTGACCTCGAGCGAGAACGTGAAATTCTCCCGCTGGCAGGCCGATTTCGCCGTGCGCCTGCGCAAGCCGGACAAGGGTGACTTCACCATCTCAAAACTCGGCGAGCTCCGCCTCTATCTGTTCGAGCCGGCCATCGAGATCGGAGCAGGGCCCGTGATCTGCGCCTATCCGGACGAGCTCGGTTCCATGCCGGAAACGCTCGTCCTGAAGGCGAGGGGAATGCAGGAGCGCGCGCGGCTCGTCACCGACAATGTCCGCGTCATCCGCGCTCTGATCGCGACGCATCAGGCCGCGGGCATCCTGCCAGACTGCATCTCGGCCGAACTGCTCGCCGACCGGCGTCTGCGCGCCACCCTGCTGCCACGGCGGCGCGACGTCTGGCTTCTGGTGCAGAACCATTTGAGGCGCGATCCGGCAGCGCGCGTCGTGATCGACTGGCTGCGCGGCTGCTTTGCCGAACAGGCAAAGGTGTAGACGCAAAGCAAGCACTGTCATTCCGGGGCGCTTGCAGCGTGCCGGCCTTGAGCCGACGCGATGCGAGCGAGCCCGGAATGACGAGAGAAGGAAGCAGCCCTTTGCCCGGCTGTGACGATGCAGACACACGACGCTTGCGATTGCGAAAAATTCAGACGCCGCCCTTGCAACTGAAGGCTGCTTGCTTTATGAGCCCGGTCCTTCGCTTTGGCTTTGGTTCGGGCTCGCTGAGATCCCGACTGGCGCGGGCCGGTTTCCGGTTTCGTGTTCCGCTTAAGGCGAACACGCAGGATGTGGCTCATGGAGAGCGTCGGGGTAAAGCCCGAAGGCATCGGTTCGATTCCGATCTCTTGTTCACGAAGGATAGCTCAGATGGGTAGAGCAGGTGACTTTTAATCATCGGGTCGCGGGTTCAAATCCCGCTCCAGCGCTCCGCGTTAGCTTGAAACGCTAATTGCCTCTGACGAGGACCGGACGCGCGCTTCAGTCGCGGTCCGGCCGTCTTGCCGCAAGGCTCTTCGTCCGAACCCTTGACACTGCAGAGCCGGCTCTGCGCCGCGGTGGATACCGCTTGCGCGTGCGCCGGGCGGCTGCGCTCGATCGCTCCGCCTTTGGCGGCAGCGAATGTGCGCGTGCGCCCGCGCTCTCGCGCAAGCTCAAACCCCGGCCCGCTGTTTCAGGCAGGAAGCGTCGTTCGCGTCCTCACGTCCTTGCCGTAACGAAACCCGCTTTCCGACCTCGGGCCGGAAACAAATGAAGGAGTGTGCCATGGCCTGGCATCTTGTAAGTGCAACAGTGACTGTGAAGGACGGCGAGAGGGCGCTGGTGAGCCGCAACGGGCAGCTCGAGCGCGTGCTTGCGCCCGGTCGTCATCGGCTGTTCGATCCGCTGAACCGGATGACGGTCGAGCTGTGCACTGTCGTCCGCACCGAATTTCCGGCCGAGCGCTACGCGGTCGTGAAGGCGGCGCGGCCCGATCTCGCCGGAGAGCTGTTCGAGGCGATCGAGACGGGCGCGAACGAGATCGCGATCGTCAGCCTCGACGGCCGTCCGGTGCACCTGATGACGCCGTGGCAGGCCCGCGTCTACTGGAAGGTCGCAACGCGCGTCGATGTCGAGCGCATCGATGTCGCCGATGATCCGCGTGTCAGCCCGCGGCACCTCGCGATGATCGAGCGCAACCGCCCGACCATCGTCACGGAGGCCGTGGTCGAGAACCACGAGGCCGGCCTGCTCTTCGTCGAGGGCAGGCTCACCGAGCGGCTCGCGCCGGGCCGGCACGCGTTCTGGGTCGCCGGCCGCAAGATCGAGGTGAAGCGCCTCGACCTGCGGCCGCAGGCGGTGGAGATCACCGCGCAGGAGATGCTGACCAGGGATCGCATCGCGCTGCGGGTGACGCTCACTGCGTTCCGCCGGATCGTCGATCCGGAGCGGATGGTGGCGACCGTGCCCGACCTGGATGCGTGGCTGTACCGGCTGGTGCAGTTCGCGATCCGCGAGGCGGTCGCGGGCCGCACGCTCGATGAGGTGTTGCAGGCGAAGGCCACGCTCGATGCGGAGCTTCGCACCTACGTCCGCGACCGCGTCGCGGACTCGGGTGTCGAGGTGACGGAGCTCGGCGTGAAGGACGTGATCCTTCCCGGCGAGATTCGCGAGCTGGTGAACAAGGTGGTGGAGGCGGAAAGGGTCGCGAAGGCGAACCTGATCCGCCGGCAGGAAGAGACCGCGGCGACGCGCTCGCTCCTGAACACCGCCCGCCTGATGGAGGAGAACCCGCTGCTGCTGCGGCTCAAGGAGCTGGAGTCGCTGGAGCGGCTGGTCGAGAAGGTCGGCCGTATCGACCTCCACGCGGGCGACGGGCAGGGCCTCGATGCGCTGCTCACGCGGCTGGTCCGCCTGAAGCCGGCGGAGGCGACGTGAAAAAGGGAGGGGCCGCCTGCGGGCGGCCCCTCCTCCGAAACACTCGATGTGTCAGGAGGCCATCATGGGCGAGATCTATTGGAGTGCGAAAAACACCGGCACGATTGCACGTTTCTTTTCCGCCGCCGAATGCGAGGACTATATCCGGCTGGGCGAAGCGACCGGCTTCGAAGAGGCGCCGATCACCACGTCACGGGGCATGATCGTGATGAAGGACGTGCGCAACAACGACCGCGTCATGATCGATGATGCGGCGCGGGCCGAGGGGCTTTATCAGCGGTTCTCGGGCTATCTGACGCCCCGTTTCCAGAAGAAGTGGACGCCGGTCGGGCTGAACGAGCGACTGCGCCTCTGCCGCTACGATGTCGGGCAGCAGTTCGACTGGCATCGCGACGGCTGTTTCGAGCGGACGAACGGAGAGCGCAGCTTCTTCACCTTCATGGTCTATCTGAACGACGACTTCGACGGTGGCGCGACATCGTTCAGCGACGATGGATTCTGCTTTTCGACCGGGCGCATGTTTCGCATCACGCCTGCAAAGGGGATGGCGCTGTTGTTCCATCACCCGATCCTGCATCGCGGCGATTCCGTCGTGCGGGGACGGAAATACGTGCTGCGGCCGGACGTGATGTATCGCCGTAC
>Ga0210408_10000590_pt1 | contig 44422 bp, 37 predicted proteins | sample IncBWH4MmetaG_FD_155471 | JGI IMG/M metagenome (GOLD analysis project Ga0210408, IMG submission 155471) | Forest soil microbial communities from Barre Woods Harvard Forest LTER site, Petersham, Massachusetts, United States - Inc-BW-H-4-M | ecosystem: Environmental > Terrestrial > Soil >...
TTCCAGCCGAGCGAAGTATTACAAACACCGTATCTGCTCATTGCCGCACAGGTGATTGCAGCGGAGACAGATGCGGCAGCTCGACGATTGTTTACTACTCCACAACAGCGTTTTCTGCGACTCATTCGGGGCGAGCCGGTGGAATTGTTGCCTCCCGTTGATTCAATGGAGCCTCTATGGCATGACGGAGAGAGATCGACTGTGGAAAGCCGATTGAGGGCGGCAATCGTGGGATCGGACACAACCGTGCAGGCTGGCCTGGAGAGACTCGTCAGTGAGACGCATGCTAATGAGGTAGTCATTGTGACGGACACGTATGAACACAGCGACCGGATTGACTCATACGAACGCGTGGCTCGCATTGCTAAGAACATCAAGCGGGCACCAGCTACCGCGGCGTAGCTTTCACTTATGGCGCCGCCACTGGGCTTCCAGAACGGTAGAAAATTACGAGTCTCAAGCTGCGTAAAACCTCTCCTTTTTAAGATCTGTTTCTTGTCGTATTCGAAGGCGGCGCTTTCCTTGTTCTTGCGCGTACGGGCCCACAGACGCCCCATCAGGTGCGGGGCGCCGTCGAGATCCACGTACACAAGAGCCTCTCGGTCCATCACTTGTCTTTCGTGCGTTTCGGGTTGCGCGCCACGCGAATGCGCTGCGGCAGGTTTTCTTCTTCGAGCTGCAGGCCTACGGGATCATTCTTCGGCGCAGCGAGATCGCCCAGCCGGTCCGCCATGCCCAGCACAAAAAGGACCGTCGCGTATATCCCGATCGCGACGCCGGGATCCGCCGCCGCGGCCCGCGTCACGAATGTCGCGGCCGAGCTTGCGCAGGGCTTGCCTTACCGGGAATGGCACGATGACGGATGATCGGCTGGTCCTCATGTTTAATGTCCAAAATAATGGTCACTAACATACTTAATGTGCATTATTATGAACGTTATGACAATCTTGAAAAATGCGGAGCGCGCGCCTGCCTGCAATCTTCTTCTCGTTCATTTTGCCGAAATAGGGGCGGGGAGGCACCTTGGAAGTGTTCCTAGGCTGCCACGATCTCTCGGCGGAGCTGGCGGATGGCAGAGGCGCTTCTGGTGGAAGCCCATGAGTCCGATGCGAGTGTCGCCAGCGAGGTCACGCAAGCGCGCGTCACGGAAGCATTGAAGGTCGGCGCCGAAACTTATGAAGGCGAGCTGGAGATGGATTATTTATCGAGACTCTCCCCGATAAGATAACCCCGCGACTGCGCGTTGGCGACATTGTCGAGAATGAGCATCACGCTTTCAAAACCTGCATGCTGGTGAGGACCACCAACTGGCAGGTCACCGATGTCAAGACGATCGTCCATCAACAAGATGAAGGGACCGTTTATCTCGAAGTTCTGCGAAAATAGCCGTCTGCTGGCATAGTTTTCCGGTTCTAGCCGAACTTGGTACGGATCGAAGGATGTCAATCGCGACTGGACTGCGACTCGTCCGCGCGTAAGTCGGAAGGGGCGGTGCCTGAAATGCCGTCCCTCCTCGTAATTTACGAATCCTTTTGCACTCCTTTATGCCTTCTTAACGCCAGCAGCCGTACGATCGGAACTAAGGAGCCCTGTCATGAGTTTCCCGACGCCGTTGAGTTTTCCCCTTAGCCTTCTACTTGTGCTCACGTTCGGAGACGCAGAGGCTCAAAGAGCAGTTGAAGCACCCGTATTTCGGATTAGCGTCCCAATGGTCCTGGTTCCTGTTACGGTTACCGACTATAACGGCAAGACGATCGACGGGTTGCGAGCAGATGACTTCAAGGTCTTCGACGATCAGAGATCCCAAAAGATCGTATCTTTTTCAAGTGACGATGCTCCCTGTTCGGTGGGTGTGGTATTGGACATCAGCGGCAGCATGCAGCCAGTGCTGAGCCAGGGCAAGGAGATTGCCCACGCTTTCTTCCAAGCAGCGAATCCGGATGATGAATTCCAGCTGCTGACGGTCTCAACCCAGCCGGCAGCCACAAGCGGATTCACGAGCGACACTGCGGCACTGGAAGAGAGCATTGGGTTGACCAATCCAGGTGGCCTGACAGCGCTGATCGACACGGTCTATCTCGGTCTGAGCCAGATGAGAGATGCCCAGTGGCCGCGCCGGGCATTGCTGATTGTCTCCGATGGGAAGGACAATCACAGTCGATATTCGCAAAGCGAGTTGATGCGGGTGGCGCTCGAAGCCGATGTTCAGATCTACACAATCATCATGGACACAGGTTTGGAGGACGTGTCAACTCGCTCAGCTCCGTATCGCCCGACCCTCATTACGAAACCATGGGATCGAGGAGAAGAGCGCCAGGGACCGGAAATGCTCGAAGAGCTCTCGGATCGAACGGGTGGACTTCACTTCCGCATCCGAGCCAGTGAGGCCAAAGAGGCCGTGATCAAGGTCGGTCGAGCTCTCCGAGACGAGTATGTGATCGGATATCACCCCGCCGACTCTGGAACGTCCGGGAAATGGCACCGGATTCGTGTCAAACTGAATGCGTCAGAAACTCATGTTCACGCCCGCAAGGGGTACTACTCGCGCTAACCGTCGCTCTTCTACCTCTCCGTCCCCCCGAGCCACTTCTGCGGTGAAGCCCGTGCCGAGGTGCACATCAGTCGATGGTTCGAGTGTAGATCCGCTCAGTGTTACTACCCTTTGACACTGATCCATTGATGACACTGATTTGTTGACTAACGCCTCCCTTCAGAGTGCAACTCACTTCTTTTCAGCAAGTAATTTCCACATGCGTTTGGCGGCCCACTTGCTTTAGGTGAAGTGTCGCGAGCAGCGAGACAACAACAATAAGAAGAGAGGTTTTAATGGCAAGCCCTGCAAAAGACAGAAAGCCTGCACCGCTACCCGCACCCAATAGCGACTTCTATGAACTCCTCGAAACCCTGCCGGCTGAAGAGTTGGCGGTTGTGAAACAGGTGCGCACTTTCATGGAGACGAAAATCGCGCCCATCATCACCAAGTACTGGGTCGAAGATGCTTTCCCATTCGAAATCCTGCCCGCGCTGAAAGAGCTCAACATTGGCGGCGTCGCCATGCAGGGCTATGGCTGCAGAGGCGGCAGTGCGCAGCTATTTGGCTTGATCGCCATGGAGATGGCGCGCTTCGACTCCTCGATCGCGACATTCTTTGGTGTGCATAACGGTTTGGCGATGGGTTCGATCTACCTGGGCGGGTCGGAAGAACAAAAACAGAAATGGCTCCCGCCGATGGCTCGCTGGGAAAAAATCGGCTGCTTCGGCCTGACTGAACCGCTAGTTGGGTCCGGAACTGCCGGCGGACTGTTAACGACTGCGAAACGCGATGGCGACACCTGGATCATCAATGGTCAGAAGAAGTGGATCGGCAACTCTCCGTGGTGCGACATATCCATCATTTGGGCGCGCGACGTAGCGGATAACCAAGTCAAAGCGTTCATCGTGGAGAACAAAACCACACCCGGCTTCAAGGTCGAAAAGATCCAAAACAAGATCGCCCTCAAAGTGGTCCAGAACGGGCTGATCACGATGGAAAACTGCCGAATACCGGAAGCGAACCGCTTGCCACAGGATCAGTCGTTCCGCGACACCGCCCGCGTTCTGAAGATGACGCGCTTCATGGTTGGCTGGGAGGCGACTGGATGCGCCATGGGCGCCTACGAGAACGCACTCAAGTATTGTCAGGAACGCCTCCAGTTCGGAAAGCCGATCGCCTCATTCCAGATGGTGCAGGACCTCCTCGCCAGGATGCTCGCTAACATCACCGCTTCGCAGTGTCTGCTCGTCCGCACGGCCCAGCTACAGGCGGAAGGCAAGCTGACGGACGCTCATGCCTCACTGGCCAAAGCGTTCACCACTGCCAAGTGCCGCGAGACGGTCGCGTGGGCCCGAGAGTTGTGCGGCGGCAACGGCATCGCCGCCGACTATAACGTGGGTCGTTTCTTCGCGGATGCGGAAGCGCTTTATTCCTACGAAGGCACATTCCAGATGCAGAATCTGATTCTCGGCAGAGCCATCACCGGGTTCAGCGCCTTCGTCTAGCGGGAGGGAAGTGAACTGCGGTTTCTTATCCAACCAGTCTGCCAAAAACTGAAGTAATAAAGGAGCGAAGAAAAACTCATGTCTGTTAAAGCCTCGAAATCAACAATCAAGAACATCACAGGAAAAGCCACGACGGCCCGCTTGTTCTTTCTCAGTCTGAGCAGTGGTCAGATCTTTTCCGCGAACCCGGACGGTTCCGACCTCAAGGTTATTGTGAGCGAGGGAAGGCGACTCCCAGACGGCATTGTTGTGGACTCTCGGGCAGGTCACCTCTATTGGACCAACATGGGCAACCCCAGCGCCAATGACGGCTCCATCGAGCGCGCGAATCTTGACGGAAGCAACATAACCAACATTGTTCGTCCGGGCGACACTTTCACTCCCAAGCAACTGCAACTCGATGAGAAGAACCGCAAGCTTTACTGGTGCGATCGCGAGGGCATGCGGGTCATGCGCGCGAACGTGGATGGCTCAAACATCGAAACCCTTGTCGATACCAGCGAAGGCGACTCGCGTCCTGGTAAAGACATGAAGAAATGGTGCGTGGGCATCGTGCTCGACGTCGAAGCCGGCAAGCTTTATTGGACTCAGAAGGGCCCGGACAATGCCGGCGGCGGACGTATCTTTCGCGCCAATCTCGAGGTTCCCAAGGGCCAAGGTCCCGCCAATCGCAAAGACATCGAAGTTCTTTATGAGGGCCTGCCAGAACCGATTGACCTCGAACTCGACCTCGCCAACCGGACGATCTACTGGACGGACCGCGGCGATCCACCCCGCGGAAACACGGTGAATCGGGCGCCCATGGATCCGTCTCTCGGCAATGGCAAAGTAGAACCTCAGATTGTCTTCGACCATTTGATGGAAGGAATCGGTATCGCCTTGGATCTGAAAGGGGGCCGCATGTTTCTAACCGACCTGGGTGGATCCGTCTACAGCGCGAATCTCGACGGTTCTAACAGAAAGACAGTGCTCATAGCAGAAGGAAACTTGTCCGGCGTCACCTACGCGGAGATTCCCGCCGCGCGATGACGTACGCCACCATTGGCCTTTAACGATTGATAAGGAGAAGGAAATGAGCTCGCTGGCTTCTGCTCTAAAACTCGAGAACGTCGTCTACGACAAAAAAGGGCCTATTACGTATGTGACTCTGAACCGGCCCAAGGTCATGAACGCGTTGAACAAGGCGACGATCCACGAGCTGCGTGCGGCCTTCGAAGACGCTCGTGACGACTCCGATGTCCGTGGAGTCATCCTCACAGGTGCAGGTGAGAAAGCATTTGCTGCAGGCGCCGACATTGCGGAGATCGCCAACAACACAGCTGTGGAGGCAGAAGAGGCGACTCGTCGAGGACAGGCACTGACCGACCTCATCGAGAACCTTGGCAAGCCGGTCATCGCCGCCGTCAACGGCTTTGCCCTTGGCGGCGGATGCGAACTGGCGATGGCGTGCACGATCAGAATCGCCGCAGAGAGCGCGAAATTCGGCCAGCCAGAAGTAAAGCTGGGAGTCATGCCCGGCTATGGAGGCACGCAGCGCCTCCCTCGTCTTGTCGGAAGAGGCCGAGCTCTCAAACTCATCCTCTCCGGCGACATCATCGATGCAGCTGAGGCTTATCGCATTGGCCTGGTGGACGAACTGGTGCCGGAGGCGCACGTGATCGAACGCGCCGAAATCGTGTTGAAGAAGATCATCGCGAACGCTCCCCTTAGCGTGAAGTACGCGCTTGAGGCGGTCAACAAAGGGCTGGAGGCGAGCGTGGCCGAAGGCCTGCTCATTGAAGCCTCGCTTTTCGCAGTCTGCGCCTCGACCGACGACAAGAAAGAAGGTACATCGGCGTTCCTCGAGAAACGCGCGCCGAAGTTTCAGGGAAAGTAGAACTTTGCGCGCCACTTCGAAGTTCCAAATGACTCGCTGCCATTAGTAGTGATCGTGAAGGAGATCGAAATGACAGAAGGCAACATATTTTCTGGATTGAAGGTCGTGGATCTGTCGAGCTTCATAGCCGGGCCGGGCGCTGCAACAATTTTGTCCGATTTCGGCGCCAACGTCGTCAAAATCGAACCGCCTGAGGGAGAGCTGTGGAGAAAGGGGCAGAAGATCCCGCCCCAGCCGCATTCGGAAGAGCCTTATCCCTTCCAATTGGCAAATCGAAACAAGCGTGGCGTCGCGCTCAATCTGAAAGCTGCGAACGCGCAGCAGGTTCTCGAGCGCTTAGCGAAGTGGGCCGACGTGTTTATCGTCAACACACCGCATTCCGCGCGCAAGAAATTGAAGCTCGAATATGAAGATGTCGCGCAGTGGAATCCGCGTCTGATCTATGCCGATCTGACCGGCTTCGGCGAGAAAGGGCCGGACGCAAATCTTCCGGGATTCGACCTCACGGCCTACTGGGCAAGAAGCGGCTTGTTGTTCATGACTCGCGATGCCGGCGAGCCGCCGACCTGGCCTGTGGCAGGTAGCGGTGACAATGCGACTGCGGTCTGCATCTATGCCGCCATTGCGACCGCGCTTTACCGTCGCGAACGCACGGGAAAAGGATCCTACGTCACGACTTCGCTCCTGGCAGCGGGTGTCTGGTCGGCCAGCGTCTTTGTCCAGGCCGCTCTATGTGGTGCGAGTTTCTATGGGCTGCACGATCGAAGAAATCCCGCAAATGCGGCCTTGAATACGTATCGCTCTTCCGATGGCACCTGGTTCGTTCTTGTGGCCACTCCGGACAAGATACCCGCGGTTCTGAAGGCACTGGGTCGTGAAGATATCCTGACGGACCCGCGATTCTCAGATCCTGCCAAACTGGCGCAGAACCGACCGCAACTGACGGCAATGCTCGATGAGATCTTTGGTTCACAGCCCATGTCGCATTGGTATGACGTTTTCAACGGCGTTCACGTTCCGTTCGGCGCCGTGCGTGAGCCGCAGGAAGTCGCGAATGATCCGCAATTGCGAGCCAATGACATCGTCGTTCCGCTCGAAGGAGCTGGCGAGAAACTGACCTCGACCATCAGCAGTCCTATTCAAGTGCACGGTGTTTCGAAGGTACCTGCCAGGCGCGCGCCGCGAATCGGCGAGCACAACGATGAGGTCCTAAAAGAGCTCGGTTTTGGACAGGACGAAATCGACAGTTTGCGTGCTGGCGGCGCGATACCGGGTACACAACCGGGCAAGAAGGTGGAAGAGGCAGTCCAAGCAATGTGAGAGTCTCGAAGCAAACAAGCGATTGAATTTGAAGTGAACTTAATTGGAGGATCAAATGGCAAAGAGCCCTGAAATCAAAAATGTAGCGATTGTTGGGACGGGAGTCATCGGCGCGAGTTGGGCTGCTCTGTACCTGGCGCGTGGCCTTAACGTTGTCGCCACAGATCCGGCGCCAAACGCCGAAGCGAATTTGCGGCGATACATCGAAGCGGCGTGGAAGGACTTGACAGCCATCGGAATTTCGTCCAACGGCTCACGCGACCATTTGCGGTTTACCCCCGATATGAAGGAAGCAGTTGCCGGCGCTGATCTGGTTCAGGAAAACGGACCTGAACGCAAGGACTTCAAAATCAAGTTGTTTGCTGACATGGATGCCGCCGCCCCCAAGGATTCGATCATTGCTTCGAGCTCATCCGGGCTAACGATGAGCGTGATGCAATCGGCCTGCAAGAATCCCGAACGGTGCGTGATTGGCCATCCTTTTAATCCTCCTCACATAGTTCCTCTGGTCGAGGTCGTCGCGGGTGCGAAAACCTCGGCGGAAACGGTTGAGCGGGCCATCTCCTTCTACACCTCGATCGGTAAAAAGCCGATCCACGTCCGTAAGGAAGTGGTTGGCCATGTCGCCAACCGCCTCCAAGCGGCTCTCTACCGCGAAGTCGTCTACCTCATCGAGCAGGGTGTATTGGATGTTGCTGACTCGGACACGGCCGTGTGCTGGGGACCTGGACTGCGTTGGGGCCTGATGGGTCCAAATCTCCTATTCCATCTGGGTGGTGGTCCAGGCGGAATCCAGCATTTCATGGAGCAGTTCTCCGGGCCATTGTCCACGTGGTGGAAAGATCTTGGCACGATCACTGAGTTCAGTCCCGAGGTGAAGCAAACCATTGTCAACGGAGTATTGAAGGAAGCTAATGGCCGTTCGATCGCAGAACTCGAACGGGAGCGTGACGATATGCTGCTGGAATTGCTCACGACCCGCTCGAAAGCGGAAGAAGCCGTACACGCCGGGGCAAACGCTGTAGCCGATTAGGCCTGGTTCCCCCGAGGTGAAACGCGGGGCAGAAGATGATCTACGTTCATTCTCTCGGCCGGGTATTACGATTCCATCCCGGCCGAGCCGCGTTTGCTGGTGAAGGCCGATGATGTCTTCGCTGCCTAACTCAACACGAACAATTTCCACTGGCACGTCAATGGTCCAGACAGCGCCCAAAAAATACCGCCAACTGAAAATCTTGCTCGCAGAACTAACAGTTCAGTTGTGGATGGAAGCAGATGTCGAACAGAAACGAAGTCGCAAAACGCCGTGAAGCACCACTGAGAACCCCTACCTTGTTGCGTCCAGACAGCGTACAAAACATTACCGCCGAACTGAATGTATTACTCGCAGATGTCTTCGCTCTTTACCTCAAGACGAAGAATTTCCACTGGCATGTGAGTGGCCCTCATTTCCGTGATTATCACCTGTTGCTCGATGAACAGGGCGATCAGATATTCGCCATGACTGACGATATCGCCGAAAGGGTTCGCAAGCTGGGTGGAACCACAATTCGTTCGATTGGACACATCGCTCGGCTCAAGCACGTGGCTGACAACGACGCGGGATATGTGGAGCCTCAGGACATGCTGAGCGAGCTACGAGAGGACAACCAAGCGCTGATGGGTCGGATGACAGAGATTCATGACCTGTGCCATGACGCAAACGATGTTGCAACCGCCAGTGTGTTGGAAAACTGGATCGATGAAGCCCAACGCCGGGTTTGGTTCCTGTTTGAGGCGAGTCGAACAGGGTTGACAGCCTAGAACTTCTTGGACAAAGCCATGTCGCACGCCGGGGCAAACGCTGCAGCCGATTCGATCTGTCTCCCTCACGTGTGACGCGGAGGGCAGAAAATGAGAACAGGAAGATGATCTACGTTCACTCTCTCGGCCGGGCATTGCGGTTCTATCCCGACCGAGCCGCGTTTGCTCGTGAAGGCCGGCTCCTGACCTTTCGGGAACTCCATACTCGCGTCCAAGGCATCGCCGCGACCCTCGCCAGCAACGGTTTTGGAGTGGGAGACCGCCTCGCTCTCTTGCTGCCGAATGGGGCCGACTACATCGAACTCATGTATGCATGCAGCATGGCGGGCGTGATCGCCGTTCCGCTCAACACCCGCCTGTCGACCAAAGAGATCGACCGGGTGCTCGAAGATGCGCGTCCGCATGGGATCGTGCGCCATTCCTCCCTCGCTGTCCCCGGAGTACGGTTGAGCTGGCAACAGGTGATCGACGAGGCCCCCCTTCCAATTCTCAGCGGCATTGCTGCGAAGGTCTTTTACGACCCAGAGGCCGTTTTGGGGCTTATCTACACGAGTGGCACGACGGGGCAGCCAAAAGGCGTGATGGTGACGCATGGGAATATCCTTGCTGACGTCCACAACTTCAACTACTGGATGCGCTACACCGAAGGCGGGATCTACCTGCACGCCGCTCCGATCTTCCACATTGCGGACTTCCCCAGCATGTTCGCGGCCCCGGCATTCGGCGCCAGCCAAATCACAATTCCGAAATTCAGCGCACAGACTTTCTGCGAGACGGTGGAACGAGAGCAGGTGACTCACACCGTGCTTGTGCCCACGATGATCAATTTGCTCACACAATTCCTAGACGCGAGAGAGTATGACTTGAGCAGCCTACAGGTGCTGGCGTATGGCGGCTCGCCTATGGCGCCGGAACTCGTCCATCGGACGCGGGAACTGCTGCCAAAGGTCAAATTGATTCAGGTGTATGGGTTGAGCGAAACAGGTTTTCTCACGGGCTTGCAGGATCAGGAGCACACCGACGACAAGCTGATGTCCTGCGGACGGCCCTGTCCCGGTGTGGATCTTCAGGTGACAGACACGTCGGGGAAACAAGTCGAGCCGGGGCAGGCAGGCGAACTGATCGCACGAGGCGCCAACGTCATGCGAGGCTATTGGAACAACCCGGAAGAAACGGCTAAAACGTTTCGCGACGGATTCTTTCGTACGGGAGATATCGGCCATCAGGACACTGCGGGATATTTCTACATCCTGGACCGGCTGAAGGACATGATTGTCACCGGCGGCGAGAACGTTTATTCGGGAGAGGTGGAAGCAGTGATCTACGGGCATCCCGCCGTTCGTGAAGCAGCCGTCTTCGGAGTACCCGATCCGCAATGGGGCGAACTCGTAATGGCCTGTGTAGTTCTAAAGCCAGGGGCAATTCTTACCTCCGACGATCTGATTGCTTTCTGCCGGCGAAGCCTGGCAACTTATAAACTTCCAAGGCGTGTCGAGCTTTCAGAGACGGATTTGCCCAAGAGCAGTTCCGGCAAGGTGTTGAAGAGGACCCTGCGTGAGCGTTTCTGGACACACCAGCAACGCGCCGTGAGCTGACGCCGTTCTGCCTTTCATTGCGATGCTGCTAGGTTATGGACGCAACGGAAGACGTTGTGCATTCCTTAAGTGCAAGAGTGGGCAGCTGGATCGAAGCTGTATATGACCAACGGTTCAGTGCGAAGGTAGTGGTTGCCGGGTCCTGCCGGCATTCAGTTTCTTGCGCAGAGAAACTAGGGCTCTTAGGAACTTCGGTGAGCGTTGATTTGCAGCCGGACCGGTCGCCATGGTGGTTTGTGGTCACCAGGCTTCGGGGATGGCTCGCCAAGAACAGGAGAACATCGAATTCTTCAGAAGTTAGCCGCAACTCCTGATCGCGCAGAGTCACAGTCCGCTGGTCGAGGTTGATCTTGAAATCCCCGAGTTGCACTCGACCCGTCGAGCAAAGGCTTTCCTTCACCGTGCCCCGCGTCAGCGCTCTGTCATTTGTTCTGGCAAATAGATGCCGCAGACTCCAGTTCTTGCGCACTGGAAGTTCTCGCGCGTGGGCCCAGATTGCTGCGAATCCCAATCTCAGCAGCCCCACTCGGCCTCTCCCGGCTTCGCGAAATATCGCCATCCATGTTTTTCCTTCCCGACCGTCGACATTAATTCCAGCAATGTCAAACGCGCGGCAGCCACTAGGCGACTTCTCTCCCGCTGCGGTTCCGCCAATTTCTACGCGGATACTTCTTCGATCGACATCGAATTTCCTTCTCAACTAAACAATCGTGCGCTCCGGCCCCTTCGGTCGAGGAGCCCGAACCGTTCAGCCACTCCATTGGATACGAAAAGTCATGAAGTTCGAATAATTAGGTTATAAATTGTTGGTAAATACGCATAGGTGCTTGGCAATCAAGCAGATCGCTGCGGAGCTAGGTTGGAGAACGCTCTTTTACAGGGTCACTGTGCCGTTTTCAACAGATGTAGGCCGCTCTGACGAGGCGCCGAACACGGTACGATGTGGTTATGAGCTTTGACCTCGACGCGATGGAAAACCCCTTTGCGGTTGAGATCCGAATGTCACGAAACGAAGAAGTGCCTTAGGCAACCAAGGGGGATGTCTCCGTCACCTGGATCGGCAGGGTGAAATGAAAAGTTGCGCCACGTCCACTGTTGGCGCTTGCCCACAACTGCCCGCCATGCGATTCCACAATGGAACGGCTGATGGCCAGCCCCATCCCGCTGCCTTGCGGCTTGGTCGTATAGAACGCAGAAAAGATCTGATCCATCTTCTCCTTCGGCAGGCCCACTCCGGAGTCGCTGACCGAGAACAGCAGTTGACCATCCTGCCGCTGCGACTTCACCGTAAGCTCTCCGCCGGAGTCCTCCATGGCTTCGATGCCGTTAAGCATGAGGTTCATGAATACCTGTTGCAGTTGCACGCGATCTGCCATGATTTCGGGCAGTTCGGGGGAAATGTCCGTGCGCATCGCGACCGAGTATCGAGTGGCCTCAACTTTCAGCAGCGTGAGCATTTCCTGGATAATTCCGTTCACGTCGACCAACTCACGCTGTGGAGGAGACTTCCTGTAGAACGAACGTATACGGTCGATGATCTCAGCCGCACGATTCCCATATTTGTCGATTTTGGCCGCTGCTGCACGGGCCCGGTCAAGGTTGGGAGGTTGGTGCGCCAGCCATTCGATGCAGCTGTTGGCGCTGGTCATTGCGGCGGCGATCGGCTGTTTGATTTCGTGCGCCAAAGAGGCGGCTATCTCGCCCAACATGCTCACGCGATTGATGTGGGCAAGATCGTCCTCCAGTTGGCGCAATTTCTCACCCTCTTGCTCTGCACGCTTGCGCTCGGTGACATCGACCATTGTGCCGAGCACTTGAACAAGGTCTCCAGTGGCACTCAACACTGGATGGCCGATGCCATGAATGTGTTTGACTGTCCCATCCGGCTTCACGACTCTGAACTCTACGTCGCAATTTACTTTCGTGAGGAACGCCCTTTCACTCGCCAGCTTCACCTTATCGCGGTCTTCTGGGTGTATTCGCTGCAGCCATTGGTCGAACATCGGTAAGCCCTGTTGTGGATCAAAACCGAAGAGTCGGAACATTTCGTCGGACCAGTACACGGTTTCGCGACTTGTGCCATCAATGGCACAACTGCCCGTGTGGGTCAGGCTCTGCGCTTCCAATAAATAGGCTTCGCTAGATCGAAGGGCTTCCTCGGCATGCTTGCGTTCCGTGATATCGGTCGAGCTGCCCACGAACCCCTCCAAATCTCCGGCGTGGGAAAAAACAGGATGGCCAACACTGTGGATCCACTTCGCCTTTCCATTCGGTAAAAGGATACGGAACTCCTGTTCGTAATCGGCTTTTTCCACCATTGCCCGTTCGAACATGCCCTCCCAGTTAAGGTGATCCTCCGGGTGGATGCGTTCGAGATATTCTTCCCAAGTGGGTTCTCCCTCGACTGGATCGAAGCCGTAAACGCGGTACCACTCCTCGGAAAGGTACACTACCTTCCGACCCGCTAAGAGCCAAGCCCAGCTGCCCGTATGGGCCAGCTTTTGCGCTTCGGCAAGGTGACTTTCACTCCGGCGTAGAGAATCCTCGACTCGCTTCCGTTCGGTTACGTCCATGGTTGTGCCGATGACTTCAATGATTTTGCCCGAGGCATCCATCACCGGGTGTGCGATCGTGTGAAGGTGCTTTATCGTCCCGTCCGGCACAACGATTCGAAAATCGGCTTCCGAGTTAGCCCATCCGGTTTGTGTGAACTCCATTTTCTTTCGCTGCTCAAGGCTTGCTCGGTCGTCGGGGTGAACTCTATCGAGAATGAGGGACCAAGCGGGCTTCACTTTTGCCGGATCGAACTCATAAATGCGAAAGATCTCGTCTGACCAGAAGTGCTCGTCGGTACTGACGTTAATCGCCCAGCTGCCCGTATGGGTCAGCTTTTGCGCCTCGGCAAGGTATGCTTGTTGCCGCTCCAACTCCTCGGTTAGCAGTTCTTGCTCGGTGATATCGATCGCGGTGCCGAGAAACCCCTTCAGGACTTCGCCTTCAAGAACCGAAATTCCGACGTAGCGAATGTGGCGCAGCTCGCCGTCGGGGCGAACAATTTTTGTTTTTACATCGCAGCCACCGCGTTCCTCATGCATCCTCCTTAGGGTGTTCGCCATACAGTCGCGGTCTTGTGGGTGAACGATGGCCAGATACTGTTCAAGTGTGGGGGCTCCCTTCTGCGGATCCAGGCCATAAATCTTGAACAGCTCCTGAGACCAGTACTCAAAAAAACCAGAGGGGTTCAATGCCCAACTTCCCATATGGGCGAGGCGCTGCCCTTCGCTGAGATAAAATTGGCTTTGTTGAAGCGCTTCCTCGGCGCGCTTACGGTCGGTGATGTCTTGGACCGTACCGAACATTTGGTAGGGCCGTCCGGTTGCGTCTCTCTTCAAATCGCCTAGACTGTGGACGGTGCGCACTTCACCGCTTGGACGAACGAGGCGATGTTCAGAGTCGAAGCGTACCCTGCGAAGAGTGGCATCTTCCGCTGTCCGAAATACAGCGTCTCGATCCTCAGGGTGGATCTTTTCTCGCACCGTGGCTAAGTCCATTGGAACTTCCTGCGGCCGCAGTCCATAGATGCGGTAGGTCTCATCCGACCAGTTCGCTTGATCTGTTAAGATGTGCCATTCCCAGTACCCAACATGGGTGATGCGCTGGGCCTCTTCAAGCTTGGCTTTGCTGTCTTGCAAGTCGTTAGAGACCAACTGGAGGGCCTCTTCGGCGCGTTTGCGATCTTCGATGTCGGTGAGTGTCCCGTACCACCTAATAATTTTCCCATGCTGATCGCGAAGTGGAACACCACGCACCAGAAACCATCGATATTCCCCGTCAGTGGCGCGACGGAACCGCGCCTCGTCTTCGAAAAGCTGACCGGTCGAAACAGAGATGCGCCACCTTTCGGAATGGCGCACCAGATCCTCGGGATGGATCGCGTGGTGCCAACCTGCGCCTGAAGTCTTCTCGATCGAGAGCCCTGTGTATTCAGTCCAGCGCTTATTTACAAATATGCAGGAGCCATTAGACAACGCGGTGAAAGTCATCGCCGGAATTGTCTCCACGACGTCCCGCAGACGCTTTTCCTGACCCCTGAGCTGATGAAAGCGCCATCGATGAAGCGCCCAAAGCATCGCAATCAAGACGGCGACGCACGACAATCGGAACCAGTAAGTCTGATAGTAGGCCGGAGCGACGTTGAAAGCGATCGCAGTTTCTGGCCCGTTCCACAGCCCCTCGCTGTTGCTGGCGACTAGCCGGAATCGATAGGAGCCGGGTCCAAGGTTCGTGTAAACGGCTTCTCGCGCTGCCACCGGCTGGCTCCAGCTCTTGTCGAAACTTTCGAGAAAATATCGAAAGCGCATCCGCCCCGGCACCGCGAGGCTCAGTCCCGTGTACTCAAACGTGATTCGCCTGGGAGACGGAGGAACCCGAACGGAGCCGTCGAGGTTTACGGGGTTGTTGTCGGCGGTGATCGCCTCGATGTGAGGCAGCGCGGGAACGGAATTGTCCGTGATCTGGGATGGATTCACAACCGACAAGCCGCTGCTGAGTGAAAACCAGATCCTGCCCGCTGAATCCGAGACTACCGATCGGCTCCGCTTCACTCCTTCAGTGCTCTCCAGACCATCGGCCTGCCCATACTCGCGAACATCAGCCGCCGTCACAACACCGCTTAGCAGTTTCTCGCGCGGAACGCGCAAAACATGACTTGAGGTCGCGATCCAAAACCTTCCGCTTTTGTCCTCCGCCATTCCGAGGATTTGTTCGCGCAAAACGCCGGGCGATTCATGAGGAACTTGAAAACGATTAGATGCAAAAAAGGCAAGACCAGCAGACGTTCCGCTCCAAAGAGTTCCGGATGAATCCTCGAAAAGGCAGTTCACCTCCGGCGAGGGCAAACCCTCTACCGTTGTATAGGTTCTCCATTGGCTGTCTGAAAAAGAACTCAGCCCGCTCGGTGTGCCAAACCACATTGCACCATCGCGCGTTTCAAGAATGGACGAGGCGGTATTCGAAGCGAGGCCGTTGGTCGTCGTGTAAGTGGTGAAGTGCCCATCTTTGAGTTTGCTGACGCCGCCGTTTAGCGTGCCAGCCCACACCGAGCCATCGCGGCTCTCATAAACAGCATAGGCACTGTCTTGGGCCAGTCCGTTTGCCTCTGTATAACTCTGGCTCGCTATCGCACCGTTGCGAAATCGTAGATGGGTCAGTCCCCCGCGTTGACGTCCGACCCACACCGCATCTGCCCCTCCACTGATGGAATAGACGACCTCATTTTGTGGTATCGATGTCACGGGTTGAACGCGACCGTTCTGGAGAACATAAAGCCCACCTCGAGCGGAAGCGAACCAGGTGCGGCCCTCCGGGTCGACGTATACAGGGCCATTGTGTTCGAAACCGCGGTCGCCAGCAGATGAATAAGTTACAAACGCACTGTCCCGAATGCGGCCTAGCCCTCGCGCACCTCCGATCCAGAGATTTCCTTCGCGGTCCTCGAACAGAGCGTTAATCCCACCTTCTCCGCGAAGCTCGTTTTCTTCGGAGAACGAAATGCCTTTCGCGTTGATGCGCAGTAGGCCGCGCGTCGTACCCACCCAGATATTTGAGTCACGATCGCGCAGGAGGCTCAAGACCTGGACATTACCGAGGAACGACGGCAATTCAACCCGACGAAAGGCGTTGCCGTTTCCGCGATACAAGCCTGTGTCGGTGCCGACCCACAACTCTTCACCGATCGGCAGCAGACAATTGATCTTACCGCCGGGCAATCCTGCGTTGACCCTTGTAGTTTGCCCACCCGCGAGAAAAAAGAGGCCAGTGCCGAGTGTGCCCAGCCAAACCTTGCCCTCGGCTGTTTCCGCCATGGCGGTTACGGGCGCCGAGCCGAAGACAAAGGGTGCCAGTTTCTGAGCGTCGTCTGCCGTGAAGCGGAATGTGCCCTGCCCGATGCTCGAAACCAGAACTCCGTCGTTGTTATCTTTTGACGCGGCGGTGATCGTGTCTAGACCATATCTGACGCTCTCAAACTTGGCATCCTTTTGGCGTACGAGATCATGGCCCTGTGAACGAATCCACAGTTTTCCGCGAGCATCGGAAAGCAGTTGCAATATCGAAACGTTCGAAGCAGTGGCGATGGAAGTAAGAGAGACAGGCCTGAAATTAAAGCCGTCGAAACGTATCAGTCCTCTGTCGGTTCCAATCCAGAGGTATCCATCTGCGGTTTGCGCGATGCCATTGACGGCGCCGCCGGAAAATCCGGTTCCGCTGATCCATTGTTCGCGGACGTACTGCGAAGGCGGACGATTGGGATCCAGTGCGCTTGCATCGGTGACAAGCCACGCTAGCACGATTCCAATAAAGGGCCATCGAGTTTGCTTTAACCAGCAAATCACGGGAGGTACTCGAATTTGTCGATTATGACCTCATTTTCGTTTTTCAGCGGGATTTGGCCTTGATTAAATACATACAAGGCGATGCGTAGCGATTCGCCCCCCGGGGAAGGCACACCGGAGGTAAACACGTGCTGGTTGATGACACGGCCGTCGCCTGTATTGCCCGATCCGGCTACGGTCGAAAACGTTACTTGCCCCGGTTCCCAGTGGAAGGAATGTGAGTAGGCACCTGGGGGCACCCGAAAGGCAACGAAGTTAGCTGGAACGTAGTAAGGCTGGACGACATAATTCACGTTGGTATTGTTAAGGTTTCCCCAACGGCCAAGCTCAACGTCTAACTCGCGCCGGTTGCTTTCTGTGCCAACGCCGTCCCAGGTGATTAGAGTTAGAACGGCCGAAGGTTCGAGATGAGAGACATCGCGTAGCTGGAACCTGTAGGTTCCGTATCCCAGACTGCGCGTGAGCTTCAGCTCAGCGGCAGACCACTTTCCCGGGCTTCCCGAAATCCGAAGATGCAGTGCACCTCTTTCGTCCATCCAAACGTTCGCAGGGTCGAAGAGGTGTCTTGACCCGGCGCGAAAAATTGGTCCGACGCTCGTCGCCCACTCGTAACCGCTAAAGTTCACTATCTTTGGCGACGGGAATACGGGCGCTGGCCCTTCCCCGTTAACGAGTGCCAGCGCCACCACGCCGTTACCAACGATCGGCAACGATTCAGTTTGTTGAGGCGGATCGTAGGTGGGATCAACCAACAGAGCCGCATACTGTAATCCCAGGTGGACTGAAGCTTTCCACCGGCCGTCAGTTTCGATATTCGTAAACGGCTGACCTGATTGCCGGCAGACGCCCCATCGTCCATCTGTCTTTGCGTACAACACGATTCGCTGCCCGGGTCGAGCGCTTGTGGCACGACCTTCGACTATGTCTGTCTTGTAGTCATGTTCGAATATGTCCGTCTGGTAGGGACTCTCCTGATATGCGGCGGCAACCTTGCTGAAGGCAACCGTTGGAGCTGAATTGTTTGGTGAAGAGTGACATCCGGTGAGCACAACGTACACCAAAAGCACTGACAATGTTGTGGTATGTGCGACCGTGCGCGGGCGCGACATCATCGATCTCCGTCACGATTCGAGGTAAGGCGGCCAGGGCTGTAACCACCGCGGCCGGTTGTGGGCATAAACAACAATCTGCTGCTTTGGTCGAGCGTTTCTGCTGTGCACAAGCGAGAAATATCACTCTCGCTGGCCGGCGGTCTGGTGCTTTCTCGGAAGACTAGAATCCCGGCGATTGTGATGTAATCCTCGGCCGCCGCTCGACTTTTATGCCATTCGAATTTCACGCCTAGACGTCTTCCCGCACGATACCGATCATGTCAGTTCCGTTTTGGGCAATAGGCCGCGAGATCCCCAATCTTCTCATCTTGGCCAGCAATGTAGTTCGTTTCAGTCCCAGTTTCGCGGCAGCGCCGCGCGGTCCACCGACGACCCAGCCGGCCTGCTCCAGCGTTTCCACAATGAGCGTGCGATCGGAGTCTTCCAAGGTCATCGATGAGTGGAAAGTTCGGGTGCGATGCGGACTGGGGATCATGAGTTCTGGTCGCTTTTTGTGAAGCGGGTTTGGAAGCACCCCGTCCCGCGAAAGGATCACCCCGCGTTCCACTAAGTTCTGTAACTCGCGAATGTTCCCAGGCCACGAATACCACTGGAAGGCGGCCATCGTTTCCGGAGCAACGCTGTCGACTGCCTTCCCCATGCGGCGGCTAAACAGCTTCACGAAATGCGTGACAAGAGCAGGAATGTCTTCCCGGCGTTCTCGAAGCGCCGGCAGCAGGATGGGGAAGACATTCAGACGATAGTACAGATCACTCCGAAATTGGCCACGAGCTACCATCTTCAGCAGATCGCGATTGGTCGCCGCCACCAGCCGGACATCCACTTTGTGCGTGCGCCCGCTCCCTAAGCGCTCGAACTCCTGCTCTTGCAATACACGCAGCAACTTCGGCTGCAACGCAGGAGGGATGTCACCGACTTCGTCCAAAAACAGGGTACCTTTGTCGGCCATTTCGAAGCGCCCGATCTTCTGCGCGATGGCTCCGGTAAAGGCGCCCTTCTCATGACCGAACAACTCGCTTTCGAGAAGATCCAGCGGAATGGCCGCGCAATTAAGCTTTATGAAAGCGCGCCCGCAACGCTGACTTGCATTGTGAATGGCGTGAGCAATGAGTTCTTTTCCCGTGCCGGTTTCCCCTTCGATGAGGACAGTCGAGTCGGTGGGCGCCACCTGCTCCACCTGGTCGAGAACAGATTCCAGAGCGGCGCTATCACCGATGATCCGCTCGAACCTACGCTCGGCAGAATCCGGCCCGGGGTTCGTGACTATTGCATAATCTCCCACAGTCACCTCTACACTTAAGGCTCCCCACGCGACTGCAATACCCGAGGTTGCTCACACATCCAGTGCAGCACGGACCGTTTGGAGCAACAGGTGATGATCGAACGGTTTTGCAAGGAACTCGACTGCACCCTCTCTCATCGCTCGAATTCTCATCCTGGCATCCCCATGAGCCGTGATGAAGATGATCGGAATATTGCATTCCTCTTCTTTCAGCCTGGCCTGCAACTGCAGACCCGACATCTTCGGCATACGGATATCAACAATTAGGCACGCAGCCCGAGTATGCAAGTCGGATTCGAGGAATTCTTCCGCGGATCCAAAGCACTGGGCGACCAGCCCAGCCGCTTCCATCAGATCGCGCAGTGAATCTTGCATGGCCTCGTCGTCATCAACGATCGCTACTAATTTGGACGTACGCTCCCCTGTCATGCGGCAAGGTTAACGTCCTGGCCTCACTCGGAGCAATCAAACTTTAGGCTGACTGAACCAGACTTTGGGAGATTAGATCCCTACCATCGATAATCGGGCGAGGAAAACATCGATTCGCACAAAGTCGGCTATGTGATGGACGTGAGCTTGTCCGCCATTCTGACGAACTCAGGCAACGACTTAGCCTGCATCTTCTTCATTGCTTGGCTCCGATGCATTTTCACAGTGGCTTCACTGGCACCGAGTTCTGCCGCAATTTGCTTATTAAGCATCCCGGAAACGACGAGGTTCATCACCTCTCGCTCCCGGACGCTTAATGCGTTGAATCGCTGTCGCAATTCAGCAGTGTCTCGCTGCTTTTCGCGGACGATGCGATCTCGAGTGAGCGATCGCTGAACCGCATCGAGCAAATCTTGGTGCCTGAATGGCTTTGTAAGAAACTCAACCGCGCCAGACTTCATGGCCTTGACCGACATCGGAACGTCCGCATGTGCTGTGAGAAAGATGATTGGAATACTTACTTTCCCTCTTTTCAGCTCGTGCTGAAGGTCCAATCCGCTAATGCCGGGAAGTCTCACGTCAAGAATCAGGCAACTGGGACCGTCACTGCGTGGACTCGACAAAAACTCCTGTGCTGTTCCGAAAGACTTGGAATGCAAGCCCACGGACTCCAGCAGTTCCTGGAGAGACTCACGCACATCTCGATCATCATCGACAATGAATATGGTTGGCACATCCTGCGTGCTCATAACGACGCGCCTCAATGAGAAGGAAAGTAAAAATCAAAGTGTTGCGAGCTTCGTTCTGTCGTCGCCGATCAAGCGCCGGTTGAAAAACGCCGGATTGATTGTATCGGATTACGCAATGCGGAAGCCGCGCAAAGCCTCGCGCTTGAGGGGGGAACTCGAGGATGATCGCCCTGAAGCGTGGAACCTATCGTCTAAATGGATGATACCCGATCCGTTTGCGGGCTCTGTGTTGTCAGGCGCGGATAGCGTCCAGCGCCCGGATATTGTGCCGAACGGGCCGCTCTATCTTTATCCAGCAGGCGCACCTGGAGGCAAGGTCATCAACGCGGCGGCCTTTACCACGCCCGTGCCAGCCACGGCGCAAGGCGATCTCGGACGCAATGCCCTGCGCGGATTCGCCGCCACGCAATGGGACATCACATTGCGACGCCAGTTCCGATTCACAGAACGATTTTCTCTTCAGGCGAGAGCCGACTTCTTTAACATCCTGAATCACCCGAACTTCGGCAGCCCGATCAACTACTTCAGTTCACCTCAATTCGGGCAGGCCACGATGATGCTCAACGCCGATCTCGGCAGCGGCGGCCAGGGCGGCGGCCTGCGATCGATCCACCTGGCGCTCAAACTGCAGTCTTGAACATCAGACTGCATGCCGTTCGCTCTGCGGTGAACGCGGGGCATTTATCGGTTCAGGTTTGATCTCAGAGAGTTCCTTGGAGAAATTGAAATCCGTGGGAGCGGCACCGGTAATTAATCGGGCACCGCGGCTGAATGTCAGATTCTGGATTGCCCACTGCGTAAAGACGAGAATTCGGCTCTGAAAGGTGACCAAGTACATCAGATGGATGAAGACCCACACCAGCCAGGCTATGAAGCCCGAAAGGTGCGCGCCGAAAACGTCCGCCACTGCGGCCGCGCGTCCAATTACTGCCAGAGACCCTTTGTCGAAGTAACGAAAAGGTGGAAGCTCCGACTGGCCCTTTACTCTTCGCAAGATCGCCTTTGCTGCATAGGCTCCTCCCTGCATGGCGACCTGCGCTAATCCCGGCAACGGTTTTCCCTTCGGATCTACCGCCGAAGCCAGATCTCCTATGACGTAGATGTCCGGGTAGTTTGGAATCGTGAGGTCAGGTTTTACTTTGACTCTTCCTCCTTTGTCGGTCTCGGCTCTTGTGTGGCTAGTCAGGATCTTGCCCAGCGGCGACGCTGTGATACCACCTGCCCAGACCACCGTTTTTGCAGCGATCATATCGGCTCGGTTGTCGGATTCGATCGCCAAACCCTGTTCATCCACATGCTTCACCATTGCACCGCACTTTACCTGGACACCCAACTTCGCAAGCGAACGGTTTGCTTTCTCAGCCAGATCCTCCGAAAAAGACATTAGTACCCGAGGCGCTCCATCGAGCAGTATGACCTGTGCTTCTTCAGGGTTGATAGAGCGGAAGTCATTCTTCAGGGTTTGCCGTGCGATCTCGGCGATGGCACCGGAGAGTTCCACGCCGGTAGGTCCTGCTCCAACAATGACGAATGTTAGCCAGGCGCGGCGCTGCTTAGGATCCGCGATACGCTCGGCTACTTCGAATGCGTACAGAATCTTGTGTCGAACAGTGGTGGCTTCTTCAATGCTCTTCAGACCTGGCGCCCACTCTTGCCATTCGTTGTGCCCGAAATAGGATGTCTGTGAGCCGGCGGCAACGATCAATGAGTCGTAAGGAACGATGGTCCCATCGGCCAGAGAGACCTGTTTCGAATCGCTATCGACATCCACAACGGTTCCGAGCCAGACACGAGTGTTTTTCTGCCGGCTCAAAATGCTCCGAAGCGGCGAGGCGATCTCTCCCGGCGAAAGGGAGCCCGTTGCAACTTGATAGAGGAGTGGTTGGAAAAGGTGATAGTTTCGCCGATCGATAAGCGTCACGTCCACCAGATCTGAGTTCAAGTGCTGGGCCGCAGAAAGCCCACCAAATCCTCCACCGATGATGACTACCTTCCAGCGTTCGCTCATTCTTTCCTCCTAGTGGCTCAGACAATTACCCGACTGCGACCAGGGACGAGGGTCGGCGCTGGCCTGCCGTTCAGCACCGCCTCTAAATTGTCAAGGGCCAGCATGCCCATGGCTGTGCGGGTTTCGATCGTGGCGCTGCCGATATGCGGCAACAGAAATGTATTTTTCAGCGAAACATAGTCCGGGTGAAGTTTTGGCTCGCCTTCAAATACGTCGAGTCCGGCAGCGGCGACCCGCCCGCTCTTGAGAGCGGCAATGAGGTCGTCGTCGACCACCAATCCGCCGCGAGCCGTGTTCACCACGATAGCTCCGGGGGGCAGAAGGCTTATGGCTTCGGAGTTCAAGAAATGGTGGGTCTGAGGAGTCTCCGGAGCGTGCAGGCTCAAGAACTGGCTTGCGCGAAGCAGGTCCGACGGATCCGCGTGGTAGATCGCATGGCTTGCGATTTCCGCGGGCAACTCCTTGGTGTCGTAATAGTGAATCTTCATTCCGAATCCTCGCGCTCGACGCGCCACGGCTTGTCCCACGCGCCCCATTCCAAAAATGCCGAGGACTTTGCCACCTACTTGCCATCCCAAGAGCATGTCGGGGTTCATGGGCTTCCACGCTCCTGTTCGAACCAGTTCCTGAGCTTCGTAAGCACGACGCGAAGCACCCAGCAAAAGCAGCATTGCGACGTCGGCCGTCGCTTCATTGTTGACACCAGGGGTGTAGGCGACGGGAATGTTCCTGCGAGCGGCGGCTTCCAGATCGATATGCTCAAAACCCACCGAATACGTGGCGACGATTTTTACGGTGGGCGAAACCTTCTGGAAGAACGCCGAGCCTAACCGGTCTGCCGGTGTGATAAACAACGCGTCGGCTCCTTCGGCAGCCGAGAGCAGCTCCTGCTGGCCGAAAGGAAACTGGTGCGGGTTTCGTCGTGCGTGGTAGTCGCGGTCGATGCGCTCTTCAACTTCCTTCGTGTAACGGGTGGTTACTACCACAATGGGTTTAGTCATGCCCAACATATCCTTCTATGCCGAGAGCGATGCCAGGCTACTCGGCCGCACTTCGATAGCTACGAGGCTCCACCCGCGCCGCATGGCTCAGACGATCCCCACGTTTCGCTCGATCTCCTTGATCACCGTATCCAGCCTTCCGCTCAGCACTTGCTTAGCGAAACTGAGAGTGAACCCCTTGACGGTGTGGAAAGGTGAATGGGACGGCATGGCAAGCGCCAAGGGATCTACAACTGCGTCGACGACGACGGGGCCATTCTTGTATGCGAGAGCTTCAGCCAGACCCTCTCGAACGTCCTCGGGTTCCTCGATACGAATCCCTTTCGCGCCCATCGCCTCAGCAACCTTGGCGAAATTTGGATTCTTAAACTCCACGCCAAACGGAATAATGCCGGCCTCCTGTTGTTCGATATGGACGAAGTCGAACTTCTCGTTGTTGAGAATGACTTGAACCACGGGAGTTCGTCGTTCTATCTGCGTCAGCAGATCACCCATTCCCAGCATCGTGAAGCCTCCATCGCCGCATAACGCGATGCACTGCCTGCCGGGATATGCCAAAGCACATCCGAACGCGTTCGGTGCAGCATTGGCCATAGATGCCCACGAGAATGAGCCAAAGAGCCTGCGGTTTTTTCCACCGTAGATATGTCTCGCAAGCCAGATGCAGGCCGTACCCGTGTCGGCAAAAAACATTGCGTCATCCGAAGCGAGCTCGCTGAGCGAGGCGGCGAGGAATTCAGGACGTATCGGTTTTATCCCCGGTCCCTTCTCGACATAATGCTGCAGCAGTTTGTGGAAGGATTCCGTGTGCGCGATCTGCCTTGCCAGAAATTCTCCATCCGTCTTTTCACACACAGCAGGAAGCAATGCACTGACCGTCGACTTGATATCGCCGACAAGACCGAGATCTAGGGCCGTGCGGCGCCCGATGTGCTTCGGGTTCTTATCAATCTGAACCTTTTTCACACTGGCGCCGGGAAGAAATTCTGAGAACGGAAAATCCGTGCCCAGCATGAGCAAGAGGTCGGCTTCATGGAGTGCGTTGTACGCGCCCCCATAACCCATCAGTCCGGTCATGCCAACGGCGTTAGGATTCTCATGCTCCAGCCATTGCTTCCCGCGGAAGGAATAGCCGACGGGGGCCTTCAGCTTGCACGCCAGTTCAATCACTTCGTCGCGACCCTCTCTGCACCCGTCCCCACCAAAGATTGCTACGGTCTTCGCTTCATCGATCATCCTCACCAATGTTTCGAGGTCTGTATCGGAAGGCCTCAAGATGGCTGGGGCTGCAATGGTGAAGTCGGTGGGCTGGTCCGGAGCATCGGCCGACGCAACATCGCCAGGTACGGAGAGAACGGTGGGACCCTTTTCCAGAACAGCCGTGAGGATGGCGGTGTTGATGACGGCGCGCGCCTGCTCCGGATTAACCAGTCGTGCGGTATAGAGAGAAGCCGCGTCGAAAAACCTGTACGGATTCAATTCCTCGAGCGTCGATGTGTCAATAATGCTCGACTCTACATCCCCGGCGATCGCGATGATAGGAGCACCTTCTTTTCGCGCGTCCATCAATCCGTTGAACAAATGGACAACTCCGGGCCCCGCGGTCCCGCACACCACCACTGGGGTACCCGTGAAATAAGCCTCTGCGACCGCTGCGAACACCCCATATTCCTCATGACGAACGGGAACAAACTCGATTGTGCCATTCCGGCGCAGGGCGTCGACCACAGGATTGAGAGCGTCTCCGACGATTCCATAACAGCGCTTGACTCCAGCCTTCGCCAGCATCTCCCACAATACGTCTGCAACTTTCTTCGACATAAGAATTTCCCTTATTTCCTTGTGGACCTGGTGTCGGTAGCGCGCAATTCACTGCCAGCGTTTACGTCGTCACTGCCTACTCTGCAACCGTCGAGCAATCCTGTATTTCGCTGTTCATGGCACCGACTCCCATGCAATTCCGCTGCCATGAAATTAGCGGGCAAGAACCACGCTACATCCACATAGGGCCAAGCTTAGATCCCACAATTGCGTGACGACACAGATGACACTTGACGCAAGAGGCACAGGGATGACACTGACCGCCCCGGCCTGTGTTAGTCACCTCGCGAAAATAATGCTCGGCCTTGGGATTTCGTGAGTGTTGGCATTCAACGCGGTTGCCAGGCAGGAATACGAGGGCCCCATATCTTTGGCAGCCCGCTTGCTCTCCAATCCATCGAATTGGGCGGTAAGAATTGTGGCGCGCGCTCTGCGATAGGGATTAAGAAGACATAGCGAAGTCTGGTGATAGCGCGCAGTTCGGAAGTGGAGAGCGGAAAACGAGAGAGGGCGATGTTGAAAATGAAATCTTCGACGTTGCGGTTCGTTGCGCAGACGATGCTTCTTCTTTTGTGGTTTGCCATGGCGGTGTGGGCAAGCGAGCCAATAGACCCGTCTCCTCATGGCACAAATATCTTTGCTCCCGCTTCAACCCCAGCCAAGTCAATCTCTGACTTGTCCGTCTTTGTGCTTGTCATTACCGGAATCATCTTTGTCGTCGTGTTTACTTTACTGGTCTATTCCGTCATTAAGTTCCGCGGGCGAGCTGTGGATGCCGGCCGCGAGCCGGCTCAGGTGTACGGAAGCACGCAAATTGAGCTGGCCTGGACGATCATTCCCATTCTCATCGTTATCGTCTTGTTCTTGGCAACGGCGAGATCAATCCATGCCGTCCAGGATGCTCCCGAACCCGCGGGCGCCATCCAGGTCACTGCCATCGGGCACCAATACTGGTGGGAATTTCGCTACCCGAAGCTGGGGGTTGTTACAGCCAATGAGCTGCACATCCCGGTGAGCGAATCCGCGAATCCGGTTCCTACGTTCTTGACTTTGCTTTCTGCTGATACAGACCACAGCTTCTGGATCCCGGAACTCGCGGGCAAGACCGACCTGATTCCCAACCATCCGAACAGAATGTGGATAGACCCACTGCGCACCGGAATCTTTCTTGGTCAGTGCGCGCAATACTGCGGGGTTCAGCATGCAAAGATGCTGTTACGCGTCTCGGTCGACAGTCCTGCCGATTTTGCTGCCTGGGTCCGGGGCCAGCAGCAGCCCGCAGTTCAGGACGCAAGCGTGGCGACCGGCAGGCACGTTTTCGAAAGCAATGCCTGCATGAATTGTCATGCCGTGGCAGGAACGAATGCCAACGGTCGCTTCGGTCCCGACCTCACACACTTGATGAGCCGGGTCACCATCGCCTCCGGTGCAGCAACGAACACACCAGAAAACCTCCGTCTCTGGATTCAGGACCCAAACGCGATCAAGCCCGGCTCGCTGATGCCTGCCATGAAGTTGAGCGATTCGGACCTGGAGGCAGTCGTGAGTTATATGGAGACACTTCGCTAGAGGAAGTTGAAGGCTAATATGTCATCGAATGCGTTCACGATTCCCGGCGTGCAGATTGACGAGAAGTCGTGGGTTGACACTCTCCATGAGTGGGTGACCACGGTTGATCACAAGCGCTTGGGCGTTCTCTACATTCTCTACGCCCTGCTATTTCTGGTTGTCGCCGGTGTCGAAGCTCTCATCATCCGCATTCAGCTGATGTTCCCGCACAGTCATTTTGTTTCGCCGCAGGTCTTCAACCGCCTGTTCACCATGCATGGCACAACCATGGTTTTCTTCATGGGCATGCCAATCCTGTTTGGCTTTGCAAACTATCTTGTGCCATTAATGATTGGCGCCCGCGACATGGCGTTTCCCCGGCTGAATGCCTTCAGCTTCTGGCTTTCGGCACTGGGCGGATTTCTTCTCTACTTCAGCCTGGTGGGCGCGAATGGGCTCTACGGCGCGGGCAATGCACCTGACGTGGGATGGTGGGCCTACGCGCCTCTAACCGCACGGGCCTTTTCGCCAGGCCACAGCACGGATTATTGGACGCTGGCGCTCCTGGTTTCCGGATTTGGAAGCATTGGAACCGCCATTAATATTATTGCGACTATTCTGTGCATGCGCTGCCCGGGCATGAAGCTCAGCCGCATGCCTTTGCTGGCGTGGCTCAATCTGGTGATGGCCGGAATGGTTCTGCTCGCTGTTTCGCCGCTGACCGCGGCACAGATGATGCTGCTCATCGATCGATATTTAGGCGGCCATTTCTTCGACACGCAGGCGGGCGGCTCCGCCATGTTGTGGATGCACTTCTTTTGGATATTTGGACATCCGGAAGTGTACGTCCTTATTATCCCCTGCTTTGCTTTCATGTCGGAAATCATTCCGGTGTTTTCGCGGAAACCGATTTTCGGATATCCGGTCATGGTCGCCGCCACTGTTTGCATCGGCTTCGTGAGCATGAGCGTGTGGGCACACCACATGTTTTCCGTCGGAATGAACTCGTACGCGAACAGTTTTTTCACGATTACGACGATGGCGGTCGGCGTTCCTACGGGAATCAAGATCTTCAATTGGCTCGGCACGATGTGGGGAGGAAGGATTCAGTTTAAGGTACCGATGCTGTTCTGCATCGCGTTTCTCTTCCAATTCCTGATTGCCGGCCTAACCGGCGTCATGCTGGGAAGTGCCGCCTTCGCTTCGCAGCTTACCTTGTCGTATTTCGTTGTCGCGCATTTCCACTACACACTCGTGGGCGGGGTTGTGTTCGGCGTCTTCGCCGCCATCTACTACTGGTACCCAAAAATTACGGGAAGAATGTTGAACGAGACACTCGGCAAAGTGCATTTCTGGCTGTTCCTGATCGGTTTCCATCTGACATTCGACCTCATGCACATTCCCGGCCTGTTGGGTATGCCGCGCCGAATCTATACCTACGAGCCTGACCGCGGCTGGGACATTCTAAACCTGCTCATCAGTGTCGGCGGATTTATTCAGGCCATCGCTGTTGTGATTTTTGTGGCGAATCTCATCGTCTCTTATTTCAAGGGAAAGAAGGCAGGCAATGATCCCTGGGATGCATGGACACTTGAATGGGCCACAAGTTCACCCCCGCCTGCCTACAACTTCGCTTCCATTCCCTTGGTCGCGAGCCGCCGGCCATTGTGGGACCTGAAGCATCCGGAAGACCCAGACAGTCGGTACGAATAAAAGACAGCCGCTATGAGTAAAGGAACAAAGCAATGAGTGCAATGGCAAATTCGTTCCCACAGGCGCCGGCAACCTGGAGGCTACCCGATCGCGGCAAAGTCGCAATGGCCAGCCTCATTATTGCCGAGTCGGCGATCTTCACGATTTTTGTGGTGGCTTATCTTTTCTATGTTGGGAAGAGCCTCACCGGACCAACTCCGCGCGAGCTGCTCGAGACGCCGATCTTCTACACCATCTGCCTGTTGTCGAGCAGCCTGACCATCCATTTTGCCGCGAAGTCGCTAACCCGCGACAGAGTCGGAGCATTTCTCGGCTTGTGGGTACTTACCATCGTTTTGGGCGCCACATTTATGTATGGCACTGCACAGGAGTGGCACCGGCTGATCTACGAACACGGGTTCACGATCTCCACGAATTTGTTCGGAACGACGTACTACTCACTCGTCGGCCTGCATGCCTTTCACGTCACCGCAGGGCTACTTATGCTCCTGATTGTTGCCATATTCGGATTGCTTGGGCGCGTTGGTGTGCAGCACTCGCATCGCGTGGAAGTGCTCTCGATGTACTGGCATTTTGTGGATGCTGTGTGGGTGATAGTTTTCACCGTCGTTTATGTTCTGGGGCGCTGAGGGAAGAAATGGCAACCTTGCTGACAACCGAACCAATGAGTGAAAGCCCTCGGGCTCCGCACGAGATTGATGTGCCTGCACCGACGGCGTGGCCCTTTGTGCTGGCCTTTGGATTCGCCTTATTATTTGCCGGCCTCGTTACGAGCACGGCGGTTAGCGCGCTCGGCGCTGTGCTTGCTCTGGCAGGCTGCATCGGCTGGTTCCGCGAAATCTTTCCTCTGGAGCACGAAGAGGCTGTGCCCGTGCTTCCTGAAGATATCCGCATAACCACCGAACGGCGCATGGTGGAGCGGCTTCCAATTTCGGCTTATCAGCGCGCGTGGCTTCCCGTCCACACCTATCCGATTTCGGCAGGTATGAAGGGTGGATTGGCGGGTGCCTGGGCCATGGCCATTTTGGCCTGTGCCTACGGCGTGCTGAAGGCAGGCAGCGTTTGGTATCCCATCAATCTTCTTGCCGCAGTGGTGTATGCCGAATCGCTTAAGCTCGGGCCCGCACAGTTGTATTCATTTCATGCCGACAGCTTCGCGATTGCTTTGGTCTTGCATGGCCTGGTGTCAACCCTTGTTGGGGTGCTCTACGGCGCGATGCTTCCCATGTTCGCGCGCCGGCCGATTGTACTTGGAGGACTCATCGGCCCCGTGTTGTGGTCGGGACTGCTCTACACAATATTGGGCCTTCTCAATCCATTGCTCGCGAGCCATATTGACTGGCCCTGGTTTATTGCTTCGCAGGTGGCCTTTGGAATTGTGGCGGGCATCGTGGTCACGAAACAGTCGCGCATGCTGACTCGGGAGAACCTGCCCTTCCTCATGCGCGCTGGAATTGAAGCTCCGGGGATTACTCCACCGAGAGAAAACGGAGAGGGCGGACAGTGAAACGATCTCAATATCTGTGTGCGTCCGCGGTACTGAGCCTGCTGCTCTCGGGCTGTAGCTCTCCGCATGGTCAGCCCCAAGGAGACTCGGAAGCTGTAGCGCCGAGCCAGGTTTCGGACTTTGCCACTCTCTTCTCGCAAAATTGTGCAGGTTGCCACGGCGCGCAAGGAAAAGGAGGAGCAGCGATTGCGCTGGCAAATCCCGTTTATCTCGCCATTGTTGATCAAGGTGCAATACGCAAAGTCATTGAGAACGGCATTCATGGAACCTCGATGTCAGCTTTTGCTCAAAGTGCGGGAGGAATGCTGACGGACAAACAGATCGACGTGATCACGAGTGGAATACTCTCGAACTGGTCACGAAAAGGGATCCTCGACGGAAACAATCCACCTTCGTACGCCGCAAACACTGCAGGCATTGCCGGACATGGTGAACTTGTTTACGAAACGTATTGCGCATCCTGTCACGGAACAGGAGGTCAGGGCGGGCCCAAGGGCAGCGCCATCACCAACGACTCATTTCTGGCTCTCCTCAGCGATCAGGAACTGCGCACGATCGTCATCGCTGGACGGCCTGAGCTGGGTGCGCCGGACTGGCGTGGCAACGTTAAGGGAAAGGTGATGACGGACCAGGAGATCACAGACGTCGTAGCGTGGCTCGCGTCACGCCGCGTTCAGAATCCGGGGCAACCATATTCCGCTTCGAGTTACGCGCAGCACTAGGAGATTAGATATGTCGAGCGAACCTGTGATGGCCCCGACTGACACGACAGTCTCGCGCCGTGGTTTCTTCATGAAGCTGGGAATCCTGTTCAACGGTTTCGCGGCCATGGTAATAGCCGTGCCTGTCGTTGGCTTTCTTTTTTCGTCGGTTACGCGCGGTCGTGCAAGCGGCTATCTCTCGTGGGTAGCGCTCGGGCGCATTGACGAATTTCCCGAAGGCGAAACTCGGCTGGCTACTTTTCGGAATCCATACGTGATGCCCACCGATGGAAAGACTGTGGACACTGCGTGCTGGGTCCGGCGTATTGCAGCCGATAAGTTTCAGGTCTTTGCCATCAACTGCGCACATCTCGGCTGCCCGGTTCGCTGGTTTCAACAATCCGGTCTGTTTATGTGTCCCTGTCACGGTGGGGCATATTATCGCGACGGTTCGCGCGCCTCAGGACCACCAGAGCGCGGACTGTTCGAGTATCCGTATGAGGTTAAAGACAGCGTGCTTAGCATCCAAGCCGGGGAATTGCCGACGCCGGGTGCAGCGATGGCAAGTCTATGTTCGGAGAAGCCGCCATGCGCATAATTGCGAAGGTAGGTGAATGGTTCGACCATCGCTTGCAGCTTGCGGCGCCGATTCGTGAAGCCGCAGAACATCCCGTGCCACGGAACACAGCAAGCTGGTTCTACGTGTTCGGCAGTGCAGCCCTCACCGTCTTCATTCTGCAGCTTGTCACCGGCATTTTGCTGGCACTGATTTATGTGCCCTCAGCCGGCGAAGCATGGAGCAGTCTGCAGGCTCTGAACCATCAGGTGGCGCTGGGCTGGTTCATCCGTGCGATGCATGGATGGGGCTCCAACTTCATGGTGGCGATTGTTCTGATTCATATGGTTCAAGTCTTTCTATTCGGGGCCCATAAGTTCCCGCGTGAACTCACCTGGGTCATCGGCGTTTTTCTCTTACTGATGACTCTGGGCATGGCCTTCAGCGGGCAAGTGCTTCGCTTCGATCAGGACGCCTACTGGGGCTTGGGAATCGGAGCTTCAATCGCCAGCCGAGTACCCATAGCCGGCCCCGCGATCGTGAAATTGATGCTGGGTGGACCGATCATTGCCGGCGCGACCCTCTCCCGATTTTTTGCGCTGCATGTCTTTGTAATTCCCGGAATGCTGATTGCTTTCGTAGGACTTCACGTATTGATGGTGCTGAAGCTGGGGATCAACGAGTGGCCGATGCCGGGGCGCATTGTTAAGCGCGCTACCTATGAACGCGACTATCACGCCCTTACGAAGACCGACGGTGCGCCGTTCGTTCCGTATGCGGTTTGGAAGGATTTGTTCTTCGCGGGGTTCATCATTCTGGCCGTCGCCGCGTGCGCCCTCTACTTCGGTCCATTTGGACCGACCGGACAGCCAGATCCCACGATCATCCAGACCGCCCCGAAGCCAGATTACTTTTTTCTGTGGCTTTACGCTTTGCTGTCGCTGCTTCCTCCGTCGATGGAGACGCCATTTCTTCTGATCGTCCCACCTGTGGCGATCATCGCATTGATCCTCCTGCCCTTTCTTTCCGGCGAAGGGGAAAAGAGCTGGAAGCGACGGCCGATTGCGGTTCTCACCGTGCTGCTGATTGCCATCACACTGGGGACCTTTACCCGCATGGCTCAATTCGCGCCGTGGAGCCCGCACATGAATGCGTGGAGCGGTGATCCCGTGCCGGATCGGTTCGTGCATGGCACAACCGCACTGGAGCGTCAGGGCGCGCTGGTATTTCAGGCAAAGCAGTGCCGTAACTGCCATTCGCTTGGTAATACCGGCGGAAAGAGGGGCCCAGCCCTGGATAGTGTCGCGCTGCGACTCACCAACGACCAGTTGATCCGGCAAGTGATTCAAGGCGGCGGCAACATGCCCGCCTACGGAAACAACTTAAGCCCGGCGGAGACCACCGCACTCGTGGCTTTTCTAGAATCGTTGCATCCCGCGGGGCAAGCTCCCGCCCGCGATGCATCACGCGAGGTTGTGCTTGGTGATAGCGACCATAAAGAGGCCGTTGCTCAGCGATAGGACAATCCATGCAACATGCTCACCACGCTGCGTTCGAATCACTCTGGGTTTCCGCACCCTTGATTCTCGTCGCGTCAGTCTACGTGCGGGGATGGGTTCGTGTTCGCAGGCTTGATCTGGATACGATTGAGAGCTGGCGGGCGGGCACTTTTATACTCGGGCTGGTCTTCATCTGGCTTGCGGTGGCTTCACCGATCGCAGCACTCGACCACCAACTGCTAACGGTTCACATGGTTCAGCACTTGCTGCTCATGACGCTGGCTCCTCCGTTGATCTGGTTTGGTACGCCGATGAAGCCGCTACTGCTTGGTCTACCGCAAAACTTCGCGAGCGTGGTGCGTCACTTTTTTCGATCCTCGCCAATACAGCGACTGGGCAGCGCTATTGGACATCCCGCAGTTTGCTGGCTTGCAGCCACTGCTACATTAGTCGGATGGCACGTTCCTTCTTTGTTTGCGCTGGGGATGCGATCAGGACTATGGCATACGATCGAACAAGCCTCGTTCCTAGCAAGCGGTCTTCTTTTCTGGTGGCCTGTCATTAAGCCTGGGCAAGGGGCGTCGAACGGCTCAGAATGGCCGATCCTTTTATATCTTTTTGTGGCTACCCTGCCGTGCGATATCCTTTCCGGATTTCTGGTCTTTTGCGACCGCGTGGTTTACCCGGTGTTTTTGTCTTCACCACAATCGTTTGGCCTGTCTGCTCTGGAAGATCAGCAATGCGCCGGTGCGTTGATGTGGACTTGCGTTACCGTCGTTTACTTGATTGCCGCGGCAGTTTTCGCAGCACGTTTACTCTCGCCACATGGGTGGGAAGAGCGGTCGATTTTGCAGTTCGAGTCAAAACGCAGCGCAGTACGGACGGACCCGCAACACATGGAGGCTGTCTGAATGTCAGGCCAGTCCATAGTTACCGAGCAACTCGCGTCTTCCGGGTCGCAAGACAGGCACTTTCCGGGATCCACACTTTCAGATTACTGGGCGCTCACGAAGCCGGAAGTCAATTTCCTCATTCTGATCACGACTGGTGTTGGTTTTTATCTGGGTTGCGGAAACGAAGGTCGACCGTTGTCATTGCTGGGGTTGTTCAACACTTTGTTTGGAACGTTGTTGGTCGCAAGCGGGACAGGGACATTAAACCAATACATCGAACGAAAGTTCGATGCGCAAATGCGCCGTACAGCGCGGCGCCCCGCCGCAGCTGGCCGTCTCAAACCGCCTGCCGTCCTGGCTTTCGGAATCGCACTGGCAGCAGCCGGAGCTGTTTATCTAGCTGCCGCGGTCAACCTGCTTGCGAGCGCGCTCGCGGCTTTGACATTGTTGACCTATCTATTCCTGTACACCCCACTGAAACGAAAAACGTCGCTGTGTGTTCTCGTCGGCGCTTTTCCCGGTGCCATGCCACCGCTGATCGGTTGGGCCGGCGCTTCCGGTCGATTGAATATCGAAGCAGGGATACTTTACGCCATCGTTTTCCTTTGGCAGTTTCCACATTTCATGGCAATCGCCTGGATGTACCGCGAAGACTACGATCGAGCAGGCTATTTAGTTCTCCCCAAGGGGAAAACGAGAGTTTCTTTCGTCATCCTGGAAACCCTTTTGCCGCTGTTTGTTCTTGTCGGATGCAGCATCGTCCAATTGTCGACGCGGCACGCCGCCATTTTTTGCTGCGCCGGAGCACTACTAGGTTTCGGGTTCCTGTACTTTGGAGTGGAATTCTCGCTTCGGCGATCGCGGGCGGCCGCTCGCCGACTGCTCGCGGCGTCAATAGTTTACCTTCCGTTGTTGTTCGTACTAAGCGCGACACTGTGCAATCGCGGCGGAAGCTGATTTGATTTCAACACACCAGATGTCCCTGCCGCTAAAGCGAGACGACGAATATTGACAGCTAGAAGTTCGACAGTCTGAGCCCTTCAGATTACCACACAGAATTTCCGCTACGACGTTGCACCTGAACGTATTGGCTCCTCTTGAAACGGACCCGAGTGTCTGATGTCACGTGTCATTTCATGACACGACCTAGGACATGACACTTCTGTGCGCTTGAACCTAGGCGGTCTGCGGCGTCACACCCTCGAATGTTGCGAGAGTTGCGCGTTCAGAGCGACCGCTCCATTTTGGCCCTCCCCGTGCACGCACAATGTTCGCGAGCGAAGCTGCAGAGTTGCTTTCGGCACGTTGATGCGCGAGTTATCGCGCAATCCTGCGATGAACGTTGCCGGCCACCGCCCCGCGAACTCACACTCTCGCGCGCAATCCTAGCGATCAACTTGTGACCTGGCATCGCCAGAACAAGAAGGAGAAATGCATGAGTTATCCATCAAACGGAAATCGTCCCAAGCTTAGCGAGAAGGGACTCTTGACCCCGGACAATTGCGTCGTGGCGCTGATCGACCATCAGGGCCAAATGTTATTTGGAACAAGCAATTTCGATCGCCAAGGAATCATCAACAATACGGTCGCCTTCGGAAAAGCCGCGAGGGTATTTGATGTACCCGTGGTTTTGACGACGGTCGAGACCAAGGCCTTCAGCGGAAATATGTGGCCGCAGTTGCGAGCTGTATTCCCGGGACAGGAACCCATCGAGCGTTCGTCCATGAACTCTTGGGACGACAAACACTTTGTCGCCGCGATCGACAAAAGCGGACGCAAAAAGATTCTCATTGCCGGCCTTTGGACAGAAGTCTGTGTTGCGTTTCCGACGGTACAGGCGATTCATGACGGCTACGAGATCTACGTGGTGGAAGATTGCTGCGGTGACGTGAGTCAGCTTGCTCACGACAACGCGATGAAGCGTGGCACTCAAGCGGGCGCAAAGCCGGTCACGTCCATGTCCGTCATGCTCGAATGGCAGCGCGACTGGGCCCACAAGGGCACCTACGATGCGGTGATGGACATCGTGAAGAACCACTACGGAGCCTACGGGATCGGCGTCGAGTACGCGTACACGATGGTGCACGGCGCGCCAGCCACGAAATTCCCGGAGTACGCGGTTCCCACACCTGCGTTAGCTCACAAATAGAGAGGAGGGCGGGAGCTTGCTTCCGCCCTCTCTCACTGCGATAGAAAACGGAGAAGGAGACTCGTGTGTCTGCTGACATCATCTTGCATAACGCGAAGATTGCCACGAATGGAGTGCCCTCGTTTGTCGAGGCGATCGCTATTTCTGATGGAAGAGTAATTGCCACCGGTGGAAATGAAGAGATTCTGCGTTTACGCGGGCCGGCGACTCGCGTTATCGACGGCCGGCGGCGAACCGTCATTCCGGGACTAAATGATTCGCATATGCATCCGATCCGCGGCGGGCTCAACTACAACCTTGAGTTGCGCTGGGACGGTGTACCTTCGCTCGCCGACGCTCTCCGCATGCTGAAAGAGCAGGCGGCACGGACGCCCGCTCCGCAGTGGGTCCGAGTGATCGGAGGGTGGACAGAGTTCCAGTTCGCCGAGGACCGGATGCCAACGCTCGATGAGATCAATGCAGCAGCGCCGGACACACCGGTCTTCGTGATGCATTTATACGACAGAGCGCTGTTGAATGGAGCGGCACTTCGCGCTCTAGGCTATGACAAGAATGCCCCGGATTTTCCCGCCGGTGAAGTTCAACGCGATCGTCACGGGAACCCCACAGGCCTTCTTCTCGCGAAGCCGAACGCAAATATTCTCTACTCCACCCTGGCCAAGGGACCGAAACTTTCGCGCCAGGATCAACTTAATTCTTCCAGGCAGTTCTTCCGAGAACTGAACCGTTTTGGACTCACCAGTGTCATTGATGCGGGCGGCGGCTTTCAAAACTATCCCGACGACTACGCCGTTGTGAACGAACTGCACCAAAATGGAGAACTGTCTCTTCGTCTTGCCTACAACCTCTTTACCCAGAAACCGAAACAGGAACTGAGCGACTTTGATAGCTGGACCAAAATGACAAAGCCCGGGGCGGGCGATGATTTCTATCGCGTCAACGGCGCCGGGGAAATGCTGGTGTTTTCCGCGGCGGATTTCGAAGACTTTCTTGTTCCGCGGCCGGACATGCTTCCCGTGATGGAAAGCGAACTGAAAGCCGTCATCCGACATCTGGTAGAGAATCGCTGGCCGTTTCGCCTGCATGCGACGTACAACGAGACGATCGAGCGAGCATTGAACGTTTACGAAGACGTGAATCGGGAGATTCCGTTTGACGGTCTGCACTGGTTCTTCGATCACTGCGAGACCATCAGCGATCGCAATATCGAGCGGGTGAAGGCGCTGGGCGGCGGAATCGCGGTGCAGAACCGCATGGCCTTCCAGGGTGAGTATTTTGTCGAGCGCTACGGGGCGCAGCTGGCCAAACGTACACCGCCCATTCGCAGAATGCTCGAGATCGGCGTTCCGGTTGGGGCTGGCACAGACGCAACGCGCGTCTCAAGCTACAACCCTTACCTTTCCCTGTATTGGCTTATCACTGGCAAGACCATCGGCGGACTTGGGCTGTATCCGGAAGAGAATCGGCTCGAACGGGCGGCGGCACTCAAGCTCTACACGATGGGCAGCAGTTGGTTTTCGACGGAAGATGGTAAGAAGGGAGCACTTGCTCCTGGGCAGCTGGCAGACTTGGCCGTTCTTTCCGCGGATTATTTCTCGATTCCGGATGAGGAGATCAAGCAGCTCGAATCCGTGCTCACCATTCTAGGTGGGAAGATCGTTTATGCCACCGAAGAATTCTCAAAACTCTCGCCGCCGGCACTACCGGTGAGTCCGAGCTGGTCTCCTGTCAAAGAGTATGGTGGCTATGCAGGGGGGCAGCGCGAGGCTGTTGGCGCCTCCCACTCGGCTACCTGTTCGCATATCGAAAGCTCCGGAACTCGCCCGGCAAAATCCCATTTGCAAGTGCTGGACGACCTCGGCCTTTGGGGATTGGGTTGCGACTGCTTTGCGTTCTGATTCGCACGATGGAGGAGGGATGCCCATGAAGGTTTTGTTCCTGTCGTTTGTAGTTGGTCTCGGAGTGGGGGTTCTGTATGGGCTCATCCGAGTCAAGAGTCCGGCACCGCCCATTGTAGCGTTACTGGGCCTGTTAGGAATGGTGCTTGGTGAACCACTGGGAATATGGATGCAAACCAAGAAGCTCGACGTTCCGCGTGCTGCGGCCGTCTGCCTGGTCGGCGAGTCCTACAATTCCACGGCTTCCTCTCGCAACGCTTTAGCAGTTGAATCGCCCGAGGCTGTCGAGCAAATTAAGTGATGGCCAAGTGAGGAGAAGACGAATGCGCTTCAACAAAATTATCGTTGGAACGTGCGCTGCGCTAATTCTGACGCTCGGTCTCGCGGTTGGATCTTTCCACGTCAGCGCTTTCGCCCAAAGTGGGCAGACAGCCGAATCCGTAAGCGTGGCTGTAGGGCCGCAGTACGACACGACGCATGTCTATGTGGCTCCGGAAGATTTCGATCGCTTCGTGGCGAGTTTGATTGCGACATTTGGCGGCACAACGACCAAGCAGGGAGTCTTCACCGTAACTCCGACCCAGAGCAGCACGATGTCGCAACTGGTCCTCACGCCGGTGGGTTCGGTATCCGTTTTCGGCTTCAAGACGCCGATCCCGTATCCGTTTGGTTTGGAACGTACAGGCTATCTGGTCACGGACATGGACGAGGCGGTTCGCGCCGCCACCCGCACTGGGGCTGACGTCTTCGTCGCTCCCTTCAACGATCCGATCGGGCGAGACGCGGTTATTCAATGGCCCGGTGGTGTGAACACACAATTGTATTGGCACACTACCGCACCATCCTATCCGCCGCTCCGGACGGTCCCCGAAAATCGGGTCTATGTGTCTCCGGACAGAGTGGATGCCTTCGTGCGCGGTTTTCTCGCCTTCTCCCACGGAAGCCTTGTCTCGGATGAAGCTCGAGCCCCAGGTGTCGAAATCGGAAGACCCGCGGAGACCTACCGGCGAGTGAGGATTGAATCAAAATTCGGGAAGTTGACTGCGCTCGTTACTGACGGTCACCTTCCATATCCCTACGGCCGGGAGATGACGGGATATGAGGTGTCGAATTTCGCGGAGACGGTGGCCAAGGCCAAGGCCGCTGGTGCAGATGTCCTTGCCCCGCCGTACAAGACCGGGGAAAGAGATGCGGTTGTTGTCAGGTTCCCGGGAGGATACATCGCGGAGATCCACTCAGTCACGAAGAAATAGGACACACAACGGATGATGCGATGGAACAAGCAGTGCCGCGCACGATACGACAAGGAAGACACAGATGCGAACCGTCGTCATATTAATTGTGCTGTCTTCTGTGGGTTCGCTGCTCTCGCAGGGCCAATCGCTTCCGCCTAACGAATCCTCACATCCGGCACCTACCTATCACTTGCTTCGCGAGGACGACGACTGGAGTTTCCTTGCCGATTCAGCGGAACGACAGGATTTTTGGGATCCCATCAAGTACATTCGTCTGCGATCAGAGCGGAGTGACTGGTTCCTATCCATGGGCGGTGAAGCTCGCGAGATTTGGGAACAGATTGGAAACGATAACTGGGGCCAACAGCCGTTCATGAACGGCTATTTCAACCAACGGTACATGTTTTATTTTGACATTCACTACGGCAAGCACGTTCGATCGTTCGTCGAGCTGAAAAGCGGGTTGAATTCTTACCGCATCGGCGGCCCGAGGCCGATCGATGAAAAGAAACTGGATTTCCAGACCGCATTCCTCGAAATCGGAACGGGAGATGATCGGAACTGGATCAAGGTCAGAGCGGGCAGACACGAGATGGAGTATGGCTCTGGTCGCCTGATCGATGTGCGGGAGGGTCCAAATGTCCGTTTGAGCTTTGACGGATTCAAGGTAAAGGCAAGCATCGGCCCTTGGCAGATTGACGGTTTCGCCGTGCGACCGGACTTGGACAAACCAGGATTCTTTGACAATGCGCCCGACCACTCAGTCGGATTTTGGGGCGCGTACGGCGTCCGACCTCTCAAAAAGAGCCTCACCTTGGATACTTACTACCTTGGCCTCGATCGAAAGAACGCCGCTTTCAATCGAGGCGTCGGCCAGGAGGTGCGGCACAGCATCGGTGCGCGTCTCTCTCGTCCCGTAGCTCAAACGAAACCCGGTTGGGATTTCGATTATGAAGCGCTCTGGCAATTTGGCAGTTTCGGTTCCGCAAATATCCGGGCATGGACTGTGGCATCGGAAACCGGCTACCGGCTACCGAACCTTCCGCTGAAACCACGATTCAGTGCCAAGGCAGACATCTCCAGTGGCGACGATCCCAGGACGAACACTCTCGGTACGTTCAATCCCTTGTTTCCGAAGGGCAATTATTTTGGCGTCCTCGCCACGGCCGGTCCGGGGCCCATCAACTTTATCGATCTACACCCTCACGTCGAAGCGGCATTGCCGCACGGCGTGACTGCGTCGGTTGATTGGATATTTCAGTGGCGGGAGAGTTTACGTGACGGTGTATATTCCGTTCCGGGATTTCTGATTATTCCCGCAGGCAAGAGCGATGCGCGTTTCGTCGGGCATCGTCCGGGCGCGGAGGTACGCTGGCAGGCGAGTCGTCACCTGTGGTTTCAAGGCGACTACGGAATTTTTTACGCGGGGAAATTTGTTAAGGAGAGTCAGCCAGACCGCAACCTCAATTACTGGGCATTGTGGGCCGGCTATAAGTTCTAGGGTGCGATCGTGGAATGGCACAACCGCTTCGAGAGGGAGGGCCGGCAATGAGCAACAGCAACGTACCCGGTCGGCGAGTGGTTCATGGCGAACAGTCCAGCCACTGAAAAAGTCATACCGTACGCCCTGCTGGGAATGACGGTGGTCACTGGGGTAGTGGACGCCGTCAGTTTTCTGTCGCTCGGGCACGTCTTCACTGCGAACATGACGGGGAATATCGTCTTTCTCGCGTTTGCAACGGCGCACGTACCCGGACTGTCCATCGCACGCTCGTTAACGGCGCTCTTGGCCTTTCTGGTGGGGGCGATACTCGGCGGACGGGTCACGGCCCGGGCGGGTGCCGATTCACAGATTCGATTTGCGGCACAGGCGTTCCTCCTGGAGGTCGCCTTTCTGTTTGCGGCGTCGTTTTGCGGCATCGGATACCGAGGCAATTTGCCGGAACATTCTTTTCAACCATTCGCTCTGATCGCGTTGACGGCGCTTGCGATGGGCACACGCAATGCCGCGGTCCGGAAACTCGCAATCCCGGATCTGACGACAACAGTCCTGACACTTACGATCACGGGCATCGGCGCGGACTCTTCGCTTGCCAACGGCAACAACCCGAGATTGGCGAGAAGGGTTGCGTCGGTCGCCGCAATGTTTTTGGGCGCGGCGTTGGGCGCAGTCGTCATACATTACTCGATCTCAGCGGCCCTGGGGCTTGCGACCGCAATCTCCGCCGTGTGCTCTGCAGCGTTGTTTCGGTCTGTGCGCACATCCGATACGCTGTGACTGCGTGACTCGACTCTGCGTGTCTACCAGAGGCATACGGCGAGGTGATGCGCTCTAAAATTGGTGGGCACATTTCGATGACTCTTTTGATGATCGTGCTCCTTGCCCCAAGAACGTAGTCGAATCCAACCTCGGTAGCAACCCGTCCCACATCGGAGTAAGATTCACAGGATTGGTAGACGAGTCTGAAGGCCCTTTCGACGTGTTTTCACTCTTGGTCATGTGGCGGTTATTGCACGAAAGCCAGCGTCATGGCCAGGGTTGACTAATCGGCTCCTGGGGGAACGGGGTTGGCTGCTGCAAACAAAAACCGAACGCAACGTTCGATCGTTGAACTGCCTCACGTCGATTGCATCGACCTCGTAGTCCGCAGAGGCACGCCGGTCCCTGGGGTCGAGGAAATGGCTACCTCCTGGCGGCGCTGTCTAGCGGCACATCACCTCGATCCGGAGGTTCAAACCGCACCGCACATCATCACAGAGAAGGAAATAAAAGAGTCCCGGGAGCCCTTGCGCAATCTCATTTTGCACGCCGAGGAGGACCTCGATCGTCTATATGCCATTGTCGGACTACAACAGTATGTGGTTCTGTTATGCAACCGGGACGGGGTCGCCATTCACCACCGCGGGAATGAGTCGATGGCGGATGCTTATAAAGATCGCGGGATCTGGCTGGGTGCAGTCGTCTCAGAGCAAATCGAAGGCACCAATGGAATCGGGACCTGCATCACTGACCAACGAGCCACGATGGTACATCGAGATCAGCACTTTCGCACGCGCCACATCGACTTAAGCTGTGCAGGCGCCCCGATTTTTGACCCGCTTGGTCGATTGGCTGCGGTGCTCGATACCTCATCAATGAACCCGCAGACCACAGAGCAGTCCCTCTCTTTGGCCATGGCTGCAACAAAAGTATCGGCCCGGGGTGTCGAGGAGCGTATATTTCGCGAGCATTTCCGATATGCGTGGAACATTGCCGCCGCTCACTGCGGGGGCAGTGATGTAGCGGTTCTGCTCGCGGTGGACAATGATCAACGAATTCTGGGCGCAGACCACGTCGCTCGCCGGCTCTTCAGTCTCAACGACGAAGTGCTGAACCGGGGCATGGCTCTGGCGACGATTTTCGAGTGTGATTCCTCGATCTTTCGTTGCAAGCGGATGCAAGATCTAGCGGCTCGTCTGCTTCGGACAGGAACTGATGAGCCATGGAATGCCTTGGTCACTCCCCCGGCTTGTGGGCTGAATGGCTGGTGTTCTCCCACGGACGTCCTACTTCACTCACGACCGCGATTCGGCATGCTCGCCCATCTGCCACTCTCAGTCGATCCGCCCACGAATCGCGGGGGCCTGGCACCAGCACGCGCCAATCGCATATGCGAATACATAGATTCGCATCTGCAGGAAAATATCGCTCTGGAAGTTCTCGCCCAAATTGCACAATTGTCGGTTCATCATTTTGCCCGCGCGTTCCGCCAAACGCTTGGGATACCGCCGCACAGCTATATAGTGCAACGACGAGTCGAGCATGCACAGCAACTGTTACGAAACACTGACCTTCCGCTTTCGGAAATTGCGATTGTGGCGGGTTTCACGGACCAAAGTCACCTTTCCCGACACTTCCGGACAATTACCGGCGTTTCTCCTAGCCTAGCTCGCCATCGATTCAGGACTGGGGCCGATATCCTTCCTCACAGCCCCGCGCACGTCGGAAGCTAACCATTCAGCAAGAACGTACCGATCACGGCCCCTTCATCCAAGACACCTAGTCCTATCTCTGCGATCATCGCTTCACTGTGGGAAATGAAGCAGCGCTCTGGTCGAGATGCTGCAGTACCCTTGGCGCTACTCGAAACCGAATGGAGCCCGAACTCAGAAACTGCTCGGCCTACGTCTGTGGACGGATCACGAGAGAGAGGGCGGACACGAATGCGTCAGAGACAAAGTAACCAACTGCCAGATGAGCGAGCTCGCGAAATGTCCAAGTTGATAGCGATCATTGATGACGACGAGGGCATGCAAGATTCACTGCGCGACCTGATGGAAGCGGCTGGGCTGGTCGCCCGGTGCTTTGGATCCGCGGAAGAGTTCCTCGAATCCGGTTTGCACCGTCAAGCAGCGTGCCTGATCACTGACATCCTTATGCCGAAGATGTCGGGTCTGCAGTTGCAGACCAGGCTGAAAGATGAGGAATGCGATATCCCGATCATCTTCATCACTGCTTACGGAGATGCCAGGATGCGGATTCAAGCGATGAGAGAGGGCGCGGTCGAGTTCCTGGCGAAACCGTTTGATCATCAATTGCTGCTCAAAACGGTCCGAACTGCACTCGATATGTGAGCAACGGGTTCATAGCAATCATATGTGGTGCCTGGAAGGAGCACATTGTGGCAGATTATGCAACCGTTACGTACCCTGCGGGGGATCAGGCCGAACCTAGATTCGATCGGATCATCGGCAATAGCGCCGCTCTGGAATCTGTTCTCGACCAGGTGGAGCAGGTGGCTTCCACCGACTCGACTGTCTTCATCGAGGGAGAAACCGGTACAGGCAAGGAGCTCATCGCTCATGCCATTCACAACGCCAGTCAGCGCTTCGGACGCCCATTTGTAAAGCTTAATTGCGCGGCCATTCCTTTGGACCTTCTGGAGAGCGAGTTGTTCGGTCATGAGAAGGGCGCCTTTACCGGAGCCATCGCGCAGAAGATCGGGCGCTTCGAAATGGCCGATAAAGGCACCCTGTTTTTGGACGAAGTAGGCGACATCCCTCCTGCGTTGCAGCCGAAGTTGTTACGTGTTCTGCAAGAGCAGGAGTTCGAGCGCTTAGGGAGCGGTCGAACACACAAAGTGGATGTCCGGCTGGTGGCGGCAACCAATCAGGATCTGGTGAAGATGGTATCTCGCGGCCAATTTCGGAGTGATCTGTACTATCGTCTGAATGTCTTCCCCATCCTGCTGCCGGCGCTTCGAGAACGCCGGGAAGACATTCCTGCTCTTGTCACGCATTTCGTGAAGCTGTTTAGC
>Ga0210408_10000592_pt1 | contig 44330 bp, 63 predicted proteins | sample IncBWH4MmetaG_FD_155471 | JGI IMG/M metagenome (GOLD analysis project Ga0210408, IMG submission 155471) | Forest soil microbial communities from Barre Woods Harvard Forest LTER site, Petersham, Massachusetts, United States - Inc-BW-H-4-M | ecosystem: Environmental > Terrestrial > Soil >...
CGGAGATGGTGATGCCGGGCGACAACATCAAGATGGTGGTGACGCTGGGCCAGCCGATCGCGATGGACCAGGGGCTGCGCTTTGCGGTGCGCGAGGGCGGCAAGACCGTCGGCGCCGGCGTGGTGGCCAAGATTTTGGAGTAAGAAAGACATTCGTGTTCGCCGCGGTGAATGATCGTCGCGGCGCGACCCTGGAGCGGGAACCATGCAGCAGCAGAAGATCCGGATTCGACTCAAAGCGTTCGACTACAAGCTGATCGACCGCTCCGCGGTCGAGATCGTCGATACGGCCAAGCGCACCGGCGCGGTGGTGCACGGCCCGGTTCCGCTGCCCACCCGGATCCAGCGCTACGACGTGCTGCGCTCTCCCCACGTGAACAAGACCTCGCGCGACCAGTTCGAGATCCGCACGCATCAGCGGCTGATGGACATCGTCGATCCGACCGACAAGACGGTCGATGCGCTGATGAAGCTGGACCTGCCGGCCGGCGTCGACGTCGAGATCAAGGTCCAGTAAGGCCCCGCCTTCGCCCTTCGGGCTACGGCGGGCGAGCCCGCAGTAGCTTTCGGGCTTCGGCGGGCTTGCCCGGCGTAGCGCCGTCAGGCGCGAAGCCGGGTCTTATCGCGCTGCACAACCGCACCGGACCGCGCGCAAAAGGTAGGCAGCGCCTCGGAGTCATCCTGGAGTGCCGTCTTGATGCGAGGCTTGAGGTAGATCACCCCCGTGGACGTTGACTTTGGGGTATGTTCCGCGCCAACCACAACTCTGGAAACGATCCGGCCCGTGCCTCGACTCGATCGGCTGCCTCCGCGTTCCGTTCTGGCCTGGGCTCTGGCCGCCGTGCCGGTTTGCCTGGCGCTGGCAGCGCCGTCTGCTTCCCAGGCTCAGATCTACACGATCACCGACCTGGGCACCTTGGGCGGATCGTTCAGCATCGCGCTGGGCCTGAACTCGCGCGGGCAGGTGGTCGGCAATTCGTTCACCGCGGGCGACCGGGCCTTGCACGCGTTCATCTACAGCGACGGAAAGATGCGCGACCTCGGAACCCTCGGCGGCACCAGCAGCTACGCCGACACGATCGATGACCGGGGACAGGTATTCGGAACCACCTATACAGCGGGCAACGATTCGCTGCGGGGCTTCGTGTACGCGAACGGCAAGATGATCGAGCTCGGGCCGCTGGCGACCATGCCGAGCCGCGAGCAGGCCGTCAATGCGGCGGGCGAGGTCGCCGGCAGCGCCTACGTGGCCGGCAGCGTATCGCTGCACGCATTCCTGTACAGCAACGGATCGATGCAGGACCTCGGAACCCTGGGCGGCCCCAGCAGCTTCGCCTACGGCATCAACGACGAGGGCCAGGTGGTCGGAAGCTCGAACGTGGCCGGCCCGGACGGCGCGCACGCGTTCATCTACCGGGACGGGGCGATGCACGACCTGAACGATCTGGCCAGAACGGCCGACGCCGGCTGGATACTGAGTTCGGCCCGGGCGATCAATGGGTCCGGCCAGATCGTCGGATTCGGAACGCACCACGGCGAAACGGCCGCGTTTCTGCTGACCCCGGCGTCCAGCGCCAGGGTGAACGTTCCGCTGCCCGACAGCGTCCAGCGGCCCGGCGTGGCCCGTCGCTAGCCGCGTTGGGCCGACCCGTGCGGTTGCAGCAATAGCCCCGGCAGGTTAAACTCGCGAGCTTTTCTGCTTATGCGTGCCGGCCAATCGTAGCCGGCAGGACGGGGAATAACATGGCGGATGCAAAGTCTGCGGCCGCGGAGTCTGCGGCGGCGCCGACCTCGCGCATTTCCGGCTTGGGCCTGCTCGGCCGCAAGGTCGGAATGACGCGCGTCTTCAACGACGACGGCGAATCCGTTCCGGTCACGGTGCTCGAGGTCTCCAACAACCGGGTCACCCAGATCAAGACGGTCGAAACGGATGGCTACGCAGCGGTGCAGCTGGCGCACGGCGTTCGCAGGCCCTCGCGCATCGCCAAGCCTCAGGCCGGCCACTTCGCCAAGGCCGGTGTCGAGGGCGGCTCGGCGTTGCGCGAATTCCGGCTCGACGCGAAGACGTTCAAAGACGAGGCCTTGAAAGCCGACCTGAAAGTCGGCGCCTCGCTCGGCGTGGACCAGTTCGAGGTAGGCCAGAAGGTCGACGTCACGGGCGTATCGATCGGCAAGGGGTTTGCGGGCGCGATCAAGCGGCACCATTTCTCGTCGAACCGCGCCACGCACGGCAATTCGGTCTCGACCAACGCGCCCGGTTCGATCGGCATGCGGCAGGATCCGGGGCGCGTGATGCCCGGCAAGCGCATGGCCGGGCATCTGGGCGACGTGCGCCGCACGACCCACAACCTGGTGATCGCCCGCATCGACACGCAGCGCCAGCTGCTGCTGGTGCGCGGGGCGGTCCCCGGCGCGCGCGGCGGCAGTGTGCTGGTGCGGCCGGCGGTCAAGGCTTGAGTGGCGGACCGGACGCGATGGAACTGAAAGTGCTGAACCTGAAAGTGCTGAACGACAAAGGTGAAGCCACCGCGACGTTGCCGGCCCCGCAGGCGCTGTTCGGCCGCGATTACAACGAGGCGCTGGTGCACCAGGTCGTGGTGGCCTACCAGGCCAACGCGCGGCTGGGAACGCGGGCGCAGAAGGACCGCTCGGAGGTGCGCCACTCGACCCGCAAGCCGTGGCGCCAGAAGGGAACCGGGCGCGCGCGCGCCGGCATGACATCGAGCCCTCTGTGGCGCGGCGGCGGCAAGGTTTTCCCCAATTCGCCCGACGAGAACTTCTCGCACAAGGTCAATCGCAAGATGTTCCGGGCGGCCGCCTGCTCGATCCTGTCCCAGCTCGCGCGCGATGACCGGATCGCGGTCGTCGACAACCTGAGCGTGGAGGCGCCGCGCACCAAGCTGCTGGCCGACAAGCTCAAGGCGATGGGGCTGCAATCGGTCCTGATCATCACCGAAAGCGTCGATCAGAACCTGGATCTGGCGTCGCGCAATCTGAAGAACGTGATGGTGGTGGAGCCGCGTTATGCCGATCCGGTGTCGATGATCTACTTCGACAAGGTCGTGGTGACCCGGCCGGCGATCGCCAAGCTCGAGCAGATGTGGGGCCAGGCATGAAGTACACGATAAAGTCAGTGGAGCGCTTGTACAACGTGCTGCTCGCACCGATCGTGTCGGAAAAGTCGACGATGATCGCCGACAAGCACAACCAGGTCGCCTTCAAGGTGGTGCAGGACGCGACCCGGCAGGAGGTCAAGGCGGCCGTGGAGACGCTGTTCAAGGTCGAGGTCGACTCGGTCCAGATCCTGAACCGGCGCGGCAAGGAAAAGAAGTTCGGGCGCACGCCCGGCCGGCGCGCCAATCTGCGCAAGGCGTATGTGTGCCTGAAGCCGGGGCAGGAAATCAATTTCGCGGAAGAGGTGAAGTAGCAAATGGCGCTGGTCAAGGTCAAGCCGACATCCGCGGGCCGGCGCGCGCTGGTCAAGGTCGTCAACGCCGACCTGCACAAGGGCGGGCCGCACGCCCCGCTCACCGAACGCAAGATCCGCGGTTCGGGCCGCAACAACAACGGTCACATCACCACGCGCCACCAGGGGGGCGGGCACAAGCGCCACTATCGCGTGGTCGATTTCCGGCGCAACAAGGACGGCATCGCGGCCAAGGTCGAGCGGATCGAATACGACCCGAACCGCTCGGCGAACCTGGCGCTGGTGTGCTATGCCGACGGCGAGCGCCGCTACATCATCGCCGCGCGCGGCCTGGCGGTCGGCGCCCAGGTGCAAAGCGGCCAGGAAGCTGCGATCCGGGTCGGCAATACGCTGCCGCTGCGCAATATCCCGGTGGGCACCACGGTGCATTGCGTCGAGATGCTGCCCGGCAAGGGCGCGCAGCTGGCGCGCGCGGCCGGCACCTCGGTGCAGTTGCTGGCGCGCGAGGGCGGCTACGCGCAGCTGCGGCTGCGCTCCGGCGAGATCCGCAAGGTGCTGATCGAGTGCCGGGCCACCATCGGTGAAGTCGGCAACGAGGAAAACAACCTTCGCCAGTTCGGCAAGGCGGGCGCCATGCGCTGGCGCGGCATCCGTCCGACCGTGCGCGGGGTGGCGATGAATCCGGTCGACCATCCGCATGGCGGCGGCGAGGGCCGCACCGGCACCAAGCGCGATCCGGTCTCGCCCTGGGGCAAGCTCACCAAGGGTTATCGCACCCGCAAGAACAAGCGCACGAGCTCGATGATCGTGCAGCGTCGCCATCGCAAGTAGTTCCGCGGAGATCGCCGGCCATGTCCCGTTCGCTGAAGAAAGGTCCGTTCGTAGACGGCCACCTGCTCAAGAAAGTCGAGGCCGCCCAGTCCTCCAAGGACAAGCGTCCGATCAAGACCTGGTCGAGGCGCTCGACCATCGTTCCGGATTTCATCGGGCTGACCATCGCCGTGCACAACGGCAAGCAGCACGTGCCGGTCTATATCAACGACCAGATGGTGGGTCACAAGCTGGGCGAATTTGCGCTGACGCGCACGTTCAAGGGGCATTCGGCCGACCGCAAGACCGCGGCGCCGGCGCCTCCCAGGAAGTAGGCGGGGCGGCGAATGGAAACCACGGCATCGATTCGGGGCGCGCGGCTGTCGGCGCAGAAGGGCCGCCTGGTGGCCGACCTGGTGCGCGGCAAGCCGATCGACAAGGCGCTCGATATCCTGAAGTTCTCGCAGAAAAAGGCGGCCGGCCTGATCCGCAAGGCGCTCGAATCGGCGATTGCCAATGCCGAGCACAACGATGGGGCCGACATCGACGAACTGCGCATCACGCGCATCTTCGTCGAGCAGGGGCCGACGCTGCGTCGCTTCGCAGCGCGTGCCAAAGGGCGTGGTGCGCGCATCTGCAAGAAAAGCTGCCACATCTACGTCGCGGTCGGCGACGGCAAGAACGGGTAGGTGACGCATGGGTCAGAAAATCAATCCGACCGGCTTCCGGCTCTCGGTTTCCCACAACTGGAACTCGCGCTGGTACGCCAGCGGGCGCGACTTTCCCCGGATGCTGGGCGAAGACCTGAAGGTGCGCGATTACCTGCGCCAGAAGCTTCGCAACGCTTCGGTCGGGCGCATCCTGATCGAGCGGCCCGCCAAGAACGCGCGCATCACGATCTACTCGGCGCGGCCGGGCGTGGTGATCGGCAAGAAGGGCGAGGACATCGAGGCGCTTAAAGTGGCGCTGCAGAAGATGATGGGCGTGCCGGTGCACGTGAACATCGACGAGATCCGCAAGCCGGAGCTGGACGCCCAGCTGATCGCCGACTCGATCACGCAGCAGCTGGAAAAGCGGATCATGTTCCGGCGCGCCATGAAGCGGGCCATGCAGAACGCGATGCGGCTGGGGGCGCAGGGCATCAAGATCATGAGCTCGGGGCGCCTGAACGGCATCGAGATCGCCCGCACCGAGTGGTACCGCGAAGGTCGCGTGCCGCTGCACACGCTGCGCGCCGACATCGACTACGGCTTGTCCGAGGCCAAGACCACGTACGGCGTGATCGGCGTGAAAGTCTGGGTCTACAAGGGCGAAATGCTGGGCCGCGGCGAGGCCCCGGGCACCGAAGCGGCCCCGCCCCCGCCCGAGCGCGAGGAGCGCCGGCCGCGGCGGCCGGCCGCGGACCGGCCAGCCGCACCGGGGGCCAGGCCGCCCGGCGCCGGTGGGCGGCGCCCTGCGCCGCGCCGGACCGAGGCCAAGGCCGACGGCGAGCCCAAGGCGGCCGTGCCGGCCGCCGCCGCGCCGGCGGCCGAAGGCGCACCGCGCGAGGATGCGTCGAAGCCGGCCGTCAAGCGCGTGCGCAAAGTGGCCGCCAAGCCCGGCGACGGCAAGGTCGCCGAGCCCAAGGCGGGCGAGAAGAAGGAGGACTGAGGCGATGCTGCAACCGGCGCGCAGGAAGTACCGCAAGGACCACAAGGGGCGCATTCGCGGGCTGGCGACCCGGGGCGCGCACGTTTCGTTCGGCGACTTCGGTCTGAAGGCCACCGAGCGCGGGCGTCTGACCGCACGCCAGATCGAGGCGGCGCGGCGCGCGATCACCCGGCATATCAAGCGCGGCGGCCGGGTATGGATCCGGATCTTCCCGGACAAGCCGATTTCGCAAAAGCCGGCCGAGGTGCGCATGGGCAACGGCAAGGGCAACCCGGAATACTGGGTGGCCCAGATCACGCCCGGCAAGGTGTTGTACGAGATGGACGGGGTCGAGGAAGCGGTTGCCCGCGAGGCCTTCACGCTGGCGGCCGCCAAGCTGCCCCTGAAGACCGTGTTCGTTGCGCGCCAGCTTGGTCAATGAGCGGCCAGTTAACGCAGGAGCGGTAATGCAACCCAAGGAATTGCGCACCAAGGATGCCAAGGCGCTGGGCGATGAGCTGCGCTCGCTGCTCAAGGCCCAGTTTTCCGCCCGGATGCAGAAGGCGACCCAGCAGCTGCACGATCCGAGCCAGCTGCGCAAGCTGCGCCGGGACATCGCCCGCGTGCACACGGTGATGGCACAGAAGGCGGCCAAGCCATGATCGCGACGGCTCCCGATAAAGCCCCATCGCCCGCTCTGAAGAGAACCCTGGTGGGGCGGGTCATCAGCAACAAAATGGACAAGACCGTGACGGTCCTGATCGAGCGGCGCGTGCGCCACCCGATGTACGGCAAGTACCTGCTGCGCTCGACCAAGGTGCACGCGCACGATGCGAGCGACTCGGTCGGCGAGGGCGATCTGGTCGAAATCGTCGAGACGCGGCCGCTGTCCAAGACCAAGACCTGGACCGTGACCCGGGTGGTCGAGTCCGCCCGGGGCCTGTAGCCGGCCGTGCCGGGCTGCCTTGCAATCAGGTGTCCTAACAGGATAGAATCTTTGGCTTTCTGCGGGCCCATGGCGGGTTGGGCCTGCTTCTCCCGAACGGGACCAAGACTGTCCATCGGAGAGCTTGGCCGCATGCGCGGCCGCGCCGGGCGGTGGGACAAGTTGGGACGATCATGATTCAGATGCAGACGATGCTCGATGTCGCCGATAACACCGGCGCGCGAGCGGTGATGTGTATCAAGGTGCTGGGCGGCAGCAAGCGTCGGTACGCCAACATCGGCGACGTCATCAAGGTGACGGTGAAGGATGCCGCTCCGCGCGGGCGCGTGAAAAAGGGCGAGGTCTACAACGCGGTGGTGGTGCGCACCGCGAGCGGCCTGCGCCGCATCGACGGCTCGGCCATCAAGTTCGACCGCAACGCGGCGGTGCTGCTGAACGCCAAGCTCGAGCCGATCGGCACCCGCATTTTCGGGCCGGTCACGCGCGAGCTGCGCACCGAACGCTTCATGAAGATCGTCTCGCTCGCGCCGGAAGTGCTTTAGCGTTTTTCGAGGGCGCCATGGAACGCATCCGCAAGGGCGACGAGGTCGTCATCATCGCAGGCAAGGACAAGGGCAAACGCGGGGTCGTGCTGGCGCGCGTGGACGCGCGCCACATCACGGTCGAGGGCATCAACCAGGTCAAAAAGCACGTGCGGCCCAACCCGATGAAGGGCGTCACCGGCGGCATCGTCGACCGCACCATGCCGATCGATCAGTCCAACGTGATGCTGTTCAATCCGACCACCAGCAAGGGTGGGCGCGTCGGATTCAAGGTGGTCGACGGCAACAAGGTGCGCGTGTTCAAGAGCAACGGCGCGCTGGTCGGCTCCAAGGGATGACGGGGCGGAGCATGAAGCAGTCAGCGGGCAAGGACGCAAAGGAACCGAAAGCGGGCAAGGAGCCGAAGGCGGGCAAGGAAGCCAAGCCGGGCAAGGACGCCAAGGCAGGGGCGGAATCCAAGGCGGGCGCAGAGCCGAAGGCCGGCGCGGAAGGCAAGGCGAAGGCGAAGGCGGGGGCCGGGCCGAAGCCGGCCGGCGAGCGCAAGGCGGGGGGCGTGGCGGCCGGCGGCCAGATGGTGGCGCGCCTGCAGACGGTGTACCGCGAGAAAGTCGTGCCCGAGCTGCAGAAGCAGTTCTCCTATGCGACCACGATGCAGGTGCCGCGCGTCGTCAAGATCACGCTGAACATGGGCGTGGGCGAGGCAGTGGCCGACAAGAAGAACATCGACGCAGCGGTGGCCGATCTGACCCGGATCGCGGGGCAGAAGCCGGTCGTCACGCGCGCCCGCAAGGCGATCGCCAACTTCAAGATCCGCCAGGGGCTTCCCATCGGGTGCATGGTGACGCTGCGCGGCAGCCGGATGTACGAGTTCCTGGACCGTCTGGTCACGATCGCGTTTCCCCGGATGCGCGACTTTCGCGGCGTGTCGACACGCGCCTTCGACGGCCGCGGCAACTACAGCATCGGCTTCAAGGAACAGATCCTTTTCCCCGAGATCGAGTACGACAAGATCGACAAGATCCGGGGCTTGAACGTCAGCATCACGACGACGGCCCGCTCCGACGAGGAGGCCAAGGCGCTGCTGGCGGCGTTCCGCTTCCCGTTCAGAAACTGAGCAGCACCTGGGCAGAAGTCCAAAAACTGAGCCGAACCGAAGAGAAACTGAGCGAGGTCCTCATTGGCCAAACTTGCAGTGATCAACCGCGCGAAAAAGCGCGAAGTTCTCGTGAAGAAGTTCGCCGCCAAGCGGGGCGCGCTGAAGGCCCAGATCGACGACGCCACGCTGTCGATGGAGGAGCGGCTGGACGCCCAGCGACGGCTGCAGGCGCTGCCGCGCAACGCCAGCCCGACGCGGCTGCGCAACCGGTGCTCGATCACGGGGCGCCCGCGCGGCACGTTCCGGATGTTCGGCCTGGGTCGGAACAAATTGCGGGAGGCCGCGCTGCGCGGCGACATTCCCGGGGTGATCAAGGCCAGCTGGTAGGCGCGGAGTTGTCACGATGAGCATGAGTGATCCGATTGCCGACATGCTGACCCGGATTCGCAACGCCCAGCGCGTCGAAAAGACCGACGTCGCGATGCCGTCGTCGAAGCTGAAGGTCGCGATCGCGCGGGTGCTGCAGGACGAGGGTTACATCGAAGGGTTCCGGGTCGACGCCGCCAGCGCCGGGCACTCGGAGCTGCGCATCGGCCTGAAGTACTACGCGGGCCGGCCGGTGATCGAGCGGCTCGAGCGGGTTTCACGCCCGGGACTTCGCATTTACCGGGGCCGCGACGCCCTGCCGCAGGTGATGAACGGGCTGGGTGTGGCGATCGTTTCGACCTCCATGGGCGTGATGACGGACCGCAAGGCGCGCGTGCAGGGCGTGGGCGGCGAAGTCATCTGCTACGTGGCGTAAGGCCGGAGAAATCGGAGAAATCGCGATGTCCCGAGTTGCACGCATTCCGGTGAGCCTGGTCAAGGGCGTCGAGGCCCAGATCGCCGCCGGCCAGATCGTCGTCAAGGGCCCGCTGGGGACGCTGAAGCAGGCGCTGGACGCTCGCGTCCAGGTAAAAGTGGCCGACGGCAAGGTGAGCTTTGCTGCGGCCGACGAGTCGCGCGAGGCCAATGCGATGAGCGGGACCCTGCGGGCGCTGGTGGCGGCCATGGTCGAGGGCGTCACGCGCGGCTTCGAGCGCCGACTGACCCTGGTCGGGGTCGGCTACCGGGCCCAGGCCCAGGGTGACAAGATCACGCTGTCGCTGGGCTTCTCGCACCCGGTCGAGCACCGGATGCCGGCCGGGGTGAAGGTGGAAACCCCGAGCCAGACCGAAATCGTGGTCAAGGGCCCCGACAAGCAGAGAGTCGGGCAGATCGCGGCCGAATTGCGCGCATTCCGCCCGCCCGAGCCTTACAAGGGCAAGGGCGTGCGCTACGCCAACGAGACCGTGATCCTGAAGGAAACGAAGAAGAAGTGATGCCGAATGATCGGTAAGAGGCCGTTGCGATGATCGACAAGAAGCAGACCCGTTTGCGCCGCGCCCAGGCGACCCGGGAGCGCATCGCCCTGCAGCGGATGAACCGGCTGGCCGTGCACCGGACCAACCTGAACATCTACGCGTTGGTGGTGTCGGCCGACGGCGGCCACGTGCTGGTGTCGGCCTCGACACTCGAGCAGGAGGTGCGCAATCAACTGACCGGAGCCAAGGGCCGGGGCGGCAACGCGGCCGCGGCCAAGATCGTCGGGGCCCGCATCGCCCAGAAGGCGGTGGCGGCGGGGATCGACCGGGTCGCGTTCGACCGTTCCGGTTTTCGTTACCACGGCCGCGTCAAGGCGCTGGCCGACGCGGCGCGCGAGGCCGGACTGAAGATCTGAGGAACTGACCATGGCAAGGATCCAACCGAAGAGCCTGGGCGAAGCGCGCGATGACGGCCTGCGCGAAAAGATGATCGCCGTCAACCGCGTCACCAAGGTCGTCAAGGGCGGCCGCATCCTGGGTTTTGCGGCGCTCACCGTGGTGGGCGACGGCGACGGCCGCATCGGGATGGGCAAGGGCAAGGCGCGCGAGGTGCCGGTCGCGATCCAGAAGGCGATGGAGCGGGCCCGGCGCGGGATGGCCAGGGTGCCGCTGCGCAACGGGACGCTGCAGCACGCGGTGGCCGCCAAGCACGGTGCCGCCCGAGTGATGCTGGCGCCGGCGGCCGAGGGAACCGGCGTGATCGCCGGCGGTCCTATGAGAGCCATCTTCGACGTGATGGGGGTGCGCAACGTAGTGGCCAAGTCGCACGGCTCGACCAACCCCTACAACATGGTGCGCGCGACGCTGAAGGCCATGCAGGAGTTGCGCACGCCGGCCGAGATCGCCGCCAAGCGCGGCAAGTCGGTCGAGGACATCAGCGGCGGCAAGAAATGACGAAGAAAACGGTCACGGTGACACTCGTCAAGAGCGTGGCGGGCACCCGCTCCGATCACCGGGCCACGGTGCTCGGACTGGGTTTGAAGCGGATCAACCAGGCTCGCCAGCTCGAGGACACTCCGGCCGTGCGGGGCATGATCAACAAGGTCGCCTACCTGCTGAAGGTGGGCTGAAGCGGGGCGCGGGAAAGCGGCAACCATGGCCAAAGCGGCAACCATGCGACTGAATTCGATCAAGGCACCCGCCGGCGCGCGCAGCCCGCGGCATCGCGTCGGCCGCGGCATTGGCAGCGGCTGGGGCAAGACGGCCGGGCGCGGCCACAAGGGTCAGCGCGCCCGTGCCGGCGGCTACCACAAGGTCGGCTTCGAGGGCGGGCAGATGCCGCTGCATCGGCGCCTGCCCAAGCGCGGATTCAAATCGATGACGCGCCGCTTCGTGGTCACGGTCCGGCTGGGGGACCTGGAGCGCCTGCAGGCCGAACAGATCGACCTGGCGGTGCTGAAGCAGGCCGGCCTCGCGCCGGATCTTGCGCTGTCGGCCCGGATCGTGCGCACCGGCCAGATCAAGCGGCGGATCACGGTGCAGGGGCTCGGTGTGACGGCCGGCGCGCGCGCCGCGATCGAGGCTGCAGGCGGCTCTGTGGCAGGCGGCTCGGTGGCCGGCGGCTCGGTGGCCGGCTGAGATCCCGTCGGGTGCAAACGGGCGAGGAACGGACGTGTCGACTCAAGCAGCAGCGATTCTGGGCAAGACCGGAAAGTACGCGGACCTGAAGCGCCGGGCGGTGTTTCTGCTGCTCGCGCTCGTCGTGTACCGGATTGGCACGCACATCCCGGTGCCGCTGATCAATCCGGACGAGTTCCACAAGTTTTTCGAGTCGCAGCAGGGCGGCATCTTCGGGCTGCTGAACATGTTCGCCGGCGGCGCGCTCGGGCGCTTTTCGATCTTCTCGATCGGCATCATGCCGTACATCTCGGCCTCGATCATCCTGCAGATGCTCACTTACGTGCTGCCGTCGCTGGAGGCGCTGCGCAAGGAGGGCGAATCGGGGCGCCGCAAGGTGACGCAGTACACGCGCTACGCCACGGTCGGGGTCGCCACCCTTCAGTCCTGGATGGCGATCAAGGCGATCGAATCGGTGCCCAACCTGGTGGTGCAGCCGGGCTTTTCCTTCGAGTTCATCGGCGTGGTGTCGCTGGTGACCGGGTGCCTTTTCCTGATGTGGCTGGGCGAGCAGATCACCGAACGGGGCCTGGGCAACGGCATATCGATCGTGATCTTCTCCGGCATCGCCGCAGGCCTGCCCGGCGCGCTCGGGCGGATGTTCGAACTGGTGCGCACCGGGGCGCTCGGCTACCTGGCGTTCTTCGCGATCGTGGCGCTGGTGGTGCTGGTCACCGGCTTCGTCGTGTTCGTCGAGCGCGGGCAGCGGCGCATCCTGGTCAATTACGCCAAGCGCCAGGTCGGCAACCGGGTCTACGGCGGTCAGAGCTCGTATCTACCGCTGAAGCTGAACATGTCGGGCGTGATCCCGCCCATTTTCGCGTCCTCGATCGTGCTGTTCCCGGCCACGGTGGCCGGATGGTTTTCCTCGGGCGATGCCACCCGCTGGATCCGCGACCTGGCGGCGGCCCTGCAGCACGGCCAGCCGCTGTACCTGCTGCTGTACGCGAGCCTGATCGTGTTCTTCTGCTTCTTCTATACGGCGCTCGTGTTCAACAGCAAGGAGCAGGCCGACAACCTGAAAAAGAGCGGCGCCTTCGTGCCGGGCATCCGTCCGGGCGACCAGACCGCCCGCCACGTCGACCGCATCCTGCTGCGGTTGACGCTGGTCGGTGCGCTGTACGTCACGCTGGTGTGCATGGTGCCCGAATTCCTGTACCTGCGCTGGAGCGTTCCGTTCTACTTCGGCGGCACCTCGCTGATGATCGTGGTGGTGGTGACGATGGACTTCCAGTCGCAGGTGTACGCCTACATGATGACGCATCAGTACGAGTCGCTGTTGAAGAAGACGAACTTCCGCGGTCTTGGCGCAGGACTGACCCGATAGCCGATGGCCAAGGATGACGTCATCCAGATGCAGGGAGAGATACTGGAGAACCTCCCCAACGCGACGTTTCGCGTCAGGCTGGAAAACGGCCACGTGGTGCTGGGACACATCTCGGGCAAGATGAGGATGCACTACATCCGGATCCTGCCCGGCGACAAAGTGACGGTCGAACTGACGCCCTATGACCTGTCGCGCGCACGCATCGTGTTCAGGGCCAAGTAAGGGAAGCGCTAGCCGGAGTGAATGATGAAAGTTATGGCATCGGTCAAGAAGATGTGTCGCAAGTGCAAGCTGATCCGGCGCAAGCGCGTGGTGCGCGTGATCTGCTCGGATCCGCGCCACAAGCAGCGCCAGGGATAGAGGAGCGGAGTTCCAGGAAATGAGCGACCTACTTACATCGGCTGGGGGAGCGCGAGGGGGCCAGCCTAGCCCCCTCGCAGCCGATCCTCCTGGGGTTCCGTTGCAGGCTTCGGCGTGTTCGAAGCTCAGCTGTTACGTAGAAGGGGCTCGTTAATATGGCTCGTATCGCAGGCATCAACATCCCGCCGCAGCAGCACGCCGAGATCGGCCTGACGGCGATCTTCGGCATCGGGCGCGCGCGCGCGCGGGCCATCCTGGATGCAGTGCGGGTTGCCCATTCGAAAAAGGTCAAGGAGCTCACCGACGGCGAGCTGGAGCGGATCCGCGAGGCGGTGTCGCGCTTCACGGTCGAAGGCGACCTGCGGCGCGAGATCCAGTTGTCGATCAAGCGCTTGATCGACCTGGGCTGCTATCGGGGCGTGCGGCACCGCAAGGGGCTGCCGGTGCGCGGTCAGCGCACCCGCACCAACGCGCGCACGCGCAAGGGTCCGCGCAAGGCGGGCGTGGCGCTGAAGAAGAGCGCAACCTAAGACGATGCGAACCAGCATCCACCGGGAAGGCTAGCCATGGCAACGCGGAATCCACAGCAGCAGCAGGGCGGCGGGCAGCGTGTCCGCAAGAAGGTCAAGAAGAACGTGGCCGAGGGCATCGCTCACATCCACGCCTCCTTCAACAACACGATCATCACCATCACCGACCGCCAGGGCAACGCGCTGTCGTGGGCCAGCAGCGGCGGGGCCGGATTCAAGGGCTCGCGCAAGTCCACCCCGTTTGCGGCCCAGGTTGCGGCCGAGGCGGCCGGACGCGCTGCGCTGGAGTGCGGGGTCAAGAACCTGGAGGTGCGCATCTCCGGTCCCGGTCCCGGACGCGAATCGTCGGTGCGGGCCCTGAACGCGTGCGGTTTCCGGATCGCCTCGATTCAGGACATCACGCCGGTTCCGCACAACGGCTGCCGCCCGCCGAAGCGGCGCCGGGTGTAAGCGGAAGCGCGGTGGATTCGAAGAACGTGCGATTTACCAAACAGCACCCAAGGAGCAGCAACGTGGGCTATGACAATCTGGTAACGGCAGAGTAACGGCGCGGCAGCGTACACAGCGAGCGGGGAAAACAGCACATGGCACGCTATACCGGAGCGAAACTTAAACTGTCGCGCCGCGAAGGTACGGACCTTTTTCTCAAAAGCGCCCGCCGTTCGCTCGACAGCAAGTGCAAGGCGGACAGCAAGCCCGGGCAGCACGGGCGCATTTCCGGCGCCAGGCTGTCCGACTACGGCGTGCAGCTGCGCGAGAAACAGAAAATCAAGCGGATGTACGGCCTGCTGGAGCGGCAGTTCCGGCGCTATTTCGCCGAGGCCGGGCGGCGCAAGGGCAACACCGGCTCCAATTTGATCACGCTGCTCGAGTCGCGCCTGGACAACGTCGTGTACCGTATGGGGTTCGGCTCGACGCGCGCGGAGGCCCGCCAGCTGGTGTCGCACCGGGCCATTGCGCTCAACGGCCGCATCGCCAACGTGGCCTCGATGCTGGTCGAGACGGGCGACACGATCAGCGTGCGCGAGGGCGCGCGCAGCCAGGGGCGCATCCAGGAGGCGCTGTCGCTGGCCGAACAAAGCGGTTTTCCGTCATGGGTCGAGGTCGACCCGAAGAAGTTCGAGGGGCGCTTCAAGTCGGTTCCGGACCGGGGCGACGTAGCGCAGGATGTGAACGAATCCCTGGTCGTCGAGTTGTATTCACGTTAGTTCCACTGTAGTGCCAGCCTTATCGGCGTAACGAGCCGAGGGCATTGGAAAGGAATCGTCAATGAACAACGCAGGTCTTTTGAAGCCACGAGCCATTGAAGTCGAGTCGACCGGGCCGCATGCGGCCATCGTGACGATGGAACCGTTCGAGCGCGGCTACGGCCACACGCTGGGCAACGCGCTGCGGCGGATCCTGTTGTCCTCGATGGTCGGCTATGCCCCGACCGAGGCCCAGATCGCGGGCGTGGTCCATGAGTACTCGACCATCGACGGCGTGCGCGAGGACGTCGTCGACATCCTGCTGAATCTGAAAGGGGTGGTGTTCAAGCTGCACAACCGCGACGAGGTCGCGCTGACGCTGAAAAAGGAAGGCGAAGGCGTGGTGCACGCCTCGGATATCGAGCTGCCGCACGATGTGGAAATCGTCAATCCGGACCATTTGATCGCGCACCTGACCGCGGGCGGGCGCCTGGAGATCCAGCTCAAAGTCGAAAAAGGCCGCGGCTACGTGCCGGGCAACGTGCGCGCTTTCGGCGACGACCACAGCAAGACGATCGGACGGATCGTGATGGATGCGTCGTTTTCCCCGGTGCGTCGGGTCAGCTACACGGTCGAGAGCGCGCGCGTGGAGCAGCGCACCGACCTGGACAAACTGGTGATGACCATCGAAACCAACGGGGCCATCGGTCCCGAAGAGGCGGTGCGGCAATCGGCCCGGATCCTGGTCGAGCAGCTGTCGGTGTTCGCTGCCCTGGAGGGCACCTCCGAGCCAGTGCTGTCGCAGCGCACCTCCCCGTCGGTCGACCCGATCCTCTTGCGGCCGGTCGACGATCTGGAGCTGACGGTGCGGTCGGCCAACTGCCTGAAGGCCGAAAACATCTACTACATCGGCGACCTGATCCAGCGCACCGAAAACGAGCTGTTGAAGACCCCGAACCTGGGCCGCAAGTCGCTGAACGAGATCAAGGAAGTGCTGGCGGCGCGCGGGCTGACGCTGGGGATGAAGCTGGAGAACTGGCCGCCGGTCGGCCTGGAAAAGTAACAGGGAAAAGAACCCATGCGTCACGGACACGGACTGCGGAAACTGAACCGCACGACCAGCCATCGGCTGGCCATGCTGCGCAACATGTCCAATTCGCTGTTGCGGCACGAGCTGATCCGCACCACGCTGCCCAAGGCCAAAGAGCTGCGGCGGGTCGTGGAACCGCTGATCACGCTCGGCAAGGAACCGACGCTGGCCAACCGGCGTCTGGCCTTCGACCGGCTGCGTGACCGTGACATCGTGGTCAAACTGTTCGAAGAACTCGGGCCCCGCTACAAGGCGCGCAACGGCGGCTATACGCGGATCCTGAAGTTCGGCTTCCGCGTCGGCGACAACGCGCCGCTGGCGCTGATGGAACTGGTCGACCGGCCCGAGCCCGCGGCCGCAGCGCCCGAGGACAAGCCGGAGGCCGCCGGCTAACCGGCCCCGCTGCCGGGCTCGGGTCCCTCCGAGCCCACCGTCAGGCGAGCCCAGTGAGCGAGTCCAGCGGCGTTTTGTTGGTATTCACCAATTGTCCGGATGCGGCAACGGCGACGGACATCCGCCGTGAACTGGTCAACGCGCGCCTGGCCGCGTGCGTGAATCAGCTCGGACCCGTGCTTTCCACCTACCGCTGGCAGGGGGCGGTCGAGGAGGCTTCTGAAGTCACACTGCTGATCAAGACCACCCGCGAACGCTATCCGGCGCTCGAGGCGCACCTGCGGCGCCTGCATCCCTACTCGACGCCCGAAATCATCGCGATCCCGGTCGAGCGTGGATGTCCTCACTACCTGACGTGGGTAATATCGGAGACCCGCGCCGATACTGACCGGAGCGGGTAGTTGTCATTCACTCGTCATGGGAATCCCATACAGTAAAGGTTAATAACGCGTAGACTCGGCGTGTTTGATCTGGCCCCGCATCGCACCGCGTTTTCTCCTTCCGACAGCCCTCCGGTGGCCGACGCCGGCCGGGAACCCACCGTCGTTTCCAACGACCCTTTACGCGTCCGCAGCATCTTCATCTCGGACGTCCATTTAGGCACGCCCGGCTGCAAGGCCGAGCACCTGCTCGACTTTCTTCGACATTACGAGTCCGAGTACCTGTACCTGGTGGGCGACATACTGGACGGGTGGGCCTTGCGCAGCCGCTTTTACTGGCACCAGACCCACAACGACGTGATCCAGAAAGTGCTGCGCCGGGCGCGCAAGGGTGCGCACGTCACCTACGTGCCGGGCAATCATGACGAAATCGCCCGCCAATTCTGCGGCCTGAACTTCGGGGACGTGGCGATCAGCGAAGAAGCCGTACATACCCTGCTCGATGGGCGCCGTTTATGGGTAGTACACGGCGATCTGGCCGACGGGGTGATCCGCCATGCCAAATGGCTGGCTCACGTGGGCGACACGCTGTACGACTGGCTGCTGTGGACCAACCGCCACTTCAATGCGCTGCGCGCCCGGCTGGGATTCGGTTACTGGTCGCTGTCGCAGTACCTGAAGCACAAGGTGAAAAACGCCGTCAGTTTCATCAGCGATTTCGAGTACGTGCTGGTGCGCGAAGCGCGGCGACGCGGTTTCGACGGGGTCGTCTGCGGCCACATCCACAAGGCTCAAATCCACACGATTGACGAACTGCTGTATTGCAACTCAGGCGATTGGGTCGAGAGCCTGACCGCGATCGTAGAGACCCTGGAAGGACAGTTGAAGATCGTGACGTGGAACGACATCCTGTTGCCGGGCGAGCCGGTGCTGCGCTGGGACGAGGCCGAAACGGACGAGGAACGGCAGCCGCACCAGGCGGTTCCGGCGACATGATGGACGACGGCTCGCCCAACGTGGCCCTGGACCAGAACCAGGGCGTCGAACGAGTCGCCGCACGATCGACGCGGGCCAGCATGCGCCCCCGGCGCATCCTGACCGTGACGGACGCCTGGCATCCCCAGGTCAACGGCGTGGTGCGCACGATCGAGGCGACCCAGCGCGAATTGGAGGCAGCCGGTCACGCCATGACCGTGATCACGCCGCTGCAATTCACCACTGTGCCGTGCCCCGGCTACGGGGAGATCCGCCTTTCGCTGCTGCCGTACCGCAAGGTCGCGCGCCGCATCGAGGACTACCAGCCCGACGCGATCCACATCGCCACCGAAGGGCCGCTGGGTCAGGCGGCGCGGCGCTACTGCGTGCGCCAGCAGCTGCCCTTCACGACCGCCTATCACACGCGCTTTCCGCAATACCTGCGAGCCATGTTCGGCATACAGGAACGCTGGGTCTACCGCTTCCTGCGCTGGTTTCATGCGCCGGCCTGGCGCGTGTTGACGCCCACGGCGGAGGTCGAGCGCGAGCTGGGTGCGTGGGGCATCGATAACTTCGCGCGCTGGACGCGCGGGGTTGACCTGGACATGTTCCGGCCGCGCAGCGATCCCTCGCCGCTGGTCGAGGGGCTGCCGAACCCGCGCTTTCTGTACGTGGGCCGCGTATCGGTGGAAAAGAACATCGATGCGTTCCTGAAACTGGACCTGCCCGGTTCCAAGATCGTCGCCGGCGTCGGCCCCGCCCTGGAGCTGCTGCGCCGGCGCTTCCCCGATGTGCGATTCGTCGGCGTGCTGGGACGCGAAGAGCTCGCGCAGCTGTATTCGAGCGTGGATGCGTTCGTGTTCCCGAGCCTGACCGACACGTTCGGGCTGGTGATGCTGGAAGCGCTGGCGTGCGGAACCCCGGTGGCCGCTTTCCCGGTGCAGGGCCCGATCGACGTGGTGGGCGGTTCGGATGCCGCGGCGCTCGATACCGAGCTGCGGCGCGCCGCACTGCGCGCGCTGCGGATCGACCGCGCGCGCTGCCGTGCCTGGGCCGAGCGCTTCTCGTGGCAGGCCGCGACTGAGCAGTTCCTGGCGCAGCAGCGCTGGATCAGCGCCGGGGCAACAGCCGAAGCGCCGCTGGCCCGCCCGGCCTAGAGTCGTCAACCGACGCGGTCGACCTGGTCCGGTGACACCGCCGGCGCCCGGCTGTGCCCGTCGTGCGGCAGCGTCCCGAAGTGCCCGACTCCGACCGTGACGTCCGATGTGAATTGCGCCAGCTCGCAACGCCGCGACGTCAGCGACTCGGCCGACATCAGCCCTTCCTTGTGCGCCTGCGTCAGGCCCCGCATCAGCACTTCCTGAACGACTTCCTGCTTCAGCATCTGCACTCGATAGGCTGAAAATGTCTCCAGCTCCCACTTGGCATCGTCGAGCCGGACGCCGACGAACCAGCGAAACAGCATGCTGTACCAGATCTGATCGACCAGCTGTCGATCGCGGCGGATCGAGAACAGAAACTGCAGCACCAGCGCACGCACCATCTGCTCCGGTCCGATCGGACAGCGCACCGCGGGAGCGCCGGCCACCTGGAGCCACTGATGCAGCGCCCCCAGCGGCGCATCGATCACCGCGCGCACGCGGCGCAGCGGATGCTCGAGGGGGACATAGCCCTCCAGCCGGGAGCGTTCACGCGAATAGTCGCGAATGCTGGTCACGAGGCGCATACCCGCGCTCCCCATCAGGCGATCATTCCGAACGGCTCGGGCTCGCGAGCCGGCGCCGCCTCATCGGTCCACAGCAGCGCTGGCGCCTCGCACAAAGCGATCAGGCGCTCGATCTCGTCGCCCGGCAGGTGACTGAATTCCTGCGGTTGGACCAAGCCCTTCTCGATCGTTGTTGGGTTGCGGCCACCGTGTGAGCAGAATCGATTCGTCATTGTTAGCGTCCTTTCTGACTCGATGGGGCCTGCCGCCGACCCGCCGGGTCGGCGCAAAAGGGGCTGACCGGCGTTCAGGAAGGTGACAGGAGCGATGCAGTTTGCCCGCGCGGTCCAGCGCGAACCATCCGGAAATACATCCAAGCCACATCAAGTAAATACCTGAGCACGCGGGAATGCGCGATGGGCGCGGCGCGCGCACCTCGGCGCAGCTGCCGGGCCGCGTGCTACAGCTGGACCAGCCCCCGTCGCACGGCGTAGCGCACGAGTCCGGCCGTTTCGTGAATGTCGAGTTTCTTCATCAAGCGGGAGCGATGCGACTCGGCCGTCTTGTAGCTGATGTCCAGCATGCGCGCGATCTGCTTGGTCGATTTGCTCTCGGCGATCAGCTGCAAGATCTGACGCTCGCGCGCCGTGAGCTCCTTGGCCGTGGGCTCGTCCTTGTCCAGGATCGCGTCGACCAGCGAAACGGCGACCGCCGGACTGATGTAGACGGCCCCGCGCGAGACCTCGTCGATCGCGCGCACCAGGTCCTCGGCCGCCTGCGTCTTGAGCACGTAGCCCTTGGCCCCGGCTTGCAGCGCCTCGACCACGTACGGCCGATCCGCGTGCATCGTCAGCAGGATGGTGCGGGTCTGCGGCGCCACTCGAATCAGCTCGCGCGCCGCGTCGACCCCGTTGAGCACCGGCATGATCAGATCGAGCACCGCGATGTCGACCGGATTGACGGCGGCCAGATCCACCGCCTCGCGCCCGTTGGCTGCCTCCACCACCACGATGTGGCCGGCCTTCTCGAGCAGGGCGCGCAATCCCTGGCGGACGATCTGGTGATCGTCGGCAATCATCACGCGGCGTCGCACCGTCATCGTCAAAGAGGAACCACCAGCAGCAGCCTCGTCCCCCGCGGTTCGCGGGAGGCGATCCGGAACGACCCGCCCAGGGCACTGAGGCGTTCGCGGATACCGATCAATCCAAGGCCCGTGTTCTCCTCCCTGCGCAACGCCTTCGACAGCCCCACGCCGTCGTCCTGCACGATGCAGCTTACCGAGTGCGATCCGCAGCGCAAGCGAATTCGGACCGAGCGCGCCTGCGCATGCTTGACGACATTATTGAGCGCTTCCTGCACCGAGCGATAGACGGTCGATTCGATCGAAGCCGGCATACGAGTATGGTTATTTCCCTTAACCGTGATCGAGAGGCGGTTGCGACGCGCCGCCTTTTCCGCGAGCGACCGCAGCGCGGGCAGCAGTCCGAGGTTCTCCAGCACCATCGGCCGCAATTCGTGCGACAGATCGCGCAACGAATCTTCGGAGTCCCTGAGCAGCTGGACGATGTTGGCCACCTTGTCGCGCTCGGTCAGCGGGAGCGTGGGCGCCAGCTCGGCCAGCGCGATGTGCACCGAAGCGAGCAACTGTCCGGCCTCGTTGTGCAGCGCCTGGCCGATCCGCTTGGCTTCGTTCTCCAGGGTTTCGTTCAACCGCTGCAGCGCCAGGGCCGCCTCGCGCGTACCGCGGTGGCTCATTTCGAACGGCGACAGGCATTCGGCCAGAAAGCGCCCCGCCGCCTGCGAGGCGCGCTGCCGCTCGCCGCCGTCGTCCAGGTCGAGCACGCGGCGCAGGGCCGCATGGTGCGCGGCCGCCACTTCGAGAATTCCCAGCCCGGACACCAGCGCGTCGCGACCCATTTCGTAGGCGCGGTGCAGATGTTCCTCCCCCAGTTCGCGCAGGTAACTTTGCAGGGTGTCCTGATAGCTCTTCCCGAACCGATCAGAGTTCAGATTCATAGGCGGTCACGTGGTAGCGCGCCACCAGCACCAGCGCATCGTCCGTGCTCTTTGCGAAATGGCTGAAGATATGCTCGGCCATCGGCTGCGGCGCCAGATCATCGGGCAGCTCGTCGTCGAAGCGCTCGTCGATGCCGTCCGTGGCCACGATCAGCGTGTCGCCCGGGGCGAGCCCGATCGAGGTCGGGTCCAGGTCGGGCAGATCGCCGCCGACCAGGCCGCCGCGGACCAGCAGTCGCCGGGCCGGTGACCCGGGGCGGAACGAATGCGACAGCAGCACGCCGGCGACGTTGCCGATTCCCAGCCACGTTACCCGTTGCGACCGCCAATCGAACGAAGCGATGCTCATTGCCGCGCCTGGACCCTGCCGCAGCACCGCGTGGCAGCGCACCGCCAGCCCGGTGACCGTGTCCTGCGCGTAGTGCGCCAGCGTTTCGACCGCCTGCCCCGCCACCTGCGCGGCGCGGTGACCGTGCCCGAGCGCGTCCACCACGGCGACCAGAACGCCGTCGGGAAAGCGCTCGACCAGGAAGCGGTCGCCCGATTCGGTCTGCCCCGGCAAGGGCGCCGCCGCCGAGCCCCATTGCAGCGTCGGTATTCGCAGCCGGGGGGTGGTCTTCAGCTTCTCCATTTGGTCACGGTGACGGTGGTGCCGGCCTGGCGGTCGGAAACGATCTGGAAGTCATCGACGATGCGGCGCACCCCCGGCAGCCCCAGTCCAAGACCGCCCGAAGTGGAGTAGCCCGAGCGGACCGCCAGCTTCAGGTCGCCGATGCCGGGTCCGCGGTCCCGCGCCACCACGACGATGCCGCGCTTGGTGCCGTTGGTGACCGAGCGCACGATGATGTCGCCGCTGCCGGCGTACTGCACGATATTGCGCGCGAGCTCCGAGATCGCCGTGGCCACCAGCGTGGCCTCTCCCGTCGAGAAGCCGAGCTGCTCGGCCAGGACGCGCCCCTGCATGCGCGCCGTGACGATGTCGTTGACCGAGGCCACCGGAACGCAAAACTCCGCATCATCGAGAGGATTCTGCTCGGTCATGCGGCGGCGGGTCTCGATCAGTGTTCCGCCCGCGCATGCTGCAGCCTCTTGTCGAGATAGGCAAGACCTTCTTCCAGGTCGAGCGCCGTTGAGACCTTTTCGAGGGTGATGCCAAGCTGCACCATCGCAAATGCCACCTCCGGTTGGACCCCGACGATCACCGTCTCGGCCCCCCGCAGGCGGATGATGTGTGCAATGTCTCTGAGTGTTCGCGACGCGAACGAGTCGAGCACGTCCAGCGCCGTCACGTCCACGATCACGCCGCGCGAGCGGTACTTGCCGACCTTCTCGACCAGCGCGGTCTGCAGCGCCAGCAGGTCCTCGTCCGACAGCGCCGACTGGATCGTGGCGATCAGGTACTGCGCCTGCTTCAGGATCGGGACTGACATGCCGGAACCTGTCTATGATTCTTCACGGAAACCGGAGATTTGCGACTGGACTTCCTGGGTCGGCACGACCTTGTAGCCGAGCAGTCGTTCGGCCTCCTCGATGCCGCCTTGCAGGTCCCCCACCGTATTCATCTTTCCGAGGTCCACTCCGATCTTCACCAGCGTCTGTGCGATCTCCGGCGACAGCCCCGTCACGATCACGGTGGCGCCCAGCAGCCGGGACGCTTCCACGGTCTGCACCAGGTGATTGGCCACGTGCGAGTCCATCGCCGCCACGCCCGTGATGTCGATCACGACCACGCGCGCCCGGTTGGCGCGGATTCCGTGCAGCAGCTGCTCCGTCAACTGCCGGGCCCGCTGCGGATCGATCACCCCGATGATCGGCAGGATCAGCAGGCGCTCGCGCACCTGCAGCACCGGGGTGGACAGCTCGCGGATCGCCTCCTGCTGCTGCCGGATGATCCGCTCGCGCTCCTGCACGAAGCCGACCGCCACAGTGTTGGCGATCCGGTTGGCGGCCGGCTCGTAGGCGTCCAGGATCCGATTGAGCACCTGGAAGTCGGTCTGGTACTTCGCGAACAGCGATCGCGCCAGCACGTCGCGCAGCAGCAGCACGATGCCGACCACCTCGTGCGTTTCCACGCCGCGCGGAATGATCCGCTCGGACAGGTTGCGCGAGTAGGTCTGCAGCGCTTCGAAGGTTCCGGTCGCCAGTGCCGCCACGTAGTTGTCGTAGACGGACGTGGCTTCCGCGAAGATCTCGGCGTCGGTCATCGCGGTGAGCACCTTGGCCTCGGTGATGCGCCGCGCCCATTCTTCGCGCAGCTCGGTGCGGTGCTGACGCAGGTGCTCGACCAGCTCGCGCAGCAGCTCGGCGGTCGATACGTCGTCGCTCAGCGCGACCTCGCGTTCCAACATGCTCTTCAATGGGGCTCTCCTCGGTTCTTCTTGAACGGGCACGCAACGTCGGTCGACGAACTGCCCACGCCGCACGCGCGCCGCGCCGGGAACCCGAATGTATGCATAGGACCGGTCACAGACCTCCACGCCCGATTGGCCGACACGGAATCGCGGTACGTGGGCAGCTGCCCCACGCCGGATCAAGCTGCTTCAGTATCTTAGGTGTGGATTGGGCTCGCGTTGTGCTTGTTCGGGGCGATTAGAATATTTCCCTCGCTCCGGCTAGGGTAAACACCCGATGTCTGCGCTGACGCGTCCCGGCTCGGGATTACGGCCCGCGAACTGGAACCCGTCCCCAGATGAAGTCAGGAGCGGGGTCGGAATCGCGACGGCCTCAATCCCGGAAGTTGTCGAAGCCGATCGGAACGTCGGTGATCTGGCTACGAACCTGCGCGATGCATTGCTGCAGCAGGTCCTTCTTGGCGCCGGCCACGCGGACGGCGTCGCCCTGGATGCTGGCGGTGAGCTTCAGACGGCTGTCCTTGACGAGCTGGACGATGCGCTTGGCCAGCACGGCCTCCAGCCCACTGCGGATCTCCGCTTCCTGCTTCAGCTTGTCGCCCGCCATCTTCTGCGGTGGCGCATCGAGCTTGATGAAGCGCACGTCGACCGACCGCTTGGCGAGCTTCGCCAGCAGCACATCTTTTACCTGGCCGAGCTTGAACTCGTCGTCCGCGTAAAGTACCAACTGCAGCTCGGCCAGCTCGACTCTTGCATCGGAGCCCTTGAAATCGAACCGGTTGGATATCTCGCGATTGGCCTGGTCCACCGCGTTGTGCAGTTCGACCAGGTTCGGCTTGCAGACGACATCGAACGACGGCATGGCGCATCTCCGAGAGCAGGCGGCGGGCGGTTGGCCCCGCCGGTTCGTTTATGTGTCCCTGATTTTAGGTCACCCCGGGCAGTGGACCGTAAGAATGTGCGGCCTGGAACGACTGATACACGAACCCAACCGAAAAGGCGCCCAGGATGGTGACTCGACGCGCGTTTCTGATGGCCGGCGGCAGCGTGCTGGTGGTCGGTGGCGGCGCGCTGGCGCTGCTTAAGGCCGCAGGCTCGAGCGACGCCCCGCAAGCTGCGGCGGGCGGGCACTTCGAAGTCACCCATACGGACTCGGAGTGGCGCAGTCTGCTTTCGCCCGAACAGTACGAGATCCTCCGCCATGAGGCCACCGAGCGGGCCTTCACCAGCCCGTTGAACCATGAAAAGCGCGCCGGCACCTTCGCGTGCGCAGGCTGCGGGCTGTCGCTTTTTTCCTCGACCACGAAGTTCGACAGCGGCACCGGCTGGCCGAGCTTCTGGGCGCCGCTGGACCGCGCGGTCGGCACCAGCCGGGATACTACCTTCGGAATGGTACGCACCGCCGTGTACTGCACGCGTTGCGGCGGGCACCTGGGGCATGTGTTCGACGATGGACCGCCGCCGACCCACCTGCGCTACTGCATCAACGGTGTCGCATTGAAATTCATGCCGGCGGCGTAAAGCGCCGGCCTTGCAAGGAGTCACGCAATGGCAAAGAGCAGATATCGGGCAGGTCCGTTGGGTCGCTGGGTGATACCGGCGCTGGCCGCGCTGGCACCGGCCCTGGTCGCCTGCGCCGAACCGGCCACCCAGGTGCCGCCCCCGGCGCTGGACGAGCCGGCCTCTGCGGCGGCCGCCTCCGAGACGGCCGTGCTGTCCGGCGGCTGCTTCTGGGGTGTGCAGGCCGTGTTTCAGCATCTGAAGGGCGTGCAGCAGGCGGTCTCCGGATACGCGGGCGGCGCGAAGGATACGGCCGACTACGAGACCGTCAGCAGCGGCAGCACGGGCCACGCCGAGTCGGTGCAGATCACGTTCGATCCGCGCCAGGTCAGCTACGGGCGCATCCTGCAGGTCTACTTCTCGGTGGCGCACGATCCGACCCAGCTCAATCGCCAGGGCCCGGATTCGGGCACCCAGTACCGCTCGGACATTTTCGTGATGAACGAGAGCCAGCGGCGCATCGCGCAGCAGTATGTCGCGCAGCTGGACCAGGCCCGTGTGTTTCCCCGTCCGATCGTGACCCGGATCGATTCCTTCAAGGGGTTCTATCCCGCCGAGCCCCACCATCAGGACTTTGCCACGCTGCATCCCAGCCATCCGTACATCGCCTACAACGATCTTCCGAAGGTCGAGAACCTCAAGCGCCTGTTTCCGGATCTGTACCGCTCCACGCCGGCGCTGGTCGGTTCCGGGCAGGCAGCCCGATGAAGCAGCTCGCTTTCCTGCTGGCTCTGGCAGGCTGGGCGAGCGCCTCGGCCACGCCCTGCCGGGTGGTCAGTCCGACCTATACGGTCGCTCTGATCGAGCTGTACACGTCGCAGGGCTGCTCGAGCTGCCCGCCGGCCGATCGCTGGCTGTCAAAGCTTGAGGCCGGGCAGACCGGCCAGCACGCCGTGCCGCTGGCGCTGCACGTGGGCTATTGGGACTACATCGGCTGGAAGGATCCGTTCGCGCGCCGGGAATTCAACCAGCGCCAGAGCGACCTGGCGGCGCACAACGGTGCGGGCAGCGTGTACACGCCGGAAGTGTTCGTCGGCGCCCGTGAGCTGGCCAACTGGAGCGATCCGGGCCGCTTCGACGACGCGCTGGCCAAGGTGAACTCGCGCGCCCCGCAGGCGAGCATCGAGGTCCAGGCGCACTGGCTGGCGGCGGACGGCGGTTCCGGGGCGGCCACGCAGCGCCTTGCGGTGCAGGTGCGCTGGTCGGCCGATGCCTCGGCGCACGATCCGCAGCTGCTGCTCGCCGTCAAGCGCGGCGGATATCTCACCGACGTGCAAGCCGGCGAGAATCGGGGAACGAGGCTGCGCAACGACCACGTGGTGCGCGCCTGGGGCGGCCCCTTTGCGCTGGGGACGCAGCCGCTGGCAACCGAACTCGCGGTGCCCGCTGCTCCCGGCGAGGCCACTCTGGTCGCGTTTGCGCAGGACCGCGCCTCCGGAGCCGTGCTGCAGGCGGTGGAGTTGCCCCTGACAGCGTGCGAGGCGGGTACCGCTAAACCGTGATTGTGGAGCGCTTCTAGCACGGCTCCCGCAGGGGTGCATCAGAATGTTCGCCGCAGCAACGTTGAAGGAGCCCGACCGATGACGACCGCGTCGGCATCGTCGCCCACTCGGCTCGCACCCACCGAGGTCGTGCAGCCGCTGTGGGTGCGGGTGACCCACTGGCTGAACGCGCTGGGCGCGATCCTGATGGTGCTCAGCGGCTGGCGCATCTACAACGCCTCGCCGATCTTCGGGTTCCGCTTTCCCGAGTCGATCACGCTGGGTGGCTGGCTGGCCGGCGCGCTGCAATGGCACTTCGCCGCAATGTGGCTGCTGGCGGTCAACGGGATCGCGTACCTGGCGTTGAACGCAGTCACGGGCCGCGCGCGCCGGCGCTTCCTGCCACTGTTGCCGCGCCAGTTCGTGGCCGATCTGGGCGCAGCCCTGCACGGGCACTTGAGTCACGACGACCCGGCCCGCTACAACGCCGTGCAGAAGGCCGCCTACGTCGGGGCGACCGCGCTGCTGGTGCTGATGGTTCTGTCGGGCCTGGTGCTGTGGAAATCGGTGCAGTTTCCGGTGCTGCGGACGCTGCTGGGCGGATACGAAAGCGCGCGGGTCGTCCACTTCCTGGCGATGTGCGCTCTGGTGGTCTTCTTCATCGTTCACGTGGTGATGGTGGTGCGCGTGCCCCGGACCTTGCGGACGATGTTAATCGGCCGCTGAGCTGGCGCGCTGCGGAAAGGACGGCCCGATGGACCCGAACGGCAGAGCGCGAACCGGCCTGAGCCAGACCGACCGGCAGGGCCTGATAAAGGACGCAGACCGCTTGCTGACGGGCCCCGCCCGGCGCCTGTTCCTGCGGCGCGGCCTCACGCTCGGCGGCCTGGCGATGCTGACGGGCTGCAGCGTGACCGACTCCAAGACGGCCGAGTCGCTGCTGATGGCGGTGTCGCGGTTCAACGACCGGGTGCAGGCGTGGCTGTTCGACCCGAAGCAGCTCGCGCCGACCTATCCGGAGTCGATGATCACGCGACCGTTCCCCTTCAATGCCTTCTACGGGATCGAACGGGTGCCCCTGGTCGATGCGTCCAGCTTCCGGCTGAAGGTCGGCGGGCGGGTGCAACAGCCGGGGTCGTGGACGCTCGAGCAGCTGGCGTCGCTGCCTCAGCAGCAGCAGATCACGCGCCACATCTGCGTGGAGGGCTGGAGCGCGATCGGCCAGTGGGGCGGCGTTGCCTTCGCGCACTTCCTGGACCGGGTCGGCGCCGACCTCTCCTCGAAATACGTCGGATTCAAGTGCGCCGACGATTACTACGAAAGCATCGACATGCCCACGGCGCTGCACCCGCAGACGCTGCTGACCCTCACGTTCGAGGGCAAAACACTGCCGCCCCCGTACGGCTTCCCGATGAAGCTGCGGATGCCGACCAAGCTCGGTTACAAGAACCCGAAACACATCGTCGAGATCTTCGTCACCAACGAGTATCCGGGCGGGTACTGGGAGGACCAGGGGTACAACTGGTTCGGGGGGTCTTAGGGGCTGGTGGAGCGAAGCGTAGAACCGGCCGCAGAAGTGCGTGCAGGTCAGGCAGCCGCGAACGCGAGCCGGCGATTCGACGCGGTGCCGGCGTGAAGTACGGCAGCATGGGGCTTGACTAGCGACGCAATGTGGCCGTGATCGAGTATGCCCCGGGCTTCTCGGTCAGCACCGACGAAGAAATGAGCTGGATGGCCGCGTACTTCTGCTGCGGATAGATCGCAAACGAGCCCGAGTACCGGCGGTTGAAGATGCTCTCCTTGCAAGACGATAGCGTGACATCAAGGCTCTGCAACGTCGCAACCGGACCCGGCACGGCGAGGCCGAGCACTCGACATCCGGCCTCGACGCTGGCACCCGTCACCTTGCCTCCTGCATCGATCATCAGCGTCATAGGGGCCACGACATGGGCAGTACCAGCGGCCTGCAAGGCGAGGGTTTGCTTGAACTGCGTCTGGCCTCGCCACTCGCCGAGGTGCGTGTTGTAGGCAGCGCTCTCCTCGGCCTTGGCGCTCGGCGGCGCGCCCGCGCAAGGAACGTTCGAGAACGTCACGGTGCCTGTCACGTCGCGGCATTGGTAGATCTGATCGGCATGGGCCGACACCGCGAGGGCAAGGCTGGCGACGGTCGCGCCAAGAATCCCCTTCATGGCTGCCTCTTAGTTTCAGCGGGGAGATTTTGCGCCAGGCGACGGCAGAGGGGGCGATGGACGCGAAAGACGGATGGACTAAAAGGCCGCCCGTAGGCGGCTCTCCCGGAGCTGGCGGGTCGTCACTCGATGGCTGACCCGCCGCTGAGGGTCTTCCCGAGCACGTCCTGAAAGCCTCTATCGGCGCGCGCCTCGGCCGTTTGCAGCTCGGCGAGACGACGCTGCAGGCCCCGGCGCTTACTCGGGTCGAAGAAGATCGTGGCACTGTGCGCGGCATTAAGGATGGACCCGATCAAGCACTCGATCTCGTCACGCTCGTCGGCACCCATCGGTTCAATCGCGCGGCTCAGAATGTCCACGGCCCCCTTCACATCACCCAGGCACTTTTCCCGCACCTGGGCGGCGCTGCTCGGTTCGCGCTGAAGCAATGTCTTCAGGCCGGCGATTTCGTGTTTTCTTCTCTGGCCCGCCTTGTGCGCTTCCCACCGTGCCTCGTGCCGCCGTTTGGCCTCGCGCGGGCGTAGGTACCACTCCACGCGGAATTCACCCCGCGCCGGAGAACGTGTGATCTTCCAGATGTGTCCATCTGCGCCTGTGAATCGGGGTCCGCGCACGCCTGGATCGCCGGGGAAAGCTGCTCCGGGGGGGACGACGCCGGCCGCGATCAATGCGCCGCGGGTGCCCTCAAACCTGGGGCCGCCCTCGAAAGACTCGCCGCGTACTACCTGGTTGGCCGCCGCGATGCTGCCGATCGAATCACCCATGATTCACCTCCGCTCGGTGAATTATGGTCAGGGGTAGCGGGGGCTGGTCCGTCGAAGCACGGCCGATTGGCCGTGAAAAAGCGGGGACCGCGATCTGAGGTTACCGCCTACGCCCGCGCCGACCTGGCGTTGGATCGGACCATTTCCAGGTGAGGGATTGTCTCGCAAGTAATTGATTTTCTTGGTGGGGCCGGTAGGGCTCGAACCTACGCGCTTCGGATTAAGAGTCCGCTGCTCTACCAACTGAGCTACGACCCCCACGGCGGGATCGACATCATAAACGTCTGCGCCCCCCTTCGCCCGCTGCGCGAGCTACGGCGGGCAAGCCAGTGCGAGGCGGACCTGCCCGCCGAAGCCCGCAGGGCGAAGGCGGATCACGAGGCGCCCCACCCCGTGGACCGAAGCAAGTGCTCGCGCGCTGCGTCGCGGAAGGCGTCGCCCAGCCTGGGATCGTCGACAGCCCGGGCGACCACCATCGCGCCCACGCACATTGCGACTAGCGCGAGCGCGCGCTGGCTCCCCTGCCCGTCCGTAGCTCGCGCAGCGAGCGAAGGCGGGGCCTGCGGCTCGACCAGGTTGGCGGCGAAGACCTGCACCATCTTGCCGAGGACCTGACGAAAGGCCGCTTTGACCGCCTTGCCGCCGCGCGCCACGTCGGAGGGCAGCGCCACCAGCGGACAGGATCCCTCGCGATCGTCCAGGTGCTCGCGCGACAGGTAGGCGTTGACGATCATCCGCGCCAGCGTGTGGCCCTGGGCGCACCGATCGACGTGCTTGCTCTGCCAGCGCTCCGGCGCCTCCATGCAGACAAACTGCCGCACCGCGTGCGAGTACAGCTGCTCCTTGGTGTCGAAGTGCTTGTAGAAGCCGCCGCGGGTCAGGCCGGCATGCTGCATGATCTGGTCGATCGTGACTTCGGTGAAACCCCGGCGGTTGAACAGCCGCCGCGCGCTGTTGACGATGCGCTCGCGGGTTTCCTGCTTGTGCTTGCGCGTGTACGGCATCGGCCCCTCCCCGTGGGAAGATGACCTTATAACAGCTCACACAAAAGATGTTCTTGAACATCAATTGATATCGGCAATACTGGCGCGTGCGATCCGGGAGAGGGAATCGCCGTGCCGATCACCGCCAACCACGTTCACTTCTTCATCAGCTACGCGGTTGCATTCGTCGCCTTCGGCCTGATCGCCAGGTGGTACCTGTGGCCGCCCCTGGTGCGTCGCGACCCCAAGGCCGCGCTGACGCCGCTGCTGCTGTACGCCTGCCTGCGCGTGAACGGCTTGATGTTCCTGATGCCGGGGCTGGTCTCCCCCGAACTGCCTGCGGCCTTCGCGCGGCCGGTGGGCTACGGCGACCTCACGGCCGTCGTGCTCGCCCTGATCGCGCTGGCCGCCCTGCGCTACGAGGCGACGGTCGCGCTGCCGGCGGTGTGGCTCTTCAACCTGGCCGGCCTGGCCGATCTCATATACGCCAACATCTCCACGTTCAAGGACCACGTCGATCCCGTCAGTCTGGGCGTGTCCTATTACCTGGCGGTCGTAAACGTACCGGCCATGATGGTCGTTCACGTGGTGATCTTCGCCTACTTGTTGCGGCGAACGCCGTGAGCCGGCCGGAGCGTCGATGGAGCGCACCCGCAAGAGCCTCTACTACCTGGCCGGCTACCTGATCGTGGGCGGGGTTGCCCTGCTGCTAGCGCCGGACCCGACGTTGAAGTTTCTGCAGTCGAACGGTAACTATCGGGAGGTCTTTCCCCGACTCGCTGGAATGTGTGCGAGCGGCCTCGGCATGAGCATCGCCGGCGTCATTCGGGCCCGGGCCGAAGCGCAGTACACCGGCACGCTGCTGGTGCGCAGCTACTTCGTGGTCTGCCTGGTCTTCTTCTACTGGATGACCCGGGACCCGCTGTTCCTGGTGGTCCTGGGCGTCGTGCTGGTTGGCGTCGCGTTGACGCTGACCTGCTACCTGCTCGATCGCGCCCGCCTTCGCCCTGCGGGCTTCGGCGGGCAGGCCCAGCCATAGCTCCCCTAGCTTGGTCGGGTGCGCTCGCCCGCCGTAGCTCGCGCAGCGAGCGAAGGCGGGTCAGCGCGCCGCCTCCTCCCGCAACCATCGCGCCGCCTGCAGCGCGAAGTAGCTGAGCACGCCGTCGGCGCCGGCCCGCTTGAACCCGAGCAGCGATTCCATCACGACGCTGCGCTCGTCGAGCCAGCCCTGGGCGCAGGCGGCCTTCAACATCGCGTATTCGCCGCTGACCTGATAGACGAACGTGGGGGCAGCGAACTGGTCCTTGACCCGGCGCACGATGTCCAGGTACGGCATTCCCGGCTTGACCATCACCATGTCGGCGCCTTCCTGCAGATCCAGGCCCACCTCCCACAGGGCCTCGTCCGAGTTGGCCGGGTCCATCTGGTAGTTGGCCTTGTTGGATTTGCCCAGGCTGGCCTTGGAGCCGATCGCGTCGCGGTACGGTCCGTAAAACGCGCTCGCGTACTTGGCGGCGTACGCCATGATCCGGGTGTGAATGTGCCCGTTGGACTCGAGCGCGTGGCGGATCGCGCCGATGCGTCCGTCCATCATGTCGCTCGGAGCAACGATGTCCACACCGGCCTGGGCCTGCATCAAAGCCTGCCGGCACAGCATCTCGACGGTCTCGTCGTTGAGCACGTAGCCGGTGGCGTCGGTTACCCCATCCTGGCCGTGCGTGGTGTAAGGATCCAGGGCGACGTCGGTGAGCAGACCCAGCTCGGGCAGGCGAGCCTTCAGCGCCTGCACGGCCCGCGGTATCAACCCTTCGGAGTTGACCGCTTCGCGCCCGTCGGGCGACTTCAACGAGGCATCGATCACCGGGAACAGCGCCATCACCGGAACGCCCAGCTTGGCGCACTCCTCGGCCACCGGCAGCAGCAGATCGACCGAAAGGCGTTCCACGCCGGGCATCGAAGCGACCGGCTCGCGCTGCTTGTGCCCGTCCAGCACGAACACCGGGTAGATCAGGTCATCGGCGCTGAGCCGGTTCTCCCGCATCATGCGGCGCGAGAAGTCGTTGCGCCGCATCCGGCGCATGCGCACCGCAGGAAAGTTTCCCAGGATCTCGGTGGGCTTGGGCATGGGCTGAGTTTCCGAATTCGAGCCAGGATGATAAACGCGACCGACCGCCCTATCCGGACAGCATCGCCGCGACCCGCTCGCGCAGCTCCTCGACGCCCTCGCGGGCGCGCCCCGAGAAAAGCTGCACGCTCACCTGCAGCGGCAGCGTCCGTGCATGGTCCTCGGCCAGGGCCCGCGCCGCCCGCCGCTGGATCGTGTTGATCTGGTCGACCTTGCTCAGCAGCAGGTGCAGCGCGGCGGCATGGTCCGGGTCGCGACGGCACAAGAGCCCGATCAGCTCCCGGTCGGCCGGCATCAGGCCGCGCCGGCTGTCGACCACGAGCACGACGCCGCGAAGCTGCGGCCGGTAGGCCAGGTATCCGCCCACCAGGTCGTTCCAGCGGCGCCGTGTGGCCGGATCGATCTTGGCGAACCCGTAGCCGGGCAGGTCGACCAGGTGACCGGTCGTGGCCGGATCGCGCCCGCTGGCGAGCGCGAAGAAGTTCAGGGTCTGCGTTCGCCCCGGCATCTTGGACGCGTAGGCCAGGCGCGTGCGGTTGGTCAACGCGTTGATCGCACTCGACTTGCCGGCGTTGGAGCGGCCGGCGAAGGCCACTTCGGGAACCGGCATGAGGCCGGACCCGTTCAGGCCTGCCAGCTCGGCGATCGATGTGACGTAGTGCGCGGTATCGAAACGGGTCAGCATAGACTGCCGGCTGTGCCGCTGCGCGGCACAGGGAATGGGGCCGGGGGCGGCCAGCCCGCTAAAATGGGAGCATAAGAGCAACCGGGCCATACCAGTGACCGAATCGACGATGGAGAGGACACCCGCCCCCTTGAACCGTGCGCGCCTGGCGGGCGCTCTGATTCTGGCCTGCCTGGTCGGCCGAGACGCAGCAGCACAGCAGCCGCCGCCCGCCGACCCGGCCAAGGGCCAGCAGATCGCGAGCCAGGTGTGCGCCGCCTGTCATGCCCCCGACGGCAATTCGACCATCGCCCCCAATCCGAGGCTGGCCGGACAGAGCGCCGAGTATCTGGTCAAGCAGCTCACCGACCTGGCCAAGCCGCCCGGGGACAAGACCGGCCGTGAAAATGCGGTGATGGGAGCCTTTGCGATGACCTTGTCGGAGGCGGACCGGCGCAACGTGGCCGCCTGGTTCTCCACGCAGCCGCCCAAGCCCGAGGTGGCGCACGACAAGGACAGCGTCGAGCTGGGGCAGCGCATCTACCGCGCCGGCATTCCCGAGAAAGCCGTTCCCGCGTGTGCCGGCTGCCACGGCCCGAGCGGCGCCGGGCTGCCGGTGCTGTATCCGAGAATCGGCGGCCAGCATGCCGAATACCTGACCGCTCAGCTGAAGGCGTTCCGCGAGGGCAGCCGCCGCAACAACGTGCCGATGCAGCAGATCGCCTTCCGGATGGACGACAAGGAGATCGGCGCGGTGGCCGATTTCGCCGCCGGGCTGCGCAGCAACTAAAGTCAGCCGGGCAACGCAGCCGGCGGCCTCAGCCCTTCGCGAACGCCTCGTTGCCCTGCTGGGCGACGCGCACGAAGGTGGTCCGCTTGGACAGCTCCTTCAGGCGGCGCGCCCCTACGTAGGCGCAGGCCGAGCGCAGCCCGCCGATGATCTCCTGCACGGTCGGCGTCACCTCGCCGCGGTAGGGCACCAGCACTTCCTTGCCTTCGGCGGCCCGGTACTCCGCCACGCCACCGGCGTGCCGGTCCATGGCCGTTTTCGAGCTCATTCCGTAGAAGCTCTGGAAGCGCTGGCCGTCGCGTTCGACCACTTCGCCGCCACACTCGGCGTGCCCGGCCAGCATGCCGCCCAGCATCACGAAGTCGGCGCCCGCGCCGAACGCCTTGGCAATGTCACCCGGGGTGACGCAGCCGCCGTCCGAGCAGATGTGCCCGCCCAACCCGTGCGCGGCGTCGGCGCACTCGATCACGGCCGACAGCTGCGGGTAGCCCACACCCGTCATCATCCGGGTCGTGCACACCGACCCGGGCCCGATGCCCACCTTGACGATGTCCGCGCCCGACAGGATCAGCTCTTCGGTCATCTCGCCGGTGACGACATTGCCCGCCATGATGACCAGCTTCGGGTAGCGGGCGCGGATGCGCCGCACGAAGGCGACGAAGTTCTGGTGATAACCGTTGGCCACGTCGATGCACACGTACTCGATCGTGCTGCCGGCGGCCTCCAGCACCTGGTGGAATTTTTCCTCGTCGGCGGCCGTGATGCCGACCGAAAACAGCGCCGCCGACTTGCGCTTCAGGGCGCGGAAGAAGTCGACGTAGCGGGCCGGCTCGTAGTGCTTGTGCAACGCGACCGACAGGCCCAGGCGCTCCAGCGCCGAGGCCATCTCCATGGTCCCGGTCGTGTCCATATTGGCCGCCACGATCGGGATGCCCTGGTAGGGCGCAGCGCCGTGGCGGAAGCGGAACTCCCGCTCGATCTGAACGTCGGCGCGCGAGGTCAGCGTCGACCGCTTGGGCCGGATCAGCACGTCCTTGAAGTCCAGCTTGACCTCGTGCTCGATGTGCATGGGGGCACTTTCCGGCGGTTTGCGCGCGCCAACGATTGTAGGGAACGGGTGCTGCTACGGCAGCAGCGATTCGCCCGCCATCAGGTTCTCGATCGTCTCGCGGCGGCGCACGCAGCAGGCGCGTGCGCCATCGACGATCACCTCGGCGGCGCGGCAGCGGCTGTTGTAATTGCTCGCCATGCTCATGCCGTAGGCGCCGGCCGACAGCATCGCCAGCACGTCGCCGGGGCCGATCGCCAGGCGCCGCTCGCGCGCCAGCCAGTCGCCGCTTTCGCACACCGGACCGACGATGTCGAGCGTTCTTTCGGGGCGCGCCCGTTCGGTTGCGGGCTGCACATCCAACCAGGCGTCGTACAGCGCCGGCCGCATCTGGTCGTTCATCGCCGCATCGACGATCGCGAAGTCGCGCTCGCCGCCGGCCTTCAGGCCGATCACGCGCGTGAGCAGCACGCCGGCCGGCCCCACGATCGAACGGCCCGGCTCGACCAGCAGCATCTTGTCGCGATGGCCGCGCGCGTCGACCCGGCGCGTGATCGCGCCGACCCATTGCCCGATGGCAGGCGGCGCCTCGTCCCGGTAGGCGATCGCCAGGCCCCCGCCGAAGTCCAGATGACGCAGGCTGATGGCCTCGCGCTCGAGCTGCTCGACCAGGTCGAGCAGCCGATCGGCGGCCTGCTCGAAGGGCGCCGCTTGCGCGATCTGCGAGCCGATGTGGCAGCCGATGCCGACCACCTGCAGGTGCGCATCGGCACAGGCGCGGCGGTAAAGGTCCAGGGCCTGCTCGAACGAGACGCCGAATTTGCTCGATTTCAGGCCCGTGGCGATGTACGGGTGCGTGCCGGGATCGATGTGCGGATTCACGCGCAGCGACACCGGTGCGCGCCGGCCCAGCGCCGAAGCGATCCGCGCCACGTCGCGCAACTCGAATTCGGATTCGACGTTGAAGCTCAGGATGCCGGCGGCCAGCGCCTGCTCGATCTCCGCCTCGGTCTTGCCGACCCCGGAGAACACGACGCGCGACGGCGTCCCGCCCGCCGCGATCACGCGGGCCAGCTCGCCGCCCGAAACGATGTCGAATCCGCTGCCGGCGCGCGCCAGCAGGTCGAGCACGCCCAGGTTGGAGCTCGCCTTGACCGCGTAGCAGACCATGGCCGGCCGCCCTTGCAGCGCGCGCTCGTATTGCCGGTACGCATCCAGGATGGCGCGCTGCGAGTACACGTACAGCGGCGTGCCGAAGCGCTGCGCGAGCTCCTCCAGCGCCACGTCCTCGCAGTACAGAATCCCGGCGCGCCGTGCAAACGGCGCTGCGCTCGCGTCGGACCCGGTCATGGCTTCGGCTCCGCCGCCGGCGTGGTCGGCGCCGGAGCCGCGGAGGGGGTTTCAGCCGGCGCCTGGCTGGCGGGCGCGCCGGCCGGTGCGGAGCTGCCGGCGGGCGGGGTCGAGGCCGGCGGCGCGGCGGGCTTGGGCTTGGCGTACGGCCAGGGGGTCTCTTTCGGAACGTTCGGTATGAAAAGCGGGCCTTTGACGCCGCAGCCGCCCGTCAGCAGACCGGCGCAAACTAGAATGCTCACGGCGACGGCTCTCATCGGGACGAATCTAACATGACCGAATCCGAGTTCAACGAGCAGGCGGAGTTCACGCTGCGCGCGCTGGAGCTGGCCATCGACGCCGTCGATGCCGGCGTCGATTGCATCCGCAGCGGCGGGGTGCTGGGGCTGGAACTGGCCAACGGCACCAAGATCGTCGTGAACACGCAGCTGCCGATGCGCCAGATCTGGGTGGCGGCCAAAAGCGGCGGCCACCACTTTGCCTACGACGGCGCCGCCTGGTGCGATACGCGCGATGGAACGGAGCTGTTCGCGGCGCTGTCGCGCCTGCTGTCCGCCCAGGGCGGCCAGGCGGTGGTGCTCAGCCCCAAATAGTGCCTCAGAAGACGTTCTCGCCGCGCTTGACCTGCTCGGGAACGGGCGCCTCCTCCAGTCCCAGCGAGGCCAGCCCCTGACCCGGCTGGAACTGCTCCAGGTAGTACTCCCCGTCGATCGTCACCACGCCCGGGGGCGGCTCCCGGTCCAGGATCGGCAGACCCTTGAGCGCAGAGGCCATGTAATCGAGCCAGATCGGCAGCGCCAGGCCTCCGCCGGTTTCGCGCTCGCCCAGGTTGTGCGGCTGGTCGAATCCGATCCACGCCACGGCGACGATCCCGCCGCCGTAGCCGGAGAACCAGGCGTCGTGCGAATCGTTGGTGGTGCCGGTCTTGCCCGCCACATCGGAGCGGCCCAGGCTGGATGCGCGCGCACCGGTGCCGTAGCGGGCCACATCGCGCAGCATGCTGTCCATGATGAAGCTCGTGCTGGCATCGACCACCCGCAGCGCCGAGTCGCCCGCGACCTTCGGCGAGGCTTCCATCAGCACTTTTCCGCCGGCATCGGCGATGCGCGTGATCAGGTAGGGGCTGATCTCGAATCCGCCGTTGGCGAACACCGCATAGGCGCCCAGCTCCTGCCACGGGGTCACCGACCCCGCGCCCAGCGCCATCGTCAGGTAAGCCGGGTGCCGCTCCGGATCGAATCCGAACCGACCCAGGTACTGCTGCGCGTACTGCGGCCCGATCTGCTGCAGCACGCGGATCGACACCATGTTCTTGGACCGGGCCAGGCCCTGCCGCAACCGGATCGGGCCGTCGTACTTGCCGTCGTAATTCTTCGGGTCCCACACCTGGCCGCCGGTCTGGTCCGGGTCCAGCATCAACGGCTCGTCATTGACCAGCGTGCTGGTCATCAGGCCCTTTTCGAGCGCGGCCGCATAGATGAACGGCTTGATGCTGGAGCCGGGCTGGCGCCAGGCCTGGGTGACGTGATCGAACTTGTTCAGGTTGAAATCGAACCCGCCGATCAGCGCGCGCACCGCCCCGTCGCGCGCATCACAGGCGACAAAAGCCGACTCGATCTGCGGGACCTGCACGATGGCCCAACCGTCCTTGCCGATGCGCGCCAGCCGGATCACCGCGCCCGGCACGATGCGGTGCCCGGGTTGGGCCCGGGCCGCCAGCGATGCGGCCGCAAAGCGCAGCCCCTCGCCCTCGATCCGCACCACCTGGCCGTCGGCGAAGGTCGCGCGCACGAGCTTCGGTGTGGCTTCCAGCACCACCGCCGCAACCATGCCGTCGACCTCGGTGGCGTCGGCCAGCGCCTCGTCGATCTTCTGCTCGCGGGCCGGCCCCTCGGGCGGCATTTCGACGAAACGCTCCGGCCCCCGGTAGCCGTAGCGCCGGTCGTAGGCGATCACCTGGGCGCGCACCGCGGCGTAGGCGACCTGCTGCTCGCCGCTCGAGATCGTGGTGTAGACGTTCAGTCCGCGCGCATAGGTCTCGTCGTGGAACACGCCGACCACCAGTTCCCGGGCCAGCTCGGCCACGTAGTCGGCCCGCACCCGCGAGTGGGTGAGGTTGGTGATGGCCGCCGTCTCGGCGCCCCGCACCTTCAGTTCGGCCGACACCGCCTGGTCGAAGTCGGCCTTGCTGATGTAGCCCAGGCCCAGCATGCGCGACAGCACGTAGCGCTGGCGCACGCGCGCCCGGTGCAGATTGGCGTTCGGGTTGTAAGCGCTCGGCGCGGCCGGCAGCCCGGCCAGCATCGCGCACTCGCCCAGCGTCAGATCTCCCAGCGCCTTGCCGAAGTAGGTCTGCGCCGCGGCGGCAAAGCCGTAGGCGCGCTGGCCCAGGAAGATCTGGTTGATATAGACCTCCAGGATCCGATCCTTCGGCAGCGATGCCTCGATCTTGTAGGAGAGCGCGATCTCGTACAGCTTGCGGATGTAGCTGCGTTCGGTGCTCAGGTAGAAGTTGCGAGCGACCTGCATCGTGATCGTGCTGCCGCCCTGGCCGCGCCGTCCCGATATCGCGTTGGCCAGCGCCGCGCGGACCAGCCCGACGAAGTCCACGCCGCTGTGCCGATAGAAGCTCTCGTCCTCGGCCGCCAGGATGGCGTACTTCAGCTGTTGCGGAACTTCGCGGATCGGAACGTAGCTGCGGCGTTCTTCGCCGAACTCGCCCAGCAGAACGCCGTCGGCGCTCCAGATCCGCAGCGGAATCCTGGGCCGGTAGTCGGCCAGGGAATCGATTGGAGGCAGGTTCGCATAGGCGATCGAGAACATGAAGATCACCAGCAGCAGCCCGCAGGCCAGCGCGGCCGACCCCAGCAGCGCCGACCACGCGACCAGGCGGCCCCAGCGCGAGCGGAACCACCCGCGCAGCTGCTGCATACGGTCTGGCTTCGAGGCGGGTTCGGTGTTCACCGCGGAGTCGGTGATATCTGACGGATCGGGGTGGAAGAAAGGCCCGGCACAGCCCTACCACCCGCCGGAAAAAGGGCGATTTGACTAGGGCGCAGCGGCGACGGACGGTCCGCATTATAAGTTGCCGGCGGGCCATGCCGAGGCATGATGCGGAAACCTGCCATCAAGAAAAAATCTCGATTGACGATTGTGCCGTAAAACCGCCCCAGTTCACCTGTTCGAAGGGCTTGTGCGGACTTCCTAAAGGTTGTTAGCATCTTAAGGCGGTTATATGAAGAAATCGCGGTAAAGCGTCGAAACATAAGGAAAATGCGGGCGGTGGGGACTCTTACGCGCGCCGGCCGTTGGTTCGGACAGCGCGGGATCGAACAGGTTCATCGTTCCGGGTTGTGCCCCTTCATGGGTTACTACGTTTAGTGCGGGAGCGTTGCGTTGGCCTTCGAACTGCCGTTCTTCTCGTCCAAGACACCGCCGCTGATCGGACTGGATATCGGGTCCTCCAGCGTTAAGCTGGTCGAGTTGTCGGATCCGGGCGGCGGCGTGCTGCGGCTCGAACGATACGGCATCGAGCCGATTCCGCGCGGCGCGGTGGTCGACGGCAATATCGACAAGATCGAAATCGTGGCCGATGCGGTCAAGCGCGTGTATCGACGTTGCGGCTCGCGCATCCGCAACGTGGCGCTGGCGCTGCCGGCGTCGGCCGTGATCACCAAGAGAATTGCCCTGCCGGGCAGCCTGCGCGAAGAAGAAATGGAGATGCAGGTTGAGAGCGAGGCCAACCAGTACATCCCGTTCGCACTGGAAGAGGTCAGCCTGGACTTTCAGGTGATCGGTCCGATACCGAACTCGCCCGAGGATGTCGAAGTGCTGATCGCGGCCTCGCGCAAGGAAAAGGTCGAGGACAGGATGGCAGTGGCGCAGGCGGCCGGGCTCAAACCGATCGTGATGGATGTGGAATCGCTGTCGGCCCGTGCGGCGCTGCTGCGCCTGGTCGACCAGCTGCCCAGCCACGGCGAAGGCCTGGTGATCGCGGTCTTTTACATGGGCGCCAACACGACCAGCGTCAGCGTGATCCTGGACGGCGAGGCCATTTACGAGCGCGAGCAGCCCTTCGGCGGTCTGCAGCTCACCGGGGACATCGCGCGCGCCTACGGCGTGCCGGCCGAGGAGGCCGAGCAGAAAAAGCGCAGCGGCGATCTTCCGGCCAATTACGAGACCGATGTGCTCAGGCCCTTCATCGATACGGCCACCACCGAGATCACGCGCGCGCTGCAGTTCTTCTTCACGTCGACGCCGTACACGCGGGTCGACCAGATCATGCTGGCCGGCGGCTCTTCGGTGCTGCAGGGTCTGCCCGAAGCGCTGATGGAGCGGGCTCAGGTGCCCACCTCGGTGATCTCTCCGTTCAAGGGGATGGAGATTGCCGGCGGCGTGCGCGAGAAGCAGCTGCGCCTGGACGCGCCGGCGCTGCTGACACCCTGCGGACTGGCGATGCGGAGGTTCGAGCCGTGATCGTCCGCGTCAACCTGCTGCCGCATCGGGAACAGAAGCGGCAGCGCCAGAAGCAGGCGTTTTTTCTGATGACCGGGCTGAGCGCGGCCGCAGGCGCCGCGCTCGTGCTGCTGGTGTGGTCGGTGCTGGAAGGCTACGTCGACAACCAGAAAGGCCGCAACAAGCTGATCGCCGACGAGAACCGGCGGCTGGATGCCCAGATCAAGGAAATCGCCACGCTGCGCCAGGAGATCGAGGCGCTGCGGGCCCGGCAGAAAGCGGTCGAGGACCTGCAGGCCGATCGCAACGAACCGGTGTACCTGCTCGACGAACTCACGCGCCAGACCCCGGAGGGCATCTACCTTCGCTCGATCCGACAGGAGGACCGCAAGGTCACGATCGCCGGCTGGGCCGCGTCCAACGAGCGCGTGTCCGAGTTCCTGCGCAACCTGACCAACAACGGCCGCTACGTCGAGCGCCCCGAGCTGATCGAGATCAAGCTCGCCGGGGCCAGCCCGGACGGGATCCAGCGCCGCCTGTTCGACTTCTCGATGAATTTCTACATGAAACCAAGCGGCGAGCTGCCTTCCGGCACCGCGGCCGGGACACCCGGCGCTCAGCCCAAGAAGGGCTGAGCCGCTCCGCCCCAGGGACACCATGGCGACAACCGCCCCTCAGAATTTCCTGGCCCAGTTTCGCGGGCTTTCGATGGACAACGTCGGCACCTGGCCGTTGCTGCCCAAGCTGGTGATGTGGGTGGCGGTGGTGATTGTGTGCGCGATCGTCGGCTACTTCGTCGTCTGGAGCGACCAGCTGAACCAGCTGGACGATTTGCGCAAGCAGGAAGGCACGCTCAAGGACCAGTACCGGCTGAAGATCCAGCAGGCCATCAACCTGGAGGAGCTGCGGCGCCAGAAGGAACAGGTGAACCAGTCGGTGCTGACGCTGGAGAAGCAGTTGCCCAGCAAGGCCGAAATGGACGCCCTGCTGTCCGACATCAACCAGGCCGGCATCGGCCGCGGACTGCAGTTCGAACTGTTCCGCCCCGGCCAGGTGGTGCTGAAGGACTACTACGCCGAATTGCCGATCACGGTGCGCGTGTCCGGTCGCTACCATGACCTGGGCGCCTTCACCAGCGACATCGCCAATCTGCCGCGCATCGTGACGCTGAACAACCTGAACGTGCAGACGACCAAGACGCCGACCCTGTCGCTGGATGCGGTGGCCAAGACCTTCCGCTACCTCGACGAAGACGAAGTGGCCGCCCAGCGCAAGGCGCGCGCGCCCGCCAAGGCGGGTGGCAAATGAGGCTTCCTGCTTCGCGCTTCGCGCTTCGCAGGACGAGCCCTCCTTCGCGCTTCGCGCTTCGGTGGGGTGCGATCGGTGCGGCGCTTGCGCTGCTGGCCGCCTGCGGCACCTCGGACGAAAGCGAGCTGCGCACCTGGATGACCAGCGTGAAGGGGTCAACCAAAGTGACCACGCAGCCGGTGCCCCCGCCCAAGGAGTTCACGCCGTTCGTGTACGACAGCGGCGGCGCGGTGGAGCCCTTCGATCCGCAGAAGATCCTGATGGCGGTGGCGCGCCAGGCGCAGGCGCGCGCCAGCGCGAGCGCCGTGAAGCCGGACCTGGAGCGGCGCCGCGAGGTGCTGGAAGGCTTTCCGCTGGACCAGATCCGGATGGTCGGGATGATGCGGCAGCACGGCATCAACGTGGCCTTGCTGGAGACCAACGGTTCCACGCACATCGTGCGGGTAGGAAATTACCTGGGGCAGAACTTCGGCGTGGTGACACGCATCAGCGAAACGGAGTTGGTGCTCAAGGAGATCGTTCAGGACGCCGCCGGAGAATGGGTAGAGCGTCCAGCCAAACTGGAACTGCAAACCGTGGCCGCAGGGCCGCAGCAGGGGAGCAAGCGATGAAGGCCTCGTTCAGTCGAATTCTACGGACCGCCCACGCGGCCGCTGTACTGGCGGGCTTGATGGCCGCCGCCGGCGAGCCGGCCTTCGCACAGGAACCGGCAGCGACCAACAGCATCGAGCGGATCGATGCGACCCAGACCAGCACCGGGGTGTTCCTGACGATCCAGCTGAAGGAGCCCTTGACAGCGACCCCGACCAATTTCTCGGTGACCAATCCGGCCCGCGTCGCCATCGACCTGCCGCTGACGGTCAACAACCTGGGCCGCAGCTCGGTGGAAATCAACCAGGGCGATCTGCGCTCGGTCAACGTGATCCAGGCCACGGGCCGCTCGCGCATCGTGCTGAACCTGAAGACCCCGGTCACCTATACCGTGACGGCACAGGGCAACACGGTCCAGATCACGCTCGGAACGAAGACCGAGACCGCGACCTTTCCGGGACCGCAGCCGGTAGCGCCGGCCGGCGCCGCTACGCCAGTGACGCCCGGAACGCCGATCGCAGCGGCGGCGCCGGGCCCGCGCACGATCCGTAACATCGACTTCCGGCGCGGCGCGGTCGGCGAGGGTCGCGTGGTGGTCGATCTGAGCGATCCGACCACCAGCGTCGACATCCGCCAGCAGGGCCAGCAGGTCCTGGTCGACTTCCTGAACACCACCGTGCCCGAATCGCTGCGCCGGCGCCTGGACGTGACCGATTTCGGCACGCCGATCGCGCAGGTCAGCACCATCCAGCAGGGCAGCAACGTGCACATGGTGATCGAGCCGCGCGGCCTGTGGGAGCAGAACGCGTATCAGAGCGACACGCATTTCGTGGTCGAGGTCAAGCCCGTCAAGGAAGACCCGACGCGCCTGTTCCAGGGTACGCGCCAGGGCTACCAGGGCGAGCGGCTGTCGCTGAATTTCCAGAACGTCGACGTGCGCTCGCTGCTGCAGGTGATCGCGGACTTCACGAACCTGAACATCATCACCAGCGACTCGGTGCAGGGCGCGATCACGCTGCGGCTGAAGGACGTGCCGTGGGACCAGGCGCTGGACATCATCCTGCAGTCCAAGGGTCTGGACATGCGCAAGAACGGCAACGTGATCCTGGTGGCCCCGCGCGACGAGCTGGCCACGAAGGAGAAGCTGGAACTGGAAGCGCGCAGCCAGATCCTGGAGCTGGAGCCGCTGCACACCGAGAATTTCGTCGTCAATTACCAGAAGGCCACGACGTGCGCCGG